>ERZ888423.323-NODE-323-length-50516-cov-20.312340_pt1 | contig 50516 bp, 41 predicted proteins | sample MGYA00520523_ERZ888423 | MGnify/ENA primary metagenome ERZ888423 (study PRJEB32303, sample SAMEA104408611) | aquatic metagenome | biome: Brackish water; feature: Pelagic; material: water | place: Baltic Sea | collected 2014-06-08T10:24:00 | depth 30,27 m ... | reverse complement strand
CAGAAACGGTGCGGCGTGTTTCGGTAGGTGAGAAAGTACTAAGGGTCCAGGTGTTATTGTCCCAAACTAGGGTATTCATGCGCTCAAAGTAGTCGACGCCGAGTTCGCTGCCCATTTGGCGAATTTGTAGATTGATTTTATCTATAGAACAACCAGAGGCCTGAAGGCCTGCCTCGTTGGCAACGATGACCAATGCCTGATTTTCGAAAACAAAACCTGCAGCGTTCATGGCTTTGCCGTGCGTTTGCCAAGTATGGGTAAAAGCAGCGAGTTGTTCGTTGGCCCAAGCGGTTTCAGTGGCATCGAGCGCACGTTTCCCTATGAAAACCCAAACCCGACACTCGGGGCCAAAATGAGGCACTAACTTAGAGATCAGCTGCATTGGCGATAAGTTCAGCGATGTCCATGACTTTAACGTCTTCCTCTTTTTCGAAGTGCTTGATGCCGTCGGTCATCATGGTGTTGCAGAAAGGGCAACCGGTTGCGACAATATTGGCGCTTGTTTCAAGGGCGTCTTCAGTGCGTTCAATGTTGATTTCTTTGTTGCCTTTTTCAGCTTCCTTAAACATTTGAGCACCTCCGGCTCCACAGCAAAGCCCATTGGTTTTGCAGCGCTTCATTTCTACTAGAGCTGCATCGAGCTTTTCAATTAATACGCGCGGCGCCTCATAGACGTCATTGGCGCGTCCGAGGTAACAAGGGTCGTGGAAAGTGATTTTCTTGCCCTTGAACGTACCGTTGTCGGCAAGAGCAAGTTTACCTGTATTGATGAGGTCCTGTATGAGCTGGGTATGATGAATGACTTCATAAGTTCCACCCAAACCTGGATATTCGTTTTTGAGAGTATTGAAGCAATGTGGGCAGGCAGTGACTATCTTTTTTACCTCGTAGCCATTCAGAACTTCTATATTCATGAGGGCCTGCATCTGAAAAGTGAATTCGTTACCAGCGCGTTTGGCGGGGTCGCCTGTACAGCTTTCTTCGGTGCCTAAAACTGCAAAGTTGACTTTGCAGTGATTTAAGATCTTCACCAATGCCTTAGTAATTTTTTTGGCGCGGTCGTCGAAAGAGCCTGCGCAACCAACCCAAAATAGAATATCGGGGCTTTCTCCGGAGGCCATCATGTCGGCCATTGTGCGTATTTGTATACTCATTGCTTGGTCTTTTTGACTTAGTCTTCGTTGGCCCAATTTAAACGCTCTGTGGCAGCAAATTGCCAAGGCGCTCCATTATTCTCAATATTGGTAAGCATGCCCGTTAGTTCAGTGGGTACTTTTGATTCTTCCATCACTAAAAAGCGGCGTAGGTCCATAATGATAGCAAGCGGATCGATATTCACCGGACATTCTTGGACACACGCATTACAGCTCGTACAAGCCCAAAGTTCTTCTTCGGTAATGTAGTTGCCTAGAAGGCTTTTACCGTCATCTGTGTCGGGGCCATTTTTGCGTTTGTAGTCGCCGAGTTCGACCATACGGTCTCGGGTATCCATCATGATTTTGCGCGGTGAAAGCAACTTACCGGTGGTGTTGGCAGGGCATGCGGATGTACAACGGCCACATTCCGTGCAGCTGTAGGCGTCCATGAGATTTTTCCAAGTGAGGTCTGTGACGTCTTTGGCACCAAAACGCGAAGGGACTGCGTCTGCAGTTGGTGAGGCATAGGGATCGGCATTTGGGTCTAGCATGAGTTTCACTTCGTTGGTGACACTTTGCATATTTGTAAACTGCCCTTTAGGATCTAATTTGGAGTAAAACGTATTTGGAAACGCCATAAATATGTGCAGATGCTTAGAGTAGGGTAGGTAGTTCATGAAGGTATAAACCATTAGGATATGACCCCACCAACCTAATTGCTCTAGAACGTGTAAAGTATGCGTATCCGTAATGCCGCCAAAAAGAAGTGGCCCGAACCATGATGAAATGGCAAAACCATTGGTTTGGTTAACTTGTTGGCGAAGGACTTCGTCTGCACCATTCATAGTAAAGATGAAACTAAGTAAAATAAGTTCAAATACAAGAATTAGGTTGGCATCTAGTGTTGGCCAGCCAACGAGTTCTTTCATGCTAAGGCGCGGTAACTTCAGCATATTACGGCGGGCTAAAAAAGCGATCGTACCAATGAAAGCCAATACCGATAATATTTCAATGAAGCTGATCATGAAGGTGTAAAAACCACCTAGACTATCTTGAAAGAAACGATGTGATCCACTGATGCCGTCGACAAGAATTTCAACGAGTTCAATTTGTGTAATCACAAATGCCGCATACAAGGAGAGGTGTAAAAGTGCAGGTATGGGCCTGGTGAACATCTTTTTTTGACCGAGCGCAACGAGTAGCATGGTGCGCCAGCGGTCTGCCTTGCGGTCGGTGCGGTCAAGGGGTAAGCCCATATGAATATTTTGGGCAATCTTGCGAAGATTAAATGCAAAAAAACCAAAACTTGCGAGCGTAAGAACGCTAAAAATGAGTTGATGCATGTGCAGGGTTTATTCAGGCAAGCTGTCGAGTATTTTTTGAAGCTTGTCCTCGTTTTTCTTGGAGAGTTGCAAACCTTTTGTTTTGCCACCAATTAAGGATAGGTGTACATATCGTTCGGGGTGCGCTTCTAGGTCAGTCACTAAATTTTGGAGGTCGTTGTTGGTTGCCACGAGTTCTGCGTAGAGTTTGTCGTCGTGAATGAGTTTGCCCAAAGTTCCCTGACCTTTTTCTACTTCTGACAGCACCATATTAAATTTCTTAAGTGTGGTTTGCGCATCGAGAATGGTTCCTTTGAAGTCGGCAGTAACGAGCTCATCAGTGATTTTGCGCGTATTGCCAATTATGCCCGTGATTTGGTCGTTACTTTTGCGCAAATTGAGCGTAATAGCCTCTACATGATTCATGATTTTGGAAAATTGAGCGCGTTCTGCAGCTACAAAACCTTGAAGTTCATCAGCTATATTCCCCAATTTTTTAATGGTGAGTTTGACTTGTTTGAGGCTTCCCTCTAGTTCAGAAGTAGCAGTGGTATCCCAAAAAGAAGTCAAGGAGCCAACCATTTTGTCTACCGATAACATCATGGTTTGTAATTTTTGGGAGATCGGATCTGCATATGCTTTTACTTGGGAAACCATATCAACAGATACATGCCCAGGGATGGTGGCACCTGCTTTGTAAAAAGATCCGTTTCCGGCTATGGGTAATTGAACAATCAGTGCTTTGGTGAAGAAATCTAGAGAGCCAATTTCCACTGTGGTGCCTTTTGGAAGTCGGATATCTGAGTTGTGGATATTGAAGGTCATTTTTACTTTGTGAAGAGAATCACCTTTCGGATTGGATTTAATGCTGAGTACTTTACCGATTTCTACGCCGTCGAGCGTTACATTAGAAGAGACCATTAATTGGCCAGAATTGGCAAAGTATGCGGTGTAAACATCGTCTCCACCAAAAAAACTATTGCCTTTCAGAAAGTTGATTCCGGCAATGAGTACCACAATGGCCAAAAGCGCAATGAGCGCGGCTTTGATTTCTTTAGAGAATTTCAAGCTAGTTTTTTTCTGCTAATTTAAGGGCTTTTTCTATACTGATACGCTCCCCGTCGAGGAAAGCTACCACAAATGCATTAGAAAAGCCCATCTTAGTGAGTTCGTCCTTATAGTTTTTTGCTCCTTGTAAGTTATTTGGAAAATATCCAGCGCAATATTTGTACAAGGAATTATCCTGGTATTCAAATATTTCTAAACCCTTAAAATGACTTGATTTGGTGGAAATGGCTTTGCTAGCGGTTTCAATTTGGACTTTAAAGATCAAGCCTTGTTCCTGGACCTTTTCTTTAGCTTGGGAATTATTGCTCTGTTCGGGCGCAGGCTCTACATTATTTTGAACGGTGGTTCCGCCGATAACGGTTTTGCCTTCAGTTGCATTTTTATAATTGACAAAGGCATTAAACATAGATTGGGCCATTTTTTGTTGCCCTTCAGTAGATCCAATTAATTTTTCTTCGGTTGGGTTGGGTAAGAATGCGGTTTCGATGAGTACGCTAGGCATAGTGGTTTTATACAGCACTAAAAATCCGGCTTGTTTGACGCCGCGGTCATAGCGTCCAATGCGCTTGAATTCTTTTTGAATCATCTCGGCAAATAAGATGGACTGTCGGTGGAAGACCGCCAACTGAAATTGCAGGGCTATGATGCCGTCTGGTGTGAGGTCATAGGAGCGGTATTTGGCTCCTTTGTCGTCTTCGAGTGCAATACTCGCATTTTCTCTTTCGGCTACTTTTTGTTGGGCGTCGGTACGGTGCAATCCTAAAACATATGTTTCGGAACCATAGGCAGTGGTGCTCCCGGCATTGGCATGGATACAAATAAAAAGGTCGGCGTTGTTGCGATTGGCAATGTTGGCACGTTCTGCAAGCTCAACAAAAACATCAGTAGAGCGCGTGTAGATAATTTTGATGTCGGGATAGCGCTCTTTGATAAGGGCTCCTAGTTTGAGGGCCATTGCCAAACAAACCTCTTTTTCGTTGTTGTTTGCACCGTGGCAACCCGGATCGTGACCGCCGTGGCCAGCGTCAATGACGACTGTTTTAATCTTGCTGCTTTGCGCCCAACTTACTGTATTTGAAAATAAAACGATTACGGCCAATAAAATGACACGACACGCGTTTTTTTGCAAGCCATTGAAAATTGGTAGCTTTGTACGTTTTATCTGCATAATACAAATCTAATTAAGCATCTTGAACCAGCGCCAGCGCTTTTTACAACTTTTCTTCGCCACATTGTTAATAATGTGTACAAAGACAATCGTTACAGCTCAGGATACCCTTTACGTGAATGGGGAGACCCTCAATGAGGTGGTTACCTATAAAGCCACACAAAAAATCGTGCACGATGTCAAATTGCGCAGAATTTATCTTTACGGCAATGCCGAAGTACAAAGTGAGGGTTTTTCGATGAAGGCAGGTTATATTCTCATCGATATCGATTCCAACCAAGTTGAGGCGAGTTATCGTTTGGATAGCTTAGGTAAGAAAATAGAGTTCCCGGAACTCACTGAAGGCACAGAAACGATCCGCTGCGAGACCATCAAGATGAACTACAAAACGCAAAAAGCGTACATCAAAGCGCTCGCTATTAAACAAGATGAATTTTATTTCAAAATGGGAACCGCAAAGCGCCAAGCCAATGAGGAACTACATTTGCGCCAGGGTATTCTTACCACTTGTAATCTAGAAGAACCGCACTATCATTTTCAATTGAGTAAAGGTGTGTTGGTTCCTGAACAGCGCATCGTTACTGGCCCAATGAATTTATGGGTGTCGGGCATACCAACTCCGCTCGGCCTGCCTTTTGCATTTATTCCAACGAACCAAAAAGAACGCACTTCTGGTTTGTTGTTCCCTGAATTTATTCCGCTCTCGGCCTTCGGTTTCGGATTTCAGAATTTGGGTTGGTATTTTCCTATCAATGAGCGTTTTCAAACCTCTGTATATGCCAACTTGTATAGCCGTGGCTCATGGGGTTTGCGCAACGACCTCGATTACGCCAAACGCTATGGCTATACCGGTAGGCTATCGTTGGGTTTCCAGCAGTTCAATAGCGGTTTTCCATTGAATGATAAGCGCAACAAAGTAAGTTTATCTTGGAGCCATCGTAAGGCGCCAAAGTCCAATCCTTTCTGGGATTTCTCTTCGAGTGTCAATTTTATTTCCGACAACCAATCAAAAAACTCACTAGATCCGATTAACCCGGAATATTTTTCAAACTCCTTCAATTCCGATATCAACTTAGCAAGAAATTTCCCAGGAAAGCCTATCAATACTGGCCTAAAAATGTCTTTGCGCCAAAATTCATTAGCTCAAAATATTTCCCTAATGAGTCCGGTGCTCAATGTGAACATAACGCGTGTTTTTCCGTTCAAAGATATTTTTGAAACTGCCGACAAAAACTGGAAAAAAACCATCCAGCGCATCGGGGTTACCTACAATTTGGAGGGCCAGAACCGATCACAATTTCAGGACAACTTGCTGAGTAATGGTGATTTCGCTGCAATTAGCCAACAATTCATGAATGGTATTAGTCAAGGATTGAGTATACAAACCAATACGGGCTTATTCAAAAATGCGGTGAAGATCAATCCGAGCCTCAATTATGGTAACAAAATCAATTTTCAGCAAATCATAAAGTCCTATGACCCTACTTCGAATCAAACACAAATAGATACTCTACGCCAAATGGCCATGCGTCATGAACTCAACTTTAGCCTCACAGCAACAACTGTTCTATATGGTTATTACCGTTTTGTGGGCCCCAAACAAGCGCGTTTGCGCCATTTGATGACGCCAAATATCGGTTACCGCTATACTCCGGGTTGGAACCCACTTGTTACGGCTAACGCCGGCCCGAATCAGGCTGCAATTTCTTACTCACCTTTTGAGCGCAGTATTTATCAGGTTGGCTCTGTTCGGGAGGCTTCGCTGCTCACCTTTGGAATCAATAATACCGCTGAGCTCAAGTTGAAATCAGATCAAGATACGCTAACTGGTTACAAAAAAATTCGCCTGATTGATCAGTTTTCAGTCACGGGTTTTTATGACTTCACTAAAGATAGCATGCAGCTTTCAGATTTGGCATTGAACTTGCGCATAAGCCCGGCCAACTGGATCAACTTTGTGTCAAATGCGCAGTGGAGCCCATATGCTTGGAATCAATTTGGATCAACCACGGGCGAATACGCTTGGCAAAATGCCCAACAATTGGGCAGACTTACCACTACTAATCTTACAACCACTATTGTGGTCGCACCAAAGAAGGACCGTAAAAAAATTCAAAATCACAGTACCCTATTTAACGAACAAGATTGGAATGCCGACTTCAATTATTATGCGCTGCATCCTGAGCGTGCAGTCTATTACGATATTCCATGGAAAATGAATTTGTCCCATGTTTATGGCATTCGAGCCAATCAAGAAATAGGTACAAGCAACCCAGATTCTTGGTTATTTGTTCAGACGCTTGTTCTCAGCGGTGACGTCAGTTTTACAAAGCGCTGGAATTTATCAGGCAACCTCAATTTTAACGTACAAGAAACCAGATTAACGAATGCTTATTTTTCATTGAATCGGAATATGCACTGTTGGGCTTTGTCTTTTTATTACGTACCTCTTGGCGGTAACAAAAGCTTCTTACTAACAATCCGAAATACCTCGAGTATCTTTAGAGATGCCAAAATTGAATTCAGGAAGCCGCCGTCGTTTCTTTAGCGCTAGATTGAATGCGTTCGTTCAGGACTTTGCCAATATGAAAGGTGAATTGAGCACCAAAGAATACAATTTGGGCCGAATAATGTATCCATGCCAACATAATAAAAATGGAGTTGGCTACACCTAATTTACCCATTATAAAATAGTGATGTAAATAGTAACCAATTAGCCATTGACTAAGGTACAAAAGGAGCGCGGTTGCAATGGCTCCATCTCGGGCAACTCGCCAACTCACTTTTGCGTTGTGCATGTATTTGAAAATCAATAGAAATATCAACACATTTGAAACTAAGGTAAGAACAACCTGTAATACCTGAAGGGAGAAATCAACAAAACCGTTGTTCCAATGTAGCCAATTGGTTAGGGCTGAAAAGATGAAAACTTGTAGGAAATAGAATAAGATAATCACCAGCGCAAAGACAGCGAGTAGGAGTACACCTACAAAGCGAAAGCCAATGATTTCCATGAAAAGATTTGATTCTTCTCTGCTCTTTTTGGCTACATTAAAAAATTCATTTAAACTGCGTTTGAGCGAAATCATAAATGCTGAGCAGGTGTAAAGTAATATCCCAATACTCACTAATTCTAAAAAGAAATTTGGTTTTTCGAAAGATATCCCCTCCACGAGCTGAAGGATAGTTCCGCTATCCTGAAGACCAAGGCCAGATTGAAGAAGGGAGGACACAATCTGACGCATGTTGTCTTGTCCAATAATGCGTCCATAGATTGACGTCGTTAGGTATATGATGGGAATGAACGCAAATAAGGTGTAATAGGCCAAGGCAGCACCATGGTGAAAGGCCCCTTCTTGAACGTATTCTTTGAGTGCGTCCCAGAATGCTTTGAGCATGAGGCGAATCGTACCTTTCTTATTTTTTGTGGATCTCAATGGCTTGTATATCGGTTAATTTTTCAAAAGCATAAAGCAGAATACGCTCCATATTTTTGCTTCTCACAAAGTTATGGTAAAGGCCGCCTACAAATAGGGCCTTTTCAAAACGCACTTCAATTCCAGATTGTGTAATCTTGTATTCATCCGGTCTAAAATGCAAAAGTTCTTCACCGTTTTTAAGTGTGTTTAAAGGTCCGAAAAGTCTTGCGCGTTCTGGTGCTTTGTAGTGGTAATATACCTCTTCAGGACGGTATTTTTTAGTCAATTTACCATTTTGAAGAATGCAAATATGATCGCAAAGACCAAGCACATCTTGCCCCTCGTGCGATACCAAGATGATGCCCGTATCTTCTTCGTCGCGGAGGTCCATGAGGTGGGTGCTGAGTTTTTGCCGTAAATGGGCATCTAAATGTCCAAAGGGTTCATCTAATAACAAGTAATTGGGTTGATTTGCAATTGCCCGGGCAATTGCCACGCGCTGTTGTTCGCCTCCTGAAATGAGATGGGCTTTAGTGCCGCTAGTATCCTTAAGGCCAAATAGACGCAGTAATTTTTGGACGCGTTTGTCTCTTTTGGCGTAAGGCCAGTGTAAGATAGCTTCTCGAATGTTTTCTTCAACGGTGTGGTAAGGATCTAGTTTGAAATCTTGATTCACAATTGCTAGCCCTTTGAAACCAGGTACAAGTAGGTTTCTGACCGCTGTTTGTTGAATACCATCGATCCAAATTTCGCCCGCATCGGGGTCTTGTAGTCCGGCACAAATTTTTAGTAAAGATGATTTACCTGCCCCACTTTTCCCGACTAGTCCTAAGATTTCACCGCGTCGCACCTGAATTTGTAGCGACTTCAGTAACTGTTTTTGATAGGTCAGTTCAATACCACGCAGTTCGATCATCTGATGAGGGCTTTTGGAAAAGCTTTAGAGGCAATGAAGATACCTGGTATCGGGTTGGCCATTGGCTCATAGTCTTTAAGGTAAATACGAATGGTGTAATTGGTGTCATCAGTACTGAAGCTACAGTGGTCTATGATACTTTTGGATGCACCCACATACAGCACAGGACTGTCTTCGGAATGAATTTCAAAAAGGTGCATTTGTTCGATTTCGTAAGAAAAAAGCGCATCGTTTTCGTCGTATCCTGATAGGGTATAGGTGGTATTCTCATTTTCTAGCACTTTGAGAACGGTAGTCGTAATCTCTAATTCGTCTTCCCACTCGTAGCGAAGGTTATCGGCAGACTCTTTTCCACCGTATTTCTCATCGGCAAGTTCTTGGGAATAAAGCTCATTGAGCAAGTGGATGTGTATTTTACAATTCATCTTGGGATTGTTTTTTCTCTACTTCATTTACTTTAAAGGCAGAGGGGATGAGTTCCGGCACGAGTTTCATGACGATAGGAAGTAGAAGCGTCCCGCCTGGCAACAGAAAAATTGCTAGCGATGGCATGGATTTTAAGATGTCGTAGAACTGTTCCTTGACTTGTTCTTTCTCTTCGGGGCTGAGTTCTTCTTTGGTAGATTTTTGTAATAGGGCCATGAGTTCTTGACTCTCTTTGATTTCCGTGATGAGCCGATCTCGGTTGCGACCAATGATCCTAAGCCAGCGCTTACTGGTTTCTTTATAGGCAAAACTTGCTTCAGTTGATTGCTTATAAACTAATAATTCTTGAGGACCGCTTTGCGCAATAAATGCCGTACTCATCTCTTCTGAGACCAGCATTTGTGCTTCGGTCATATTCAAGACCTTGCCTAGTGCTTTTAATTTCTGCCGCTCCAAGGGGCTTAGCTGGTGCGTACTTTGAAGCAATAAATGCCCGAATTCGTATGTCAGCTGACCCAAGAGTTCATCTTCAATGAATTCTTGTTGCAGTACCTTCAGCGGAATGCCAATTTTGATTCGTTTTTGATATTTATTTTTGAGCGTACGAGGCAAGGCAGCTGAGGCAATAAAATGGGCTAGAATTTTCTTTTCTTTTTCTTCGACCTTCCCATCGATAAATGCGGCGTAAATCAGGCCATTTAATATAGATGAGGTGTAGCGTTCATAATTTTTGAGAAACGGTGTTTGGTCACCCTCTAAAAAGGCTCTAAAAAGAATGACATCCAAAAAAATAAAAGCATTGGAAAGGTGTTTGAGCCAATAATTAGCACCCATGAAAGAACTTTTGATACCTACTCTCGATGCGAGAATAATTTCGAGTTTTTTGTTTGGGGTTTGAGCGAATCTTATGGACAAGCGTTCGAGAAGACGAGCACCGTCAAACCCTTGGTAAAAAGTGAGCAATGTATCAATAAATTCATTCTGACTAACTGCTTTTTGTTGCTTTCGATTATAAGTGAAAAATAATGTTTCAAAAACAAGAAGTTTGAGTTGTTCGTCTGTATTGAACGTACTTGAATCTAATTCGTTTGAAAAGATAAAGGACTTGGCTGTTCCGTAGATCAGACCTGTTTGATGTGCAATAAAATGGGTGAGGTTGGCTTCTTTTTGGTGGATGATGTCTTGGTCTACACTAAAAATACCTTTCTCCTGTAATTCAAAGAACTTTGCAATCCAATTTTTGGATCCTGGTGAAAAGTCAATTTTAGTGGAGGACATAGCGTACGCTGAGTGCCCAAGCGAAGCCTAATTGCAAGCGTGGAAGAACGTAAAGACTTGGCCCGAGATCCAATGAGACATTCAGCGGAAAATCTTCAAGTGTATGCTCGATACCAACCACTGCGCTAGCTCCGATGCCTAAACCACTCGAATTGGATTCAAACCAGCTCATATTTCCCAAACCTAAATTCGCTCCAAAGCCATAGTAATAATCGAGCAACTCATTGAGTTCATTTTGATAATAGGCATTGCCGTGTATCCATAAGGCACCGGTATTTCCTCCTAAACCAAGTTCATATGCTTGATGATTGATTCTATATTTTGCGTTTAGATAAGTCACACCGGGGCTTCCACCTCTCAAGCCAAGCGAACTCGTGTAGCGTTGCGCCGAAACAAGAAAAGTGCAAAGACAAGCAAGGGCAAGGATGAACTTCTTCATTTAGTTGGATTTTGTTCAAATTTAGTGTTTAATACAGCGCGCAAAACTCAAGCGCCGATTAAAAAATACACTTGGGTTTGTTGAAAAGGCTTTGAATTCGAGTATATAAATTCCTGCGCTTGCTAAGGTGCCGTACTCAGTGCTTCCATCCCAAATTAAAATACCTGTTGTTCCAAAAAGCGCATTCGTTGTGAGTTGTTTCACCAGTTGCCCACTCAGTGTATAAATCGTTGCCTGAACCAACATATTTGCTGTTGGTAACTCGTAATGAATTTCAAGAAAATCGTGGTAACCATCTTGATCGGGGCTCAGTTCAGGATGGGTTAAGGTTAAAGCGCCTTTTTGTTGGGTGCCAATTTGCTGTGAGTTTTTGGCTCCCGGACTTGCATAACCAATGCTTTGGGCCGCCGAAAACCAGTTTTGTTCACTTTGGGTTGGCCCGGTGGCGTCTAATCTTTCTAGACTTACGCCTTCGGTATCTTCAATCAACGGAGCATGCCAAGTGCTGGCATATTTGAGCTGGTCCAATATATTGCCGTTGTAAAGGAGCATACAAGTACCGCTGTCGTTATAAAAATAAGGAAGCGTTTGCTTTTCAATGCGTGTTGCAACGGCAAGTGGATAGAAGTGCAGTAAAAAACTAGTATCGGGGCAAAGCGCAAGAATTTCTTTTGGGGCAATTGATGGATACGTTATAGAATAACTTGCTTGCGCATTGCCGATACTGCAATTTTTAAGGCTAAGGTATTTATTGCTTAAATTGTAAATTTCTACGAAGTCTGAACCGTTACTCGGCGGGTCAAATAAAAGCTCATTAATGACGAGGTCGCCATTTGAGGGTTCTTCTAATCTAATAAAAGTGGTATTCAAACTTGCTTGGTTTCCCCAGCAGTCTGAAAGTGGAGAAAAAGAGATACCTACAGGCTTGCTTTTTGGGAGCGCTTGCTCGAATAGCAGCAGCAATTGTGCGTCATTTTGCATTTGTAGAAAGGGCAATACCTCTCGAGAAAATGCACTAACATTTTCAGTAAAAGTAATTTGAACATGTGCTAAACTAAAACTATCCATGGGTTCAGAAAAGCCGATCGCCAATAGGTTCGAGTCTCGAACTTCGGCAAACAAAAGAAAGGCAGCCAAGGTGTCGGCAATTGTATCCATTACAGAATTAGGCAGTCCGGGGCTGCCCCCGAGCACAGCTTCACTCCCTCGCCAATTGTGGGCAGCCGAGCAGGGATCTTCAAGAGAACGGCGCTCCAAACTGAATCCGCCATCTTCCATGGAAGAATCTTGGTACCAACTGAGTTTGTAGTCGACTTGGTCCGTTTGAACACCTTGCGCATTAAACAAGCTTACGAATTCTCCGCTGTTACTAAGGCTTGGGAATGCAACTACTTCAATGGTTTTAGTAGGATCGAATCCAGCACCCTTACCCGTTCCAACCAATGTTGCGTAGCAGTTTGGCTGTAACCAATAGGAGGGAAGCGTACAGCTGCCACCTGCATCGTTGAGTTGAAAACCATGGAGTTGTTGTGCTTGCAAACCGGCATTATAGAGCTCAATATATTCGGTATTGGGCAGGCCTTGCGGGGGTTCAGGATCAGCCATGAGCTCTGTTAAGAGTATCTTCGACATACTCGGTTCTTGTATTGGACCATAATATAAATCGTCGAAGTAAATATTTTGGGTATTACTACTGCTGTACACACAAGCAAGGCCAGCATAGGGCCCTACTGGCAGCCAGGGCAACTGCCCTGACAACCAAAGGTTGCTTGCGGCCGCCATACTTGTCTTTGCTTCAAGGGTATATGCGCCATTATAGCATTTGAAAGTAAAAAATAGCTGAAAAGCGGCCGCAATGCTGCCAGCGGGCCCAGTAGCAAGCAAACTATCGTAGCCATTTACTCTTCCAAATAATTTTGGAGCGTCTTGGCTTCCAGCCTCACCAAATTCGAGGTAGAGTGCATTCGAGGCAAACAATAAGTCGTTTTGATCTGCAAATAGATAAAAGCGACAAAAATTTAAACTCGAAGGGCTCAAATTGAGCCGAAGCCAAAAACTACATTCCCAATTTATTGGCAGATTTGACTGCGTAAAAAAAACAGCACTGCTTCCGCTATTGGCTGCATTGAGTTGAAGTTGGCGGTTTGAATTGGTTGTAAATGAACCGATGTCGCCACCCCAAATAAGGCCTTGGAACAAACTTTGATCGTGGAAATCGTCAAAAACTTGCGCAAAAACAGGCCGAGGTGTACAAGCCGAATGCAGGAAAATTAGAATCAAGAAGAGTCTCATGGCAAACAAAGTTTATTTTTGTAAAAAATTGAAAAATGAAAGTAGCTGTAGTTGGAGCCACCGGCATGGTTGGTTCAGTGATGTTAGAAGTGCTGTCCGAGCAACAATTCCCTTTTACTGAATTACTTTTGGTCGCTTCCGAAAACAGCACCGGTAAAAAAATAACGTACCAGGGTAAAGAATATGCTGTCATTGGCTTAGCAGAGGCGCTGGCCGCTGCACCAGATATCGCTATTTTTTCGGCAGGGGGCGAGACTTCTTTGCAGTGGGCACCTCGTTTTGCAGAGCAAGGTACAGTCGTCATAGACAACAGTTCTGCCTGGCGCATGGATCCTACAAAAAAACTGATTGTTCCGGAAATCAACGGACAACTCCTGACCAAAGAGGACCTCATCATTGCCAATCCAAACTGCAGTACCATACAGCTTGTTATGGTATTAGCACCGCTGCATCGCAAATATGGTGTCAAGCGCGTTGTAGTTTCTACCTATCAATCCATCACCGGAACAGGCGTAAAGGCAGTTCAACAATTAGAAAACGAGCGCGCAGGAGTAGAAGGTGAAATGGCTTATAAGTATCCGATTGATAAAAACTGTATTCCTCAGTGTGATGTTTTTTTAGATAACGGTTACACCAAAGAAGAGATGAAGCTCACCAACGAAACCAAAAAAATCCTAGATCCAAGTATCAATGTAACGGCTACGGCGGTTCGGGTTCCTGTTGTAGGGGGCCACTCAGAGGCAGTCAATATTTCTTTCGAAAACGATTTTGATTTGCAAGAGGTACGCGCGCTTCTTTCACAAACTGCGGGTATCACACTACAAGACAACACTGCTGCACACGACTACCCAATGCCACGTTTTGCCGAGGGCAAAGATGACGTCTTTGTTGGTCGCATCCGCCGAGACGAAAGCCAAGCAAACACACTTAACTTGTGGATCGTTGCCGACAACTTGCGCAAAGGAGCCGCTACAAATGCGGTGCAAATTGCACAACTTTTAACTCGGGTTTAAAGTACAGGGCTCCCGAAAATGCAAGTTGAGCTGTCTTCATCAAATCTTTTTATGAACCGATCAATTGATTTTTTTGAAGCAAATTGTTTCATTGCGAGATAATCTCTTACTTTTGTACCGTCTCTAAGGGGTGCCGTAAGGCTGAGAACATACCCATTGAACCTGATCTGGATAATGCCAACGAAGGGAAGATGACGTGCTAATTGTATACAACTACCAAGAATTAGCCCCTTGTTCTTGTTTGATTTTTTTAAAAATGAAAACAAGATTTCTATTAAGTATTTTACTGAGTGGCCAAATAGTTTTGGCCCAAGTGATCAAAACCAAGGATTTAACCGACACCACCCGACGTGTTCAAGAAATGGAAGGTATTGTGGTCAATGGGCTGCGTGCCCAAGATGCACCGAACAACACGCTTGTTTCCAAATCAACCTTAAATTCCAGAAACTTTGGTCAAGACATCCCTACGCTTTTGGAATTTACCCCTTCGGTCGTTACCACAAGCGATGCTGGCGCAGGGATAGGCTATAGCGGTTTGCGCATTCGCGGTGTGGACGCAAGCCGAATCAACGTGACCATCAACGGCGTGCCGGTAAATGATCCAGAATCCCACGATGTTTATTGGGTCAACATGCCTGACCTTGTTGGCTCCGTCGAAAACATACAAATCCAACGTGGTGTGGGTTCCTCTACAAACGGTGCAGCAGCATTTGGTGCAAGTGTCAACATCAAAACCAATACCTTAAAAGCGGCACCTTACGCGCGCACCGATTTAGCTGGTGGTTCTTTCGGAACATTGAAAGGCACGCTACAAGCTGGAACTGGTTTGCTCAATAAACGCTTTGCGCTCGATGCGCGCCTCTCTGAAATCCGTTCGGACGGCTACCTTGATCGGGCCACGAGCAATTTGCGATCAATGGGCCTAACCGCGACCTACCTAACAGATAAATCGGTTTGGAAAGCCGTCGTGCTTACAGGTCAAGAGCGTACCTATCAAGCTTGGTATGGCACCCCTGAAAGCCGTTATCGTGGTGATACGCTCGGCATGATCGCATACGCAGAGCGCAATGGACTCAATGCAGAAGAAACAAGCAACTTACTAGCTTCTGGTAGAACATACAATTACTATACCTATGCAGGTCAAGTAGATAACTATAACCAAGATAACTACCAATTGCATTTTATTCATCAGTTTTCCTCCAAACTAAATATCAATGCCGCTGCACACTATACTTATGGTCGAGGCTATTTTGAAGAGTTCCGCAACCAAGACGACCTCAGTGACTACGGCTTGGCGCCGGTTGTTCTGGGTATGGATACCGTTGCTCAATCGGACCTCATTCGTAGACGTTGGTTAGCCAACCATTTTTTTGGGGTGGTTTATGGGCTCAATTATCAGCATAATGAAAGACTTAAATTCACCCTTGGTGGTGCGGCCAATCGGTATGCAGGCGCACACTTTGGCGAGCTTATTTGGGCGCAGTTTGCCTCTAATAGCCAAATTTACGACCGCTTTTACGACAACGATGCCCTTAAAAGTGAGGTCAGTTCTTACTTGAAAACGAACTATCAAAAAAATGGGCTCGACCTTACCCTTGACTTACAATACCGTGGTATTGCTTACCAATTTTTAGGCGTTGATCAAGTGAGCGGTATTCTGACAGACGTTACACAAAATGTGAATTATCATTTCTTTAATCCCAAGGTTTCTATTGCCAAAAACTTGGGTGCACACAACTTATTTGGCTCTTTCGGAATCGCCAACAGAGAACCTGTGCGTCGAGATTTTCGCGAGAGCACCCCTGCCAATAGGCCGCTCGCCGAACGCTTATTCGATACAGAATTGGCTTATCGTTATGCACATAATCGGATCTCAGCCCAAGCCAATTTATTTCTGATGTATTACCAAAATCAGTTGGTGCTCACCGGTCAGATCAACGATGTTGGCGGCTATACCCGAACCAATGTAGACAGAAGTTACCGAGCGGGTATTGAGCTCGAAGGAGCCTTTCAAATCTCTTCAAAAATGCGTTTGCAGGCAGCCACCACCTTTAGCCAAAATAAGGTCCTCGATTTCGTAGAATTTGTTGATGTTTACTTGGATGACGCACCCTACTACACGCAAATTCAAATTGAACACGGCAGCACTGATTTAGCCTTCTCTCCAAATTTTATTCAATCCTTAGCCCTGCAATATGCGCCGCTCGACCGCCTTCAATTGACACTGCAATCAAAATATGTCTCGAGGCAGTATTTGGACAATACATCCAATATCAACAGGAGTCTTGACCCGTTTACTTTTACCAATTTGAGTTGTAGTTACAAGCTCAAGCAAAATTTTGCCAAAGAATTGGAGTTGGGTTTCTTGGTCAATAATTTATTCAATGCCCTGTATGCAAATAATGGCTACACATTTAGTTATCAATATGGTGGGCAAACAACGACTGAAAATTTTTACTATCCACAGGCGGGAAGACATTTGTTAGTGAAAATGAACATCCTATTTTAATTTCTATCTTTGAAAAAATTCTCCACATGAAAAAGATAGTTGCCTTACTTGCTTTAGTTTATTGCTCCAATGCATTCGGCCAAGTGTTAGAAAAACCACAATTGGTTGAAAAAGTAGATACAAGTATCCGCACCTCCATAGACATAGAAAATATAGATGTTCCAATTGAAGTCAAAGAAGTTTTCGATGCGCAGGTAGAATTTTCGAATCAAACACCGCAGTTTCCTGGGGGTCAAGATTCTTTAGATCGGTACATAAAAGAGGCTGTTGAAAGTTTCATTTATGCCGATACTAATGAAACCTTTCCGTGGGGAGAGTCTGTATATGTCGCTTTTGAAATAGCTACTGATGGACGGGTCACTCGTCCTATTATCGAAATGGGTTACAACGCACTTCTAGACAGTGCAGCGTTGGATATTGTAAAAAATATGCCACTTTGGACTCCCGCAACCAATGAAAATGGAGCCCCAATAGCTGCTTCGTATCGCCTTCAAATACTCTTTGATTTTGACCTCGATCTAGACGAAGAATTTGATTTTGAGGATGAAGAAAATAAATCCAATAAGGCCCATTGGGCAGGTTTTGAAATGGGTGTACAATTGAATACGAATTCATTTTTAGGTTTCGACCCCAATTTTGCCCTGAATCCAGAATGGGAAAATATACCTTTGAAAAGCACCGTATTCAACTTCAATTTATATGCACATCAATTCAAATTATTTTCTGATTATGTTGGTTTGTTTACCGGATACGGTTTTAGCTTTATCAATACAGATTATGTAGCCAACTATCAACTTCAACACGATCAAAGCAGCGTTACACCCGTCTATGATTCTACCCAAAATTTCAGACGAAGCTCGCTTTATGGTGCATATTTAACGGTGCCAGTTCTTTTTGAAATTAGAACGCATACCCAATTTAAAAAGGCCATTTACTTCAACGCTGGCGTATTGGGTGGTTTGCGTTTATATAGCCACCACAGACAAACTGGAAATTTTGACAACGGTGATAAATTTGAATGGATTACCCGCTCTAAGTTTAACCTTAATCCCTTCATGCTCGATGCATGTGTTCGAGTGGGTTACGGTCCGGTAGGTGCTTTTGTAAATTATGCAGTCTTAAGCACCTTCAAAAATGGAACTACTGTTGGTCAATTTCCTTTGCGTTTTGGTGTTTCATTTAACATACCGCAATAAAGTTTGCCGATTTTATTGTTGAGAATATTGGAATGAGGAGAGGTCATTGCCCGCCATAAAAGACTTGGCGTCCATGCGTTTTTTACCTTCCATTTGGATTTCCTTCACCAACAACGTGGTCTGATTCCCACATGGAAATAATATCCCTTCTTTGTGCGCTTCTGGGCCATTCTGACGCAAGCACTTTTCGTTAGTGATGCTCGTTCTGCAAATTTTAAATTGAAGCCAAGCCTCTTTTTGAGTAGACCACAGTGTACACCACGCAGCCGGATACGGATCTAAACCTCTGACAAAGTTGTGAAGGTCTTCTGCGTTTGAGGCCCAATTAATGCGCGTATTTTCTTTGAAAAGTTTGGGTGCAAGTGCACGTTTGCCTGATATCGGTTTTTGGACCTTCGGGATTATTTTTGAGTCGGCTAGGCCATTGCAGGTTTGTAGGGTAAGTTGCGCGCCCAGTTCTTGGAGTTCATCATGGAGTTCACCAAAGGTCATGTTTGGGCCAATTTCGATTTGCTCCTGCAATAAAATACTGCCCGCGTCTATATGTTCATTAATTAAAAAGGTGCTTACTCCGGTGTACGTATCGCCATTGATGAGCGCCCAATTGATAGGTGCAGCACCCCTGTAGGCGGGCAAGAGTGAGGCGTGTAAATTGAAAGTGCCCAGACGCGGCAACTTCCAAACAACATCTGGCAACATTCGAAAAGCAACTACCACAAAAAGGTCGGCATTTAGATTGGTTAAGTCAGCAATAAAATCTTCATTGCGCAATTTTTCTGGCTGTAAAAGAGGTAAATTGTTGGCAAGCGCGTATTGTTTGACGGCACTTTGGTTCAATTGTTGACCGCGCCCAGCCGGTTTATCTGCAACGGTAACTACCCCAACAACTTGGTGCTGACTTTGCTGCAATTCAGCTAAAATACGCACGGCAAAAGCAGGGGTCCCCATGAAAACGATACGAAGTGGTGTACTCATACTTGTTTATTTTGCCAATTTACTTTTCGAAGATAGGTAATTGAAATGATGCCCAATACCCCAAAATAGATGTATTCAATAGTCCATATCCAATAAACATCCAGCGCCCATACTTTGATAAATAAATAACAGAATATGGTATAAACCCCAACAGTGAAGAACTCGATTAACATCGAATGTAGGGTATTACCACTGCCGTGAATGGTTTGAAAATATACCGAAATAAAGCCATACAATAAAATAGAAACAGCGATCAGCTTGAGAATAGCTGCGCTTTTTGCCACATAAGCCTCTGCGGGGTTCACCATTCGAATGAGTATTTCGGGATATAGCAACGCCCCATGAAAGGTACAGAGCATAAAGGCTACTGTAAGTAGTTGTATTTTGCGCTGTATATTGGGTATTTGATCAATTTTTTTGGCACCAAGGTATTGCGAAATATAGGTTTTTGTAGTTCCAGCAAAGCCCCAAATGGGCACAAACGCAAGAAAATAAATGGAGCGAATATTTTGTGAAACGGTAAGATCAAAGGTGCCTTTTTGTTCGAGCCAAGTAAAGAAGAGTGTCCAGGTGGCCAATGCAGAGAAACCTTGTAGTAGCAAAGGGCTACCTACTTTCAGCAATTCTTTTATCGAGCTAAAGTCTACCTTGAAATAGGCCAATAATTTATATTTCTTTTGCTCTTTCGAAAAGATCAAAAAGCCGACCATACTTAGCATGCCAATTGCATCGGCACTTGTTGAGGCCAATGCTGCGCCTTTGATTCCCATTTCAGGGAATCCAAATTCTCCAAAAATAAGAACGTAATCCAGGAGGGCATTGCTCGTGGCGGTGAGTATTGCAGTGACTAAAACCACCCAAGATTTTCCTTCGGCAAGAAAAAATGCTTGAATAGACAGCGTTATCATAGCAAAAAATAGTGCATAACTGCGCTGGCCGAGGTAAATGCCTTGAAGTCTTGCAATCTCTTTTTGTTCGGCGTATTGATCAATCCAGTTGGGCATAAAGAAAAACAGTACCACAAATAAACCAATTGCAAGTAGCATTAAAATCCAGATGGTTGACCCGAAAACCTGGCCAATGAGCTGCGGCCTATTTTGTCCAATGCGTCTGGCGATGATAATTTGTGCGCCATCGGCCATACCGGCAAGGCACATGAATAGCGTCACGTACATGAGGCCAGCATTGCCCACTGCATCAAAAGCTTCTGTGGAGTATCTGGCAATTAAAGAAGCGTCGGTGAGTAAGACGATAGACTGAATAAATCCAGTGAACATCATAGGCAAGGCTACACCTAAAATTGTTTTGTAGTTGAGCGCAAGCATTTAATCTATTTGAATCACGAGTCCTTTCAGATAGGCTCCTTCCGGATGAAAAGCCTGAATGGGGTGGTCTGCGGGCTGGTGCAGTTGTTCTAGAATTCGGCAAGAGCGCCCTGCATCAATGGCAGCGGCAATGACTGTATTCGTAAAGAGTAGGGTGTCTACTACCTGTGAGCAAGAAAAAGTAAAGATGATACCGCCTGACTTGATTTGGCGTATGGCGTGTGCATTGAGGCGTTTGTAGCCTTGAATGGCCTGGTGACGTTTATCTCGGTGCTTGGCAAAAGCTGGAGGGTCCAAGACAATGATATCGTAGTCTTCGGCTAAATTTTTCATGTAGTCCATGGCGTCATCTACAATTGATGCGTGCCTGTCCTCGTATGAATTGAGTGTTACATTGGCATCGGTCAAGGCAATGGCTTTTTTGGAGCTATCTAAGGAGTGCACAACTGTTGCCCCGTGCTGTAGGGCTTGTAAACTAAAACCACCTGAATAACAAAATGTATTGAGTACTTTTTTGCCTTTGGCATATTTTCCTAAAAGGGCTCTGTTTTCGCGTTGGTCGATAAAGAAACCCGTTTTTTGACCGTTGATCCAGTCTATGTTATATTTGACGCCATTTTCTAATGCCAAATGCGGAAGGGCAACGGTTCCAAACAAATAGCCATCTGTAATTTCTTCTCTTTTTGGCAAGGTATCGCTAGACTTGTGATAAATGGCTTTCAATTCTTTTCCGATCACCACTTGAAGAGCAGCTGCAATGAGCTCCACTTGTTTGTACATTCCATAAGAATGACATTGAATAACTGCCACGCCGTTATAAAAGTCAATTATGAGGCCCGGTAATTGGTCTCCCTCGCCATGACACAACCTGAAGATGTTATTTTTTTGCTGCAATAAACCAATACGCAAGCGCAATTGGTAAGCATTTTCCAACCTTCGTTCGTAAAACGATTGGTCAATAGTTTCGAAGTCAAAACTGAGCATTCGAACAGCAATGGTAGCGTGCTGATAATGTCCTATACCTAAAATTTGTTGTTTTTTGGTGGTTAGGCAAACGAGGTCACCATCTTGGAGTTCGGAGGTATCGCTAGCCAAGGCTCCAGAAAAGATCCAAGGGTGTTTACGTTGAATGGAGTGCTCTTTGCCTTTGGCAATGGTCAGTAGGGGATAAGACATGTGCAAAAATAGCCTGAAATTGCGTACATTTGTCAAAAATTAAAGAGTTATGGCTAACAAACGAATCCTCAAAAGAAACATCAACGAAATGGTTTTTGATGTAGTAGAAGAATGTTTCTTTTTTGAAATGACAGCCCCAGACAAAGCCGACCGTTCAGCCAAACTGATAGACGAAGCTGCTGAGTTCCAAGACCAAATGCTAACTAAAATGCACCAGGCAAAAGATAAAGTAGCATATCGTGCCATCGTAACAGAGGTTGAGGCGAAGGCCAATTATTTTGTCGCTGCGCTAAACGCGCTCAATAATTAAATCCTAACCCCATGTGGGTTTTCGATACGTTTACACTTTCTTTGCTGCTTGCAGGGCTCATGGTAGTACTCTGGATCTCAGAATGGATTCCCGTCTACCTGACCGCCTTGTTACCATTGCTTTTGGCCGTTCCCTTTGGGCTGCTGACGCCAAAAGACCTCGCTCTGTGCTACGGAGACGCCAATATTTTCCTTTTTTTCGGCGGTTTTGTAATGGCTTTGGCTTTAGAAAAATGGGGAGTTCACGAGCAAGTTGCACGCCGAATTATTGCCATTGTTGGCGATAAAAAATCTAACATTTTACTGGGTTTTATTCTGAGTACAGGACTCATCTCCATGTGGATTTCCAATACGGCCACCGCACTCTTGATGCTGCCAATGGCTATGGCTGTTGTAGAAGCGATGCCGCCAGCGCATCGACAATCGCGCTTTGCCGTATTTTTGATGCTATCTATTGCTTATGCAGCAAACATTGGAGGTGTAGGAACCCTCATTGGCTCACCACCCAATACCCAAATGGCAAGTATCCTAGCCGAAAATTTTCAAATTGAAATTAGTTTTCTAGACTGGATGAAGATTGGCATGCCCTTGGCTATTGTTTTATTACTGGTTCTGTTCTTCATTTTTCGTTCTTTACTGGGTTCAGAACGAAAAGACGTACACGACTTACACTTTCATACCTTACCTTGGTCTAAAGCCCAAAAGCGCGTGCTGTGGATTTTTTCTATGGTAGCGGGTTTATGGATCTTTCGCGAAGCTATAGGGAGTGTATTTCACATCCATTACCGCGATGAAAATGCTGCTATTTTGGGAGCTCTTGCCATGTTTTTAATCCCAAATGGGGAGGAGGGTAAGCAGAAAATACTGCGTTGGTCTGACACCGAAAAACTTCCTTGGGGAATTTTATTATTATTTGGTGGAGGATTAGCCTTGGCAGCTGTTTTGGAAAAAAATGACGTCCTGACATATTTAGCCAGTACCTTCAAATCATTTCACGGTCTCGGATTGGTAACGGCAATTGTCATACTCGCTGCTGTGGCCATTTTTATTACTGAGCTAATTTCTAATTTAGCAATGGTCACTTTAATGATTCCAGTCGTTGGCATTTTTGCACAGCAAACGGGTCTTCCATTGGTCTCTTTGGCAATGGCACTCACACTTGGTGCAAGTATGGCATTTATGATGCCAGTGGGCACGCCACCAAATGCAATTGTTTTTGGATCGGGTTTGATACGAATTAAAGACATGATGCGTTTTGGATTTTTGCTCAACATCATCAGCGTTGTGCTCATCAGTCTTTTTGTGCTTCTGTTTCTCTAATTGAAACAATATTGCTATTTTCGACCCTAAACCTATCGTATGCTAACTATAGATCGTTTATTTGATGTCCCTAGACATCAATTAAAAAATTACCCGAACTCCAATATGTTTGTTACCAAAACAAATGGAATTTGGGTTCCGCTTTCTACATCAGATTTTCTTGATGCAGCAATGAATGTGTCCCGCGGCCTGATCTCTATGGGTGTTCAAGCTGGAGATCGTGTTGCAGTTGCCAGCTCCAATCGTTATGAATGGAATATATTGGATATTGCTGTTCAGCAAGTAGGTGCTATTTTAGTTCCGCTTTATCCGAATATTTCAGAATCAGACTATCGCTTTATACTCAATGATGCAGGGGTAGAAATTTGTGTGGTGTCTAATCAAGAATTAGTTGATAAAATTACGTCTGTTCGTTCCGACATTCCTTCATTGAAACATCTCTTCTCATTTGACCACACCAATGACTGTTCGCATTGGTCTGAAATTGAAGCAGTGAAAGGGCAAACTGAAATTGAAGTAGTTGAACAACGCATGCGCGAGGTTAAAACTTCAGATTTAGTTACCATTATTTACACCTCTGGTACTACAGGCAATCCAAAAGGGGTCATGCTCTCGCATTCCAATATTTTGTCAACGGTTTCATCTTGCATAGTACCCATACCAGCCGATAAAAATTCAAAAGTATTGAGCTTTTTGCCGGTTTGTCATATTTACGAGCGCATGTTACATTACCTGTACATGTATATCGGTTGCTCTATTCATTTTGCTGAATCTATGGATACCATCGGCGATAACATCCGTGAGGTCAAACCAGATGTATTCTCTGCCGTACCTCGTCTAATAGAAAAAGTATTTGATAAAATTATGGCCAAAGGTGAGGACCTCACCGGTGTAAAACGCGCTTTATTTTTCTGGGCGGTTGGTGTAGCTGAGGCGTATGATGTTGTAGGTAAATCAATGGGGTACAAAGTAAAACTTGCCATTGCGCGCAAACTCATTTTCTCCAAATGGCAAGAAGCACTTGGCGGGAATGTTAAAGCCATCGCCTCCGGATCAGCCGCACTGCAGCCACGTTTAGCGCGTATCTTCTTAGCTGCGGATATTCCAATTTTAGAGGGTTATGGTCTTACAGAAACCTCCCCAGTTATTTCGGTAAATAATTTTGAAACGGGTATTCGCATTGGTTCTGTAGGCCCGTTGGTCGATAACGTACAAGTTAAAATAGCACCGGATGGTGAAATTCTAGTGAAAGGACCAAATGTCATGATGGGGTATTACAAAAACCAGGAGGCAACCGATGAAGTATTTGATGCCGATGGTTGGTTTTGTACAGGAGATATCGGCACCTTTCAAGAAGATAAATTCCTTAAAATCACTGACCGCAAAAAAGAGATCTTCAAAACGTCGGGCGGTAAGTATATCGTTCCACAAGCAATGGAAAATCGCCTGAAACAATCTCGTTTTATCGAACAAGCCATGGTGATCGGAGAGGGAGAAAAATTTCCTGCCGTCTTCATTGTTCCAAATTTTGCCTTTGTACGTGAGTGGGCCGAAAGACACCAATTAGATTTTTCGAGTCTGTCTAATGCAGAGGTAATTGACAATAGCACGCTTGTGGCAAGAATAGAGAAAGAAATTCAAGAGATCAATAAAGAATATGGTTCTTGGGAGCAGCTTAAAAAAGTGAAGTTATTGCCACAAGAGTTTACAATTGAAGGAGGAGAACTAACGCCAACATTAAAGTTCAAGAGAAAGAAAATCCTTGAAAAATATCAAGTACAATATCGAGAAATCTTTACTGTTTAAAGAAATTGAAGGAACAAAAAAAGCCGGCTTTAGCCGGCTTTTTTATTGCAAGAATGCGATCAATTAATGTTTCTCACCTGAGCAAGACTTTTGAGTCGTGCTAGAAGAAGAGCATGATTTTTGCTGACCATTAGCTGAGCAGCAGCTCGCGCTTTTCTTTTTCTTTTTGCGCTTGTCGTCGTCTTTTTTAACGATTTGAGTTCCGTTAACAGCTGCATATGCTGTTGTTGCCAAAGAACCAACAAATGTGGTAAGGGCGATTGCTAAAAATACTTTTTTCATGACGTTTTTTTTTATAAAGTTACAAATTAATTCAAAGTTCCAAGCTTTGTGAGCTTGGCTTTTACCTTTTGTCCGAGTACAACATCAATTTTCGTGCCTAAAGGTAAAAATAAGTCGACCCTTGAACCAAACTTGATAAAGCCAAATTCAGCGCCTTGTTGAGCGCGATCACCAATTTGGGCATAATAACAAATCCTTCTTGCCATGGCCCCAGCTATTTGGCGAAACAGCACTTCTGTTCCGTTGGTATGCTTGACCACACAGGTACTGCGCTCGTTGTCTGTACTGCTCTTTGGGTGCCAAGCAACCAAGAAGAGTCCGGGATGGTATTTGGTATAACTAACCTCTCCATTGATCGGGTAGTAATTGGCATGAACATTCATCGGAGACATGAAAATAGAGACCTGAATGCGTTTGTCTTTAAAATATTCGGTTTCTTCTACTTCTTCTATCACCACGACCTTTCCATCGGCAGGGCAAATGATGTCATCATGCGCAGCATTGCAAGTCCGGTTTGGGATTCGGAAAAATTGAATGATGAGATACAGCATTACGAAAAAGCCAATTTCGAGAAATAAAAATAGCCCGAAAATAGTCGAGGCAAGAAAATAGTAGTTCAAGGCGCTCAAGCCGAGAAAAATAACCATGCTTCCGAGCATTATGGAACGTCCCTCGCGGTGAAAAGTCATCATTTCCAATAAAGATATATTATAGACCAACAATAAAAAAATGGAATCGCAAAGAGTGCCGCGTCGAAACGATCGAGGACACCGCCATGACCCGGGAGTATTTTTCCGCTGTCTTTGATGTCCAGGCTTCTTTTAAATAATGATTCTAATAAGTCCCCTAAAATAGCACCAGGTGCAATAATAAGCGCAGAGATCATCCAGAAAAGGACTTCGCCTTTATTGATATAAGTACCGATTAAAAAGCCGAAGAACAAGGTAAAAATGATGCCACCCAACGTTCCTTCCCAAGTTTTCTTTGGTGATATACGTTCAAAGAGTTTACGTCTGCCAAATGCCCTTCCAGAAAAGTAAGCAAAGGTGTCGTTGGTCCAGATTAAGATAAACATTCCGAGTACCTTGGGTAAAGTAGAGGTATCTCTCACATGTAAATCAATACTGAGATAGAAAGGCCCAACGACATAGATAATACCGAATACCAAAACTGAAATATTGAGCAATGGATGAGCGTGTTTGGCCCAGAGTTCGTTGAGTATCAGAGTGAAAAATAAAGGGAATATCAGACTTAGAGAAATCACAGAAAACCACTCTAGACTGATTCCGACGAGTAATACATAGATAAAAATGCCAATAAATATTCCGATTTCGCTAGAAACTTCTACTACCTGGTGTGTTTTAAAAAAACGGTAAAATTCCCAAAGGCCCACTACCATGAAAAAAGAAAATACAAGGGCAAAAGCATATGGATTCCAGAGCATAGAGCCGATTACAAGGGTGCCGAAAACAGCACCTGTAATCATGCGTTGCCCTAGGTTTCCAATCATGCGTCGGTTGTTGGTTCTTCGGTGTTCTCGGTTGGTTCAGGGGTGCTGATTTCTCCTGGAGTTTCAATTTCAGCCACAACTTCTGTTGAGACTTCTTCGATTGGGTCCCACTGGCGTTTACCAAAGATAGCCTCTAAATCTTCTTTAAAAATGACTTCTGAGGTAAGGAGGCGATCGGCGAGTTGTGCAAGTTTGTCTTGGTTTTTGCCGAGTAGTTCGAGCGCACGCTGATATTGACTTTCAATGAGCTTACTGACTTCTTCATCGATCATTTTGGCGGTATCTTCAGAGTATGGTTTGGTGAAGGCATCGCGTCCTTGAGAATCGTAGAAGGAGATATTTCCGACGCGCTCATTTAAACCATAGATGGAGGTCATGGCATAAGCTTGCTTGGTAACGCGTTCTAAATCGGAAAGCGCTCCGGTTGAGATGCGGTTGAATGTAAGCTGCTCGGCAGCTCTACCGCCTAGGGTTGCGCACATGTCGTCGAGCAATTGTTCGGTGGTAGTGATGCTGCGCTCTTCGGGTAAGTACCAGGCAGCACCCAAAGATTGGCCTCTTGGAACAATCGTTACTTTAACTAATGGATTGGCATATTGCAAAAGCCAAGATACCGAAGCGTGGCCCGCTTCGTGGTAAGCAATGGTTTTCTTTTCTTCAGGGGTAATGATTTTATTTTTCTTTTCTAGCCCACCGATAATACGGTCTACAGCGTCTAAGAAATCTTGTTTTTCGACTTGGGTTTTATTGTGACGAGCTGCAATTAAGGCCGCTTCGTTACAAAGGTTGGCAATATCTGCACCAGAAAATCCGGGGGTTTGTTTGGCCAAGAAATCGATATCGATTTCTGTAGAGATTTTGATCGGCTTCAGGTGAACACCAAATATTTCTCTGCGCTCGTTTAGGTCTGGCATATCGACATAGATTTGGCGGTCAAAACGGCCTGCGCGCATCAGAGCGCTATCGAGTACATCGGCACGATTGGTTGCCGCCAAGATAATCACACCAGAATTGGTACCGAAACCATCCATTTCGGTAAGGAGCTGATTGAGTGTGTTTTCGCGTTCATCATTGGTATTAAAGCCATTGTTTTTCCCGCGGGCACGTCCAATTGCATCAATTTCATCGATGAAAATAATAGCAGGTGCTTTTTCTTTGGCCTGTCTGAATAAATCGCGAACCCTAGAGGCACCGACACCGACAAACATTTCAACGAAATCAGAACCAGAGAGCGAGAAAAAAGGAACTTTTGCTTCACCGGCAACTGCCTTAGCTAATAAGGTTTTACCTGTTCCAGGAGGGCCAACAAGGAGTGCTCCTTTTGGAATTTTGGCACCAAGTTCCGTGTATTTTTTTGGGTTTTTTAGAAATTCTACGATTTCTACAATTTCTTCTTTAGCGCCTTCTAGGCCAGCAACATCTTTAAAAGTAATATTGGTACTCTTGCCCTTTTCATAGACTTGGGCACGGGACTTTCCGATATTGAAAATTTGACTACCGCCGCCACCGCCACCGCCGCCGCCAGACATGCGACGCATCACAAACATCCAAATCAATACAATGATACCGAAGGGCAATAAATAACCCAAAATTTGTGCAATCCAATTGGTTTCGATAATATTCTCGTAGTCCTTGTAACCGCGCTCGTCTAATGCTTTTTCAAAGTTCGCGTGGTTTCCTATATTTTCGAGTTCAAAGACCATTTTGGAAGGTTGCGCATTTTTGTTTGCAAGCAGTTTGCGCATTTTCGGAAAATCGAGGTCTTTGCGGTTGTTAATGTAGGCTTTTGCACTACTGCGCAATTGAAAGCGCGCCGAGCTCTGATTGATGATTTTTACTTGTTTGACTCCTTTAGCCTCGACGAGATCGAGCAGGGTTTCTTTGTACTTAATAACGGTACTCGCTTCACTGTTCACGTAAAGGTGAGTGCTGACGAGGACAATGACAAATGCAATGTAAATCCAGTATACCGAGAGCGGATTTTTTCTTTTTTCTTCTGACATGAGGACGGAGATTAAAGGTTGGGGAGATCAGTACGGGTGGCATCGGCCCAAAGGTCTTCGATGTCGTAGAATGAGCGAGCGTCTTTGTAAAAGATATGACAAACAACATCAATGTAATCGAGCAAAATCCATTCTGAATTGGATTTTCCTTCTGTATGCCAGGGTTTTTCTTGGAGCTCTTTGCGGGTATTGCGCTGAACAGAATTGGCAAGACCATCTACTTGGGTGCTAGATTCACCGCTGCAGATCACGAAGAAGTCACAAACTGCGCTATCTAGCGAACGCAGATCTAAAATGGTAATGTCTTGCGCTTTATTATTTTGCATCCCTTCAACAATTGCGTTTACGAGTAATTCAGAAGGGTCTAATTTTTTCTTTTTTGCCATCGAGTTGTTTCTAATACAAAACTAACTGATAAATTTGAATCCTCTTGACTTTCATGATGACCAAATTCGGTTCTGTACTTATCCAATTAATTTCTGTTGATTCTACCAACAATTATATTGCCAATTTGATTCAACAAGGAAGTTGTACAGATGGTTCGGTAATAATGGCAGATTATCAAACAAATGGGCGGGGGCAACATGGCAATTCATGGCAGTCTGTCAGTTCCGAAAATCTGATGTTTAGTATTGCTTTTCAGCCCAGTTACCCGCTTGAAGAACAAATTAGGCTCTCTTGGTATAGTGCATTAATGTGGCAACATTGTTTATCTCGTTTTGGCATGAAGGCTCAAATTAAATGGCCCAATGATCTCTACGTTAACGATTTAAAAATTGGCGGCATACTCATCGAACAACAAATCAAAGGAGCTCAACTCGAATGGGCAATACTCGGTAGCGGGGTCAATGTCAATCATCAGCCAGACTTAGCTAACACCACTAGTATTTTTGAGCAAATTGGCCAGCCATTCAAGCCAATCACTGTGCTTTTGGAGTTTTTAGATCTAATGAACGGGCAACAAGCTTTACTTGTAGGAGATTTTCAGGCATTAAAAAATAAGTTTGAAGCCGAGTTGTGGCGCAAAGATCAAATGCAGCTTTTCCAGAGGAAGGACGGCGTCGTTTTTGAAGGCCTCATCAAGGGTGTGAGCCCGTCTGGAGCACTTTGTGTAGAAACTTCAGGTACGCTCCAAACGTATAATAACAAGGAGGTTTCTTACCTATTCTAAGCTAATTGTTGCCTGAGATTTTCAGCCATTTCGCCAAGCAATTTCTGTAAAGGTTTTTCAATGAGCACTTGAAGCATCATGTTGAGTTCTGCCTGGATTTCGATATAGCCAGTTGTTTGCTTTTCGGTTTGCTCGAGATGAACAAATAAATCAAAGGCAAATGGATTGCTTGGCAGGCCCCTAAAATGTAGCATGTGGTTTAGGGAAGTTTGTTTTTCTAATGCTAGGTGAACTTGCCCCGCAGCTTTAAAGCTAAATGTTGTTGTAGTGTATTGAAAATCGGAGGTTTGTTCTTTAGGTAGTAAGAGACCGTAGTTTTTGGGTTCTGATAAGAATTCCAGCACACGATCAGTGCTTTGCTCGATCGCAAATTGTTGACTTTTTAAGGTGCGCATTTGTTTTTCTCCGGCCTTTATTGCATCCAGGTACTTGGGTTATGGCGCCATGCACTGAGGGTTTCAACATCCAATTCACTGATATAATTTGTTTTGGTTGCTACTTCAATTAACGTGCTGTAGTCAGTTAGACAAACATATGGGCAATTGGCTGCTGTAAATTGTTCTTCTGAGAGGGAAAAACCATATGTGAAAGTAGCGATGAGTCCTTTGACGTCTAAACCACCTGCACGAAGCGCTTCAACAGCCTTTAGGCTGCTCCCACCCGTTGAGATGAGGTCTTCGATGACCACAACGCGTTGCCCTTCTTGATAGGCTCCTTCGATGAGGTTCTCCATGCCGTGCCCTTTGGCTGCACTACGAACATAAATAAAGGGCAAACCTAATTCTTGAGCAATAAGGGCGCCTTGAGCGATTCCGCCTGTTGCCACTCCAGCAATTACATCGGGCTTACCAAAATTGTCGAGAATGGTTTGGGCATAGCCTTGACGGATGTGCGTACGCACTTCTGGAAAACTTAGCGTGATGCGGTTATCGCAATAAATCGGGGACTTCCAACCCGAGGCCCATGTGAAGGGTTTGGCGGGCTGTAGACGCACAGCTTTTGTTTTGAGCAGCAATTCCGCTACCTTTAGACTCAAATCTTTGTTCACATTCATGGCGCAAAAATACAAAGTTTTCCTCGAAAACAATTATGTCCTCTTTACAGATCAAGATCATCAACTACCTCATTGGGTTGGTTTGCCCCCTCCATCCTATGAAAGGCTTTCTAAGGCCTTTGAAAGTGAATCGTGTGTTCAAGTTATAGCGCATGACCCTATAGCTGCCATGCAGCTTTTCTTTGAAGCTTTCAAACCGGTCCGTACTGCTGGGGCTCTCGTTCAAAAAATAAATGAAGATGCCTATTTGTGGATGCGTCGTTTAGGCCACCTAGACCTCCCAAAAGGCAAGATAGAAAAGGGCGAGACAGCATTGGCCGCTGCGATTAGAGAAGTTAAAGAAGAAACTGGCTTAAGCGGTCTGTTGACTTTCGAAGGCATTCTTGGCCAGACCTATCATGTTTACGAAATGAAAGGTAAATCGTACTGGAAAGAAAATCATTGGTTTGCGTTTCAATATGAAGGTCAAGATTCTGTAGTGCCACAAACTGAAGAAGGTATTGAAGCGGTCTTTTGGTTGCAAAAAAAAGAATGGTACGCGCGCCTGAATGAAAGTTATGCTGGTTTAAAGGCGCTCCTGGAAGGTACTTGCTAAAAATATGTTAATTTTAGCGCAAGACAAATCGCAATGTTTATCATTGCAAAAAGCTTATATTTTTTAAATAGAAAATCAAAAGACGATGAAATACCTACAACTCTCATTATTCCTCATTTTAAGTGCAGCAATTTTTGCACAAACTCCAACTCAATCTAAAAAAGAGGTACAACCGCCACTCAAATTTGCGGTATTAGAAATCGAGCGTCAAAATATTCCTTACGGTTCTGAAGACCTATTTGTTTTTGAGTTCAAAAACACTTCCAAAAAAGCTGCGGTCATTACCAACGTTCAAACGAGTTGTGGCTGCACTGCCGCAGACCGACCAGAAACACCTATCAGAAAGGGTAAAAAAGGGGTTATTAAAGTGCATTACGATACCAAAAGGGTAGGAGGGTTTACCAAAACGATTACCGTTTTTTCTAATGTCGGCGACCCGATTGTACTGACCATCAAAGGATCGGTTCTGAGCCCTTCAGATTCTCCTGTGATCAACTAGTTACCGCATTACGCGCACAGATATTTGCTATCTTTGCATCTTTAAGACGAAGTCATGGAGATTGCAAAAACATACGAACCGCAACTTGCGCAAGAAAAATGGTATCAATATTGGTTAGATAAGGGCTATTTTCATTCAACCCCAGATCACCGCGAGCCTTACACAATTGTCATTCCGCCACCCAATGTTACCGGCGTTTTGCACATGGGTCATATGCTCAATAATACCATTCAAGATGTGTTGGTTCGGCGTGCGCGCATGTTGGGCAAAAACGCATGCTGGGTGCCCGGCACCGATCACGCATCTATTGCTACCGAGGCCAAAGTGGTACAAAAACTGAAGGCTGAAGGCATCTCTAAATCAGAACTTTCTCGCGACGAATTTTTAGCGCATGCTTTCGAGTGGAAAGACAAACATGGCGGTATCATTTTAGAGCAACTCAAGCGTTTGGGCGCTTCTTGCGACTGGGAACGTACGCACTTCACCATGGACCCAGCCTACTCCGAGTCGGTAATCAATGTCTTTATCGATCTTTTTCAAAAAGGTAAAATTTATAGAGGTGTACGCATGGTCAATTGGGACCCAGAGGCACTCACTGCGCTTTCCGACGAAGAAGTCAATTACAAAGAAGTCAATTCAAAACTATTTTACGTCCGCTATCAAGTTGTAGGAGAAGCCGATCAATGGCTTACCATTGCCACGACACGCCCCGAAACCATTCTCGGTGACACCGCTATTTGTGTACACCCCGAAGATGAGCGCTACAGCTCACTCATCGGAAAAAGTGTTTTGGTACCGCTGATCAATCGTGAAATTCCCGTAATTGCCGATGCCTACGTAGACAAAGATTTCGGAACAGGTTGTCTTAAAGTGACCCCAGCCCACGACCCGAATGACTACGAGTTGGGCCAAAAACACAACTTGCCGAGCATTGATCTTTTCAACGACAACGGCACGCTCAATGTAAATGGTGCACACTACCAAGGTAAAGACCGCTTCGAGGTTCGTCGAGAAATCGAAAAAGAACTCCACGATAAGGGCTTTTTGGTTAAAACTGAGGACATCATCAATAAAGTAGGGTTCTCAGAACGCACGAATGCGGTTATTGAACCTAAATTATCCTTGCAATGGTTTGTCTCCATGAAAGAACTTGCTGCCCCGGCACTTGAAAACGTCATGAATGGCAATATTCAATTTCATCCTGATAAATTCAAAAACACCTACCGACACTGGATGGAGAACGTCAAAGATTGGTGTATTTCTCGTCAACTTTGGTGGGGGCACCGCATTCCGGCCTGGTACTACAGTGATCGACCAGCAGATTTCGTAGTGGCCAAAACACAAGAAGAAGCGCTTGCGCTCGCGTCTGAAAAGGCGGGTAGGGCAGTGAGCGCCTCAGCACTTCGGCAAGACGAAGATGTGCTCGACACCTGGTTCTCAAGTTGGTTGTGGCCCATTTCTGTTTTCAATGGCCTCACCGAACCCAACAACCCAGAAATCAACTATTACTACCCCACTAACGACCTTGTTACTGCCCCCGAAATCATGTTCTTTTGGGTGGCGCGCATGGCCATTGCAGGTTATGAATACATGGGGCAACAGCCTTTCAAAAATGTGTATTATACTGGAATTGTTCGAGACAAACTTGGTCGTAAAATGTCGAAGTCTTTAGGTAACTCTCCAGATCCAATAGATCTCATTAATCACTACGGTGCCGACGGTGTGCGGGTTGGCGTCCTCATATCCTCCCCAGCAGGCAATGACCTTCCATTTGACAGCTCACAATGTGAGCAAGGCCGCAACTTTACCAACAAAATTTGGAATGCATATCGCCTAGTTTCTTCTTGGGAGGTATTAGAAATGGAGCAACCTATTTCTAGTCGAGTAGCCATCAATTGGTTTGAAAACCGCTTTGCGCATGTTTTAAAAGAGATCAATGAAAACTTCGATAAGTTTCGAATTTCTGATGCTCTAATGGCGACCTACAAGCTTGTTTGGGACGACTTCTGCTCTTGGTATTTAGAAATGATCAAACCAGCTTATCAACAACCAATAGACCGTCAAACGCTCGAACAAACGCTCGATTTTTTTGAACGCCTGCTCAAAATCATGCATCCGTTTACACCTTTTGTGGCCGAAGAGCTATATCATGCCCTGCGCGAGCGTCCAATTGGCGATGACATCGTTATTGCGCAATGGCCAATTGCTCAGCAAGTAGACACGCTGCCGCTTCAACAATTTGCCTTCAATGAAAAAGTGATTACGCAAATTCGAAACATCCGAAAACACAACAATATTGCGACCAAAGTCAAACTTGAGCTCTATATCAAAGCCGATCAATCCCGCGCTCAAGATGCCGATAGTATTCTTGTAAAAATGGGTAATTTAACGACGCTGCAATACGTCCAGGATAAAATTGCGCAGTCCAATAGTTTTATTGTTGATGGCATTGAATTTTTTGTTCCGTTTGGCGCGCAGATAGATCTTGAAGCAGAAAAAAAGAAGCTAGAAGAAGAACTGCACTACACTCAGGGCTTTTTAAAAAGTGTTCAGGCTAAGTTGCAAAACCAAAAATTCATGGCTGGAGCGCCAGAAATGGTGGTGTCTAATGAGCGAAAGAAGGAGGCAGACGCTTTGGCAAAGATGGCCATTCTCAAGGAGAAGTTAGCGGGTCTTTAACTAGAAAATAGCCGAGTTTAGATAAAACGAAAATCGACTCGTCTATTGAATTGCTTTCCTTCTTCAGTAGCATTGTCTTTAACGGGATATTTCTCTCCTTTGAATTGAACTACTATTCGGTCTCTGGCTAGTCCGTGTTGCTCAAAAAATGCAATCAGCGCAAGGCACCTTTTTTCTGAAAGCGTTATGTTATATGCATCAGAGCCATCTGCATCTGTATGGCCGGTAATTTCAATGCGCAAGTCTGAATGACTTTTCACCATTCGAATTAATTCTTTCAAATAGCCTTCATGCACTGCGCGAATAGTTGCTTGGTCGTAATCGAAGTAAATGGGCTCAAACGTAAAATTTAACAACTCTTGCTTTCGAATTTGAGGTGCGGAGACACCATCTCTTAATTCTTGCTGAAAACGTAGCAACCAGTCTTTTGGTAGGTATGGGATTTTACTCACTGAAATTTCACCTTTGCTTTGGTAGGCAATAAAGTGGTAATCTTGCTGATCGGTACCCCCCTCTAAGTAGCCATTTTCAGGATTGTATTTGAGGGTGTAAACATACGGGGGAAGTGAAAATTCTGGCAAGTAAGACCACAATGCTTTCATTGTGAAGAGTTGAATGTCATTGCCTTCAAACTTGCCTACAACCGGATAAACACTTGCTCCCTCTTTGTTTTCAATTCTTATTTTCCCATCTATTTTCCCATTTGTAAAATAGAGATCTAGATACACCGGAATAAGCAGCGTTTCATTTTTGGTAGAAAATAACATGCCTTGCCAAAAGCCTGTCTTTTTTTGAGACCAAGCGATGGAGTAAGTGCAGAGTATAATAGCCAGAACGATGCGCATATTTTACTTATTCGTAATTTCAGAAAAATGGTTCCATCTCGAACTATATTTGCTTGCTTTTGTTACATGAAAAAACGTCTATGAAAACTATTTTATTGTCCTTAAGCTTTCTTCTCATGAGTCTCATTCCTTCTGAAACGAATACCATTTATCAATTTCAAGTTAAAGATATCAATGGAAAAACCTTTGATTTCGCCTCGCTAAAAGGAAAAAAAATCATGATCGTCAATACGGCGTCTAAATGTGGCCTGACTCCTCAATATGAGCAATTAGAGGCGCTCTACACGAAATACAAGAGTAAGAATTTTGTAATCGTGGGTTTCCCTGCTAATTATTTCATGTCTCAAGAACCGGGTTCAGATAAAGAGATTGCGCAATTTTGTCAACTCAATTATGGTGTTAGTTTCCCGATGATGTCTAAAATTTCCGTCAAAGGCAAAGAGATGCATCCAGTTTATCAGTTTCTTACCCAAAAAGCTAAAAATGGAAAAGAGGACAGCAAAGTGGAATGGAACTTTCAAAAGTACTTAATCGATGAAAACGGTCATCTTTCAAAAGTGATTTCACCGCGCATTTTACCCAACGACCCAAGTATTATTGCTTGGATTGAAAAATAGTTTAAATAGTTGAAATTTTGTTGATAAGTTAAGGCTTTACACCCCTTTAAAAGCACCTTTTACGAGGTGCTTTTTTTTATTTTTGTTTACGTAAAATTATACACTATCAACAAACTATAGCAACATGGCTGAAGACGAAAAGAGAGACAATTATTCGGCAGATAATATTCAGGTATTAGAAGGATTAGAAGCGGTAAGAAAACGCCCCGCAATGTATATTGGCGATACAGGTATTAAGGGTCTTCATCACCTTGTATACGAAGTTGTGGATAACTCCATAGATGAAGCGCTTGCTGGTTACTGCAACCGCATCAACGTACTAATCAATGAAGACAACTCCATTACGGTTACAGACAACGGCCGCGGTATCCCAACCGCCATGCACACCAAAGAAAAGAAATCAGCCTTAGAGGTCGTCATGACCGTCTTGCACGCAGGAGGAAAGTTCGACAAAGACACGTATAAGGTATCAGGTGGTTTGCACGGTGTGGGTGTTTCTTGTGTCAATGCGTTGTCTACCCATCTCAAAGCTACTGTACGCAGAGATGGTCAAATTTTCCAACAAGAATACAATATCGGAAAACCCATGTACGACGTAAAAGTTGTCGGGGAGTCTTCTGAAACTGGAACAGAGGTTACTTTTACTCCTGATTCTACCATCTTTGAATTTACCGAATACAACTTTGATACGCTTGCCGCACGCATGCGTGAACTTGCCTTTCTCAATAAAGGAATCACCATTACGCTCACCGACAAGCGCCAACTCGATGAAAACGGCACACACCCTTGTACTACATATTTCTCAGAAGGTGGCCTCAAGGAATTCGCCTCTTACCTCGATCGCAATCGCGAGGCGCTTATTTCAGATGTCATCTATTTTGAAGGCGAGCGCGAAGGCATTCCAGTCGAAGTTGCACTCACCTACAATACTTCTTACACCGAGAACATCCAGGCTTACGTCAATAATATCAATACCCAAGAAGGTGGTACCCATCTTTCTGGTTTTAGACGCGGCCTTACCAACACGCTCAAAAAATACGCCACTGATTCAGGTATTCTTGCCAGAGAAAAAATTGAAATAGATGGCGATGACTTCCGCGAAGGACTCACAGCCGTACTCTCCGTAAAAGTACAAGAGCCACAATTCGAAGGTCAAACCAAAACCAAATTAGGCAACCGCGAGGTAACGGCTCCTGTGAGCCAAGCTGTATCCGAAATGCTTTCCGCGTATTTAGAAGAACACCCTGCTGAGGCGAAAGTTATTGTCGAGAAAGTTATTCTCGCTGCGCGGGCGCGTCATGCCGCGCGCAAAGCAAGAGAAATGGTACAGCGCAAGAACGTACTTACTGGCTCAGGTTTGCCTGGAAAACTCGCCGACTGCTCTGAAAAAGACCCAGCGGCATGCGAGGTATACTTTGTAGAGGGAGATTCCGCAGGCGGAACAGCCAAGCAAGGCCGTGACCGCCATTTTCAGGCCATTATGCCGCTCAGAGGAAAAATTCTGAATGTCGAGAAGGCCATGCAACACAAAATCTTCGAGAACGAAGAAATCAAGAATATCTATACGGCTCTCGGTGTTCGCATTGGCACGGAAGAAGATTCTAAAGCGTTGAATCTCGAAAAACTCCGTTACCATAAAATCATTATTATGTGTGATGCCGATGTCGATGGCTCCCACATCGAGACACTCATTCTTACCTTCCTTTTCAGATACATGAAAGAACTCATCGAAAAAGGCTATGTCTATATTGCCACTCCACCGCTTTATCAAGTCAAAAAAGGCACCAAGTCAGACTACGCCTGGAATGAAGACCAGCGTGATCGTCTGATCAATGATTTAAAAGGAGGTGGCAGCGAGTCTTCAGTCAATGTTCAACGCTATAAAGGTCTTGGTGAGATGAACGCAGAACAGCTTTGGGAAACGACGATGAATCCTGAGAGCCGCACACTGCGTCAAGTAACCATTGAAAACGCCGCTGAGTGCGATCAAATTTTCTCTATGCTCATGGGAGACGACGTTCCACCTCGCCGTGAGTTTATCGAGAAAAACGCTAAATATGCCAAAATCGATGCTTAAGCGTAAGCTTCCATCTATGTTAAAGCCGCTACTCCTTTTTTGGATGGCGGCTTTTTTATTCACTTTACCCTCTTGGCGGTATTGGCAAGCTCCAGCGAACAAGGTTTTAACCATGGCCTGCCCCTCGCCTTTGAAAGGCGAGGAAATCATCGAGCGAACTGCCTACACTTTTTCCTACAACGAAGCCCATGAGCAAGCGAATTGGGTGGCGTATGTTCTTACAAAAGCGCACCTTGGTTCAGGTGTAGAGCGCAGCAATAAATTTATGCCAGACCCCTTGGTGTCTAGCCAAACAGCGACAAATGCAGATTATGCCAAAAGTGGATATGACCGCGGGCACCTCGCACCAGCTGCCGACATGAGTTGGTCTTTGCAAGTGATGCAAGAGTCCTTTTATTTTAGCAATATGAGCCCACAATTACCAGGCTTTAATCGTGGCATTTGGAAAGTTCTTGAAGAAAAAGTTCGCGATTGGGCTTTGCTATACGATACCCTTTATGTGGTAACGGGTCCTGTTCTAGAACCAGGCTTACCTACAATCGGACCCAATAAAGTAAGCGTACCAAAAGCTTATTTCAAGGCGCTTGTTGCCCCAAAACAACACAAAGGAATTGCGTTTCTCATGCCTCATGCCAAGTCAACAGCACCCATTTTGGAATTTTCTATTACTATCGATGCTTTAGAGGCGCTTATTGATCGGGATTTATTCTTTCAGCTTCCCGATCATTTAGAAGTAGCTATAGAGGGTACACGTCACGTTTGGCCTTAGGTAAGCAATTTTCTGGTCATAAAAAAACCGCTTGAAAAGCGGTTTTTAAATTTATAGCGCTCATAAGCGATGATTTTAGTGGACCTCCTGAGCGTAAGCGGTAGCGTCGAGGAGTGCGTCAAACTCACTGGTATCTGAAACCCGAACTTTGACCATCCAGCCTGCACCATACGGATCATTGTTGACCAACTCCGGGTTCGCTTCAAGCGTTTCGTTGAATTCGATGATTTCTCCACTCATTGGCAAGAAGAGATCAGACACTGTTTTAACCGCTTCTACGCTGCCAAAGACTTCTTCTTGGGCCATTGTTTCACCAACGGTTTCTACTTCGACATATACGATATCTCCGAGTTCGCTTTGTGCAAATTCAGTGATGCCAATAGTTGCGATGTCACCTTCGAGTTTTACCCATTCGTGGTCTTTTGTGTACTTGAGTTCAGCTGGAATATTCATATTACGTTGATTTGTGACAAATGTACACATTTTGGCGGAATCATCGAATGTGCATTCCTTTTCTTTCCTTGTGAGAATGCTTAACTTTGCGACATGACTACCGAACAGTATAAAGTACTACAAAACCGGCTCTCGACGATCCAATCGTTTCTCAAAATAGACGAAAAACGCATGCAGCTCAAGGAGGAAGAGCTCAAAACACAAGACCCTTCTTTCTGGGATGATCCCAAAAAAGCTGAAGATAAAATGAAGCAAATTCGGGGGCTTAAATTTTGGGTAGATACCTTTGACAGAACGGCTACTGCGGTTGCTGATTTGGATGTACTCATGGAATTTGTGCGCGAAGGTATGGCTGAAGAAGCCGAGCTTCAGGCTCAATACACCAAATTACTCGAAGAAATCGAAGAATTGGAGCTCAAGAATATGCTCTCCAATGAGGAAGATAGCCTTTCTGCCGTATTGCAAATAACCGCTGGCGCTGGTGGCACTGAGAGCTGCGATTGGGCGAGTATGCTCATGCGTATGTACTTAATGTGGGGCCAAAAACACGGTTATAAACTCACTGAGCTCAATTTTCAAGAAGGTGATGTAGCCGGTGTAAAAACCGTAACAATAGAATTTGAAGGTGAGTTTGCCTTTGGTTACCTGAAAGGAGAAAATGGTGTTCACCGCCTGGTGCGCATCTCTCCATTTGACTCCAACGCCAAGCGCCATACAAGTTTTGTTTCAGTATATGTATATCCGCTTGTAGACGACCAAATTGAAATTCATATCAATCCTGCTGATATCACCTGGGAGACCTTCCGCTCAGGGGGCGCCGGAGGTCAGAATGTCAATAAGGTAGAAACCGCCGTTCGTTTGCGCCACGCACCTTCTGGAATTATCATTGAAAATTCTGAATCCAGATCTCAATTAGCCAATAAAGAAAAAGCCTTACAACTATTGCGATCACAATTATATGAATTAGAACTTCGCGAGCGCATGGAGAAGCGCAACGAGATTGAAGCAGGCAAAAAGAAAATCGAGTGGGGAAGTCAAATCCGCAATTACGTCATGCATCCATATAAATTGGTCAAGGATGTCCGAACCGGCACTGAAACCGGCGACGTTGATGCCGTGATGGACGGTGCCCTAGATCCTTTTTTGAAGGCATTTTTAATGCAATATGGCTCTTGAGTTAAAGGCAATCAAGCAATTGCTCTAGCGCAATTCCTCTCGAACCTTTCAATAGAATAAGTTTACCCTTAGTTTGTTGGGCCCTTAGTATTTCTTTGAGTTCCGTTACATTGGCATACCCTGCAGCGTTCAGTGCTTTAAATATAGGACCTACTGTTAAGTATGAAATATGATGGTCAGCCAGAAAATCCAAAATTTTCTGATGTTCTTCAGGGCCTTCAGTACCCAACTCAAGCATGTCTCCCAGGATAACCAACTTATTTGAGTGTGTTATTTCATGAAAGGAGCTTAAGGCACTCTGCATACTCGACGGATTGGCGTTGTAACAGTCAATAATAACAGTATTATGGTTGGTCTTTTCTACTTGAGAGCGCTTGTTTGTTGGTTTGTATTGGGCAATTGCTTCGTTCATAAGACTTGGCTCTACTTCAAAATATAGACCAATGCGCAGAGCCGCTAAAAAATTGAAGAAATTGTATTTTCCAATGATTTGGGTATGTATAATAGGGGAGTGATAGTCCTTAAATGTCCAAGAAAAATGCACATATGGATCGAGGTAGGCAAGACTTCCTTTTAATTCGCTATTTTGTGTCCCGTACGTGTGGCATGAGTTATTACCTTTTTGTGCGGCATCCCTCAATACAATGTCATCAGCATTGATAAACAAGGCACCATGGTTGGCTGCTACATGTTCATAGAGTTCTGACTTGGTCTTGAGCACGCCTTCAAAATTGACAAAGCCTTCGAGGTGTGCTTTTCCAATATTGGTGATGAGGCCAAAAGTTGGTACAGCAATCCGGCAAAGTTCATCGATATCAAAGGGCTTATTTGCCCCCATCTCAATAATGGCTATTTGATGTGCTGCCCGAAGTTTCAATAAAGTCAGGGGTACGCCGATATGGTTATTAAGATTCCCTTCTGTACATAGGACATTATATGAAGTTTGCAACACACAATTAACCAATTCTTTGGTACTCGTTTTGCCGTTGCTACCAGTAATACCTATGATCGGTATCTTAAATCGCATGCGGTGGGCATGGGCTAATTCTTGCAAAAATAGTAAACCATTAGGCACGAAGTGTATGTTTACTCCGTTGGCAAAAGCTTCATCATCGACAATGGCATAACGCGCGCCACTATCAATTGCATTTTGAGCGAAGCGATTGCCGTCAAAGTGTTCTCCTTTTAGTGCAATGTACATACAATCTTTATGTATTTGTCTGCTATCGGTGCTTACACCATTGCATTCATCAAAAATCGCAAGCCATTTTTCCATAAAACAAAGTTGCAAAAAAAAAGCCCGAAAACTTCGGGCTTTTATGTAATATGTGTGAGAATTATTCTTTGATATCTGGTCTTCGCGAACTACCGATTCTGTCCATAGCGCATCTAAAGCCGATGGTTGCCGAAGATTTATCTTCATCGAGGAAGCGTCGGTTTCCGGCAGCAAGCCAATACGCGCGATCAGCCCATGAACCTCCTTTATAAACGCGGCTTTTGTCAGAAACGAGGGTGGTAGGCCATCCAGACTTTCCAGTATTGATTTGCTCGTTGTTTAGGTTGTAATTTTCGTGCTCACTCTGATACATCACCAATTTAGGGTCCCTTAAACCGCTGTTGATTTCTTCTTTTCTTTGGTTATTGTTGTAGAAAATAGAGGATTCGAGATCTCCGTCAAGATAGTCAATGTAATCATCTTTACGGTAGTTTAGTCGACCAGCGTTTTCCTCTACCGTAACGTCTCTCCAACGCTGGCTACCTTTGGTTGTAGTAATAAATTCACTCAGGCCATTGCGTAGGGTCATGATCCAAGTGGTGATGGTAGGATCAGTACTGTAAGATAAGAACTTGCGTTCTAAATATTCAGCACTGAAAAGCGCAGTATCAATACCGAGATATTCTGGTGTGGTTTCATAGTCAAAGGCAAGGGCCATTAATTCTAAAAGGTCTTGTTTTTTGGCCCCTTCTTGAATTTCAGTGGGCAAATTTTTGTTGAAAAGTACACGTTCAATATATGCAGATGCTGCAATGGTACGGCCTTGGTTGTGAAGGGCAATAGCGGTATCGAGCATAATGTTGAGCGTATCCAAAAATTCGAATTGCATGCGCTCTTGAGAGGTGAACTGTGAGTTATTTGAGATGTAATAGTTTGAAGGCGCATTGAATTGATACTTACGTGGGTCTTGTTTGGCATAAACACGTGAGTTCATTGGATTATTATTGACAAAACCAGTCTGGGGAGCGTTTTGAGCACCAGATGCGGTATCAGTTGCACTCTTACTGCTATCATTGCTCGAATCATTAGTTGTCGAGGTTTTGACATTCATATTTGATTGGAAGTTGGTTCCGGCGTCTTGACTGTATTTTTTGTTGGCATGAGCAAGGTACTTTACGCGTGCAAATTCATTGACGAATTCTTTCATACCGTGTACATCATAGATGTTTTCGTTGGCTTTTACTGGTTTGTCGTACAAGCCGTTGGGTACGAGGAGTTGTGTCTGGTATTTATTTCCACGGAATGGCATAAACCCGTCTGCTACCTCGGAGGTTAGCGGACGATAGATATCCATTACCCATTCAGAGACATTACCTGCCATGTGATACAAACCGTTGTCATTCGGCCAAAATGAATCTGCACGATCTGTGATGTCAGCGCCGTCGTTAAGCCTTCCAGCGACACCCATCATGTCGCCTTTACTGCGCATGAAGTTTGCTTGAATGGCACCGGCATATTGTTCTTCGTCTTGTCTGACGTAATGGCCATCCCAAGGGTAAATGCGGCGATCATTGATGTTTTCTGTGCCCTCGTCGAGGTTACCAATTAAACCTAATGCTGCGAATTCCCATTCAGCTTCTGTTGGTAAGCGATAGGCAGGAAGGAGCATACCGTCTTCCATTCTCACAGGCCGTGCACCCAAGCGACCGTTATCCATGTCGGCGTAAACTGGATCGTAATTTTCTAATTGATATGGATCACGCGGTACAGCACGTTTGGTTTTGGAATCAATTTTTGGTTTTGGTTTGCTGTCTTTGTTGAGTACGAAGCCACCTTCAGATTCGATTGTATAGTTGCCGTTAAGATAGTTCTCGGTAGAGAACATATTTTGAGGAACTGAAGCATATTTTTTATCGTAGTCTGAGCGATTGGCAGCACCAACATCGGAACTTCCTTCATCGGCAAAGTGCCATTTGAGGATGCCTTCACGGACTAAAATAGCTTCATTGACACGGTCTGTACGCCATTTGCAGAAATCATTAGCCTGCAACCAAGATACGCCAACAACAGGGTAGTCACGGTAAGATGGATGACGCAAGTAGTAATTCACGTATTTTTCTCTGTAGCCGAGTGCGCTTCTCCATGAAAGGGTATCAGGAAGACATTTTTTGTAAACGTGCGGGTATGTTTTGTAGTAAACACGGCGCATCCAGTACATATATTCTAACCAATGGAAGTTGGTGACTTCTGTGCGGTCCATGTAGAAAGAGGCTACAGTAACCCTAGACGCTCTTGCGTTCCAGTCAGACATAACGTCTTGCTCGGTGCGGCCCATAGTAAAGGTACCGCCTTCGATCATGACCAGGCCAGGACCAGTTTCTTGCTCTTGGGCATCAAACTTTTCAAAACCACCATTTTTGTAGTTGTTGAAATCCCAACCAGTAGCTGAAGAACGTTCTTTAGAACACGAAGAAAGCACCAACAAACCTGTTAGTGCAATCCCGAAGATGTTTTGAATCAATCGCTTCATATTTTTATGCGTTTATAACGTAAAGTTTTGAATTGAGGTTTGGTTACACTTAGAAAGACGGGCAAGAAGTTTTTCTGAAGTTTTTCGGCTTCTTTTTACATTTCAAATTGATGCCCATTGAGATTTCATGTGAACCACCTGAAATTCCGTTTCCAAGCGTCGATACAGTTAAATCATAGCTGTAACCCACTTTAAATTTTTCTGTATTAATACCTACGGTCATAATGAAGGCATCTCTGTTGCGGTACCATGCGCCAAGCGTGAAGTTTTCGTATTTGAGGTAGGCACCGATGTTGAGCTCTTGAAAACCATTTTGGTATTGGTAGATGATATTTGGTGACAAAAAGGTAGTGCTTGAATAACGACCGCGCTGCCCAATTTTGATGTTGGATCCGATGTGTCCGGTGAAACGCATTGGCAAGCGAGATTCACCTAAGATCATGGATTCGTCTGGGCGGTTGAGGTGATGGCCAGCAACACCAACATAGAAGTTTTTGGTGAAGCCCACCATTCCAAAGCTTACATCGAAGAAACCTCTGCGACCATTGCCTCTTGGAACGTCTCCTGTTTGGTAAATGAACCCTCGGCGTGGATCTATCATATCACCAAAAGTAAGTTTGTCCCAGTCGAGGAATTTTTGGAAATAAGCAGCACGCGCACCAAACATAAGTGAAAATTTGCGTGTGATTTTCGCATTGTAAGAGTAAATTCCACCAATCATGGATGTTTGGATGGTACCTTGGCCTTGTTGGTCGTGCATGGCTAATAAGCCAAAACCACCTGAAATATTTTTAGCGTAGGTGTCATAGGCTGCAGCGTATGTGACGTAGTTACCCGTTAATTGGGGCCATTCATTGCGGTAGTTTAACGAAATTCTAGGGCATCCTGACGACCCTGCAAGCGCTGGATTGAGGTAGGTCGGGTTGGCATAGAATTGCGTAAAAGTAGGGTCTTGTGCCCAAGATACAGCGCTCATTATCAAGGTAATGAGGCTAATCTGGACTACTAGTAGTGGTTTGACTATTTTCACGAAAGTTGGTTTTAGCACGAACAATCTTAACGTTATTCAGGTTTCAAAGGTTACAAATATCGAATATTTATTCAAATAAAATAAATAAATTGACGTTTTTCTAGCGCTACAAACAGTAAGTTTCATGATTTATTTTCGCAATCTCCTTCTTTTTTTCATTTTCAGTGCCAGTTTTACCGCAGTGGCGCAGGTTCAAAGCCTTGTTCTGGACTGGACAGGTTCGACACAAATTTTTATTGCGGATGAAGCATTTGAACTGCAGACAGTTAAAGATTTCGGCCTAGACAACGGCCAACCATTTTTTGCACTGCAACAAAAGCACAGCAATATTCAGCAAGAAATTGAAATCATTACCACCTCTTACGTAAAATTACCGAAAGACCAAGCGCAGATATATCAGCAGCTCGGTTTACGTTTTCAGCCGGACGCTGTTATCGATGCAAAAATTGTTTCAGATGCAGGTCAGCCTTATTTGTCTTTTTATATTCTTCCGCTTCGTTACAAAGATGGCAGTTTGGAACGCCTGGCTCAATTGAGTTATCGCGTTAAAAATAAAACCACTGCTCAGGTAAAGGATTATGCCAGCTCTTCTGTTTTAGGGAGTACATCAGGAAAGTGGTACCGTATCGCCGTAACCAAGGATGGTATTTACAAAATTGATAAAGCATTTTTAGAGGCTTGCGGCTTCAACGCAACCAATCTCAATCCGGCGCATATTCATATTTTTGGAAATGGAGAAGGGGTGCTTCCGGAGTCTAATGCAGTGCCGATTACAGATGACCTAGCGCAAAACGCAATTCTTGTCAATGGGGAAGGAGATGGCACCTTCGATGCCAATGATTTTGTATTGTTTTACGCCTGGGGCCCCCACCGATGGGAACTATCTGGCGGAAGCCAATTCAACCAAGTTCGGCATCCGTATAGCGATCAATCCTACTACTTCATTTATATCGGAAGTGATATTGCTCCACTGCGGATTGCAAGCTCGGTTGCAATTGATGCACCCGCAGATACCCTGATTACCAATTATGATTATCGAGACGTCTATGAGAATGATCTCGAAAATTTAGTCAAAGGTGGTCAGCGCTGGTATGGTGAAGAGTTTGATGTCAATTTAAGCCAAAATTTCAATTTTACCATTCCAAATGTAAGTGCGGAACCAGTGCGTCTTCAGGTGAGCTACGCCTCCAATTCCCGGACAACTGGCAACCTCTTTCGATTGAAAAAAGGCAGTAGTATTTTGGGGCAAATGACAATGCCCCATTCAGGCTCGTATTTTCAGCGAGGCGTATTGAACTGTACCGATTCTACTCCTAGTGCTACGCTTAATCTCTCAATTGAAATCAATCGGCTCAATCCGAATGTGGTCACGTACCTCGACCGCATTCTCATCAATGCGCAACGCGGCCTTGTACTAACCGGCAGTCAGCTCAATTTTCGCGTTTCGAAATGGTCGTCATTTTCGAACTTAGCTTCCTATCAGATCGGAAATATCAATGCCAATACTTTTGTTTGGGATATTTCAAATCGGCATATTCCGACTGCCATTCCGCTGCTTGCTCAAGGCAGTCAAGGCACATTTAGGGTGGCTTCTGGCTACCATGAATACGTGGTGGCAAACGGTTCTTCCTATTTTTCGCCCGAGCGAGTAGGTAGTGTTGCTTTTCAAGATTTACACCAGCTTCCACAGGCCGATTACTTCATTGTTTCACATCCAGATTTTCTTACTCAAGCCAATCGTTTGGCTGATTTACACCGCGCTAACGGATTAACGGTACACGTCGTGCAGCCGCAGTCGATTTACAATGAGTTTAGTTCTGGGATGCAAGATCCTGCTGCCATCCGACGCTTTGTTAAAATGTTTTACGATAGGGCCATTCAAACGGACCCAACGACCAAACCTAAATATGTATTGCTATTTGGCGATGGCACCTATGATCCGAAAAATCGCTTGCCCAACAACAATAATTTCATCGTTACCTACCAAATGCAAGCCAGTGAGAACATGATTGATGCAATGGTTGTCGATGACTTCTTTGGTATTTTAGATAATGCAGAAGCCATGAGCGCTGCCGATATGATGGACATCGGGGTAGGCAGATTGATTGTAAGCACCTCATTACAAGCCAAGCAAATGGTCGACAAAATAGAGCATTACATGAAAAATGGCTCTAATTTTTATCCCGTGGCAAGTTCCTGTTGCATGGGAACTCAAACCGATAAAACATTCGGAGATTGGCGCAATCAATACATGGTCATGACCGATAACCGTGAAGGAGGGTATTTCATCAATACTGATGCAGAACCTCAATATGAAATTTCCAAGCTGTTTAATCCGGAGATCAATTATAATAAACTTTACATGGATGCCTTTCCAAAGGTGGTTACCGCCGGAGGTGAGCGTTTTCCTGCAATGGTAAGCGCAATAGATGCAGGAATACAGCGTGGGGTGCTCGTGGCTAATTATATTGGTCACGGCGGTGAAGTCGGGTTGGCCGAGGAGCGTATAGTGGATATCGATCAGATCAATTCTTGGAGCAATATTCATGCGCTTCATCTGTTCGTATCTGCTACCTGTGAATTTACCCGATTTGATGATCCAGAACGCGTATCGGCAGGTGAATGGGCTTATTTAAACCCAACTGGAGGAGCTATCGCTATGCTCACGACGACTCGGTCAGTATATTTTGGCGTGAATAGTAACATCGGGATCAAGTTAATTGAGCGCGTTTTTAATAGGTATCCGAATGGACAAGCTTATGAGTTTGGTGAAATTGCCCGCCGCACCAAAAATGCAGCATCGGTCAGCTCTTCCAATAAAAGAAGTTTTACCCTTATCGGCGACCCTGCTTTGCGTATAGCCTTGCCCCGCTATCGTATTGTAACAGATAGCATCAATGGCCTTGACCCGCAGCAGCAACTAGATACCTTAAGGGCATTGAGTAAGGTGAAAGTTAAAGGTCACTTAGAAGATTACAGCGGTGCTGTTTTGACAAATTGGAATGGCGTACTTACCCCTACCGTATTCGATAAAAAGAAAGTACAAAACACCCTTGGGCAAGATGAAGGCTCCCCGGTTATCTCTTATGAGCAGCAAACCAATCGCATTTATCGTGGGCAAAGCAGCATTACTAACGGTTATTTTGAATTTGAATTTGTGGTACCAAAAGATATCGCTCTAAATATTGATTTTGGCAAGATTTCTTACTACGGACACAATGGGCAAATGGATGCGCAAGGCTATGACACCAGCTTTTATGTTGGCGGCATTGATCCAAATGGCGTTGCTGATGAGCAGGGCCCAGAGATCCAACTCTTTATGAACCAAGAAGGATTCGTCAATGGCTCAGTTACGGACGAAAGTCCGGTCTTGCTTGCTAAAGTATCTGACGAAAACGGAATCAATACCGTCGGAAATGGAATTGGCCACGACATCATTGCCGTTTTAGATGGTCAAACCGCTCAACCTGTTGTGCTCAATGATTTTTATGCTGCAAATCTAGATTCTTATCAATCTGGCGAGGTTCGTTATCAGTATCAAAACCTAGCTCCTGGCCCACATACGCTTTCTTTAAAAGTTTGGGATGTCAACAATAATTCATCCACTGCTCAAATAGATTTCGTTGTTCAGTCCAAAGAGGAACCTACGCTACAGCACGTTCTCAATTATCCTAATCCGTTTACAACGCGCACGGAATTTATGTTCGAACACAACCAATCTTGTTCCTCCCTCGATGTTCAGGTTCAAATATTTACTGTTTCAGGACGACTCGTCAAAACGATAGCTGAAGAGGTGCCTACCACTGGCTTCAGAGTAGCTGGCTTATTTTGGGACGGTAGAGATGACTTCGGAGATGAACTGGCGCGCGGCACTTATTTATACCGTTTGCGTATTCAAACTCCAGACGGCGCATATGCAGAGCAAACAGAAAAACTTGTTATCCTAAAATAGAAATTCCCTATCTTTACCTGCTCTATGAAAAGACCAAGATTTTATCAATTATTGCTCGCTATCAGTTTGGTGTTTGTTTACCAAACTGCATTCGCTCAACCTACCGGTGGCTCTGGCGTCACAGACAACGATCTTCAGCTCAATACCATTACTACCTCTTTACCCTTTTTGGCCATTACGCCAGACTCAAGAGCAGGTGGAATGGGTGATGCCGGTACAGCCCTGAGTGCCAACTCTACCTCGATCTATTGGAACACCTCGCTTCTGAGCTTTGCCGAGCAAAAATCGGAGGTTAGTTTATCTTACACCCCTTGGCTGCGTCAACTCACCAACGATATCCATTTATCCTACCTTGCTGGTTACAAGCAAATAAATAAGATCCACTCCGTTGGCGGTGCGCTCCGTTTTTTTAGTCTCGGAGAAATTACGTTCACAGATATCAATGGCGATGTGCTCCGCGACGACAAACCAAGTGAGTTTGAATTAGTGGGTGCTTATGCTTTCAGATTAGCAGATCGCTTCAGTATTGGCGTAAATGGAAAATTTGCATATTCGAACCTTACAGGTGGCCTAACCGTTGCTGGCGTCAATACAAAGCCCGGTATTGTTGGCGCTGCAGATCTTTCGTTTAGTTATTTCAATGACGACGCGCATATTGGTAACACAGACGGTACTTATACATTTGGCCTTACGATAAATAATGTGGGTAATAAAGTTTCTTACTCCGAGTTGTCTCGCCGAGATTTCATCCCGATGAATCTCAAAATTGGCAATAGTTTCCTAGCAGAATTCGACGAATACAATAAAGTTACTTTTTCTTTGGACCTGCAGCGCTTATTGGTGCCTACACCTGCTATTTACAAGCTCATAGACGGCAATTATCAAATGCTTGCAGGGATGAACGGTGATATCGGCATTATCTCCTCCATGATGCAGTCCTTTTACGACGCACCAGGAGTACTCGC
>ERZ888423.322-NODE-322-length-50646-cov-8.333024_pt1 | contig 50646 bp, 39 predicted proteins | sample MGYA00520523_ERZ888423 | MGnify/ENA primary metagenome ERZ888423 (study PRJEB32303, sample SAMEA104408611) | aquatic metagenome | biome: Brackish water; feature: Pelagic; material: water | place: Baltic Sea | collected 2014-06-08T10:24:00 | depth 30,27 m ... | reverse complement strand
AGGCTGCATCAACCGGGGACGGGCTACCGGACCCTGGTGGTTGGGTTGCTGGTGGCTGGGTTGCTGGTGGCTGGGTTGCTGGTGGCTGGGCCTGTTGCGGTGGGCCTGGACTCGATGTGCATGAGAACCCAAGCACCGCAGTCACCCCAAGCAGTGCCAACAGCAGGGTCTCTGAGCGACTTGTTCGCACAGGTTTCAAATCTCGCATCCTGACCAGTCCGATCCTCATCTCAGTATTTTGAGTATCGACAGCTTGCGCGAAAAGCTGAAGGAGCGGAGATAGCCAGATGTTTCAGGTCAGGCGTTCTTGGGAAGCTCCGAGAACGGAACCCCCTTGGTGTCTCCGGGTTCTTTGCCGAGTCCGAGCACGCGCTCGCCAATGATGTTCTTCTGAATCTGGTCGGTACCGCCGTAAATCGGCGGCGCTTGTGCCCAGAGCGCAATGCTCGTCACAATCTGTCCGAATGGGTTGCCGGTGGCCTCATCGTTGGCTGCGCGATCTTCGTCACGGTAGGCATGCAGCATTCCGGCAGGACCAATGATGCGGAGTCCGATATCTCGCGTCAGACGCATGATGTCGCTCATCGCTAGCTTGGAAAGGTTGCCAAACCCTGGGATGTCCTGGCCGGCCTTCTTTGCAGCTTTGAGGCGCAGGTTATTGAACTTGCCCAGTTCGCCCAAAGTATGCAGCTTCATCAGATCTTGGCGGATGGTGGGATCTTGAATCGTTCCGTTGCCCTTTGCTAGGTCGATCATGAGTTTCGCTCCACCGCCGCCAAGCGGGCTGGCGCTCGCACCCGAAGCAGCTGTGCGCTTCTTCTTGGGTGCGGACGCAAAATCTCCGGCCCGTTTGGTGAGGAAGCCACCAATGGTTCCCGGCGTTGCCGCTCCGCCGCCGGCCGATCCGCCACCGCTGCCCAAACCTGAGCGCTCATGCATGAGCGTGGTATTCGCTACCGCCCATCCGTTACCACGGCCTCCGATGATTGCGTCATTGCCGACGTGAGCATCAGAAAGAAAGACCTCGTTAAACAGTGCATGGCCAGTCATCTCGACCAGCGGCCGAACGTCAACTTCGCTCTGATGCATATCCATCGCAAACCAGGTGATGCCCTGATGCTTTGGTTGTTCCGGATCGGTTCTTGCAATCAGCATGCCAAGATCGGCAACTGACCCGAATGAGGTCCAAACCTTCTGTCCATTAATCGTCCACTGATCACCGTCGAGGTCTGCTTTACATGTCAGACCCGCAAGATCAGAGCCTGCTCCTGGCTCGCTGAAGAGCTGACACCAAGCCTTTGTTCCTGTCACGATGTCTCGCACGTACAGGTCAATCTGTTCCTGCGTTCCGTGGGTGGCAATTGTGGGTGCAGCAAGCAGAAGACCAAGGCCGCCTGGCGCGCCGAGGGCACCAAAGTCTGTTATCTCGTTTTGCACACGGACAGAGTCATTGCGAGACAGCGCCTTGCCGTAGGCATGAGTCGGCAATCCTGGAGCTGACCATCCAGCTAGGCCGAGTAGCTGCCACCACTGTTCAACCGTCAGCTCTGGGTCCCAATTCTCGCTCAACCAGGTTCGGAGTTCATCCACTAGCTCATCCTGCGCTGCTCCAGCTTTGGTAGGTACAGCATTGGTAGGTACAGCTTCGGTCGTGTCACTCACTGGATGCCTCTTCTCGTCAATTGTTGACTATTTCTGTTTACAAGAATGACCCGGCGCTTGCGTTTGGGCAAGAAGCAGCTGAGACAGCCCGAGCCTTGAACCTCGACAGCCCCCGAGAATTCTGCGGCCGAGAATACTGAAATAAAACCGCGTCAGGACGAATCGCCCAAGAGCTCACTATACGCACCAGCCCGGTTGGCAGATTGAACTCCTGCAAAAAGGCGCTCCCACCAAGGGCATCTGGGCAATGATTAGCTGCTATGTCTGATGCTTCTGCCCCGCCATCGAATATGAGCAGCCAAACCGAGGCTCAGGCTCACACGCCGATCACCAAGTGGCTGTTCCTAGTTGGCGGAGTCATCCTGACTGCCGGATTGCTCTTTGGCTATGACCAAGGGGTCATCTCGGGCGCCTTGGTCGGAATCGAAAAGTCCTTCTCTGTATCCACCTTTATGGTGGAAATCATTACCAGCTGGGTGACGCTCGGCGCACTAGTTGGTGCTCTCGTAGCGGGAATTTTATCGGACAAGGTCGGCCGAAAAAAGGCCGTGCTTCTTGCGGCCGTGCTGTTCACATTCGGAGCACTTGTCGAGGCTTTCGCACCGGGAGCTTGGGTGTTGGTAGCCGGCAGACTCATCGTTGGTTTCGGCGTGGGCGTGGCCTCGGTCGCTGCACCCTTGTACGCAGCGGAAATGGCCCCTACTCGCCTACGCGGACGGTTTGTTTCTGGCTACCAGTTCGGCATCACGTTTGGAATCTTTCTTGCTTACTTAATCGATGAGCTTCTCTCGAGCGGAGATCGCTGGCGCCTGATGCTGGGTATTTCGGCTGTGCCCGCTGTGCTGCTGATCGTGCTGATTCTTCCCTCGAGTGATACGCCTAGATGGTTCTTAACAAAGGGCCGTCGCGCCGATGCCGAATCCGCTCTTGAACGAATTCGGCCAGATGACACCGCCCAAGCCATGGCGGAACTCGAAGCGAGCGTGGAGGGTGAAACGGAGCAGGCAGGCTGGGCAGAAGTCTTTAGCCAAACTTGGCGACGCCCACTCACCATTGGAATCGGGCTTGCTGTCTTTCAACAAGTCACTGGCATCAACGCAATCATCTATTACGCCAACAAGATCTTTGCCGCAGCCGGGTTCATTACACCGCAAGGCCAAACCGCTGCGACTACTTGGGCCATTGGCGCTGTCAATGTTTTGGCCACGCTGATTGCCGTTGCATTCGTAGACAAGCTTGGACGTAAGCCGCTGCTCTTGGCTGGGCTCGTGGGCATGTCGGTCAGCCTGACCGTGGTTGGAGTTTGTTTCTGGTTCATCAACCGGAGCGGCACGACCACTACGGGCGGCCCGAGCGATGCCGGGCTGATCACCCTGGTTGCGCTCGTGGTCTACATCGCGTCATTCGCTTTCTCGCTCGGACCTGTGGTCTGGACTGTGATTAACGAGATCTTCCCGAGGAACATTCGTGGCAGGGGTGTGTCGATTGCAACTGCCGCCAACTGGGGCAGCGCTTGGCTGGTCAGTCAGTTCTTCTTGAGCTTGGTCGACACCATTGGCGAGTCGGGCACCTTCATGTTGTTTGCAGCGCTCAGCGTGGTTGCCTTCATCTGGATCTTGAAGGTCTTGCCCGAGACTCGCGGCCGCTCACTCGAAGACATCGAGCAGATGTGGCTGGACGAGCCGGGTCAGGCAGCAGCGAGTCCGGCTAGCTGAGCGAGTAAGTCAACTGACCGGAGCCGAGCCTCAAGAGTCAGCGAGGAGTGAGCAACGATCAGCTCATCTGCGTGTGCATGCTTGGCGAACTCGTGCAGATACTCCCCCACTTGCTCGGGTAAACCGCATGCCGTGTAGCGCATCATGGATGTGATCTGTCGGCCCTGAGGCGATGCAATCAAGGCATCGGCATCTTCATCGCTCAGCTCCAGGTCCGGCACAATAAAACGAGCAACCCGAAGTCTGGTCGCCTGCAAGAGCTGTTCTGCTGCGGCAGCTTCTGTGTCGGCAACAACCGCATTGACTGCGGCGATCACGTACGGGGCGCCGAGCTGAGTAGAAGGCTGAAACTCGTCTCGGTAGATAGCAACGGCTTGCAGTAGCGCCGCTGGAGCAAAGTGCGAGGCGAACGCAAAGGGAAGCCCGAGTGCCGCTGCCAGACGAGCACCAAATAACGAAGATCCCAGAATGTAGAGCGGCACGTTCGTTCCTTGGCCGGGCGTTGCCGCAACCCCTTCAACGATGCTGTGCTCGCTCAGGAATCCCTGCAACTCGAGAACATCTTGCGGGAACCGCTCGGATGCTCTGGCATCTGCCCGCATGGCCCGCGCTGCGGCTTGGTCACTGCCCGGTGCACGGCCGAGGCCAAGATCAATGCGGCCAGGGTGGAGCGTTGCCAGTGTGCCGAACTGCTCTGCGATGCTGAGCGGCGAGTGATTCGGCAGCATCACCCCGCCAGCGCCAAGACGGATTCGATTTGTCTGGGTTGCAACATGTGCAATCAGAACGCTTGGCGCAGAGGAACCAACCACCGACATGTTGTGATGCTCGGCATACCAAACTCGCCCGTAGCCACAGGCTTCGGCTCGCTGAGCGAGGGCGACGCTACCCTCGAACGCTTCTCGCGCTGACTCTCCCCGACCAATAATCGCAAGGTCAAGAATCGAAAGCGGCAACGAGATAGTCGGAGGCACAGGCTCAGTCTGCCAGCAGCGACGACATTAGAAATCCTGCGGGGTCGGGCGCATCAGTATCTCGTTGAGAGCGATTCGACGATTGCGAGTCACGACATAAGAAATCGTGTCGGCAATGTCCTCGGCCCGCAGTGGCTCAATGCCCGCAAAGCGCTGCTTGAGCGCCTCTTGCGCAGCTGGGCTCAGGTGCGTCTTGAGTTCGGTGTCGACCACACCTGGCTCAATGAGGGTCACTCGCACAAAGCGACTCGTGACTTCCTGCCGCAGCGACTCGCTAAACGCTCCAATGCCGTGTTTCACCAGGTTGTAGACGCCCGAACCAACCCGAGGAATTCTGCCGGCTGTGGAGCTCAGGTTCACAATGTCGGCCACTTGTCGCTTCGATTCCTGAGCTGATTTGAGCAGGTGTGGAAGCGCCGCGTGGGTGCATGCCAACAGGCCATCGACGTTGACTCCGATCATGCGTTCCCAGTCTTCGGGGTTGGCATTCTCGATTGGTCCCAGCAGCATGACTCCAGCGTTATTGACCAAGGTGTCGAGTCGACCGAATTGCTGCACAGTTTGAGCAACGGCCTCGGCGGATTGTTCCCGATCCGCCACATCGCATTCGATTGACAGCGCTCGCCCGCCCGAGGACTCAATCCTTTCAGCAAGAGTCTTGAGTCGGTCTATGCGGCGCGCAACCAGCACAACTGTTGCCCCCTCTGCGGACAACCGCAATGCAGTCGCCTCACCAATCCCGCTGCTAGCGCCGGTTACGAGCGCAACTGTTTCATCAAGTCGTTCAGTAGTCATCAAATCTCCTCATCGGTCGCCACTTTCTAGTTGCCTGTGCGGGCAGGAGCGAACTGTCGGAGCTAGGCGCCAAGAGAGGCGTTGTACTTCAGGACAGACTCCACAGCCGTGGCCGCAAACTTTGCATGCCACTCAGCACTCACAGGAAATGCTGTGATGTAACGCTCCGGCCTATCATCAACGCTGAGGGAATAGACTAGGAGCAGCTGATCGCCCTCACTCGCTTGCTCCGCTGTCAGGTCCGCTCGGCGCAGAACTCGTGTGCGAGCTCTCCACATCTTCCCGTTGGTTGACACACCGCTAGCAGGAAGGTCACGGAGCTCCTCCATCGCAAGCGCATGCGCCGTCTTAGTCGCAGTCGCAGGCGAGGACCACGCATCTGGCCGGCTGAGCGGAGCTACCGACTCCAGCGCAGCGGTTACTTCTGCGAGCATGCCCTGCTGTGGACTCGGCCCTTGGCTCAGTGGCCACTTGCCCGGTATTCCCAAGGTGTGCGCAACCTCTTGAGATGTCCAGCGGTGACGCTTGCGGCCGAACTCTGTGGGCACAGGGCTGAGCAGATACCCGTAGGTATGGTTCAGGCCCGCATGTCCGTAGTTAAGGCCGGGATCGCTGCCCAGTTCTGCGGCAAAGAGTTGAGCGAGCGCCTGCGGAACAGAGGCCGAGCCGTTCTTCTCGGTGGTGGTGCTGCTTCCCCAGCGATCAAGGAGTGCCTCATCGGCAAGGTCCAAGTTGAGCAACTCAAGTAATTCAGGCGATTCCCGCTGGAGGAATGCTTCGGCCCAAGTCGCTAGATCCGGGTCGAGCGAAGGTGCAGGCCCGGCATCAAGGAGTTCTGCAAGGGCTTGATAACGGCAGTACGTCCAATCAAGCTCCGCTAAGTCTGCTGGCGGGATTCGGCCCCATTTTTTTGCGCTGTCCAGATGCTCAACATCGACCCAGCATGCCGCCGAAGCAGGCGGTAAGACCCAGGTCGGGTCTGGACTCTGCCCCGCAACAGGCTCGGCCGCGCTAGTTCTAGGGGGTCCGGCAGCGCGAACTCGTAGCAGTTGCTCAAGGTTCGTTTCTGTCTGCTGAGGCACTGTTCGGGAATGGGGTTCGGCTGATTCAGGCACGAGAGCAAACCTATCTGCCCGTCACGGCCTCTATCCACGTCGAGGGAATCACCTCGGCGCCGTTCTTGTAATGGTGGTCGCTCTCACGGGTTGCACCTGTTCTTGTACCCCTACAGCGGGCAAACATGAGCAAGTTGCAAGAGTGCGAAGATTCCCTGCCGCTATCGCAGGGGATTCTTTAGTTTTTGGTTCACCCATCGCTACTGGCAGCCTTGGCTGGCAATTAATTGGATAACTCGTCCAATCAGTTGGCGACACGATGTGAAATTCAACCCACGGTGGGTTCTCTGAAAGGCGGAGCGTCAGTGCGGAAACATGTTTCAGTCGTGGTCGTTCTCATGGCGATAGGTGCGTTTGCTCTCGGTTCCTGCAGCAGCGGCGATGGCGACAGCGCCGCAAGCTCTACTACCGACAAACCGACCACCACCGTGAGCCGTGAAGCAGCCGCTTCGGCCACAGATGTCGCAGCCGTTTGCGATCAAGCTGAACCAGGGCAGGATCTGCACGGATGCGACCTGACAAACACAGCATTGCAGTACCGAAATCTGACCGGGGCCAACCTGACCGGGGCCAACCTCACTGGTGCCCACTTAGAAAATGCCATCCTCACCGACGCCATCCTGACTGGCGTAATCTGGTCGAACACGACGTGTCCGAATGGTGTTGTGCAAGATACCGAATGCCCACGCACATCAGCGGGCTGACACGCACACCAGCGGGCTGAGCCTCGCACCGAACAACCCGGCGAAGGCCCCGATTCTGCTGAGGCCTGCTCCCGCGAGTCAGTCTCCGCCGAGCGAAGACAGGACTGCATCGTTCATGCGGTCAATCGCAGCCTGATCAACAAAGGACATGCACGCCGTGACCCGCCCATCCGACTTGGGGTCCGCTATGAACCAATCATGGGTCTTGTCGGAACCTAAATTGGGTGGTCCCAGCTGTAGTTCGTACCGGGCAGGAGCGCAGTCAAAGTCTTCGGGGTGGAGGTACTTCCACACGGCCACTGCATCCCAAATTGGCTTGGTCGGACCGAAAATAGACTCCCACCAGTCGGTGTAAGCCTGAGATGCGAGCCCGAAATACGCTTCCGTCGGATCGGAACTGGCGGCGAGCGTGTCGACAATGTCGGTTGGCATCGCAGCCGAGGAAGATGCTTCAAAAGTCACAGCGGTGAACGGGACCCTCGACTCGTCCAAGATGACCGACAGCGCCCGTGGGTCGAGTGAGTAGTTGAAGTCCCGTGCAGGTTTCCCTGCATAGATGACCGGTCCCGGTTTGCCTCCAATCAAGGCAACGATCTCTTTGATGTTCGAGGCTTCGTCCGGGTAAGCCAAGATCAAGCAAGCCACGTCCGTCATTGGACCCGTAGCCAGGATGGTGACATCAGAATTCTTGCCTAGCGCTTCGGCCATGAACCGCACCCCGTCGTTGACGCAACTCGACGATAGGTCGACTCCCGCATAGTCCTCCGTGGCCACCATCGGAAGCCAGGTAGCAGCTCCCGCAAACAGCGGCACGTCCATTTTCAATTTATCCAACGACTCACCGGCCACGACCATCTCTTGAGCAAGTGGGCCGTTACCCATAGTCACGACAATCCCGAGAACATTGACGTTTGGAGCATCACGCAGGAGTGGCAGCGCCCAGGTGTCGTCATAGTCCGATGGTGTAGGCATCGTCCCATTTGCGTTGCCAGATGTCAGGCCCATGGCAAGGTCCATCGACAAGATCACTGCAGGGTCGTCGTTTGTCTCAGACGTGCAACCCGCAAGCGGCAAGATGGCACAGAGAGCTACCAGAATGAGAATGGTTTTCCGCAAGATTCCTAAGGTACACGCCGCGGCGCTCTGTCGGCTTCTTGACTCTGGGTAGCTATGCAAGAGTCAGCGGAATTCTGATCCCAGAGACGCCACCCGGCCCCAAAAACGTGGAAACCCCCGCCGTAGCGGGGGTTTCGGGTGGTGGGCGTACGCAGACTCGAACTGCGGACCTCTGCCGTGTGAAGGCAGCGCTCTAGCCAACTGAGCTATACGCCCCTACTGAAACCCCCTAGGGAGCGAGCTTGAACTGTAGCGGTCAACGAAGCGGCTCGGCCACACGACCACTCCGGGCCTAGCTAGCGGTCGCATCTGGGTACGTTCGAAGCTCGACAACGTGACCATCTGGATCAGCCACGTACATGCCCAGACCACGCCCCTGGGCTCCCCACAGCGCACTTGGGCCACGGATCACGGTGAACTCACCAGACTCCGCAAGAGCGTTCAAGTCTGCACCGGGAACAAGCAGCGCAAAGTGATCCAGATTGATCCCCGTGGGCTGACTGCCAGGCTCAGACTCAGCCTTGACTTCGAGCAGATCAATCAGTGTTGTGGCGTCCACTCTGACCGAGGGAAACGGCACCTCTCCCCCACGCCATTGATCTAAGCGCTCGGGAGCGAGCCCCAGCTTTTGCACATACCAGGCCACAGAAGCCTCGGCATCGGCGACACGAAGCACGATGTGGTCTAGGCCCGTTACCTGCACAGCGGGACCCATCTGAGAATCAGACATCTTCTTAGCCTCCGGTTTGCTCGGCTGCTGATCCTACAACTGACGGGTCAGTCGACACACAGAAGAACTCATCTTGGATCACCACGTAACTTGTCTTCGGGGGGCAATCCAGAGCTACTGCAACTTTGGTCACGATGTGGCCGTCGTTAGTCGAACCGCAAGTCACGCGATTTGCCGTCCGCCCGCTGGTGATTCGCACACAGTCACGCGAAGGCGCGCTCGTAGCCACTGCTTGCCCGCTAGCAGTATCAGAAGTTGAGCGATTCCCGCCGGCATAGGCAGTAGCAACGAACAAAACCAGGCCGAGCAGGACCATGGCAACAAGTGGTCCTCTTCGCAGCAGCCAGAAGTGCCATTCGCTCAGCGGTTCTTCATCGGGATCAAGCTCAGCCTGACGCAACTTGGCGTAGAAGGCATCCGGATCGTGCTCCTCCTCGGGCTGCCCCGTCTGCGGGTCGCGATAGGTGTCATCTACCCCAGCCCCAGCCCCACGTGATGATCCGGGACCAGAACCGGAACTCGGCCCGGTCGAGGGGGAAGTTCTTTGAGCACGCAGGCTGCGGTCGTAGTCGGCACGGCGCCCAACATCAGACAGGGTGCTCCACGCAGCGTTGACCTCTCGCATTCGACGCTCGGCTAGCGCCTGCTCGGCAGCCGTTGCTTGCCCAAGTCGGTCTGGATGTAGCACTCGAGCCAATTGGCGATGCGCGTCGCGAATCTGCTGTGAGCTAGCCCCTTGCGGAAGGCCCAGGATTTGGTAATAGCTGCGATCATCCGGGGCCGACATCAGTGCAAGCCTAGGGTGAACAAGATGACTGAGGGCAACAGCAGGCTCTAGCCCCCTCAAGCGAACTGCTCTGCTACCGAGAGAAGTACAAAGGGCGGCTACTGCCTAGGAAAAGCTGCTCGGCTCCCCTATATTGAACAAGTGGATATAGTTCGAGGATCGAAGTATTCGGATAGCGAACAAAGTTTGCCCTCTGCTGCCCCGAATCCCGGAACCCTCGCTTCTGCCATGCAAAGCAAAGCATTTCGGCGAATCTTTGCCGGCACGTTTGCATCCAATATTGGCACCTGGATGCAAAACATCACCCTGATCGCACTCGCCTACCGCCTTACAGGTAGCGCTTGGTTCACGGGGGTTATCACCTTCGCTCAGCTTGGGCCGATGCTCTTCTTATCCCCATTCGGGGGCGCAATCGCCGACCGCTTCAATCGCCGCAGCGTGATCATCAGCATGTCAGTGGTGCAACTCGTGATGTCCATGGTGCTCGCCGTAGTGGCTTTGTCGGACAAGCCAAATCAATTCATTCTCGTAGCAGTTGTTGCGAGCATCGGCTGCGCGAATGCCATTGCGGGGCCCACCATGATCTCGCTGCTGCCCTCACTCGTCCCGCGTGAGGACTTACAGCCGGCAATTGCAATCAACTCGGTTTCTTTGAATGCATCTCGCGTGATTGGGCCGCTTCTTGGCGGCATCCTCGGGTCTCTTGCGGGAGCATCAGCGGTGTTTGTGGTCAATGGTCTCACCTACCTCTTTGTGGTGATTGCTGTGCTGAGCGTGGACATTGACTTCTCCCCCAAAGGAAACAAGGGCGATGGGCCAATTGAGCAGATGCGGCAAGGCCTGCGAGCAGTGCGAGCAGACCGAGTGATCACGCGAGTCATTGCCAGCATGGCCGTGCTGTCTATGTGCTCACTGATCTTCATCTATCAGATGCCGCTGGTAGCTCAGGAGCATTTCGAGTTAGCGGGGTGGAAGTTCAACCTGTTGTTTGCCACCTTTGCCCTGGGTGCCGCACTGGGCGCACTGTCGATGGGGTCCTTCCTCTCTGGCCACAGCCGCGCAAAGGTCACGCGAGTAGCGCTCGTAGTCTTTGCAGTGGCCTTGGCCGTATTTGGAATCGATACGATCTTGCCCTTGGGGTTTGTGGCCGCCTTTACGCTTGGCGCCTCGTATTTCGTCATCGTGACTGCGCTCTCGACCACCCTACAGATGCGTGCCCCGGACGAGGTTCGTGGACGAATTATGGGCTTGTGGATGATGGCCTGGGCAGGCCTTGTGCCACTCGGCGCACTAGTTGGAGGGCCGATTATTGACGCAATCGGTATCGCCGCAGTTCTGATCTTTGGGGCAGTGGTGGCCGCAGCGCTGGCAGTTCTGATCGACCTGAGCGAGCCGGAACCTGAGAGTCAGACTGTTTGACGCGTCTGGAGCGGAAAATCGACAGTATGTGTCGATTTTCCGCTCCAGACGCGAACCACGCACTGCTAGAGCAGTAGCTGGGCGAGTCGCTCCAACCCGGCAACGCGACTTCCTTTGACGAGTACGGCATCAGCAGCGGTCAGAGACATCGACGCAAGGGCGGCTTCAGCTTCGGCGATCCCGGCGACTGGAGGCACCCCGTACATGTCAGTACCGACAGCGATGATCTGGATCTGTAGTTGATCAGCCAATTCAGCCACCACCTGATGCTCTTGGGGCGCGCTATCTCCGAGTTCTGCCATAAGCCCTAGCACTGCGATTCGGCGCCCGGAGCCCGCACCGGAACTGCCTAGGGGCCCAGAGCCGTCAGGCTCAGCGGGCTCTGCACCAGCGAGCGAACTGAGTGCCCGAAGTGCCGCAGCCATAGATGCCGGGCCGGCGTTGTAGGAATCATTGAGGAGCAATGCGCCGCTCGGCATGGTCTGTAGATCCATGCGCCAAGGCGAGGTCACGGCTGACTCCAAGCCAATTGATACCTGCTCGAGCGAGAGTCCAAGACCCAGCGCAGCTGTAGCGGCGGCCAAAGCGTTCGACACATTGTGCTCGCCGCGAATCCCCAGCCGCACCGCAACGTTCCCCCAGGGTGACAGAAGCAGAAAGCTGGGTCGCAGCTCACCATCGAGTTGCACCTCGAGGGCCTGCACCTCGCCAGCTTGGCCGAAGCGCAACACGTTCGCCTGGGTCCGATCGGCCATTGCGGCGACTAGCGGAACCTCGGCGTTCAGCACCGCCAGCCCAGTTGAAGGGAGTGCCTCGATCAACTCCCCCTTGGCTTGAGCGATCTGCTCGATGCTGCCCATGACTTGCGTGTGTACCCGCTCTACCGTTGTGACGATGCCGACCGTGGGTCGGGCCAGTTCACAGAGCAGCGAAATATGGCCCGCACCCCGAGCTCCCATTTCGACCACAGCAGCCTGGGTACCCTCAGCAGCATTTGCCAGGGTGAGTGGCACCCCAAGCTCATTATTGAAGGATTTCTCGGAAGCGACAGTTACAAACTGTTGGGCCAGTACTTCGGCGAGCAGGTCCTTGGTCGTAGTTTTTCCAACAGAGCCAGTCACCCCCACCACAGAATCAGGCAATCGGCTTCGGGCAATCCGAGCGATTTCCATGAGGGCTACGGGCACGTCCTGAACGACTATTGCCTGGCCCTGCAAAGCGAGTTCGCCAGAACCGGAAGCTGCCAGACAATCAGCGTTGTCAACAAGTACTGCCCCCGCTCCAGCCGCAAAAGCAGCATCGACAAACTCGTGACCGTCGCGCTCTGCTCGAACTGCTGCAAACAACTGACCAGGAATCACCAGCCGAGAGTCGATTGCCAAACCATCTACTAGCGACACCGAATCAGCATCCACAGAGGCCTGGCCACCAGCCCCGTCGCGGGCGGTACCCCCTAGAACACGCCCATTTAACTGGGCTGCAAGCTCGGCAATGAAGAAGCGCATTCCTTGATTCTCTCAGCTGCGTACACTTCTGCAGTGCCTTTACCCACCAGAGTTCGCCTTGTGGTCCTCTTCGGAGGGCGATCCGCCGAACATGACATCAGCAAAATCTCTGCCAGCCATGTTCTGCGAGCCGTTGCCTTGGCCCGCTATGAGGTTGTTCCCATCGGAATCACCAAAGACGGAGCCTGGCTGCTCGCCCAAGAGGCAGCCGACCTCATTGAGCAGGGTCGGGCCGATGAGCTTCCCGATTCGCTCAAGATCGATGGACCCGAACTGCAACCTTTCGAGATCCTGACCGGCTCGACCGAAGAAGCCCCCACGGTGGTGTTGCCGATTCTTCACGGCCCCAACGGCGAGGATGGCACTGTGCAAGGCCTGCTCGAGATGGCTCAGGTGCCCTATGTCGGTGCTGGCGTACTCGGTTCGGCAGTTGCCATGGATAAGGCCATGGCCAAGACCGTGCTCGACGCCGCTGGGATTGCTCAACCCAGCTGGGCAGCGGTGCGGGTCACCGAGCTAGACCAGGCCCAAGAGCTTGTAGCAAGACTGATTGCAGAGTTGGGTGAAACCATTTTTGTGAAGCCAGCCAATATGGGGTCTTCGATTGGGATTACCAAAGCACACGGCTCAGAGCAACTGCTTGCGGCGTTGGAGCTTGCCTTTGAGTACGACGAGATTGCCGTGGTGGAAGAGGCGGTGGTTTCGCGTGAACTTGAGGTTGCTGTGCTTGGAAATCGTTCACCGCGAGCCAGCGTTGTCGGAGAGATCATTCCCGCTGCAGAGTTCTACGACTACGAGGACAAGTACGCCGACGGCACTGCGCAAAGCGTGATCCCAGCTCAGATTTCCGCCGCAGCTTCAGTGGAACTGCGCGAGTTGGCCGTGAAGACGTTCAGCGCCCTACGAGCCGAAGGCATGGCTCGAGTGGATGTGTTCTTAGAGGAAGGCACCGCCGAACAGCCTGGCCGAGGATTCTTGGTGAACGAGATCAACACCATTCCGGGCTTTACACCGATCTCAATGTATCCAATGCTGTGGCAAGCAACTGGACTGTCTTATCCCAACTTGATTGATGAACTTGTGCTCCTAGCCATCGAACGCCATGCCCAACGGGCACAACACCGCACCGACGTCTCTGAGCGCGGGGCGGCGAAGCTGACATGATTCTGGAGAATCTCAGCGGCCAACGGATCTTCATTACGGGTGGAACAGGTTTTGTGGGAACAGCCCTCGTCGAGCGACTGCTTCGCTGCGTTCCCGATTGCCAACTCGTGTTGTTGGTTCGAGATGGCCGCCGCAGTTCAGCCGAGCAGCGAGTACAGAAGGAGATCCTTCGCAACGACTGCTTTGATCGCTTGCGAGAGGAACTCGGCACTGAAGGCTTTGAGCAGATGACAAGCCGGGTGCAGGCAGTCTCAGGTGATGTTGGCACCGATGGTCTTGGCCTGGACGAGGCTGGCCGTGCGGCCCTAGCGAGTTGCACCACGGTGATTCATTCAGCGGCCACTGTTGCGTTCGACTCGCCACTTGACCGAGCAGTTGAAGTCAACCTGCTCGGGCCGGTGCGCATCGCAGAGATGCTGCATGAGCTTGGGGTATCACCTCACTTGGTCTGCGTGAGCACCTGTTACGTGGCTGGCAATCGTCGCGGCTCGGCACTTGAAGAACCAGTGGACAGCAACGACTTTGTCTCGACCTTGGATTGGCGTGCCGAGGTTTCAGCCGCTCGTCGGTCTCGAAGCGACACCGACGCAGAGAGCCGTGCGCCTGACAAGCTTCGAGAGTTTGGGGATCGGGCGAGATTCGAACTTGGCTCTGCCGGCGGCCCCCTGCTGGCCGAACGGACCGAAGCGCTACGCAAAGACTGGGCGCATGCCCGCATGGTAGAGATCGGTCGCGCCCGTGCCGCCTCGGTGGGCTGGCCTGATGCCTATGCCTTTACCAAAGCGCTGAGCGAGGTGGCCACAGCACAGACTCTTCGCTCCTACGGAGATTCAGCTGCCCGCCTCAGCGTGGTGCGACCCTCGATTATCGAGTCGGCTCTACTTGAACCCAAACCCGGATGGATTCGCGGATTCCGCATGGCGGAGCCGATCATTTTGTCCTATGCCCGAGGCCTGCTCAAAGAGTTTCCGGGAGTGCCCGAAGGTGTTGTAGATGTCATTCCCGTAGACATTGTGGTGGCTGCAATCATCGCCACGGCTGGTCGGGATGCAGACATTCCTGCGCAGGCCGCTGGCCAGCCACATATTGTGCAAGTCGCCAGCGGATCGCGTAACCCGCTGAAGTACCAGCGATTGGTCGACCGGGTTCGCGAATGGTTCACCGAGCATCCCCTCTATGACCAGCACGGACAACCCATCATCGTGCCCGACTGGAGCTTTCCGGGACGCGGCCGAGTAGAAGGTCAACTCAGTCGTGCAGGAGTTGTCCTTCGCGCAGCCGAGAAAGTCGTGATCAATCTGCCCTTACGAGGAGCGGGCGCTCAACTAGGTGCAACCATCGAGGAGCGTCGCTCACAGACAGAGCGAGCAAAGTCTTATGTTGAGCTCTATGGGGCCTACACCGAATGCGAGGCCGAGTACGGGGTTGCGCACCTGCTCACACTGTGGGACTCACTAGATCCGCCAGAACAAGCGCTCTTCGGGCTCGACCCTGCAGCTATCGACTGGGACGCGTACATCACGCAGATTCACTTGCCCTCGGTAGTCAAACACGGCCGAGCGCGCTCCTCGCCCTCTCGCAGTAACGCCGAGGCTCGACCTGAGCGATTGCGTCGGGCTGTGCTCTCACCCGAGCGACATATGGCTGCGTTCGACTTAGAGAACACGCTCATTGCTTCAAACGTGGTCACCTCATATGCGTGGATGGCAACACGGCGCATGCCCACGGCTGAACGCTTGAGGTTTGCTGCGCGGACCTTGGCCGAGGGTCCCTCGTTGTTGGCCCAAGACCGCAAGGATCGCTCAGACTTTTTACGATCCTTCTACCGACGCTACGACGGAGCGCTCGTTGAACAGCTTGACGAGGACGCCGCTGAGCACTTCTCGGCAATGCTGCTGGAACGGTCTTTTCCGGCTGCGATTCGAAGGGTTCGAGAGCACCGAGCTCTTGGGCACCGAACCGTGTTAATTACAGGTGCGTTGGACTTCATTATCCAACCTCTTATGCCGCTCTTTGATGACGTGATCTGCGCCCGACTCGGCACAGCCCTTGACCGTTCCGGACGACTCACGCTGACTGGCCAACTCGATGAGGTTCCCCCCACTGTGGAGGCCCGGGCCAGCATCCTGGCCGAGTACTGCGCAGCCGAGGGCCTGCTGCTTGAACAAAGCGTTGCGTATGCCGACTCCTCCTCCGACTTACCGATGCTCGAAGCCGTTGGATTTCCCGTAGCGGTGAACCCCGAGCCACGGTTGGCATCCATTGCCCGCAAACGCGGTTGGCTTGTTGAGGACTTTCGACAGGCCAAAGGTTTTCGCCATTCGGTGCTGCCCTTCGCAACTCGCTGGCGGCCCTCCTCAACTGTGCGAGGCCAAGTATGAAAGCCCTCGTCATTGACTACGAGATTGCTCGGTTTGGTGCTGCGCTGATTGCTAGCACGTTGCGCCCAAGCACCCCAACACGCCTTGGTCCGCTCAAGCTCAAAGAGCTGCCTCAGGCCGATCTGCCAAACGCTGAGTGGGTGCGCATTGCACCTCGAATGGCCGGAATCTGCGGTTCGGACTTGGCAACTGTGCACGGCCAGTCAAGCCGCTGGTTTGAAACGATTGTCTCGTTCCCATTTACTCCTGGCCACGAGGTAGTAGCCGATGATCCCAACGGCCAGCGGGTGGTTGTTGAACCCGTGCTCGGCTGCGTTGCTCGAGGACTGAGCCCGCTATGCACTGCCTGTGCTGACGGAAGGCTCGGCAACTGCGAGCGAATCACACATGGATGTCTAGATGCCGGACTCCAGACTGGATTCTGTTGCGATACCGGCGGCGGATGGTCAACCGAGATGCTTGCGCACCCAAGCCAGTTGCACCCCGTTCCTGACGAGCTCAGCGACTCAGATGCAGTGATGATCGAACCGACTGCTTGCGGCCTACACGCAGCGCTAGCTGCCAATGTGCAACCTGATGAGACCGTGGTTGTGATTGGTGCCGGCTCGCTAGGCCTGACGACCATCGCGGCACTCAATCGCTGGTCACCACCCAAGCAATTGATCCTGGCGGCCAAGTACGCTCACCAACAGAGCTTCGGCCGAGAGTTCAGCACGGCCTGTGCCAAACCCACTGTGGTCTGCGAGCCAGCGAAACTGATTCGAGTTGTTCGGAGCACGCTTGGCACACACTTGTTGAGCTCAGATAGTTCGCTTCACCCGGATCACGACCCGTACAGCAGACTTTCGGGTGGTGCCGACGTGACGATCGACTGCGTGGGAAGTGCCGAAAGTCTGCGCACGGCCCTTGCTGTAACCCGCCCCGGTGGACGCGTGATTATGGTTGGCATGCCCGGTGTGCAAACCGTAGATCTGACCCCGCTCTGGCAACGAGAAATCTCACTCACTGGCGCGTACACCTACGGAACAGAATTAATCCAAGGCACACCGATTCGTAGTTTCGATCTGGCAGCCGAACTCGTTGCCGCAGCCGACCTTGGGCGCCTTGTTTCCGCCACCTACCCGCTGACGCGCTTTCCTGAAGCCCTGGCTCATGCCAGTAGTTCCGGTAGCCGCGGCGGCGTGAAGATCGCCTTTGACCTGCACTCCCCCGATTACCCCGCAGCACCCATGCTCTCGACTAGGAAGGCGGCTCGACGTTGAGCCAGCAACCGCGATCCCATCAACCACGATCAACTTCAACGGGCAAGTCCGCGTCGGGCCAGCCTGCACCGCGTCGCGGCAAGCAACTTGCTGCCCCGCGACCCGGACTAGTTCTGGACGTGGATCGCTCAACGCCACCAGTGCTGTTGCATAGCGGGGAGCAGTTCCGTCTAGAGCGCCTGCCCGCAGGACGCAGCCGCATTATCTACCCGCCCGAACCACTACCCGGTCTTGAGCACCCTGATGAAGCCATACGCGATGCCCTGCTCAACCCGGTGGATTCTGACCCGCTGCCAGCGCAACTCTTCGCCGGCATGAAGCTCACCATTGCGTTTGACGACATCTCGCTGCCGCTACCCAAGATGCGGCGACCCGATATTCGCCAGCGTGTTATTGAAGCCGTACTCGACCTAGCAGCCGATGCGGGAGTGGACGACATCCACATCATCGCAGCCCTTGCACTGCACCGCCGGATGACTGAATCGGAGCTGCGGTACTGCCTTGGCGATCGCATCTACGACGCGTTCGCTCCCCGCGGTCAGTTGTACAACCACGATGCTGAAGACCCTGACGGCATGGTCATGCTGGGTGAGACTCGCCACGGTGAAGAGGTGCAGATGTCCAAGCGGGCAGCTGAATCTGACCTGATCATCTATGTGAACATCAACCTGGTCTCAATGGACGGGGGTTGGAAGTCAACTGCCACGGGACTCTCGGGATACCAAGGCATTCGCCACCACCACAACGTCAAAACCATGCGCAACACCAAGTCGTTCATGGACCAAGAGAACTCGGAGTTGCACCGCAGCAACTGGCGCCAAGGTGACGTGCTCAAGTCTGCAGGAATCAACATCTTCCAGATTGAGACCACCGTCAACAACGACTTGTTTGGTGACGGGCCACTCTCGGTTCTTGCAAAGCGCGAATGGGAATGGTCAGCGAAGGACCGGGCCACATTCCTAGGTGTCAAGACTGGGCTCGACCGCCTTCCCCCGAGCGGGCGGCGAAGGATTCTGCATTCTTGGGAAGCACCGTATGCGCTGACCTCGGTTCATGCTGGCGAGGTCGAGGCAGTTCACAAACTGACCACGGCCGAGGTGTACAAGCAACAACTCGTTTCGGTTGAAGGCCAAACCGACATTGTCTTGTACGGGCTTCCGTATGTGGGTCCCTACAACGTCAACTCAATCATGAATCCCATTTTGGTGATGTGTTTGGGGCTTGGCTACTTCTTCAATATGTACAAGGGCAAGCCTGTTGTTCGTGAGGGCGGCGTGCTGATCATGACGCACCCGACGACCAATGAGTTCCACCCCGTGCATCACCCCTCGTACATTGATTTCTTTGAGCAGGTACTAGCCGAGACCACTGATCCGATTCAGATTGAGCAGCGGTTCGAAACCAGCTTTGCAACCGACGAGTGGTATCGACATCTGTACAGAACCTCTCACGCGTATCACGGGGTGCACCCGTTTTACATGTGGTACTGGGGCAGTCACGCACTGGAACATCTGAGCCAAGTCATCATCGTGGGTGGAGACCCAGCAACGGTTCGGCGCTTGGGATTCAGACCGGCATCTACCTTGGCGGACGCACTTGAGATGGCATCGGATGTGCTCGGTCCAGACCCCACCATCACCTATGTCAAGAATCCGCCGCTCGGAATGGCTGACGTGACGTGAACAGGGCCGCTTCGAACAGGGCTCACATGAACAGGGCTCACATGAACAGGGCTCACATGAACAGAGCCGTTACGTGAAGGTTCAGGTTCCTAACCCACTTAACTTTCTGCGCGGGTTGGGATTCCCGTATACCGCTGCTGCTACCCCTCGCGGAGTGGAGCCAGTAGCGCAGGCAAGCAAGCTTGGAGATTTTTATGACACCGAGTGGGCGCGTTCGCCGCTCGCTCAAGCCACTCGCACTGCTGCGCTTGAAACAGTCGGCCGCGCAGTTACCTTGGCGGCCTGCAGGCCAGAGGTTCGCAATACTGATCGAATCGATGCCCTCAGCGGGCCCGCAATCTTTGTTGCGAATCATCAGAGCCATCTCGATACAGCACTTCTGCTCACCACCATTCCAAAGCCCTGGCGGCAGCAACTCGTGGTTGCCGCAGCGGCTGACTACTTCTTTGATACTCGCCACAGCGCAGCCCTAGCTGCTTGGGCATATGGTGCCGTTCCAATGGAGCGCAACAAGGTGAGTCGCCGCTCGGCTGATCGTGCAGCGGGACTGCTCGCTGATGGATGGTCGCTGTTGATTTTCCCTGAAGGCGGAAGATCAATGGACGGGTGGGGACTTCCACACAAGGGTGGCGCTGCGTACCTCTCAGTGAAGTGCAGTATTCCGATCATCCCGATTCACCTTGAGGGCACTGGTCGTGTGATGCGTAAAGGAAGCAAGACGCTGAACCCCCAAACAGTTGTCGTCAACATTGGTGCACCCTTGCTGCCAGCGGATGGCCAGGATGCGCGCAGCTTTGCAGTGAGTATTGAGCAGGCCGTAGCTGAGCTCGCAGACGAAACCAGCAGCGACTGGTGGAGCGCACGCAAGCGGGCAAGCTCGGGAGAGACCCCGAGTCTGGCAGGGCCCGACCATGACTCTTGGCGCCGTGACTGGACCTCACCAGAGCACAAGCCGCGAGCGACCGAGCCCCGGAGTTGGCCTAACTAGCCCAGAACGATCAGTAGTTCGCTAGCTGCAGCGATCCGCCAACTCGGCTTTGCAGAACACCGTGAACTCCCCAGCTTGGGTTCCGACTACCCATTCGGGGTCCTGCTTCAGTTGTTCCGTGAGCTTGCCGGAGGTTCGCCAGATCAGAACATCTCCCTTGGAGCCGGCCAACGACTTCTGCCAGCCCTCACTCAGGCGCAACATGTTCACGTAGGCAACCATTGTCGCTGCCCCTGGGCGATCATCAACCCACGTATTCGCCTGGTCGCCATATCGCCACTCCAAATAGTTTCCGGCAAAATCGTGAGTGGTCACACGCGTGTCGTTGCCAACTAAATCCCGTGCTTCTAACCAGTCAACAGCTGCCACGGGAAACGCATTGAGTTGGTAGCTCGGACCAATCACGCAGCGCGCACCCGCCGCTAAGCAGAGCAGCAGACCGAACCCGCCGACTGCCTTTGCCATTCGACCCGAAGGCAACCCAACGGTTCCGATTCCGCGTAGGCCAATTGCAGCAAAAGGCAACAACGCCACGGCTGCAATCGGAACAAGTCGCAGTCCCGAGAATCCTAGGATGACGAGCAACCCGACCATCACCGTCATGGCATAGCGCCGCTGACGTATGCAGCCGAAGATTGCCAAGATGGCGATGGCAAGCATCATCCACAACATGGGTTCATCGAATCCAACCCGGCCCCACTCCTGATAACTCTGCAACGCTTCACGCTCGATCGGGTCGCCAAATTGCTTGGCCGGTAACAGCAGCAGCGCAAACCTGTCGGGGTAGAGCGCACCGCCGATCACCACTCCGAGCACTGCGGTTCCGGCAAGTGCGAACTGCTTTGGCATTAGCTTTCGCGAATCAATAGTGGTGGCCACCAGAAACATCCCCAGCACGATCAAGCCGTAGAGCCACGACCCGTGAACGTTGACCCATACGGCAAAGATTGGAAGCAACCACCAGGGGGATCGCCCCTCTTTCCAGACCAGAACCATGAGGGCCAGCAGCACAAACCCAATCAGGTGCGGCCGACCATTCAGAAAGCTCAGCAGGCAGATAAATCCCAGCCCAGCGGGCAGCAACACTGCGAGCAGACCGGGCAACGAACTTCCGTCTTGCGTGACCTCAGCAGCAGAGGGCGAGGCTGAAGCCACTAGTTCAGTGGCCTCCGCACTTGCAGCCATGCGCACCAGCAAAGCCCCGAGCAAGCCTGCTAACGCAGCAGTCATCAAGCGCAGCCCGGTTGCTCCACCCGCCCAATCAACGGCACCCAGCAGAATCGACCACCAGTAGCTCGGCACTGGGAATGCCGTGCTGGAATATAAGAACGGGTTCTGCTGCGGAAGGCCGCTATCCACAATGAGCCGACCCGTGGCCAAGTGGGTTAAGAAACTGTTATCCGAGATCGGAGCAGCGGCAATGAGCGCCGACAATCCGGCGAATAACCACATGATCGGCGCATCGGTGCCCGTGGCGGGCTTTGGCTCCGATACAGCTAGGTCGGCATCGCTCGTGGCAGGTGCCGGCACTGGCCTACATGCTCTTCTTGATCGAGAGCATCGCTGGGCCAAGAACAACCAAGAACAGCGCCGGGAAGATACAGAACACCATCGGAATCAGCATCTTTACGGGAGCCTTCTGGGCACGTTCTTGAGCAAGCTGGCGGCGCTTGATTCGCATTTCTTCAGCTTGGGCTCGAAGGACTCGCCCGATGGACACACCAAAGTTGTCAGCCTGGATGATTGAAAGAACAAAGGCTCGCAACTCGGGAACATCGCACCGCTCATCCATAGCTCTGAGGGCATCGGAGCGGGCAGCTCCAGCTCGGGTTTCGCCAAGCATACGGGCGAACTCATCGGTAAGCGGACCTGGCACAGCAGTAATAACCCGATCTAGCGCCTGTTCGAAACCAAGGCCAGCCTCAACTGAAATCGTGAGCAGATCAAGCGTGTCGGGCAGTGCACGTTGCATTTCAAGCTGTCGCGCTGCCACCTTACGGTTCAATGAAGAGTCCGGTCCGATCAGCAGAACCAACATCAAGAGACCACCAGCAGCCAGCTTCATGTTTCCGGTTAGTCCCGACATGTTGAACACGAAGAACACCAAGAACACCAACACTGCGCCTACTACGGTCGCAACGCGAATCGCCAAGAAGCGGTCGACGGCAGTCGGGGAATTGTTTCCCATATGGACAAACTTGAGCCGCACCTTCTCCACATACCCGGCCGGGGTCAGGCGCCGACCGATACCTGTGAGCCCACTGATAATCGGGGCAAACGCCCGCTCGCTCAACGGGTCGAGCATCTCTTGGTTCCGTTGGCTCTCGACTTCGTAACCGTCAAGGCGTCGCAGCGAGGAGCGCATCATTTTGCGTTCTTCAAGCTGGGCAATGACGGTGTAGGCAGCCGTGCCAACTGCGAGGGCTATCAGAATGGTGGGTAACAACAACGTTAGGGACATCTGTCAGACCTCGATCGTGATGGTTTTTTTCATCCATGCGAATCCGATGCCCATCATCAGCACGGCAACGCCTAGCAACATGTATCCCAATCCGGGCTGGAACAGCTCGCTGATATAAGCGGGGTTCATCACCCACATAACCACGGCCAATCCCGGCGGCAAGAGCCCAATGATGATGGCGCTCATCTTGCCTTCTGCGGTGAGCGTAGAGACCTCTCGGCGCAGACTCTCACGCTGAGTCATTGTCTCGGCCACAGTGGAGAGCAGTTCGGCCAGGTTCCCGCCGACCTCCCGCTGAATTCGGATTGCCATGACAGCCCACTCAAAGTCAGCACTATCCATGCGCTCCGCAACGGCCTCAAGCGACTCCTCTAGGGAACGGCCTAAACGGGTCTCAGTGACAACCCGACGAAGTTCTCTTCCCATGGGCTCGGAAATCTCTTTTGAAACCGACTCGAAGCCTTGTGACACCGCATAGCCGGCACGGATTGTTCCCGCCAACAGCGTGAGCGTGTCCGGCAGCTGATCCCCAAAGGCCTTCTGGCGACGGCGAATCCGCATGTTCAGAATGGCTCTGGGCAGCACGACTGCCAGGATTCCGGCGATCACAGCTGGGATCAAACTGCGCGTCAGCATAAAGGTCAACAGCATGAGGGTTGCAGCAGCGGCGGATACAAAGAACATCACCTCGGGTGCCCGCAGCGGAAGGTTGGCCCGCTCAAGATCTAGTTCGAGCTTCTCGGTCAGACCTCGGCGATCGGCAAGCGAGCCAGTCATTTCTACTGCACGTTGAATAATAGGAACGGTGGCGTGACCCTCGGCCCCCGTGATGTCAGCCTCGGTCGGGCCTGCCTCGACCTCTTCATAGGCGCTCAGCCTGCGGCTCAGACTGTTCTCATCGGGGATGACCATGGACAGCACTGTCCACACAATGGTGACAACTGCAGCAACTCCGAGCAGCACGATCAACCACTTCATATATGGATTCGCCAGGAATCCAGAGAGACCTCCAGAGGCCTCTGGGGTTGATGCAAGCGCCGTGTTTCCCACCCGCAATAGTCCAGGCACATAAGCAATATTCGTTGCCGACTCCCCTGCGCTCAGGGTGAGCGGTACCAGCGAAGCATCCTCGTTGGGCGTGTTCACATCGAATTCAAATCGACCTTTGATGATCTCTGAGGCGTACTGAAACTGAGGGATGATCTCGGTATCAGCCTGCAAGACCTGCAATGAGCCGCCCAAGTCGCCGACCATTGAACTGATTCCCTCAAGGTTTGGATTACTCGCAGCGGACACAACCTGAAGATCAACCCCAGCCTTACGGAGTGCTGCCAAGGCTGTTGCCGAGCCACCGTTTTGAGCCGTGCTTGCAGATGCAGCAAACAGAACCACAGTGCCATTCGTGTCACTACTGCGGCTCTCTAACAGATCCGCTGCTGCGCTCAAGCCATCCCAGGTAGCAGATTCGCCAAGCGGACGAACCCGACTGAGCGCATCTTGAACTGCCGCCTCAGAGGTGCTGTTTGCAATTTCAACCTTGCTACCCCCACCAGCACTAATGATGCTGAGCGAGTCAACTACGCCAGCGCCTGGCATAAGGGGTGCGATGGCCTTCTTTGAGAGCTGGACCACCGCATTGCCGAGCAGAGCAGAATTGTCGAGTACCACTACAACATTGGTTCTCCGGCCGAGTTCGGTGCTCAGCCGAGCCTCTGCTGGAACTGCAGCAGCGCCGGCCACAGCAACCTTGAGTTCCCCGACTGCGCCTCCTGTCAGCCAACCCTGCACCCGTGCTGGGCTTCGAGTTGCGTCAACTTGCCCGACGCGAATGACAGGCGCATCTGCACCCCCAGAAGGGTCAGCAGTTGTTGCTGCCGGGGTAGCGGCTGCCATTCCAGCGGCACCAAGAGAGAACAGCGCTACTGCACAGAGCAACGCTGCAGCGCAGAGACCGCGCAGCAGAGCAACTGCGCGAGGAGCGCTCACAGCCGGCCCGACGGAGCATGCGTTCCCGAATTGGGGTTAAAGACTTCGGCCCCAAGAAGAATGCCCTGATCGGCAAGCTTCTCGGCAAACTTGGGACGCACCCCAGTTGCTCGAAGCTCGCCACGGAACCTTCCGTGTTCATCTACTCCTGCACCAAAGTCGAACAAGAACACATCCTGAAGCGTGATGATGTCACCCTCCATCCCCTGCACCTCGGTGATGTGAGTTACTCGACGAGTACCGTCGCGAAGTCGCGTGAGTTGCACGATGATGTCAATCGCAGAGGCCATCTGCTCACGAATGGCACGAATTGGCAGGTCGAATCCAGCCATGAGCACCAGGGTCTCTAGGCGAGCGAGCGTGTCTCGTGGGCTGTTTGCGTGCACTGTGGTGAGTGAGCCGTCGTGGCCAGTATTCATAGCCTGCAACATGTCGAGCGCTTCACCGGAACGGCACTCGCCAACCACAATGCGGTCGGGGCGCATACGCAAGCAGTTTTTGACTAGGTCTCGAATCGTGACCTCGCCACGGCCCTCTACGTTAGAAGGACGAGACTCCATCGACAGCACGTGTTCCTGATGAAGTTGGAGTTCCTTGGCATCTTCGACCGTGACGATGCGCTCGTCGTCGGGAATAAAGCTCGAGAGCACGTTGAGCATCGTTGTCTTACCGGAACCAGTACCTCCGGAAACCACCCCGTTCAGGCGGCCCAGGATGCATGCCTGCAAGAACTCTGCGGCATGAACATTCACTGACCCGAATCGAATCAGGTCTTCAATCTGCAGTGGATCTGCCGAGAATTTACGAATCGTCAGAAAGGGCCCACCGATTGCCAGCGGCGCAATAACTGCATTGACTCGTGAGCCATCTGGAAGTCGTGCATCTACCATCGGGGTGGACTCGTCGATGCGACGTCCGATAGCAGAAACGATCTTGTCGATCACACGACGAACGTGATCCTCGTCAAGGAAGCGAATATTTGGATCCTTGGTGAGCTTGCCATTGCGTTCAACAAAGACGCGATCTGGACCGTTCACCATGATTTCTGTTACTGCTTCTTCTCTGAGCAGACAGTCGATCGGCCCGTATCCCAAAATGTCGTCAGTAACATCTTGAATAAGTCGGGCTTTATCTGCTGCAGATAACGGAACTCGTTCAAGGGCAACCGCAGCTTGTAGTTGCTCATTCACCCGCCTCCGAAGATCATCTTCGCTGAGGCGGTTGTCGAACAGGATCGGTCCGAGTTCATCGATGAGGAGTTGATGTACCCGGTGCCGCAGTTCAGCAGCTGCAGGATCATGACGAGGCGGTGTTGGAGCGGAGTTGGCTGCCTGTGTCGAGCCGCCGGCTGGGGGCGTTTGTCCCACGGGTGGGAGTAGTGCCGTGCCACCTGCGACCGAGCCTGCCTGTTGGTTATTGAGTCGTTCGGAAAGTGACATTGATCGCTCCAGAGAATGTTCGAGAAAGTTTGGTTGGAAACCGTTTCTGACTACTCAGATCGGCCGAGAAAGCGCTTTTTGTTAGCTTCTTGAGGAAGAAACATCTCGGCCAAACTGAAGATGGCCTTACTGACTGACGACTTGGGAGCAAAGATCACTACGGGCTCTCCCTTGTTCACTGATTGGGGAACCACCACATCGCTCGGAACAAGCACATCTGCCTTCATCTGCAGGGTGCGTTCAACCTCTCCAACGTCAAGTTTGACCTTGGAATTGGCCCTATTCAGAACCAGCAAGAGCTTTTCCATCGGGGTATTCAAAAGGCGAAGTGTCTGTAGCCCAATCTTGACGTTCTTGACGTTTGGGATGTCGAGGCCAGAGACCAGGAGCACCTTGTCAGATGCTTCTACGAGACCCAGAACCACATCGTTAAAGTACGAAGGTGTGTCGACAATGACATACGAACAGAACGACCGCAGCAACTCAATGATTGCCACCATCTCTGTGGCACCCACTTGATCTGCGAATGCAGGCTCGAGCGGAGCGGGCAACACCTTGAGGCCGGACTCCTCATGGGTCACAAGCAAGCTGTCTAGAAGTGGTGCATCGAGCCGGTCAAGGGCAGCGACTGCATCGACAATGGTGTGATGGGGAATCAGCTTGAGCATCACGGCAACATCACCGAACTGCAGATCTGCGTCAACTAGGCAGACTGGTTTGTCGGACCGTTGAGCTAGAGCAGTAGCTAGAGCAGTAGCAATGACTGATTTGCCTGAGCCGCCCTTGGGTGAAAAGACCGTCAGCACTTGGCCATGTACGGGCTCCATGGACACAGGGGGAAGATCAGTGCCTGCAGGGGCAGTAGGAACCGCCCCCATCTCGCTCATGGAACCAGGCAGGGCGCCTCCGGCTGAAGTGATAGTTCCAGCTAGTTGAGCTTGGCGTTGCATCTGATCAAGCAGAACAGCGAGTCGCTGCACAGCCGCAGGCAGAGCAGCGGCGTCTCCTGCGATGGCAAGAACATCACGAACCCCAGCCCGCAGGGCCTGTTGAAGCATCGAGGTGCTGAGTTCCTCCACCATCAGGATCATTTCGAGAATCGGGTACTGGGCCATCACGCGCTCAGCAATTTCGAGCGTGTCTTCATTGGCGCATGAGGGGCCAAGCACCACAACTACTGGAACGGTTCCGGTCAGACGAGCGGCGAGTTCTTCGATCGAACCAAATGGGGTCACCCCAGCGCTCAGCAGCCCTACTAAGCGATCCCTCGTGGGCGCATCAGGCTCGACGATGGCAACCGAAACTTGAATACCGTGAGCGGCCGTCTCTGCTGGGGCGGTCGAGTTCGTTTGCTGTTGAACAACAGCAGGTTCTGAGATGTTGAGCACCGGTTCGGTACGCTCTTCATACTGAGATTCGGGCATGAACGTGCTGCTCACTGTCCTGTTGCCCCGGCAGATCCAGCGGGCGCAACAGCCTCAGCGGAAGCTGCCGGGTATGGGGATCGACCCTCTTCTCCACTGAAGGAGGGCAGGGAGCTAACGAAGGGAATGGGAGCAGCTTCATAGTCGGGGCGGTTGAGCGTCAGGTACAGCCCAGCTCCTCGCAGAGAGATCAGCAGTGGTGCCTGATCTGCTGGTATCTGCACGGTGATCAGGTTGGTGTCGGTTGCGGGTGCAGCTGCCGGAGCAGGCTCGGCACCTGGTGCAGTCGCTGGAGCGGCGACTGGGGTTCCCAGGTTCTTGCCCACTCCCAGCACCTTTACATCTTGGAACGCATACACATAGGGCTGACCCAAACTCCACGGTGAGCCGGCATCGGCGCTCACCTTGCTGAGTGGGGCCGTAGATGAACCATCTGTGCCCGGTGCGACAGGGCCGAGCGCCATGATGTTGATGGAATCTCCCGGCTGAATCAGGCCCGCTACGCCCGCATCTGGCTCAACCATGATGGTGATAGCAACGTTTCCTGCATCGATGCTAGATCCCTTCGATCCGGTCAGTTCCTGAACCGGAAGGAACATCATTGAGGTAATGACTTCGCCACCTCCGAAGTCAACGGCTGCAACCTGACCAGAGATATCTTCGGGGCGAACGACTGCACTAGCTGGCAGTTCGGAACGGCGCCGCTCGGCAGTTCGGATTGATTGGCTCGCAAGTGCCTCATCAGCTGAGGAACCCTTTGCAACCGGGCCCGCCGCTACGAGCACGGTCACCATCTGGTTTTTATCGGCACTCTCACTCTCGACCCCCTTGACGTAGTTCATAGTCAGGAATGCTGCGAGGCCTCCGATGACTATTGCGCCGATAAGGATCAGGGTTCGTCTTGAGCTCACAGGGATCTCGCTCCGTAGATGTAGTGAATATGCAGATCCCCCGTGATCCTTGCGAACCACCGGGGAACATCGTTGGAAGTTGATCGACACGAAAGCATCAAAGCTTGAGAACTCAACCCAAAACGCAAAAGAACCCCGCTGGTTAGCGGGGTTCTTTGCCAATCTGCAGCCCTGTTGGGCAAAAGCCAAGAATTACTCTTCGGTAGCCTCTGCCTCAGCGATTTCTTCGGCGATCTCTTCAAGAATGGCTTCCTCGATCATCTCTTCGACAATCTCCTCGGCGATCTCTTCAAGAATGGCTTCCTCGATCATCTCTTCGATGATCTCCTCCACAATGGCTTCCTCGATGATTTCCTCGATGATTGCCTCTGCTTCAGCCTCTGTGAGTGGGTTGCCCTGAGCGTCTAGCCCTTGTTCGGCGTAGAACTCAGCCCAAGCCTCTTGGCCTTCTGAGGTGCTATCTAGATCAAGCTTCTCGCCTGTGTAGTTGCCCTCGGCGTCATAGTTCTGCTCACCGAAGTGCTGCTGGTACTCGGCTGCCACAACGCCACCCTCGGCGGCCTGCTTGATAGACAGAGAAATTCGTCGACGCTCAAGATCAAGGTCAATGATCTTGACCCAAAGCTCTTCGGCCGGCGTAACGACTTGTTCTGGCAGGTCAACGTGGTGCGCTGACATCTCGGAGATGTGCACGAGGCCTTCAATGCCATCGCCAACCTGAATGAATGCACCGAAGGGAACCAGCTTAGTAACTCGTCCGTAGACCAGTTCGCCAACCTGATGGTTGGTTGCGAATTCCTGCCATGGATCCTGCTGGGTTGCCTTGAGCGACAACGAGATGCGCTCACGGTCAAGGTCTACTTCGAGCACCTCTACGTCGACCTCATCGCCGACCGCTACCACAGAGCCAGGATGATCAACATGCTTCCAGGACAACTCCGAAACGTGGATAAGTCCGTCCATACCGCCAAGGTCAACGAACGCACCAAAGTTGACCACGCTCGACACCACGCCGCTGCGACGCTCGCCAGGCTTGAGGTTCTCGAGGAAATCTTCGCGTTGTTCTTTCTGGGTCTCTTCTAGCCAAGCCCTGCGAGACAACACAACGTTGTTGCGGTTCTTATCAAGTTCGATGATCTTGGCATCGAGGGTTTGACCCACATACGGCTGCAAATCGCGCACACGGCGCAGTTCGACAAGCGATGCTGGCAAGAAACCGCGAAGTCCGATATCAACGATGAGGCCGCCCTTGACCACCTCGATGACAAGGCCCGAAACCACACCTTCTTCTGCTTTGACCTTCTCAATATCGCCCCAGGCACGCTCGTACTGAGCACGCTTCTTGGAGAGGATCAGGCGACCTTCTTTGTCTTCCTTCTGAAGAACCAAGGCCTCGATCAAATCGCCGACGCTGACCACCTTGCTGGGGTCAACCTCATTGCGGATTGAGAGTTCACGGTTGGGAATAACACCTTCGGACTTGTATCCGATGTCCAACAGCACCTCGTCGCGGTCAACCTTGACCACGGTACCGCTGACCAATTGGCCATCCTCGACTGCAACCATGCTCGCTGCATACGCATCTTCGAGCGACTGACCGTCAAGATCATCAAAGGTGATTTGGCGGGGGACGTACGCTGGCGTTTCAGGCTGGCTTTCCGCTGGCTGGTCTTGGTCGGTAGTGGTGGTGGTGTCGGACACGTAGGAACTCTTCGATGCTCTAGAGGGATAGGAACCCTCAAGAGTACCCCGCCTAGAGCACAGGCTGAAAGTGGAGATTCAAATTGGTCGTTGTGCCAACAACAAGAACTCGGGCGTATCGGCGGTTGGCTCGTTGGGGCCATACTCCCCCGGGGTGACTGAATAGATCTGCTCAACCTGTAGTTGTGCCCGCTCGGCAAGCATGCGTAACTCCCTCGGGGAATAACAGGTGGTCCACAGCTGCGAAGGGATTCGGGTCCCCTGCGCATTACGCAACTCGGTTTGTTCGGTGTTGACTGCCGTCGCAGCGTTGAACTGATCTGACTCTTCGAGCCATTGCAATTGGAAATACGAAGAGAAAGCCGAGACTGCGAGTTTGCCACCGGGTCGAAGCGAGTCGCGGATTCCACTCAGCACTGCCAGATCGGGCGCCAGATTTTGCGGATCTGTCGGAGCGGGCTCTCCGCCGAGGCCAAACGCTCCCTGACAGAGCGAGATTGCAGCGTCAAAGCCCTGCCCCGCACAGCGATCATCAGCACTCATCTGTCGTGCATCGCAGCGGATGAACTGCGCCAGCTCTGAGACGCCTGCAGTGGCTGCAGACTCCCGAGCCACATCAATAAAGCTCTCGCTGATATCGACTCCCACAACAGAAATGCCCTGCTTTGCAAGCTCAAGGGCGTGTCTGCCGGGACCACAGCCCACATCTAAGACCCGCATGCCCGCTTCCAGATTGAGTGCTTGCACTAGAAACTCAACCTCTTGCTTGGTGCCCTTGGTGAACGAGTAGCGCAGATAGGCCGGTCCAAGATGGTCAGCTACGTCTTCAAACCAGTGCCGTTCCGGTAACGAGTCAGGCACTGCTTAGCCCTTTGCCGCAGCCCAAGTGCTGCCCCTAGACAGATTCACTTCTAGCGGCACCCGCAGATCAAAAGCGCCAGACATCGCCGCCAGCACAACCTCTTCGGCTACCTCTCGTTCCTCGGGGGGAACCTCGAGAATCACCTCGTCATGAACCTGCAGGATGAGTTTGCTCTGCAGACCCTGTTCGTCGAGTGCAGCGTCAAGATGCACGAGCGCAACTTTGAAGATGTCTGCCGCAAGGCCTTGGATTGGGGCGTTCATAGCCTGGCGCTCCCCTGCCATTCGCAGATTGCGCTGGCCAGAAGACAACTCGGGGATTTTTCTCTTGCGGCCAAAGGCAGTCTCGGTATAGCCGCGGGTGCGTGCTTGCTCGACGGTGTCTTCCATAAACGCCTTGACGCTCGGGAATGCAAGGAAGTACGCATCCAGAATTTCTTGGGCTTCACCAGTAGGAATTGCCAAGCGCTGAGCTAGACCGTAGGCCTCCATACCGTAGGCAAGTCCGTAGGAGACCATCTTGGCCTTTGATCGCTGCGCCCCCGTGACTTGATCGTTTGGTACGCCAAAGACCCGCGCTGCGGTGGTGTTGTGAATATCTTCACCGGTTCGAAACGCCTCAATCAGTCCGGGGTCCTCTGCCAAGTGGGCAATGACACGCAGTTCGATCTGGTTGTAGTCCGCAACTAGGAACTCGGTGCCAGAGGCAGGAACAAAGGCTTCTCGGAAGCGTTTCCCTTCTTCTGATCGAACTGGAATGTTGTGCAGGTTGGGCGCGTCCGAAGACAAACGACCGGTTCTCGCCACAGTCTGATTGAACGTGGCATGAATCCGACCGTCCTCCGCCACCTCTGCAAGCAGTCCCTCCCCATAGGTGGAACGCAGTTTCTCTACCTCTCGATAACGCAACAGGTGCTCGATGATGGGGTGCTCACCGCGCAGTTTTTCTAGTGTCGCCTGATCAGTGGAGTAACCCGTCTTGGTCTTCTTTCCGGGTTTGAGCTCTAGCTTCTCAAACAGAATCCGCCGCATCTGCAAGGTGGAATTCACGTTGAACTCTTCGCCGGCCGCTTCTTGGATAGCAGCCCGCTCAGCATCTGCAACCTGAGTGAGCGAATTATTCAACTCCTGCAGAACGGCAACATCTACTCCGATTCCAAGGTGCTCCATGCGGGCCAAAACCCGAACGAGTGGGACCTCAATCTGTTCGTTCAGCGCCGTCAACCCCTGCGCCTCGAGCGAAGCGCTGAGTGGTTCGCTTAGAAATGCGACCGCTAGCGCCAGACGTGCTGGTTCCTGCGAAACCGAGAGTTCATTCTCACCAAAGTCGAGTTGACCAGAAGGCACCGTGCCCTCCCCTGCAAGTTCTGCCTGAGCGTGCTTCAGTAACAGCGCCGGCAGGTCATAGTTCGCATCCGCCGGATCGAGCAGGTAGGCGGCCAATTTGGTATCCAACCTGAGGCTCGTGATGTCCAACCCAAGACCCAGCAGTGATCGAAGAATCGGCTTTGCGTCATGCGCTGCCACTGCGGCTTCACCACACAACAGTGCAGTCAACTCCCGCGATACAGCATCGAACTGAGCAGCGGGCACCCAGAGCACTTCGCCGAGTGACTGATTCGCTACCAAGGCAATTCCCTCGAGCGGGCTGCGGCCAGGTTCGCCAGTCCAAGCTGCGGCGATGCACATGGTGGGCAAGCTCGCTAAGGAACGCAGTGCCTTGATGAGTTCGGGCACCGAGTCCGGCTCAATCACCTCGGCCTCGAGTACGAGCGCCGCTGTACTAGCCGCACCAGAATCTTTACCAAAGATCTCTGGGAAAGCGTCTGCTAGGCGTGGCACCAGAGACGGAAACTCCAAGGCCTTGAACAATTCCAGCACCTGGTCAGGGTCAACCGTCCCCTGCACCAGCGAATCAGGATCAACATCAAGCTCGACATCGCGGACCAGTCGCATCATCTCAAAGTTGGAACGCGCCTGGGCCTCGTTCTCGGTCAGGTTCTGGCGGAGCTTGGGGGTTTGATCGGCCGCAGCGGCAAAGATGCCGTCGAGTCCCCCGTACTGATTGATCAGCTTTGCTGCAGTCTTTTCTCCCACTCCGGGCACCCCCGGCAAATTGTCAGAAGGGTCGCCTCGCAGGGCCGCGTACTCCACGTATTGCTCGGGAGTGACCCCCGTGCGTTCAAAAATCCCTGCTTCGTCGTAGAGCGCATAATCCGAGACTCCGCGTTTGTTGTAGAGCACACGGATATGTGGATCGTGGACGAGCTGATAGCTATCGCGATCTCCCGTCACAATGATCACGTCTCGGCCCTCGGCTTCGGCGCGCACGGCAAGAGTCGCAATCACATCGTCAGCCTCAAAACCCGGTTGGGTCACGATTGGCAGCTGTAGCGACTCGACAACTTGGCGGACAATTCCCATCTGCTCTCGGAGAATGTCGGGGGTGGCATCTCGGTTGGCCTTGTAGGAGTCCAACATTTTGTGGCGAAAGGTGGGCTGGGGAAGATCGAAGGTCAAAATGACCTGATCAGGTCGGTGGTCGCGAATCAGATTGAGCAGCATGGAGCTAAACCCAAAGACAGCGTTCGTCACCTGCCCCGAGGCAGTAGTCATATCAGTGGGCAGGGCAAAGAACGCGCGGTATGTCAGCGAGTTCCCGTCGATCAGCATCAGCGTGGGCACCGGATGAATCGTACATCCGTAGCTGACTGCTCTGGGTGGCGAATTACGGCTGCAGTGAACCCGACAGAATCTGCTCTGCCACCTCGGTCATTGGGCTCCGTGAGGCCATCGCCGTCTTTTGGATGAAGTCAAAGGCCTTCTGTTCAGAAAGTCCATGCTTATCCATCAGAAGACCCTTTGCCCGGTCTAACAATTTGCGCGCAACGAGTTGTGCCGTGGCGTCTTGCACCTGCTCCGAGAGTTGAGCCTCAACACGGAAGCGAGTGATCGCAACCTCGATAGCAGGTGCCAGGTCATGGCGCTCGAAGGGCTTGACTACATAGCCATGCACCCCGGCGTCATTTGCTTCGTCGATCAGTTCGCGCTGTGAAAACGCCGTAACCAACACCACGGCAGACAGGTGTTCCGCACCAATTTCACGTGCCGCTGAAATGCCATCCATGCCCGGCATCTTGATATCGAGCAACGTCACATCTGGCCGATGCTGACGCACCAGTTCCACTGCCTGGTCGCCCCGACCACAGTCGGCGACTACCTCGTAACCCTCTTCTTGGAGCAGTTCACAAAGATCCATCCTGATGATGGCCTCGTCCTCTGCAACTACAACTCTGGTCGGCACCGTTGCCTTCCTAACTGCAAGTGATTGGACTTGTATTCTACGGCAGAAATCTGTGGCAGTACGGCATCGCTCATCGGCGTTGGGCGCTCATGTCATCAAGAAGTTCATCTTGTTCGCGTTCGAGCTTTTCAATCGTCAGGACCAGCTCGACGCGATGCTTGGAAAGCGCAGTAGAGGTGCGCTCAGCTTCACGGTGATCCTCGTCTCCTTGGGGGGTTTCTGAGACCATCGCCCGAATCCGGGAGTCGTCGGTAATGTCTGCGAAGTGCAGCAGGTGCTCATCGGTGATCCGGAGTTCCTCACGAACCTTCGCTAAGCGGCGGCCCACGAGTCGGAGTCTGCGTTCCACGAAGAATGACACAGCGAGAGTCTACGGACTAGCCGCCTTCACATCGTGACAGGGCAATTACAGGCTGAGAGCTGGTCCAAACTAGTGCCATGAACTCAGAGCAAGACCCCTTCGGAATCGCTTCAGGCTGGTGGGGAACAGATGGGTCTTGGCGCGAAACAGAAGCGGAAACCCGTGAAGCGCTGCGAAGAGCCCAAGGGGCAGAGGAGCACCCTGATGGTCCACCCCAGGATGCACACATCTGGTTTGTTCACCCCGGCGAGACTGCTGAGTTGTGGTCGCCCGGGGTGGTGTCGCTCGCCGAAGGAGGCGAAGTCCTAGCTCAGACTCACCTTCCTCCTGACTTGCCTCTCGGAGCGCATCAACTTCAGCCTGCGGACGGTGGCCCAGTTACGCATTTGTTTGTTGTGCCCGAACGCTCGCTGCGACCCAAGCGTGGTTGGGGCTGGTCTGCGCAGTTGTATGCATCGCGCTCTGAGCAGAGTTGGGGCCACGGGGATTTTGTTGATCTGGCCACTCTGGCGAACTGGGCAGAGGGAACCGGGGCTTCGCTTCTGGCACATAACCCACTCGGAGCCTCGCTCCCCCTGGCACATCAGCAGGCATCGCCCTACTACGCGTCTTCTCGCCGGTTTTGGTCGTTGTTGTACTTGCGAGTTGAGTCCGTCATCGGGGCCGACCTGATTGGCGAGAAACTCAGCCGAGCCGCTGCAGCCGGGCGTGCGCTCAACGCAGATCAACTGATTGACCGAGACCGGGTGTGGGCGCTCAAACTAACTGCGCTCGAAGAGATTTGGGCAGAGGTACGCGGCAGCCGGGTGGTGCAACACTCACTCGAAATTGCACAGGCAGACCAGGAACTAACACTCCATGCGCAGTTCTGCGCGCTTGCCGAACACTACCAGTCGGGTTGGCAGGAATGGCCCGAGGAGCATCGCCACCCGAGCTCGGCCGGGGTAGCGGAATTCTGCGCCATACACAGTGACCGTGTGGCGTTTTGGCGCTGGATCCATGTGGAATGCGAGGTGCAGCTTGCAGTTGCGGCTCAGGCCGGAGCGGGCCTGCTCGCAGACTTGCCCGTGGGGTTTGATCCCGGAGGGTCTGACGCTTGGTGCGATCAAGATCTGCTGGCGCTTGACTGCAGAATTGGCGCACCCCCTGACGAGTTCAATCGGCAAGGCCAAGACTGGGGACTGCCGCCCTATGTTCCGTGGAAGCTTCGACATGTCGGGTACGCGCCATGGCTTCAGACTCTGCAGCGCATGCTGAACCACTGCAGCGCTCTGCGAGTGGATCATGTGATGGGTCTGTTTCGCCTGTTCTGGATTCCCCAAGGGATGAGTGCTGAGCAGGGCGGCTACGTCTCACAGTTTGGGGCTGAGCTTCTTGACCTTGCAGTCATGGAGGCGGCGCGAGCCGGGGCAACCTTGGTTGGCGAAGACCTAGGAACCGTCGAATCAGAGGTTCGAGAAGCGCTCAGCACTCGTGATGTTTTCGGGTACCGCATTGGCTGGTTCGCCGAGGATCCGCCCGAGCACTGGCCCTCAAACACGCTTGGGGCTCTGACTACACACGACCTGCCCACCGTTGCTGGGCTTTGGTCAGGTGCCGATGCGGAGCAGCGCTCAAAGGCTGGAATCCCGCCGGATCCAGACGGAGATCAGACCCTACGCTTCAGGCTGGCGAACCTTGCAGGGGTGCACGAAGGTGAGAGTCCCTCTGCCTCAGAAGTCATCAGGTCCGCCTACCGAACCCTCGCGAACAGTGGCAGCGACTTAGCAATGGTGACTCTTGAGGACGCTACTTTGATGACAGAGCGACCCAATCTGCCCGGCACCATAGACGAGCATCCCAACTGGCGGACTGCTCTGCCGGTACTCATTGAGGATCTTGACTCGACTGCTGCAGAGGTCATTTCGGCCGACATGGGAATAGCTCGTCCCTGAGTAACCTGAGCAACGCATGAATGAACCAGCAGCCCCCAGCAGCCCAGCCCAGACCAGCCCAGCCCAGACCAACCCAGCCCCGACTAGCTCTGCCCCGACCAGCCCGGCCCCGACTAGCCCTGCTCAGACCACCCCTACCGAGAAGAACCCAAGAGCCGAGTCTGCGGCGCTGAACATTGCAGGAATCATCAATCTGCGCGATGTTGGTGGCTACGCCACCACTAGTGGCGAGATGGTCGCCACCGGCCGGCTCTACCGCTCAGGCCGACTCGGCTTTGAAGGACAAGCCGGTATGGACGCTCTCGCCAAACTGGGCTTGAGTACCGTGTTCGACCTGCGCAGCGCCGCCGAGTGCTCCTCATTGCCGGATCGGGTACCACCGGGTGTAGATCTAGTGCATCTTGATGTCTTAGCTGATGCTGTAACCAGCTTGGCCGCTCACCTTGCAGACATGTTTGAGGACCCGGTTGCAGCTGAGGAACTTCTGCAGAGCGACAAGATCCGAGAGCATTATTTGGGTACGTACAGAAATCTGATCACCTCTAAGGCGGCCTGCGCTGCGTATCGAGGAATGTTCCTGCAGATTGCCGACCTTGATGGTCCTGCACTGTTTCACTGCACGGCTGGAAAGGACCGCACGGGCTGGGCCGCTGCGGCATTGCTGAGCTTGCTCGGCGTTTCCGAGGAAACGGTCTTTGAGGATTACCTCCTCAGCTCTGCTCCCGTCCTGATCTCGTTCCAGCCGTATCTTGATCAGTTTGCAACAGCAGGTGGAAACCCCGAACTGCTGAAACCAGCATTCACCGTAGAACCTGACTATCTCGCAACTTCGCTGAGCGAAGTGCATGCCCAGTTTGGATCCATTGAAGGGTATTTCCGAACAGGGCTAGGCCTGAGCGATGACATCACCCAACAAATCCGTCAGCGGCTACTGCGCTGAGTCGCCCACTTAGCACAGCGCAGACACGATGTCGGTAGCGGTGACTGGGGTGGAACAGGGGTCCGGCAAGGTCGTACTTGTACTCGTCGTGGAGGTTGTACTCGTGGTCGTAGTTACCTCGGGAGCGAGACTGGTACTCGGCGTGCTGTTCGAAGTAGCGCAACCCAGGATGGTGTCTTCACCTCGACCCACGTTGAGCGCAACAGCGCAGACGGTTACTGCTCCGGCGGGAACGCTCAGTGTTTCATCAAATCCAAAGTTCGCACCGCGAGCGTACTTCCGGTCAACATCCGGTCGAGAGGTGTCGGCAGTAAAGATCTGCTTCACCCATTCTCCGTTCACCCAAAAAACAACCTTGATGGGGTTGAGGGTGTTCCAGTCAGAGGCCCAGCCCTGAACCCGGATGCTGCCTTCGCCGCCAACTACCGAATCAACGTAACCCGAAGGGGACGAGGACGTTCCCGGAGCCGGTGCCGACTCACAGGCAGCGAGCAGCATCGCTGTTGCTGCTATCGCAATGATTGCCCCACTCGTTCGGGCTGGGCTCGTTCGGGCAGGACTCATTCGAGTCAGACTGGTTCGAATCATTTTGGCGTCACCTCAGGCTAGATATGGGGGGGCTAGCGATATTGAGTTCAACTCTGCCGAGTTCTATTGAGTTCCGGCGAGTTGTTTTCAGGGTAACGAGCCAAAACTCAAATTGTGGAGTCTCAGGAAATCTCTCAGAAAACCTTTGCGCCAGATGCTTCACCGCTTGGTCACCCCCCGAGGGCCGTAGTAATCAGCGCTGCTCCGCTTGACCCTGCATCCGCTGTGCCGCCGAGAGGGCCAGTAGTGGAGTCGCCGCCAACGATATCGCCAATCAGTTCGAACTCATCGGGGAATGTCCCCTTGACACCTTCCTTGGTTACAAAGGCCACCAAGACCCGGAAAGTCGTCTTCGAGACAGTTGTAACCTTGCTCGCCGCCTGTATCGGGAACTGACGGTTGAACAAAACTGTATAGTTCTGCTTCTGTTGACTAGTGAGCGGAACGACTATCCCGAGGGCGTCGCGATTCGCCAGTTTCACGATAGCCCATTCCTGGGCCCGAGCAGTAGCTACCTTGAATCCAGTTCTCGCGTAGGCGCCCATACCAGTGAAGGCGCTCACCGCACCAACGGCCCCTGCAAGTATTCCCGCACGAGCGAAGTCCACGTCCCCGTTGTTGTCGATTGCTTGTTCAACAACATCGCTGACAAACGCGCTCAAGGCACCACCGACCGCTCCTATGGCTGCGGCAAGGGCAAAGGCCTTCCAGGTGGCTCCGATGGTCGCCGCGGCAACCGCAGCATAAGCCCCCGCGGTGGCGATGGTGACTGCGGCGCTCGCCACGATAGAAACGGCTAGGCCGATCCATTGGCCGAGGCTGAAGTTGCCCGATGGATCACTGTTGTTGAGTGGGTCGCCGATGGCGAACTCGTAGCTGTTGGTTGAACCGCCGATTAACGGGTCGCGCTGCAAGAAGCGTCCGGTTGCGGGCGAGTACTCGCGATTACCCATCGTGTAAAAGTCATCGCCAATCGGCAGTCTGGCAGTGCCCTTCCATCCGCTCAACGACAGCGCTAGCTGTAGCGGTGTCGTTGGCACAACGCGCTCATTGGTGCTGATCTGTGTGCCCCAAGGGTCATACACCGTGGTACTGACCGGTGCCTTGTCGCCAGAGGAAGTCCATGCTTTAGAGCCTTGCAAGTCGGCGTACTGCCACTGCACGGGGGCGCCGGTGGAGTCAAGGGCAACGGTCACTCCCTGGGGCAGATCTATGAGCTGGCCGACAATGGCGCCCTCGGCGTCGAGTAGCAGGTCGCCTGACGGGCGAAGAGTGACCACTTCCCCGCCGCCAGCGGGGGTGAACACAGCTAAGTCATCACCAGTAAATTCGATGCTGCCGCGCGGGCCGGTCGCTTCGGTCAGAATGCCGCCAGCGTCGTACTGAAGTGTGCTTTCGCCAGTTGATGTGGAACTCGGTTCTGCACTGCTGCCTGTGCTGCTCGCTGCGATTGCAGTCGTGCGGCCCTGCACGTCGTAGCTCGGTGTGCCAGCAGTCGGGAGCGTGGTTCCTACAAGGCGGTCTGACTCGTCGTAGGTAAAGCTCGAGGTGACTGCCTGCCCATCAGCGTTCACTGCAATCTGAGATGTGCGGTTGCCATTGGCTCCAACAGCGCCCTCGAAGGCAACGGTAGTGGAATCCGTGGTGCGCTCTATGGTGCCGGCTGCCGCCGAGGAGACGAGCCGGTGATCAAGGTCATAGGTGGCATCAAAGCGGAGGGTGCCGTCGGTGCCGCGCAAGTTCCGAGTCAAGATTGCGCCACCACGCGAATAAACATCGGTCTCGCCCACGCTGACATCGCCTTCAAACCCGTCGTAGGTCACCGACTCAATGTTGTTGTTGGCGTCAAGGCCGACTTCCGAGGTCGTCCCGTTGTCGTAGTTGACCCGCAGAACGGTGCCGTTCGAACGGTATGTGGAGGTGCTCAGGGTAACCCCATTAACTTCAACACTGTCGGGCCGGCCGTACTTGTCAAAGCCAAAGGTGGAGGTGCGGGTTTCGCCCGCAGCAGTGGTCTGGATCGAGGAAGTGAGATTCCCTGTCCACGGGTCATAGGTGAAGGTGGTCGTAGTCCCGCGGCCGTCAGTAGTGCGCACAACCTGGCCAGTAATCGAGACCGACTCGGAGCTGGTATTGCTCACTCCTTGACTCACAACTGTGGATGCAGCTTCAAGCGGGTTGCCATTGAGTAGCGGCGTATTGAAGGCTGAGTACGGTGCACCTCCACCCGTGACGGAACCCCCGGAGGCCGAACCATCGGCACGGTAGTTGATGCAGGTCTCGGTGCCGTTACCTGTGGCTTTTGTGGTGCCGCCCGCTGCGTTGTAGGACTGCTCGGTGGTGATGTCACCTGGCCGAGTCGTGCTTGCTAACAGCCCGCCCTGCACGGCCGATCCGTCACACCCAGCAGCGGGGGCAGTGGCATCGTGGTAACCGTAGGTAGTGGTCTTGCCGCCTGGTCCAGTCCAACTCAGATGCTGGCCCCAGTGGCCGTCCTTGCCGGTGTACGTGTCCCATGTGTGGCTCACCGTTGCCCCCGACTCTGAGGTCTGGCTCACTAGGTTGCCTGAACCAGTCGTCCAGTCATAAGCAGATACCTGACGCATACGCACGGCGCCGCTAGGGGTGGGGGCGAGCTGATCGTTGACGATCTGCTCGGTGACTTGATTCAAGCCGGGGCTAGTCTCCGTCCTACCGATTGGATTCCATTTCAGGTTCGCTCCGGTGCCGGTGGCGACTTGCAGATTTACCGAAGCCGCGCCAATGAGGTTTGAGACCACTTCGGCCTGCAGATCGGCTGCTCCATCACGACCTAGTTGCACCTCGCAAGGCTCCTTGACAGTGCATGCGCGCCCATTGACGATCAGCCTGGCTCGGTCGTCGCTGCGGAAGGAATACGTCCCCGCAGTCTCGGCCACAAACTTTCCGGCGATTCGTCCGCTCCAGACTCCACCGTTGCCCGACGGGTTCGAGACCCAGCCAAACTGCATCTTCGGCGGAACCGACCCCGCAACCCGTGGCCCAACGGAACGATCGGCAGGCGCGCCGGCAAAGCCGTTGTTGTCCCAGGTCATCATGACGAGCCCAGTGATGGGCCGCATCTGTATGACAGGGCCTGCTTTAATGTCTTCGGTGTCATATCGGGTCTCAACAACGGGCACGCCGTCGCTGTTGAGTGGCCGACGGGACGGTCCTATTGCTTTGACTGGCCGACCTTGAGCGTCATACACGGTGCGCGATTTAGTGCCGCTTGCTACATCAAGAACCTCGGTTGCCTGGTCCTCAGGGTTATAAGTGATTACCGTTGACTGCCCGTCAGATGCAGTGGTCTTCGTCTGGTCCATCCGATTGAGCGTCGCCTCGGCACGATGTATGAAGGGCACCCAGACTCCGTTTTGGCGAACAGTGAACAATGCCAAAGCGCCGTTGGTTGAGTACTCCAGGGTTTGTATTGGCTGAGCCGACTGAGCTGGCGTTTGCACCTCACCAGAGACAAGCCCGGCGGGTGCAGTTATCGTCTGCACTCGGCCAGAACTGTCGTAGGTGATTGTTGTGCGGGCGCGAACATCATCTAGCCCAAGTCCACCAATGACGCCCGCAGCCGCGGCCGAAGCCGCAAGGGGCTCGCGGATGCCCGTGATCCTTGCCGACTTATCCCAAGCCAAGTCAGTGACTTGAGCGCTCGCTCCCGTTCCAGCACGGCCCGTGATTCGCCCGATCTGAACACCTGCTTCGGTAGCGACATACGAAACCGCCAGCTTTGCCCCATCCCAAGACATCACCGCACACAGCATGCCGTCAGGCACCGCTATGAACCCCTCAACTGGAGCGACGCACTGCTGCGAGGGTCCGTACAAGAACTGGATTTGCCGACCGCTCACGGGGTCGGTTACGTGGTCAAGGCGTCCTCCAACCCAGCTCTGCTGCAGCACAGGCGAGCCGTCGGTCCAAACCGCCGAGGGGTGCAGCGTTACCTTCTGAGCAACGTCCGCCGCAGGGAATGAAGTCGTGGACTGATTCGTGTTGGTTACCGTCCATCCGCCGCCCGAGGGATTCGCGTTGAGCGTGGCGTACATCCCTGCAGGCCAGGTGTCATTCTCTCCGAGTTGGGCTAGGAACGCTCCGCTACTGCTGCGCTCGAACGCTACTGTCCATCCATCCCAAGCAGTGAGCCGCGCCGAGGACCCATTGCGGGTGAGGGTCAGCGTCTTCCAACGAGACCCCACGCTTGAGGGCGAGAGTTGCCAACCTTTGGGCAAGCCCCCCTGACCGCCATTGGTTGGCCGATGCAGCAGCGAGAATCCCGCGGCACCCCCCATCGTCTCGAGAGTTGGCGATGACCAACCCCAGATCGGCTCACCGGTCACCTTGCCGGCCGAAATGCCAGCGAAAGACCAGAGCTTCTGCTCATCCGACCGCTGCGGATCTACATGAAGGTTGCGTTCCGAGAGGACGACGTTTTGACTATTCCCGCTTTCAACCACCGACACCCGGTAGGTCTCACCGAGTACCAGAAAGCCTTGTGTCACCTTCCAGCGCGCTTGGCCATCGCGAACATCCACCGCCGGAGAGTTCTTTACCTGACCGTTCGACAGAGAGGTGACCCGAAACACCACCTTGGACACATCGAGTTTGTCTACTTCGAGCGTCGGCTCGGTCGAGGTTGACTCGCCCGTCGCCCGCAGCGGCACGACCACTCCCGCCAACGGTCTGAACAACTGCCCCGATCCCGAGGATCCAGGCAGTGCCGGTAGCGATTGCGCGTCCCAAGCTGCCCCGCTAGCCACCCGAGATGAGCGCTCCGAAGCCGATGCCGAAGTGGCTGGCGCCGTAGCGACAACCAAGAGTGCTGTGATGCCCACTGCGATTGCCGCTACCAACCGTGAACGCCCGCGCTGGATCATTTCAAACTCCTAGAAACTAGATAGCCGTTGAGGGGATGGTGTGGTGGTGGAATCCTGTGATCGTGAACCGGCAATGCATGCCTTCAGAAGACTGATAGCTAGTAGGAACTAATTGTGATTTCGAGTTTGGCCTGACCATTGGGTTCAGTAACCGTGGCCTCACACTTCGGCAAATTCGATCCCGGACCAGTTACCCTGCACGCGTCCTCCGTGTCCCATTTAGGGTTGTTGCCGACATATTTATTCTGCATGTGGACTTTGACCTTCACCCCTGAATACTGTCCCGGGCCAGTCACGTCGTAGGTCATGATAATCTGACTCCCGGTCGTGCTTAAAGGACGGATACCTCCCCAATCAGCATCCGGGACTTCGAACCCGTCAACGTAGGGGGCGATCGACCGAGCCGAGTTCTGCTCCCCGCTAGCTAACGTCTCTGCGGGGGTCTCACCGCGTGAGTCGGGAACCACACCGTTCCAATCAACAACATTTTTGTTGAGTACGAGCCGCTGCGGCAGGTAGTTGGTGACATTGATCGCCATGGTGAAATTTTTGAGTGCAAAGTCATACCGTTGGTAAGCACTTTTCGGTCCACTATGTCCCAGTTTGTCGCAGGTCACGTAGCTACTGCTCCGCAGGCAGCTTGACATTGAAGGGAGGATTTTTTGATCGAAGGCCACTTCGCCCTTGGCCTTGATGGTGGAGTTGGTGTCCTCCTTGATGGCGGCTTCTTGGATCGCTGGGCTCTTTACGTTGGCGTTGTCAGGCCTAGCCAGTGTCGTAGTCACCTCAGCGCTACAGCCACTTAGATAACCCGCAGGAATGCGGCAACTGTAAGCAACCCAACCTTTTCCGGGTTCAAGGAAAGATTGGGTAGGCATACCAGCACTGCCGAGTACCCACTGCCCCGAAGCTCCCAACACCCCCCAAGCGTTTGAATCCCAGTGGCCAACGGCTGTAAATGCAAGTCCCGCAGATTGGCTCACCACACCGGGCGAAACGAAACCCCTCGTCTCGTTCACCACCGTCACGCAGGCGTCGTAGCTGCCACTGCCCGACATGGCCTTTCCGCAGTTGAGCCCGATCTCTGGAGGAATCACCGGAGGCATTGCCTGTGCCGAGGGAGTCAAAAACAGAGCACCCGCCAAAAACCCGCCCATCATGACACCGACCGCAATAATTTTCCGCACTTTTGAACTCCTTAAACAAGATGTTGGTGACCGCAACCAGCCTGCGCCCGGCTAAAATGGCCATGCTGGGGCTGCCCAATCTGATGACGTTACACAGCCGAAATTGGAAAAAGTATCCAATTTTGCCTATTCCCTGTAGTCCTCTCAGAAACGAGGACAGCAAATTTATTCGCTCAAGACCGTTGCCGCGACGGTGGAATCCTGTGATCGTGAACCGGCAATGCATGCCTTCACAAGACTGATAGCTAGTAGGAACTAATCGTTACCTCGAGTTTGGCCTGACCATTGGGCTCAGTCACCGTGGCCTCACACTTCGGCAAATTCGATCCAGGACCAGTTACCTTGCACGCGTCCTCGGTGTTCCAGCCGCCGGTTTTGGGCTGCATGTGAACTTTGACCTTCACCCCTTGATACTGTCCCGGGCCAGTCACGTCATAGGTCATCTGGATTTCACTACCACCTCGACTCATCGGACGGAGACCTCCCCAGTCGACATCTGGGGGTTCGAATCCGTCAACGTAGGGGGCGATCGACCGAGCCGAGTTCTGCTCCCCGCTAGCTAACGTCTCTGCGGGGGTCTCACCGCGTGAGTCGGGAACCACTTCGCTCCAATCAACAACATTCTTGTTGAGTACGAGCCGCTGCGGCAGGTAGTTCGTGATATTGACCGCCATGGTAGAGGTGCGGAGCTCAAAGTCGTAGCGGGCGTAGTCACGATCAGGTGCCTCAGACCTGAGTTTTAAGCAGTTCACATACTTGCTCTGGTTCTCGCATGACCACATTCCCGCCGAGATGTTGGTTTTGTATTCCACCTGCCCGCTGGCACGGTTGGTAGGGGTGCTGTCCTCCTTGATGACCGATGCTTGTATCGCCGGGCTCTTCACGTTGGAGTTCGCAGGCTGTGCCACAGTCGTGGTCACTTGCGCCCGACAGCCGGCCAAATACGGCCACGGCGTGCGGCAGCTATAAGCCACCCAACCCTTGCCCGGCTCAAGGAAAGACTGGGTAGGCTTACCAGCACTGCCAAGTACCCACTGCCCAGAATCACCAATCACTGGTGGACCGAACTGCTCGAATTCGCCGGCGGCTGTAAAGGCAAGTCCTGCTGATTGGCTCACCACGCCGGGCGAAACGAAGCCTCGAGTTTCGTTGACCACCGTCACGCAGGCGCTGTAGTTACCTGCGCCTGATGTGTTCTTTCCGCAATTGAGTGCAACCTCTGGGGGAATGGCTGGAGGCATTGCCTGGGCCGAGGGAGTGGATAACAGAGCAACTGCAAAGAACCCGCCCATCGTGACACCGACCGCAATAATTTTCCGCACTTTTGAACTCCTTAAACAAGATGTTGGTGACCGCAACCAGCCTGCGCCCGGCTAAAATGGCCATGCTGGTCTTGGCTACTCTCCTGACGTTACACAGCCGAAATTGGAAAAACTATCCAAGTTTGCCTATTCCCAGCAGTCCCCTCTGCAATGACAGCAGCAGGAAAGAGGTACGAAAGGCACTTGACCCTGTGTGCGCGTGGTGAAATCGTTGAGCACGCAACAAACGGACAGGGGAAAATATGCGAGCTTCATTGAGTGGCGCCCTAGTGGCGGTACTTCTAGTAGGTGCTGCGGCATGTGCACCGATGGTGCCACCCACCCCCGTCCCGATCCCTGCATGCCCTGTGCGTCAGTCGCTCACGCTTGAGCCACCCGACCTGGTCAATTTCTCGCTGCCACGCGCTGTGTCAGCAACTGGAGACTGGATGGTCACTTCTCGCAGTATTGCGAGTGAACCAGTGCTTTCTTTGCGGGCTACCCAGCAGGGTTCTGCATCGCAACTCCTTGGGACCCTGCACCGCGTTGGCAGACCCAGCACGGACGGGCCACTCGTTTCGATTGCTCAAGATGGCAGTCAGGTGCTGTTCGGGTATCGGGGTAATGCTGCGGTCGACACCGACACCCAAGCTGATCTGTACCGCTGGTCTGCCGCTACGCACAGCACGACTACAGTTCCTCTTCCTGTCGTAGCAACTCCCCCAGTTGGCGTGGCGTACCCCGTCAACTTGTATCGACTATCGGCTGACGGGCAGCGAATCTTCTGGACACAGAGCTTCTATGAGGCGCCGTTCACGTTTCAACACGTGATGACGGTGACCGACGCTGTGACCGACGCTGTCATTGCCCAGTTCAATGCCCCGTCGGTCCTCTTTGAATCATTTGTCTCCAGCGGAGGGCATCAAATCACGACCCCAACCGAGGTCATCAACGTGGATACGGGCGTAGCAACCTCGCTCGCTTACGCGAAAGCGCAGATCCTGATTCAGCTCGGTGTGGGCGGGAATTTCGCCTCTCAGGACACAAGCGACAATGGGAAGTTCACGGTCTTTGCGAGACAATCCGACGGTAGCGGAGGACCGGCGATTTATCTGCTCTGGAACCACCTGGCGCAGACTCTTTCAGAGATTGACCGCGGCGCTCTCAACCTACCGACTGCCGTTACTGATGACGGGAGGGTGCTGTACACGAGAGTGACTGCCACCTCGCGCCAGATCCTTGTGGGCCAGATAGACGAAACGCCGCAGGTAATTGCCTCAGGAACCCTGCTGCCAACCTGGCCCGAGAAATACGGGCCGTACACTTGGACTAAATCCTCAGTGGACCTTCGGACGGTTCTGTACTCACAAGAGTTACCACTGCTCGGCTACCGACTGACTGCCCAGCGCTGCGCCTGATTGCGGCTAGCGGGGCTGGCTCAAGGAACAGCCCTTGAACAACCTGCAGCGTGCCCGGGGTGGGACTTGAACCCACACGCCCGTAAGGACAGCGGATTTTGAATCCGCCGCGTCTGCCATTCCGCCACCCGGGCTGCACCAGAGACCCTATCTGATTTCTGTGCCACCCCTCAAAGCCAGAGCCTCTACTATCTCGACCATGGCAGACAATGTGGTCGACTTCAGCAGCGCAGAGAGCAACGACGGTGGCAGTCATCTATTGCTTCGACTGCTCATCATTCTTGGTCTAGCTGCAGCGGCAGCAGTAGCAGGCCGACAGTGGGCAATGTCAAAAACCGATACGGAGTTTGAGCAGCGGCTGCGAGCCGCCGACGAACGTCGCGACTAGCCACCGAGTGATCCTCCCGAGGCCGGTAAACTTCGGGAGGCCAGTGGACTGCGGGGCTACAGGCGCTAGGCCTTTGCGAGCGCTTTGAGCAACTTTGTGGGCGTGTCCTTGGGGCTGATCTTGTACCAGACCTGCTCAAGCTTGCCGGTCTCCCCAATCAAGAAGGCCGAGCGGACAACACCCATGTACACCTTGCCGTAGAGCATCTTCTCTGCCCACACCCCGTACTTCTCGGCTATCAGGTGTTCGGGGTCAGACAAGAGAGTAAAGCCAAGGCTTTGTTGCTCATCGAATTTCTGCAATTTTGCGGGCAGATCAGGGCTGATCCCAATGATCACCGTGTCGCCAATCTCATTTGCAATGTCTCGCAGGCCACAGGCCTGAGTGGTGCACCCCGGAGTGCTGGCCTTGGGGTAGAAGAAGATCAGCACTTTGCGACCAAGAAACCCAGACAGCTTGACCTTGTCGCCTTGCTGATCGAGCAAGGTAAACGCGGGCGCCTTTGAGGGGCTCTTCAGCACTCTGGGCTGGGCGGGACTGGGCTGGGAGGGACTGGGCTGGGCTGGCTTGGACTGGGCTGGCTTGGGCTGGGCTGGCATAAACACAGAGTAGGTGCCTGGTAGGGAGCCGAAAAACAGTGTGGCCACCCCGAAGGGTGGCCACCAACCTGCTTAGTTCTGTGCTTGGACGAAGTTACTGAAAAGTAACTCCTGCCAACAGTGTGTTACTTGCCAGACTTGGCGCGTGCCTTGAGGCGTGCACCAGCGGTGACCTTGGCTGCGTTTGCGGCCTTGACCTGAATGGTCTCGCCGGTCTGTGGGTTACGTCCAGCGCGAGCTGCACGGTGGGTCTGCTCAAACTTCAAGAAACCGGGGATGGTGAGTGCTTCGCCGCCCTTGGCAACAACGTCGCCCGCAATCTCCTCAAAGGAGTCAAGCACTGCCTGAACATCCTTCTTGGACATGTCGTTGCGCTGCGCAATGGTTTCTACTAATTCGGTCTTGTTCATATTTCCTCCTGGTCGATCTACTCGAAACGCCCAATTCTGTGTCCCCTGGGGTGACGTCAGAACTCGACGGCAAATTGCACCCTTGTAACTATCACAGATTTGGGGGCTTGGGAACAGAAACCGGCGGTTTTTAGCGGTTTTTATTTTTGGGGCTAAAAACCACTACCCGTTCGCTGCCCAGTTTTTAGCCCTTATCGAGCGCTTCTCGGAACGATCCGACGAAGTCCGCAACCGATTCAGGCGACCCTGTTTCGAGCACGCGACGAACAATCGCCGAACCCACTACGACCCCATCGGCAACCTCGCAGACTTCCGCTGCCTGTTCGGGAGTCGAGATTCCGACCCCAACAAGAACCGGCAGGTCAGTCACATCTTTGAGTCGCTTGGCAATCACCTTGGCCGACGCAGCAAGCGAATCACGCTCGCCAGTAATCCCGAGCAATCCAACTGCATAGACAAAGCCGCCACAACGCTCGACTACTCGCAACAACCGTTCATCAGGAGTTGTCGGCGCTGCAAGCATGACCGTCTGAACACCTGCAGCGTCTGCAGCGCAACACCAGTCGCCGGCTTCTTCAAGCGGCATATCAGGCAGGATCGCCGCTGATACACCTGCTTTGACCATGGAGTCTGCAAACCGCTCGTAGCCAAACCGGTAGACCAAGTTGACGTAGGTCATGACCGCAAGAGGCACACCAATGTCGAGTCGGCTCAGCCCGTCAAGAATCCCAGGCGGCGTGGCTCCCGCAGCGAGTGCGAGCTCCGAAGATTCCTGAATGATCGGTCCGTCCATGACGGGGTCAGAGAACGGAATACCAACTTCAATCCCGTCGGCCCCAGCAGAAGCAACTGCCTCGAGCATCAGTTCCCATCCGGGCAATCCACCCGTTAGATATGGAACCAAACACTTTCCGCCGCTTGACCGGCGCGCCTCAAGTGAAGCCTGAAAAGGCAAAAGGTCCGAAGCGCTCACAGAGTGTCTCCGAGGACTTCCATCATCTGACCCACGTCTTTATCGCCGCGACCCGACATGTTGATCAGCACGTTCTTGCCGGCAAGAGACTCTTTCTCTCGTACAACCCAAGCGAGGGCATGAGCAGGTTCGAGTGCGGGAATGATGCCTTCGGTGCGAGACAGCAATTGAAAAGCATCAATCACCTCGGCATCGGTCACTTGTTCGTACTTTGCCCGGCCAGAGTCAGCAAGATGAGCATGCTCTGGGCCCACTCCCGGGTAATCCAAGCCGGCAGAGATTGACTGCGCCTCGCTCACCTGACCGAACTCGTCCTGCATTAAATAGGACTTCATACCGTGCACAATGCCTGGGATTCCATGCCCGATAGCTGCACCGCCAGCAGGCTCTACCCCCACAAGGTCAACCTCGGGGAATGCTGCAAAGCCGCTGAAGATACCTGCGGCGTTTGATCCACCGCCGATACAGGCAACCACCACATCGGGGCGACCTGTCGGGTGCTCTGCGCCAAGGGCGACGCGACACTGAATGGCAGCCTCGGTTCCAATCACACGATGGAACTCTCGAACCATCCACGGGTATGGGTGCGGGCCCAGTACTGACCCCAAGCAGTAGTAGGTGTGCTCAACAGTGGCCACCCAATCACGCATGGCCTCGTTCACTGCATCCTTGAGCGTTCGACTCCCCGAGACTGCCGGTGTGACCTCGGCGCCTAACAGGCGCATACGAAACACGTTGAGCTCTTGGCGGGCAATGTCTACCTCGCCCATATAGACGAGGCATTCCATGTCCATCAGTGCAGCAGCCGTAGCAGTGGCCACACCGTGCTGCCCTGCTCCGGTTTCTGCAACGAGTCGGGTCTTGCCCATCCGCTTGGCCAACAGGGCTTGGCCCAACACGTTGTTGATTTTGTGCGAACCCGTATGGTTCAGATCCTCACGCTTGAGGTACAACTGAAATCCAAGTTGCTCACCAAGACGGTCACATCTTGTGAGCGGGCTTGGTCGACCGGCATAGTCCGCAAGCAGCGTGTCGAGGTCATTGCGAAAAACGGGGTCAGCCCAGGCATCTTTAAACGCAGCTTCAAGCTCGTGGAGCGCAGGCACCAGAGTCTCGGGCACAAACATGCCACCGAACTCGCCGAATCTGCCCACGCCAGTTGGCGCACCAACCATGTCGCTCGCAAACACTTGAGCTAGTTCATCTGCTTGGTTCTTCAGATCGTTGTTCACCCCATCAACGTACCTTGCCCACTGCTTTGAACGGAACCGGGGTGCCCTGCAGTGAGCAGGGCATTGAGCACGGTGGGTTTACATTCCAGACTCAGCCCAATTGAAAGGACCGTGATCGTAGGGGTCCTCGGGTGAACCGTGCGGCGGAGCAACTGGCGCAGCGGCACGAGCGGCACGAATAAAGGCCTGAACGAGTCTGGCGTCTTTTCGGCCCGGCTGACCATCGACCTCTACCCCAGAAGACACGTCCACTCCCCATGGGTGAACCTCTTCAATGCCATCCGCCACATTCTGCGGAGTTAATCCGCCAGCCAATATGAGTCGC
>ERZ888423.321-NODE-321-length-50727-cov-7.289943_pt1 | contig 50727 bp, 45 predicted proteins | sample MGYA00520523_ERZ888423 | MGnify/ENA primary metagenome ERZ888423 (study PRJEB32303, sample SAMEA104408611) | aquatic metagenome | biome: Brackish water; feature: Pelagic; material: water | place: Baltic Sea | collected 2014-06-08T10:24:00 | depth 30,27 m ... | reverse complement strand
CTGCTGTAGTCATACTGAGTTAATTTCTACAAAAATAGCTTTTAAGCGGCCAAGAAGAAAGAGTTTCAACAAATATTTAATAGTTTTAAAGCATTACTGTTATGGATGACTTTATGAGACTTTTACGCTATTTACCCCTATTTCTTTTGAGCCTTGCCGCACAGGCACAGTTTTTAAAAAGCGAAGTAAATAAAACCAAATTTGAGGGCCTTTTTGATTTCTATTATGTCCCGGATAAGGGCAAGGTATTTTTGGCCATTAACGAGGATCAACTTGGGCAGGATTTTCTTTACGTTCACGCTTTACGCACGGGACTGGGGAGCAATGATATCGGTTTGGATCGCGGTCAACTCGGTGGAGCGCAAATTGTTCGATTTGAAAAGGCGGGCCCCCGTATTTTGCTTATGGCGCCCAACATGCTCTTTCGTGCGCAGTCCAGCAATCCACTAGAGCGGCAGTCGGTTCGCGAGGCCTTTGGGACCCATGTACTGTTTGGTTTTGAGATTACAGAGACGGATCAAAATAAATTTTTGGTCGACATGACGGATTTTTTACTTCAAGACACCCATCAGGTCGCGCAAACCCTGTCACAGAAAAAGCAGGGAAATTTCAAACTCGATAAAAGTAAATCCGTTATTTGGATGGAGCGCACCAAAGCCTTTCCATTAAATGTTGAATTTGAAGCTTTGCTGACTTTTGAGGGTCAACCCACAGGGCGAGCATTGAAAAGCGTTTGGGAAGGCACCGACTTGTCTACTATTCAGCATCATAGTTTTGTGGCTTTGCCCGATGATCAATATGAAATGCGTGCTTTTGATCCCCGCTGCGGCGCTTTTCCCATGACATTTTACGATTATGCCACGCCTCTTGATCAGCCGCTCAAACAGCAGTTTATTACCCGTCACCGACTTCAGAAAAAGTTTCCAGACCAAGCCATGAGTCCGGCCGTAGAACCAATTATTTACTATTTGGATCCCGGGACCCCTGAACCTGTTAGTTCCGCACTTTTAGAAGGGGCAAATTGGTGGAATCAAGCTTTTGCAGCCCTGGGCTATGAGGATGCTTTTCAAGTGGCGCTCTTGCCAGAGGGCGCGGACCCATTGGATGCGCGTTATAATGTGATTCAGTGGGTGCATCGTTCCACCCGCGGGTGGTCTTACGGGGCATCAATAACTGATCCCCGCACTGGAGAGATCATCAAAGGCCATGTCAGTCTGGGCAGTTTGCGTGTGCGTCAAGACTTTTTAATTGCTCAAGGGCTCTCTTTAGACCCATTTGCTCAAGATCAAATAGATCCAGCCATGCAAGAATTAGCTTTGGCCCGACTCAGACAGTTATCCGCTCATGAAGTTGGTCATACTTTAGGATTTGCCCATAATTTTGCAGCCAGTGCCTACGGTAAGGTCAGTGTCATGGACTATCCACATCCGCAACTCAGTTTGAAGGATGGTACAATCGATTACAGCAAGGCTTACGAAGCAGGGATAGGATTATGGGATAAAATTTCAGTGGCTTACAGTTATGGTGACATCCCTCAGGGGACCGAGCAAACAGATTATCTAAGCGCCTTATTAGATAAGGCATTTTCTCAGGATCTCTTATTTATCACTGATTCTGATGCACGAGCGGCAAGTGGCAGTCATGCGCAAGCTCATTTATGGGACAATGCAAGCAATGCGGCTCAAGGCCTTGAAGAAATTATGTCCGTGCGTACTGTTGCAATTAATCAATTTTCGCTCAACCAAATTCCCAAAGGGCAGCCACATTCTGTTCTAGAAGATGTTTTTGTGCCCATTTATTACCTCCATCGATATCAAACTGAGGCCGCAGTGAAAATGCTTGGCGGTCAGCACTATGATTACAGCATAAAGGGGGCTAGATCTTCTATAAATCAGACTGTTTCTCCTGAGGAGCAGCGCCATGCATTAAGGACAGTTTTAAATACCATAGCGCCCTTACAACTCCATATTCCAGAGCGAGTTGAGGCCTTGTTTCCTCCTAGAGCCTTTGGTTATCCGCGTTCTCGAGAATCATTTAAGTCCTCAATGGGCGTGAGTTTTGATCCCTTGACCGCAGCGGGCAGCGCCGCCTCAATGACGCTTGAGTTTTTATTTCATCCAGCCCGTTTAAATCGAATTTATTGGCAGCAGGTGCGTTATCCAAATCAATTGAGTTTGGATGAGCTCCTTGAAAAATCGGCAGAAATGTTCAACAGCGAACAATCGAGTGCCCGACTGACTGCGCTTAATGAATATGTTCTGAACCTCTATTTGAGACAAGTCATGGCGGCAAGTGTGGCAAAACAAGCCTTGCCACAGGTTAAGGCTAAACTAAAAGATCACTTGTATCATTGGGAACGTTGGGCTAAAAAATACCACAAGGAATTGGCGGCACATTACCTGGATATGCTCAATCAATATTGGCAAAATCCTGAAGATTTCGATCTTATGGATAGGCCAGACCTGCCCGATGGCAGCCCAATTGGATCCGATTTATGTATATTTCCGGAGTTAGATTGATCTGCTTATAAGCCAAATTATGCGCGTTAACTCAGACCTTTTATTATGAATTGTATTCGATTGTTTAAACATTGGGGGGGTATGTTATGGCTTGCTTTATTCTTTGTGTATGCCCTTGAGGCGCAAAATACTGTAGTTCCCGAGATCATTCAAGATCTTGATGCTTCGGTAGAACTTGCGGTTTTTAGAAAGATTGTGCCAGAGGATCGTGAAGAGTTATATTATCTGGAGGAGGGTCAATTTTATCAAACAAAACGCAAGGTGGGTGCGCCTTGGGGCAAGATTAATCGATCGGATTCGGTCCTTGGTTTTTATGTCATGGACCATTGGCCTGCGCTTCGCGATGATTTGGTTAAACCATTTAGACAAAAACCGATAAGCAGTAATGCGGCTGCCGGAAATCAAAACCAAAACGCTGTCGATAATAAGGCAATCTCTGGCCAAAATCTGACTGAAATAGGGGTCAAAGCGGTAATTTCTAAAGATTATTCTTTTCAATATGTGCTTTTATACCGCAATATATGGGTTGAGCGAGCATTTAATCAGAAAGATATCGATCCTCGTTGGGCCAAAGAGAATGAAACCTACACGTTTAATCAAACCTTGAAACTGACAAAAATGCATCAAATTATGGATGCTTTATTTTTAATTAAACCAAGATAATTGGCAAAATATGGACCCTATAGATTTACGCAGTGATACCGTGACTAAGCCCTCTGAGGGGATGATTGAGGCAATGTTTTCTGCAAAAGTTGGCGATGATGTATATCACGAGGACCCCTCAGTTAATGCGCTACAAGATTATGTGGCGGAATTTTTTGGTGCGGAACAAGCGCTCTATTTTCCCACGGGAAGTATGGCCAATCAAGCGGCGATCAAATTGCACACCCAACCGGGAGAGCAATTAATCGCTCATGAATGGTCCCATGTCTACAATTATGAGGGGGGCGGTGTCTCTTTTAATAGCGGCGTATCCTGCAAACTCCTCAGTGGCGCTCGAGGTTTGCTGACCGCAGATCAAATCGCACCAGCGATAAACCCTCCAGATTTTTACCACAGTCCTTTAACGACATTGGTATGTGTCGAGAATACCACAAACAAAGGCGGTGGCGCATGTTATGCGCTGGAGGATCTCAAAACTATTGGCGCCGAATGTAAGATCCATGGCTTGAACTATCATTTGGATGGCGCTCGGTTATGGAATGCTCTCGTGGCTGAAGATCAGGATCCAAAGCAATACGGGCCATTATTTGATACAATTTCAGTTTGTTTGAGTAAGGGTCTCGGGGCGCCTATGGGCACAGTTTTGGTTGGAAAATCAGAAGTCATTCAACGCGCCATGCGGGTGCGAAAAGTACTTGGTGGCGGGATGCGTCAAGTGGGTTATATGGCTGCTGCTGGACTTTACGGGATACAACATCAATTGACCCGCCTTTCCCAAGATCATAAAAAAGCCCATGAATTGGCCCAATGCCTGGAGACTTTAGATTATGTTAAAAGTGTTGAGCCGACCCAAACCAACATCGTTATCTTTTACTTGAATCCTGAAGTAAATCAACAGCGGTTTTTGAATTTTCTTGAGCAGAACAAAGTGCGAATTAGCGCTATGGGTCAAGGAAAGTGGCGGATGGTCACTCATCTGGACTACACAGAGCCACAACATCAAAGAATGCTTTCGGTACTGGGACAATTTAAGGGACTATAAAGTCAATTACGCCAGAAAGACTCCTGAGTTTACGCAAGAAATCACTATTTTTATTTGCGCAACATTAACCGATTTTTAATACGCAGAACATCATGAAAAATCTCGCTTACTTTCTGGCAAGTGTAGTCGGCCTTTTGGTCGTCTCATGTTCAAACAATACACAAAAAATGGCACCAAAAAATATCACCCCACCTTTGGCTGACGCCAAAGAAAAGTATATAGAAATGCACGGCGATGTGCGCTTGGATCCTTATTACTGGCTCAATGATCGCGAGGATGAGGAGGTCTTGGACTATCTAGAGCGTGAAAACGATTATCACGGTAAAATGACAGCGCATACCAAAGATTTCCAGGCCGATTTGTTCCAAGAGATGAAGGCGCGGATTAAGGAAGACGATGAGTCTGTTCCTTATTTTTACAATGGATATTACTATATCACACGTTATGAAAAGGGAAGTGAGTATCCCATATATTCCCGTAAAAAAGACAGTCTTAGTGCCGCCGAAGAAATCATGTTTGACGTCAATGAAATGGCCAAAGATTATGCGTATTATCAACTCAGAGGACTTAATGTCAGCCCCGATAATAAATGGGTGGCCTTTGGGGTCGACACCTTGAGTCGACGTCAATACATGTTGCATATCAAAAATCTAGAGACTGGAGAAATTCGCTCAGAAAGCATTCAAAACACGACTGGAGGCTCTACCTGGGGTAATGACAATAAAACCTTGTTTTATACCAAAAAAGATCCGGTAACCTTGCGTTCTGACAAAATTTACAGACATGTTATGGGGACCTCTGAGGCCGAAGATGTCATGATTTATCACGAAGAAGATGAAACCTTCAATACTTATGTGTATAAAACTAAGTCTGATCAGTTTCTGGTGATCGGAAGTATAAGCACGATGACCTCAGAATATAGGATCTGTAATGCCGATCAGCCTTTGGGCAGTTTTAATGTTTTTCAGCAGCGTGTTCGGGGCCTGGAATATGACATTGACCACTATCAAGACCATTTTTACATCGTCACGAACAAAGATGAGGCAACCAATTTCAAATTGATGAAGACTCCTGTGGATAAAACAGCTCAGGAGTATTGGGAAGAAGTAATCCCACACCGTGCAGATGTGCTTTTAGAAGATGTTGATTTGTTTAAGGATTACTTGGTGGTTTCAGAGCGGATTGAGGGATTAACCCAATTGCGTATTATGCCGTGGGATGGACGCCCGGCCTTTAATTTGCCCTTTGATAATAAAACCTATACAGCAGGAACCACTCAAAACATTGAGTTCAACACCTCAAAATTGCGTTATGGTTATAGTAGCTTAACCACGCCGTCTTCTGTGATTGAATACGATATGAATACTCGGGAGCAGGTCGTTCTAAAAGAAACAGAAGTACTGGGCGGTACATTTAATAAAGACAATTACGTCTCTGAGCGATTGTGGGCTCCAGCTCAAGATGGAACGATGATTCCGGTCTCGATTGTTTATAAAAAAGGCTTTAAAAAGGATGGTTCGCGTCCATTATTGCAATATGGATATGGTTCCTATGGTGCGACCATGGATCCTTACTTTTCTTCAACAAGGCTCTCACTTTTGGATCGAGGCTTTGCCTTTGCCATTGCGCACATCCGCGGGGGACAGTATATGGGGCGGCCTTGGTATGAAGAGGGAAAACTGCTAAAAAAGAAAAATAGTTTTACAGATTTTATCGATGTTTCTCAATTCTTAATCGACCAGGGATATACCAGTGCTGAACACCTGTATGCCATGGGGGGATCTGCTGGCGGTTTACTCATGGGCGCAGTGATCAATATGGCCCCGGAGTTGTACCACGGGGTAATTGCGGCGGTTCCTTTTGTCGATGTGGTCACCACAATGTTGGACGAATCAATTCCATTAACTACGGGTGAGTTTGATGAATGGGGTAATCCTAAGGAGGCAGAATATTATCATTACATGAAATCCTATTCTCCGTATGATAATGTAGCCCCCTTAAACTATCCGAATCTCTTGGTCACGACCGGGCTTCATGATTCTCAAGTCCAGTATTGGGAGCCGGCCAAATGGGTCGCTAAAATGAGAACACTGAAAACAGGTTCTTCACTGCTTGTAATGCATACAAACATGGATGCAGGCCATGGCGGGGCTTCTGGTCGGTTTGAGGGACTTAAGGAATTAGCAATGGAATATGCCTTTTTGTTTGACTTGGAGGGCATTCAGAAGTAGTCAATTTTTTTTAACTAAATTTGCAGCGTAATTCGGGCGAAGCTCTGAAACTTAAATAATGTCTTTATGCACGATTTGAATGTTCATGATAGTGTACTCGATTTAATCGGGAAGACACCGCTGGTTCGATTAACCAAGGTGGTTTCTGATTTTCCAGGAAACTTTTGGGCTAAGATGGAATCATTTAACCCAGGTCATTCAGCAAAAGATAGAATCGCCGCTTTTATTATTGAAGAGGCCGAGCGCAGTGGCTTGTTAACTCCCGGGGCAACAATTGTCGAGACCACCAGTGGTAATACGGGGTTTAGCCTTGCTATGGTCAGTGTTTTGAAAGGCTATAAATGTATTTTGGCCGTCTCCTCAAAATCCTCTCCAGATAAAATTGATATGTTGCGGTCGATGGGTGCAGAGGTTCACGTATGTCCTGCAAACGTTCCCGCAGATGATCCCCGTTCTTATTATAAAGTAGCCCAAAGGCTTCATGAAAAAACCCCAGGGTCTATTTATATTAACCAGTACTTTAATGCCTTAAATACGGCGGCCCATTATCATTCAACGGGACCAGAAATTTGGCAACAAACCAATGGGAAAATAACCCATTTAGTGGCCTGCAGTGGTACTGGAGGAACGATTTCAGGGACCGCTCAGTATTTGAAGGAACAAAATCCCGAAATTGAAATTATAGGGATTGATGCTTATGGTTCAGTACTCCAGAAATATCATGAAACTGGTGAACTTGATAAAGATGAGATTTACCCGTATCGAATAGAAGGCCTCGGCAAAAACCTCATTCCTACGGCAACTGATTTTTCGGTTATTGATCGTTTTATAAAAGTTACGGATCAGGACAGCGCTTGGGCTGCCCGAACTCTAGCTCAAAAAGAAGGTCTCTTTATGGGGTATACCAGTGGGGCTGCCCTTCAAGGGTTATTTCAGTTAAATGAGGAGCGGAGTTTTGATCAAAATAGTGTTGTTGTGGTCATCTTTCCAGACCACGGATCTCGTTATATGAGTAAGGTTTACAATGATCAGTGGATGATTGATCAAGGGTTTATGCAGGAGTCAAGTCCTCAAAAATCAAAAACTTCTGAGTCTACTCAGACCTTATAATCCAGGACGGTAAACTTCTGGGTCCTTCTTTTTGTCCTTGCCACCCCTTTTTATTCTTGCAAACGCCAATACCCTAAAATTTATTTAGATCAAAGCCTTCTCAGACCTTCAAATTGTTTATTTCTTTAGGACATAAACACCATTTTAGAAGCTAATTTATGTACTTTTGTCTCGTGTATACGATATAAAAAAGGCGGTCTGATGAGAGATTTATTCGACAAAATATACAAGGACAAGGGACCATTAGGGAAATGGGCCGAACAAGCAGAAGGTTATTTTGTATTTCCAAAGTTGGAGGGCGAGATTTCAAATAGAATGCGATTTCAGGGTAAAGAGGTCGTTACGTGGAGCGTGAATGATTATCTGGGCCTAGCTAACCGTCCCGAAGTCCGGAAGGCTGATGCGGAAGCTGCTGCAAAGTATGGCTCAGCGTATCCCATGGGTGCGCGTATGATGAGTGGCCATACTGATTTACATGAGCAACTTCAGCGCGAATTGGCGGCTTTTGTCAATAAAGAAGCGGCTTATTTGCTCAATTTTGGCTATCAAGGGATCTTATCAACCATCGATGCTTTGGTATCCAAGGATGACGTCATTGTATACGATGTGGATGCACACGCCTGTATTATTGACGGTGTTCGTCTGCACATGGGACAACGTTTTACCTATAAGCACAACGATTTAGAGAGTATTGAAAAAAACCTAATGCGTGCCGAGCGCGTTGCTGAAAAAACTGGAGGAGGGATACTGTTGATTTCTGAAGGTGTTTTTGGGATGCGTGGAGAGCAGGGAAGGCTTAAAGAAATCGTTGCGCTCAAGAAAAAGTATAATTTCAGATTTTTAGTAGATGACGCGCACGGTTTTGGAACCTTAGGTAAAACGGGGGCTGGTGCTGGAGAAGAGCAAGGCGTTCAGGATCAAATCGATGTCTATTTTGCTACATTCGCCAAATCAATGGCCAGTACTGGAGCATTTATTGCTGCAGATCAAGAAATTATCAATTATCTGAAATACAATTTACGGTCACAAATGTTCGCCAAGTCGCTCCAAATGCAACTTGTAGAAGGGGCGCTGAAGCGTTTGGATATGATTCGAACGATGCCCGAGTTACGTGAAAAACTATGGCAAAATGTGAATGCCCTTCAAAATGGGCTAAAAGAACGTGGTTTTGACATCGGAACGACTCAAAGTTGTGTCACCCCAGTATACCTCAAAGGCAGTATTCCAGAGGCCATGGCTTTGGTTAAAGACCTTCGAGAAAACCATGGAATTTTCTGTTCTATAGTAGTCTATCCCGTGATTCCAAAAGGATTGATTCTTTTGCGCTTGATTCCTACTGCATCGCACACGCTCGAGGATGTTGCCGAGACGCTCGATGCGTTTTCAAGTATTCGTTCTCGATTAGAAAATGGAACGTATAAACGACTTTCGGAAGCCTTAATGCAGCAAGCCGTAGCGCAGGAATAATAAGGCCTTATTACCTGCTTACTTTAGAGCTCTTTTTTATAAGTACTTCGTTCTTTGTGTTGCACAGGATTAAAGTCTTTCCACAGGCGTTGTACCGCCGCGTTTTCCTTTAACTCAGGGTTAGTCTCGCCGAAGACAATTCCTTTTCGATTGAACAGGTTCTGAATTTCTTCAAAAATGATGGCGGTAACCCCTTTTCCTTGGTACTCTGGATGAATGCCGATTAGGTAAAAGGCTGCACGATTATTTTTGTACTGTGCCTTCAAAATATGATACCAACCAAAAGGAAATAATCGGCCTTTTGCCTTTTGAAGAGCACGGCTAAACGAGGGCATGACAATGGCAAAAGCAACAAGTTCATTGTTTTTATCCTGCACGCATGTGATATATTCGGGCTGAATAAATTTGAAATACTTTTCCTTATAATGCGCCACTTGGTACGGTTGTATCGGTACAAATGTTTGGAGACTGCTATAGGTTTGATTCAGTAACTCAAACATACGCTCGACATAAGGTAAAATCTCTTTTTTGTGGCGAAATTTTAAAACGGATAATTGGTAGCGTTCTTTAATGAGCTTAGAAAATTTTAGCACCTTATCCGTAGCTTTTGGTAAGATGTCCATTTTAAATTCAACCCATGTCGCTTGTTTTTCAAACCCGAGCGCTTCAAAATGTTTAGCATAGTAGGGGTAGTGATACCACGTAATCATCGTACTGCGCTGATCAAAGCCCATGGTTAATACGCCAGCTTTCTCCATATTGGTAAAGCCTACAGGGCCTTCCATATAGCTTAAATTGTTCGCGCGACCTATTTTTGAGGCTTCCTCTAATAATTTTTTTGTCACGTCTAGATCATCGATCACATCGAACCATCCAAAACGCAATTTTAATTTATTTTGCTGTTTTACTTCGATATGGTTAATAATCACGGCAATTCTTCCTGTAATCTTTCCGTTTTTATAGGCCAAAAAATAATGCCCCGTGGCATTTTGAAAAACAGGATTCCTCTTTTGGTCCAGAGTAGCCATTTCCTCCTCAATCATTGGAGGTACCCAATAAGGACTGTTTTTGTACAGCTGAAAAGGAAACAGTACAAATTTTTTAAGATCTTTCAGATTATTTACCGGTTCTACGCTAATCATTCTTCTAAACGCTGCATTGTGTCCTCGGATGAATCGTCTAAAATGACGCTCTTTTTCTTTTGTTTTTTCATCTTGCGCTGCTGCTTTTTTTGTTTCTTTTGTGCCTGTTTGAGCTTTTTATTTTCCTCTTTTTCGGCCTTTCGGGCATCAGAACCTTTTTCTTCAAGATATTCGTCTTTTTTATGACGATCTATTCGATAAGACATGCCAAATCGGGTGTAAAAAAGACTTGGCGTGTCTTTGGCATTGAGGCTGACTGAAGCATCAATATGCCAATCAGGATTGACTAATACGGCGACCCCTCCCCGAAAAATTTGATCGGCATAAAAATCGCTTTTAAACCCTTGGTTTTCAACAAAAATTGAAAAATACTCATGTGTGGCATGGGTCAGAGTTAACGTATAGCCGTAAGTTGGAAAATCTGTAGTAAATCGATCTGCATAAATATTAGTAACAAAGACAAATCCACCAATCCAATTATTTTGGGTGGCCAACATCAGTCTAGGGCTAATTGTTGCCTCGTTATAAGGCAATAAGGGGTTATTGTCAAAATCAAAATTTGCCCCGGCGTAAAGGGCTACGGCTGGAATAAAATCTCGCCATTGAAATCGATTATTTTGGCGCCAACTGTAGAGATTGGGCCCATTCTGCTCTTGTTTTATGTATGGATCATAAATCAAATATTTAGCCCCTATGGTATTGTTCTTAAAATTTGAAAGGGTCTCAGGAGCTATGGCCCCTTGGGTGTATGTAATTGAATTTCGCTGAAAATCTCCCATGAGACTAATTTCTAAGGCTTCCTTCCAAAAACCGTAACGTATGGTATAATCCCAGTTAAATATCCCCGTTTCCGTATACCGCAAACTGTGTTGTTCATTACCAAAACTCATCCCAGATTCAAACTGTAACACGCCTGTGCCCACCGAAAAAGCGCCTTGCGAGCCACCTGGTCGATTTGAGTTGAGCATGTCTGTGTATTGACCAAATACGAGGCCCTGGAAAAGGAGAAAGAGTATGGTCCAGTAATTTTTCATGGCAATCATTTGACTCAAAGATAGCGGATTTTATCATTTATTTAATAGTCTTAAAACCTACTTTTAAGCCGTAATTCCTACTTTTGTTACATAATATACTTCATGTTTGAATTCCTCAAAACCGTACTCATTATCCTGTGGATTTATTATGCCATAAAGCTCATGATGCGCTGGTTGTTCCCTAAAATTTTGCCATGGATGATGAAACAAATTTTTAAAAAAGCCCTTGGTTCAAATCAGTCGTTTGGTTCTCAAGACGCCTCTTCGTTTGACTCCTTTTCGACAAAAGAACCTGGGACTAAGACAAACAAGTCCAGTACCCCAAGATCTAAAAAGGTGGTCGGGGAGTATATTGATTTTGAGGAAATAGAGGAGTAATCAGTTGGTTAAGGGTTATGAGCGCCCGAAAGGATAATACATCCAAAGTCGGGCAAGGGGATATACTGCATTCTTTTTCTTAAATTCGAACAAATTCAAACCACGAGATGAGTTCTTCAAATGATATTGCCTCATTACTTAAAAAGAGGGGGCTAAACGGGGTAAAGCACTTGCCCATTCTGCTGCTATTTGTCACTGTTTCATTGGCCTATTTCTATCCCGTACTGGGCGGTCGTGCACTATTTCAAAGTGATATTGCACAATATCAGGGGATGGCGCGTGAGAGTATCGCGTATCGAAATCAAACAGGGAAAGAAACGTACTGGAATAACTCAGCATTCGGCGGAATGCCGACCTATCAACTCGGCGCTCAATACGCCTATTACGGTCTAAAATATGTCGATAGAACTTTGCGGTTTTTACCCAGACCTGCGGACTATTTATTTTTGTATTTTTTTGGCCTTTACTTTTTACTGATTTCTCTAAAAGTACCCAAGGCATGGGCGGTTTTTGGGGCATTGAGTTTCGGGTTTTCTACTTACTTAATTATTATTTTAGGAGTGGGTCATAATGCAAAGGCCCATGCTATTGCTTATTTTCCTTGGGTCATCGCTGCGATTTTATGGACGTTAAAGGGGCGTTATAAAAGTGGGTTTATCTTAAGTACATTGGCGATAGGACTTCAGCTGATGGCCAATCACTATCAAATGACTTATTATCTTTTGATGGCCGTGGTACTTTTGTGGGTGATCATGGGGATCGATGCATTAAAACAAAATAAAATTATTGGATTTACCAGAGCTACAGGGATTCTTATGGCCTCTGGGCTTTTTGCTTTAGGGCTTAACGCCACTAATATTTTAGCCACTCGTGAATATGCAAAAGAGTCGACCCGAGGCCCCGCGGTGGTCACTATTGATCCAGAGGGAGAAATTTTGCCTCAAAATGAAGGTTTAGACTACGATTATATTACTGAATATAGTTACGCGCCTTTAGAGAGTTTTAATTTATGGATCCCACGATTTATGGGGGGCTCAAGTCAAGAAGCGCTGCCTGAAGATTCAGAGATGGTTTCAGCGCTTCGCACTATGGGTGCCAGTAGATCAGAGGCTCAAGAAATTGCCCAACAAATACCGATGTATTGGGGCGATCAGCCCATAGTAGCCGCTCCTGCTTATATCGGCGGTGTCGTCATCACATTAGCTATATTGGCATTATTTATCATCAGTGGCCCTTTAAGAACCTGGATTCTGGCGGTATCGGTACTGGCCCTTTTGTTGTCTTGGGGCAGGAATTTTCAATGGTTGACGAATCTATTTATCGATTATGTGCCGCTTTATGACAAATTCAGAGCCGTTTCCTCCATTCAGGTGTTGATTGAATTTTTAATGCCGGTGATCGCGGTTCTTGGGGGCGTTTCATTGATGAAGCAGGCTCAAGAAAACCCGATCAGTCTTATGAAAAAATTACAACGTGCAGCGATTACCGTGATTGGGTCACTGCTGTTGTTACTAGGAGCGTCTTATGGTTTCTTGGAATTCTCTGGGCCTTATGATGGATATTTCATGGATCAACTCGGCTTGGATTTTGTCCGAGCCATGCGTTTAGACCGGGCATCATTAATGCGCTATGATACAGTGCGGACACTGATTCTTGCTCTTTTCTCTTTTGCTCTTCTTTGGTCGTTTTTGAAACATAAAATCAGTAAAAATACAGTGGTATTAAGTCTTATTGTGCTCTCTGCTATTGATCTGGTTTCCGTGGATTGGCGTTATGTGAATGCTGATGATTTTGTTCAAAAGAGATTGATTGAGCGACCTTTTCAAGCCAGTGAGGTGGATTTATCAATCCAACGGGACACTTCCTATTTTCGCGTTTTTGATCAGTCTTCTGCGCCGTTTAATTCGGCCAGGGCCAATTTTTTTCATCGACAATTAGGAGGATATCACGCAGCAAAACCGCGTCGTATGATGGATTTATATGAGTTCTATTTGGAAGGGTCAAATGATCAAGTGCTCGATATGTTTAATGTAAAATACATTATTACGCGTAACGAAGGCACTACAGGATCAGAGGCAAGCATTAATTCGGATCGATATGGTGCAGCTTGGTTTGTCGATTCAATAATCGAATTTAGTTCGGCTAACCAAGAGCTTTTAGCCATCGGTGGGTATGATCTAAAAAAGACCGCCCTCGTTCATAGGGAACAATTCGAGGAATTACCTCGTTGGCCAAAGCCGATAAAGCCGGAGTTAGAGACGACCTTATTTAATAGTGATCGCATTGAATTAGTGAGGCATCAACCAGATCGGTTGGTTTATCGCTCGAATGCTGCCCAAGAGCGTGTGGCCATATTTTCTGAAGCCTATTATCCCCATGGATGGCAAGTTACTATTGATGGGCAAGCCGCTGAGATGTTTCGGGCAGACTATGTCTTACGCGCTTTAATTATTCCCGCAGGAGCGCACGACATTGTTTTTGAGTTTATTCCAGAAGTTGTCCATACAGGTCAGCTCATTAGTTTATCAAGCACCCTTTTATTTCTAATGATTTTATTGGTTCTTGTGTTTGGTGCGTATCGAAAATATCGGACTAAGCTAGATGCGTAAATGAGCCAAGAGACCAAAGTTTTAATTGTGACTTACTACTGGCCTCCAGCAGGAGGACCTGGGGTTCAGCGTTGGTTAAAGTTTGCAAAATACCTCAAAGAATTTGGGATTACACCTGTAGTGGTTTGTCCAAAAAGTGCTAATTATCCCCTATTAGACACAGCATTAAATCAAGAAATTCAAGAGGAGATACAGGTATTGAGCGTGCCCATATTTGAGCCAGCTCGGATGATGAATCAGTTGATTCCCGAAAAATCAAAATCCATAAGTAGGGGTATGGTTAATACACAAAATCCAAGTTTTCTTGAGCGGATTTTGATGTCCGTACGCGGGCATTTGTTCATTCCTGACACCCGCATATTTTGGGTGAAGCCGACGGTAAAATATCTGATAAATTACTTGGCGCAGCATCCAGAGATAAAATTGGTGATCACCACGGGCCCCCCGCACAGCGTGCATCTAATCGGTCATAAACTCAAACAATCACGCGCTGTGAAGTGGATGGCTGACTTTCGGGACCCCTGGACAGAAATTTACTACCACAAAGCCCTTAACCTCATGGGATGGGCCCAGCGCCGACACCTGAGCTTGGAGCAAAAAGTATTGGAATCTGCCGATAGAATCTTAACAACAAGCCAACCTACAGCAGCGTCATTTCAATGGAGAACACCTCGTCCCGTATCGGTGATTACCAATGGTTTTGACGCATCAGATTTTGAGGGTTTAAGTAACGCTGAATCGGGATCAAACGATAAATTTCGCATCACCCATGTGGGAACACTTATGGAGCCCAGAAATCCACTGGTTTTATGGCAGGCCTTGGCCAATTTGATTGCGAATAAAAAAGCGCTTAAGGGACTTGAGTCTTTTGCTCAGGATTTGGAAATTGAGCTCACCGGGGGCATTGCTTCAGGTGTTCTCGACTCAATTAAAAATCAAGGTCTCTCCAAACAACTTGTGCAATGGCCTAATTGCAGTCATGACCAGGCAATTAAAGCCATGGCTAGGGGGCAATTGCTTTTGTTAAGCGAGCGCAACGAGGCCGATGCGCATCATATAATTCCAGCAAAATTATTTGAATACCTCGCCTTATCTATTCCAATTTTAGCCTTAGGCCCTCCAAAAGGGGCTATTGAACCAATTTTAAAAGAATCCCAGGCGGGTGTCTATTTTGTCCAAGGGGATTTGGAGGGGGTGGAAGAATATCTATATCAGGCCTATCAGGCGTATAAAAAAAGCGCGCCACATACAAAACAGCACGTTTCTAATCTGCCCTACGAGCGCAGAAACCTCACCAAATCGTTAGCGGCCATAATCAAAGAAATGACGATCTAAAACTTTATTAAGTCGATTGTGTGAATCGCTCTTTAAGAAAGGGTGCAGTGAGGCTTTTGAGCGAATTTATGATCTCTGTGGGAGGTCCTTGTGCCACTATAGTTCCCCCTTTTTTTCCGCCCTCTGGACCTAAATCAATAAGGTGATCAGCACATTTGGCCACATCCATATTGTGCTCCACGACCACTACGGTATGCCCCTTATCCAGTAACGCATAAAAGGAGCGCAGTAATTTATTTATGTCATGAAAATGGAGGCCAGTGGTGGGTTCATCAAAAATAAACAAGGTTTTCTCCTTGGTCTCGCCTTTGACTAAAAATGAGGCAAGCTTGATGCGCTGAGCCTCACCTCCTGAAAGCGTGGACGAGCTTTGACCCAGTTGCACATAACCCAAGCCAACATCTTGTAACGGCATGAGTTTTTGGACTATTTTTTTATCGCCGCGCCCCTCAAAAAATTCAATAGCTTCATCTACAGTCATACAAAGCACGTCGTATATCGAGCGCTCATCGACACGTATTTCCAGTATTTCTTTTTTGAAACGCTGTCCTTTACACGCCTCACATTCTAAATGTACATCGGCCATAAATTGCATCTCTATGGTCACTTCGCCCTCGCCTTTGCATAAATCGCAGCGCCCACCATCCACGTTGAAACTAAAATGTTTCGTTTTATAGCCTCTTAAGGTGCTTAGTTTTTGGTCCGCATACAACTTTCTAATATCATCATAAGCCTTGATATAGGTCACTGGATTAGAGCGACTTGATCTTCCAATGGGATTTTGGTCTACAAATTCAATATGGTGCAGAGCGGATAAGTCTCCGCTGAGTTGATCAAAGGCACCTGGCTTATCGCCATATCCTGTTAGATGTCGTTGAAGGGCTGGATAGAGTATGCGTTTGACCAATGTCGTTTTGCCACTTCCTGAAACCCCTGTTACCGCGGTCATTTGCCCTAAGGGAATGGTTACCGTTACATTTTTCAAGTTGTGTTGACGCGCCCCTTGGAGCAAAATCTTTTTTTGAGTCACACGACGATTTTTGGGGATCTCAATCATCAATCGACCACTGAGGTAGTCTGCGGTAAGCCCGGGTTTTTTTAATAGCTCTTTTAGGGGGCCTTCAGCCATCACAGAACCACCGAAACGCCCCGCTTCAGGACCAATGTCGATGATGTGGTCTGCGGCCCGCATGATGTCCTCATCGTGCTCGACCACAATAACGGTATTGCCTAAATCTCTAAGTTTTTGAAGGACGCCAATGAGTCGCTGTGTATCTTTTGGATGAAGACCGATACTTGGTTCGTCCAAAATATACATTGAACCGACCAGCGAACTCGCTAAAGAAGTAGCCAGATTGATCCGTTGAGATTCTCCACCCGAGAGGGTATTGCTTTTTCTATTCAAGGTCAAATAGCCTAAACCGACATCGTGTAAAAAGTTTAATCTGTTTTTGATTTCTGTAAGCAGACGTTTACTCACCTGTTGCTGATATTCTGTGAGTTTAAGCTGATCAATGATGGGTAAAAGTTCCTCTAAGGGAAGGTTCATCAAATCTTGCAAATTATACCCATCAATCTTTACGTAACTCGCCTCATTGCGCAGACGGGTCCCTTTGCATTCGGGACAAATTGTTTTTCCTCGATAGCGCGAGAGCATGACCCGATTTTGAATTTTATAATTTTTAGCTTCGAGTTCTCCAAAGAAATCATTGAGCCCCATAAAATATTTATTGCCCGTCCACAGCAGTTCGTACTGTTGAGATGAAAGCTCATGAATGGGTTTATGGATCGGAAAATCGAATTCATAGGCTCGATTGACCAGTTGATCTCTGTGATAACTCATACTTTCGCCTCTCCAAGGGAAAATAGCGTTATCATAGACGCTCAGACCCGTGTTAGGGATTACCAGCTCTGGATCAATTCCGATAATATCCCCATAGCCCTCGCATTTCGGGCAAGCCCCGAAGGGATTGTTAAAACTAAACAAATGGATGTTAGGCTCTAAAAAGGTCATGCCATCACGCTCAAAGCGATTGCTAAATCGATGCATTTGGTCACGATCTACCTCTTTAAGGGCTAAACTCCCTTTGCCTTCATAAAATGCGATTTGCACGGCATCCGCAAGTCGATTTAGAAAGTCTTCATCATCGGCGGTGACCACCCGGTCAACAATCAGATAAAGCTCCTCTGTATTTTTGGCCGTTACCTCACTAATTTTAACGGTTTCATTGTTGTGTAGTACTCGAGAAAAACCCTGTTGTGCTAGGACGCCGAGTTTGTCTTTCAGAGACCGTTGAGCTTCTAAATGTATGGGGGCTAACAACAATAATTTGCTGCCCTGCGGCATCGATTTAACAATATCGACCACATCACTGACTTGATCTCTTTTAACTTCTAATCCAGAAATCGGGGAATAGGTAAGGCCGATTCGGGCAAAAAGTAATTTCAAATAATCGTAAATTTCTGTTGCCGTACCCACAGTAGAGCGTGGATTGGTTGCGTTAACTTTCTGCTCAATGGCAATGGCAGGAGCAATTCCTTTTATGTTATCGACCTTGGGTTTGTCGAGTCGCCCTAAAAATTGTCGCGCATAAGACGACAAACTCTCGACATAACGTCTTTGACCTTCTGCATACAGGGTGTCAAAGGCTAAGCTGGATTTTCCACTTCCAGAAAGCCCTGTAATCACCACCAGTTTATAACGGGGAATATCCACATTTATATTTTTTAAATTGTGGAGTTTTGCCCCTTGAATACTAATGGCTTCTCTGATCATGTTTTGAAGAAATTTATCCCGATTTATGCGGTTTAAACCAAGGGGCAAAGATAGAGATTAACCACCAAGATTATAAGGCTACTCAGTACATAATTCCGGAGAATCTTGAAATAATTTTTGTTAATGCAAGATAAATGTTGTTATATTTACAACTGTAATCGTCTAAATAAGAGCTTATCGCATAACACTACTTTTAATACTTAAGGACAACAAAGAGCCCCGTATGTGGCCTTTATCTTATTAAAAGAAGCGTTATGAAGTACAGTATAAACTCTGATGCGTTGTTAGTCAACGCTTATGTAAACGGCGATGAATCTGCACTAGGCGAATTAATCGCAAGACACAAAGACCGTATTTATCGATTTATTTATTCTAAGGTTTACGATCGTGATGTAACCGAGGATATTTTTCAAGATACTTTCGTCAAAGTAATCAACACCCTTAAAAAAGGGAATTACAACGAAGAAGGCAAGTTCTTGCCCTGGGTCATGCGCATTGCTCACAACCTTGTAATTGATTATTTCAGACGCAATAACCGTATGCCCAAATTCGAAAGTAACGATGATTTCAATATTTTCTCTGTTTTGAGCGATGGGGATTTAAATGCGGAGCGCAGTATGATCAAAGATCAAGTCCAGAAAGATGTTCAGCGACTCATTGAAGAGCTGCCCGAGGATCAAAAAGAGGTCTTGACCATGCGCATTTACAAAGACATGAGCTTTAAGGAAATAAGCGAGCAAACGGGAGTGAGTATCAACACGGCATTGGGGAGAATGAGATACGCTTTGATTAACCTGAGAAAAGTTATTGATAAACATCAGATTGTTTTAACCAATTAGAATACAATAACTCAGGTCTCTTGTCGTTTTCATATCAAACAACAAGATCTATGGCAAAACTTTATTCTCGAACGCCACGTCGGGAACACGTGGATAAAAACATAGTTCCCAAAGATGAAACTATTAAATTTTTGTTAGCCTATTCCAGCGCATTAAGTGTTATAAACTACAAGTCAAAAAAGTTTGATTTAGTGCTGAATTAGCAAGAGGGCCCCGATTTTTCGGGGCTTTTTATTTTATTAGTCGATTTATTGTTGCGCAAACTAGGGGGTCTTCCTAAATTCAGCGCGCCCTATGGTTTTTGTGATAATGTCTTTTTCTCGATCCCAACCGCGTGCTGGGGAATATTCACGACCATAAAATATGATTTGAAGGTGTAAGTCGTTCCATTTATCTTGCGGAAACAGTCTTTTGGCATCGCGCTCGGTTTGGACAACGTTTTTACCAGTACTCAATCCCCAACGGTACATGAGGCGATGAATATGCGTATCAACAGGAAATGCGGGTACGCCAAACGCTTGAGCCATGACCACACTCGCCGTTTTATGACCAACCGCGGGTAGCGCCTCAAGGGCTTCAAAAGATTGGGGCACTGAACCATTGTATTGTTCAACTAAAATTTTGGAGAGGCCATAAATTCCTTTTGATTTCATGGGAGAAAGACCTACGGGTTTTATGATCTCTCTGATTTGCTCAACGGATAATTTGAGCATATCGTATGGATTATCGGCCTTCTCAAAAAGTAGCGGTGTTATGGTGTTTACACGAGCATCAGTGCTTTGCGCTGATAATAATACGGCGATGAGCAAGGTATAGGGATCCTTGTGATCCAATGGAATTGGCGTCTCAGGGTAGAGCGCTTCCAAAGTTTGGATGACAAAAGCTACTTTTTCTGATTGAGTCATTTTGATTAACTTTATAACCGATGGCGCTAAGTTAATGCCATTAAATTAAAAAAAAGAAAAAGCTATGAATACCTTAAAAGTAGGAGACAAGGCGTTTGCATTTGACGCCTTGGATCAGGATGGCACACGCCGCACACTAGCCGATTATGCCGGCAAGAAACTAATCGTATTTTTTTATCCAGCGGCAAGTACCCCCGGTTGTACCGCTGAGGCTTGTAACCTAACGGATAATTACAGCGCTTTGCAGCAAGCTGGCTACGCCATTCTTGGGGTAAGTGCGGATAATGCATCCAAGCAGAAAAAATTTAAAGAGAAATACGCATTTCCTTTTCCTCTTTTGGCCGATACAGAAAAGTCAGTCATCCAAGGTTTTGGCGTGTGGGGTGAAAAAAAGTTTATGGGGCGCACCTATGACGGTATTCACCGCGTGACCTTTCTCATCGATGAAAATGGGTTAATCTCGCGTGTTATTGATAAAGTTGAAACCAAAGACCACGCGGCACAGATTTTATCCGAAGAATAAGACAATGTGCGCGGTTTAGAGAGGTTGAGGATCAGTGGCGTTGGCTAAGTCTAGCCAACTAAATTGTCCTCAGACCTTTTAAAGTTAAATAACGATTGCTCTTTGATAAGTTTTGCCACGCCATTGGGAAGCATATCCTCCCAACCGTGATCATCGTTTTCTATCATTTTTAGTACTTCCCTTGAAAAGACATTAAGGATCTCTGGATTGTAGTCTTCAATGTCGACAACTTTTCCGTTGTACTTAAAGAATTTGTACAATTCTTTCATTCTCGGGTGAACTTTCAGGGTGTTACTATTAGTGAGTTCCCCCGTATTGGGGTCTAACATGGGATAGAGGTAAACCCTTAAGTCTTTGAAAAACAATTTTCCAAAAGCTTCGAGTATGCCACCACTTAGATGTCGGTAGTATTTCTCGTCAAAAATATCGACTAAATTATTGACCCCCATAGTTAAGGCCATGCGGCTTTTGGTATAATTTGAGAAGTATTCTACCAATCGATAGTATTCCTGAAAGTTAGAAATCATTACCGTTTGCCCTAAGGAACATAAAAGCTTGGCACGGTCCATAAAATCTTGCTCATCGATTTCGCCTTCTGCTTTTAGGTTTGACAGGGTAATTTCAAAAATTACAAGTGATTTATTGGCGTCAACTTTATTCTCTTTGAGAAACATCTCATAGGAGCGCTCAAACATATCCATATTGACTTTAGTCACCGGTCTGAAACTGCCGCGTAAGGCCAATACATTTTTCTTGTAAAGAATTCTTGCAGGAAGGATATTATTGCCGTCAGGGCCAAAAATAACGGCTTCAGTCATGCCATTTTTAAGCAATTGCAGACTCATGAGCCTATTGTCAACATCACTAAATTTTGGGCCATCAAAGTTTATGGTGTCTATTTCAATCTTATCGTGATCAATGTGATCGTACAAATAGCGTAAAAGTTTCTTGGGTTGGTCGTGCTTGTAAAAGGCCCCGTAAATAAGGTTAACCCCAAGAACGCCCAAAGTTTGCTGCTGTAACACCGCTTCAGTCTCCTTAAAACGAATGTGCAAAACGATTTCACTATAGGCCTCATCTGGGTCCGTTTGAAAACGAATACCAACCCATCCATGACCGAGATATTTTTTGGCAAAATCTATAGTCGCAACAGTATTGGCATAGGCAAAAAACATCTTGCGTGGGTGTTTGTCCCTAGAGATCCTTTCTTCAATGAGTTGAATCTCATGGGCCAACATCTTTTTGAGTCGCGCCTCTGTAACATAACGCCCTTCGGGTTCAATACCATAAATGGCATCACTAAAATCCTTATCATAGGCCGACATGGTTTTAGCAATAGTGCCTGAGGCACCCCCGGCTCTAAAAAAATTACGCACAGTTTCTTGTCCTGCGCCAATTTCTGCGAAAGTTCCGTAAATATTTTCGTTGAGGTTAATGCGAAGCGCCTTGTCTTTGATTGACGGAATTGTTTGAAACTTCTTGTCGCCAGGAATAAGATCGGGCATAGTTTTGAACTCTGAGATTACATTACAAAGGTACTAATTACCCCTGCCTAACAAAAAAAATACTGCTATTTTTGTACTTATGATAGCCGCGATTTTATTGACCTTTCTCGGCACTGGAACTTCTCAAGGAATTCCCGTAATCGGAAGTAATCACCCTGTTTGTCTGAGTCGGGATCCAAAAGATCAACGCTTGCGTGTCTCGGTGCATTTGCAGTGGCAAAATCATTCATTCGTTATCGACTGTGGTCCTGATTTTCGACAACAAATATTGCGCGGCCAAATAACTCATCTGGATGGTCTTTTAATGACTCATGAGCACAACGATCATATGGCTGGATTAGATGACGTTCGTCCATTTAATTTTATGCAAAAACAGGAAATTCCGCTGTTTGGATGTGCCCGTACGCTTGAGGCGATTAAAACGAGGTTTCCTTATATTTTCGTTCAAGAGGATAAGTATCCCGGAGCTCCAGGCATTAGGCCAGAAATCATAAGCGCTTATCATCCGTTTTCATTGGGTGGAAAAACGGTCATGCCCATTCAGGCCACCCATGGTTCCTTGCCCATTTTAGGGTTTAAAGTGGACAATTTTGCTTATATGACAGACGTTAAGTCATTAGACACAAAGGCCAAACAACATCTTGAACATCTCGATGTATTGGTTTTAAGTGCTTTAAGACATGAACCCCATCCGATGCACTTGAATCTAACCGAGGCACTGGATTTAATTAAAGAATTAAAACCTAAACAAACCTATTTGACCCATATTAGTCATCTTATGGGATTCCATAAGGAGGTATCTGAGGCTTTGCCCGAGGGTGTCTTTTTGGCTCATGATCAACTCAAAATTGAAATCTGATGAAGTCGAGAATTTATATGTATTTGTTTTTCTTTAGCATTTTACTGGTGCTCTTTATGTACGTCAATCAATCGGCTATTTTTGAGCGACAGACCGCCGTGATTAATTCTTTAGAGCAAAAGCAGTTAGCGTTAAAGGATACAGTGACTGCATTAAATCAGGAGATTTCAGAATTACTTTATTTTGATTTACTAACCAATGATTCGGCGCGAACTTATTTTGAACAAATAGGTTTAGAGCCTGAAGATGCCGCAAATCAGGTAAAAGAGCGCATTTATGAGTATAATCTTCAAAAAGGAGGGAATCCCTTGGTGCCCTTTGCCAATGCCAATGGACAATGGAGGATTAATCGAATAAAGTTTTTAAATCATCGTTGGGTTATTGCCGATTGCAGCGATGGTAGTGCTTGGGGTGAACTATGGATTGAATACTTTTTTGACCAAGAGGGTCAACTGGATTTGACCGTGGAGTCTTCAGTTTTGTATCCCTGACGACTGATTTTCACGTTTTAGCCTCTGAACTCAAGAAAAAATTAGCCGTTTAAAAAAGAATTTAACGCCGTAAAATTGTCGGGTGACACGCCATGCCCCACGGGAAATTCATGGTACTCCAAATCACATCCGAGCTCATTTAAACGCCTACTTGATTTACGCGCCCATGCTACAGGAATCACTTGGTCCTGATCGCCGTGAGAAGCAAAAAACCGGCTTCCTTGACAAGAATTAAGCCTCGCATTATCGGGCAAAAGTTCTTCATTTAGATATCCGCTCAAACAAATTACTTTGCTCAGATGACCATGGCTCATCGCCGCGGCATAACTTAATATTGCTCCTTGACTAAACCCGAGTAAGTTGACTTCGAGAGTATTAACATCAATTTGCTGCGTGATTTGGTCCAGAACGTCTAAAACGAGTTGTACCGATTCTTTTCCTTGTTGCGCGTCACTCCATTTGCCTTGAGGTTGGTCAAAGTATATGTTGTACCAGGCGTAGCTAGGCCCTCCCAAAGGAATTGGGGCTTGTAAAGCGACTATTGCGAATTTTTCATGGATATAGGGCGCAAAGCCAAAGAGGTCGTGCATATTGCTGCCATATCCATGCAGGAGCACCAGCAAAGGCGCGTTATTTTTCAACGCACTGGGACGATATAAATGCGATAGCGGTAAGTCCAAAGGCCCTATAATCGAACTCATTGCTGATCGAGGAATTTAAACCATCTCTGAAAAGCATTGCTCAGATAGGGGATGCCGCGTTTTTGATTGAGCAGTGCCATTAACAAGGCGTAGATCCAAAAGCAAAACACTGTCCAATAAACATAAAAGCCAATAGGGTAGTTTTGGAGCCAAACAGCAGCAAAAAGCCCGAGCAATAAACCAAACATATTTTTTATATGCCAGCTCGTTTCTGGGTCTTTGTAATCTTTGTTTAACTGATAGGCGATAAGCAGACCGATAAACGTTAAATAAGGGATAACCTTATGGAATTTAGGCCCGGAACCTTGACTACTGCTCATTCCAAAACTGTTTATTTCCGTTAATGACACCAAAAACCCTTCCTTTGGTGGGACAACCGATAAGTGCCGCATTTTTAGACTTTGAACTGAGCTGTTGGATTTGGACTTCATTCGCGCCTTCTGGGGTGAATATGGTCAAATTTGCCTTACCTCCTGGGGCGATTGATGCTATTTCTAAACCAAAACACTGGCGCAATCCCGTGAGTGCCTTAACCGTATCCTCAATATTGTTGGTTATTCGGGCCAACACGCCAAATGTTTGTTCCAGGCCAACACTCCCAAACATGGCCTGGTCAAACTCCACATTTTTGTGTTCTATATCAACGGGATTATGATCACTCGTTATACCATCAATGGTCCCATCTAAAAGCCCATCGAGTAAAGCTTTCTGATCTTCGTGCTCTCTTAACGGCGGCATGAGTTTGTAATTTGAATCAAAAGTCTCAAGGACCTGATCGGTCAAGGCCAAATTATAAATCGCAACACTACAACTTACATTTAACCCTTGTTTTTTGGCTTCACGAATAAGCCCAACAGATTCTGCCGTAGATATAGTAGGAATGTGTAATCGCCCACCAGAATATTTTAGGATACTTAAATCTCGTTTTATTTGCAGGTGTTCCGATAGTTTTGGAATCCCTTTAAGCCCGAGTTGAACACTTTGAGTGCTCTCATTAATCATTCCGCTAATGCCCAGTGAGGCGTCCATGGGGAAGGAGCAGATTAAGCCAGAGAACGACTGGGTATACTCCAAGGCGAGTTTTAAAATATTGGGGTCTTTTATGGGTTTTTTATAGTCGCCAAAGGCAAGAGCACCGGCATTATGCATGTCATAGAGTTCACACAAATCATGGCCTTGAGTGTCTATGGTTAACGCCCCAATAGGGAAGAGGCTCACTAAATCTTCTTTGGCCTTTATAAAACTAACGGCCGTCTGACTTTGGGTCACTGGATTGGTATTGGGTTGTACTGCGATCGCTGTGTACCCCGCTTTTGCAGCCACGAGGCTCCCGTTAATAATGGTTTCCCTTTCTTCAAACCCAGGTTCTCCCAAAGAAACTGATGGGTCAAACCATCCAAAAGACACATGGGCATTGGGAAGGTCTACCAGATCGGCACGGTCATCACTGATCGATGGAGCCATGTTTTCTATGATTCCCTGATCAATTAAAATATCCACCACTTGTTTGTGGAAAGGCCCCTGAGGATCAATTATTGTAACCGATTTAAGAAGTGTTCTCATGTGGTTTGTTTTAAAATGAACATTTCGGCCATAAAGCAAATCAATGCAAAAATAGCAAACCAAACCCATAGTTGTTTGCCTTCAAGGTTTTGAGTGATCATGGCCATGGCATTATCCATATTTTTAGTTGTCTTTATTTGTGTTGTCCCTAATTCTGGTAGGTTAAAACGATCATGACTCTCATTTCTCGGATGATTAAAGCTAAAGCAACCGATTTCATTTTCATCAAGTCGTGCTGAGTAATGGCCTGAATTAAAGTCAATGCCTTCAAAATCAATGACTATATTCTCCTGAATCTGTTGTTGTCGCGGAATAATTTGCTCGCTTGTTTGCGTTAAAATGACCACTTGATCAGCGACCAAAGATCCTGCTAATACTGATTGCTTGGAAGAGTTATTCGTTTGATTTTCAATAGAGCGCTCACTAAAGGTAGGATAGTAGAGTTCTGGGAAAATTTGGGTCTGGCGCGCCAATTGAATTAAGGTAACCACACTCAATGGAGATTGATCAAAATTTGTCCCTGGACCGGTAATAGGTCCGGTAAAAAAATAAATACCATCGTTGCCAAACAAATAAGGGGTTCCTTGATCAAAAGAGAGCAATGTCCTGGCCTGTGTATTGACATTATAACTTTGACCGACGGTTGGATACTGAAAATCCGCCACATTTTGCTCAAATATGCCTTTGTAAAAAGGATCGTTTGCATTAATCTCAATGACCGTTCTGGATTGCTGATTCAAGGATGAGATGCGTCCTAATCTAAATTCACTTAATATTTGTTGGGCCGTTTCCATGGTCGCCATCTCAGGAATAATCACGAGCCCACCACTGTTTAACAGGTGTTCTTTTAGGGCCCCAATCAATGCGTTATTTATAGAGGGGAGTTGATCGAGTATTATTAAATTTTGTTCCCTAATTAAAGAGAAGTCCAAAGTGCTTAAGTCTCTTTGGTTGTAAGAAAAGTCTTTTTCATCAAAAATACTGCGCAGTACAGCATGAGACTTTTGACCAATACTCAAGACTTTCACCTTGGGTTGCGGTGGTACATTAAAATATAAAGTGTCATCATAACCTAAGCCGCGATCCTCAATGGTGACCATGCCTTTGAATTTATTGAGGGCTCCCAAATCGAAATCAACTGTTTTGTCTTGGCCAGGAGATAATTTCGTGCCCGTTTGTGTGAATAGCTTGTCTTCTTTATAAACACGAATGGTTATGGACTGCTCTTCATTGAGGTTATTACTCAGCAAAACACTCAAGCGCGTTTTATCTGGATCAGAGCGATCAATAGCGGCCTTCTCAAGGCAAATATTTGTTCGATCAGTGGCGATTAAAGAGCGTAGGGTCAGCTCAATACCATCCAAATTAGACGGGACAGACCAATTTTGATGATCGGTATACCAAATCAAGTGTCGGTTTGACGCCCCCATTTGCGCAAACATGCGTTGTGCATTTAGGGTCACTTGCTCAGGCGAGTGTTGGCGTGGACTTGCGCTTAAGGATAAAATTGTTTGTTGAAAATCCTTTATCGATTGATTTGGATATTGTGCGTCATTGGTAAACCAGTTGATTTGATTTCCATCGAGTGATTTACTCCATTGGTACAACTCTTCTTTGGCTTCAGAGAGTAAGGAAGAACCTGAGAAGCCTTTGGCGGTCGTGCTAAATGAGTTATCTAGGTATAAGAGATAAGCCGGAGCGTCTTGGAGGGTGTTGCTTTGCTCAGGAATCGTGGGTAAGGCAAAAGCCATGATAATCCCAGTAAAATAACCCAGTCTAAGCAGTAAAATCAACCACCTTTTTAATTTTTGATAGCGATGTTGCTCGTGCTTAAGATGCTCAAGAAATAATAGATTAGAGAATACAGTTGGTTTGAATATCCTGAATTCAAAAAGATGAACAATGATAGGGAGGGTAAGAAGAATTAGAGCGGTAAGTATTTCCGGCCTGAGAAATGTCATTGACTCAATAATTGCGCAAATATACATTAAATAAAAAAGACACCTGAAGAGATGTCTTTTTTAAGCGAATAATTATGTTAATATTTCGGAATCTAATAGCACTGATTAAATCCCATGGCCCAACTATTTCCGCCCAAGGGGTCGCCATCGGCCCAAGCGCTTTCACTTTGACCGTTGCCATTGACCACTTCAGCATGGGCAGCATGAAAGTAACAGCTTGACGAGTAAACATCAGGTCCGACTACGGTAAACTCTTGTGTGCCATTGGGATGTGTTCTCTTATAGGGAAAACGACCTACTTGTGGGTTTCCTCCACTATTCATTGGAAAATCAGAAAAATCGCCAACAAATAGATGTGTTTTCTTTAAGGACCAATTTCCATTAGTTTTATAAGTCACATAGACTTGATCATCATAATTGGCCACTTCTAAGCTGCCAATTAAAATATTTTGGCCGGCGTATAAATCGGCGACATGCACGATTCCGTAATTGTTTCCACTGCGTCGTTCTTACAGTGTCTGTTTCTCTAAATTCATGGGCTCTTGACTACAGCTCCAAAAAGTAATAAGGCTAAGGGAAAGTAATAAGTTTTTCATGAGTTGTCTTCTAAGGGTTAATCAAATTTGGGGTTTTATACCGTCAAAGATAAATAAAATACTAATATTTAAACGATTAAATGTAAAATTATTCGATGAAATTCAATATTTTAAACAAAATCATGATTTAGGCCGAGGCCAAAAAGGGCAAAATCATATTTCACTGGGTCTACAGGATCAAAGCTTCGAAGTGCCTGATCGAGCTGGTGTAAAGCCAAAATATCATTTTGCTTTCGGGTGATTAAACCCAAAGAACGCGCAACATTACCCGTATGAACATCTAAGGGGCAAGAGAGTTGACTAGGCTTAATTGAGGTCCAAAGGCCAAAATCAACCCCGCGTTTACACGGGCGTACCATCCATCTTAAAAACATGTGCAATCGCTTAGCAGCAGATTTATTTAAGGGGTCACTAATGTGTTTCTCACTTCGTTTTTGATGGGGGACCTCAAACATGCATTGACGAAAATTATGGATTGATTGATGTAAATACGGCGCTGAATTGGGCGCCTTAAATACAGATTCAAGGCCACCAAGGTCGCTGTAAATGTGCTTCAAGCCAGAAACAAAAAATATGAGATCGGAACTGTTAAAGGTCCGGTGAACAAAATGGTTCATGAGGTTTAAGTCCCTTTGTTCATGATTTAGGATAAAATCAAAAGGGGCGTCATCCATCAGCGCCATCATTTCCCGAGCATTTTTAATGATCGTTTTTCTTTGACCCCATGCGATTGTTGCCGTGAGTAGTGCTGCTATTTGTATATCCTCCTTGTGACTGAACTGATGGGGTATTTGAAGAGGGTCATCAGCGATAAATCCATCATTGTAATAGAGCTCCAGTTTTCGCTCGAGCAAGTCTTTTATGGCTTTGGGGCGCATAATTAAGGTTTGAAATTACCGTTTTCCATGACCAACTGACGATCTGCCATTTGTGCTAAATCACTGTTATGGGTTACGATAATAAAGGTTTGATTGAAGGCTTTTCTCAAATCAAAGAAGAGTTGATGCAATTCTTGTGCATTTTGGGTGTCGAGATTTCCGCTTGGCTCATCGGCCAAGATCAGTGCCGGTTGATTCATCAGGGCTCGTGCTACGGCTACTCTCTGCTGTTCTCCGCCAGAGAGCGCCCCAGGCTTATGATCAAAACGATGGCTGAGACTCAGGTAATCCAGGAGTTCTTTTGCTCTAATTTTCGCTTTACTCATGCTTTGATTTTGAATCAGCGCTGGAAAGCAGACATTTTCGACAGCACTAAACTCCGGTAAAAGCTGATGAAATTGAAAGATAAATCCAAGGGATTCGTTGCGAAATTGGGCGAGGGCTTTTGCATTTAAATCAAAAGGGTTAATGCCGTTAATGCTCAGGCTGCCTTGGTCCATTCGATCTAAGGTGCCAAGGATCTGTAATAAGGTCGTTTTTCCTGCTCCGGAAGCCCCGACTATAGAAACAATTTCACCTTTTTCCACAGTGAGGTCAACTCCTTTGAGTACTTGAAGTTGACCGTAGTGCTTGGTAATGTTTTTGGCTTGAACCATTATGCCCATTTGAACGTGAAAAATACAGTATTAAATTAAGGCAACCAAGTCTCAAGCGGTGGTTTTAATTTGTTTTGGGGATTGGCTTGCGGTCCTTATATTTACCGGGCTATTCAAAAAGTATTGCTATGGAAAAAATTATATTAGCCGGAGGTTGTTTTTGGTGTACCGAAGCGGTCTTTACGGGCGTTCGTGGGGTGATTTCTATTGTCTCTGGATTTAGCGGAGGCGCGATAAAGAATCCCGCTTATCGTGAAGTCTGTCAGGGGCGTACGGGTCATGCAGAGTGTATTGAATTAACCTATGATCCCAAGGAACTGTCTCTGGAGGTTATTCTTGATTTATTTTTTAAAACACATGATCCCACTACACTCAATCGTCAAGGACACGATGTCGGCACACATTATCGCAGTGCGATATTTTATACCACTGAGGATCAAAAATCAACAGTCGGTGCGTATATCTTAGCATTGGAACAAAATAGCGTCTATCCCAGTCCAATTGTCACTGAGGTCGCCCCATTTGACGCGTTTTATCCAGCGGAGGTTGAACATCAAGAATACTATAAAAATAATCCGAACCAGCCCTATTGTCAGTTTGTTATTAAACCAAAACTCGATAAAAAAGAAGAGTATTTGACCAAAAAATGATCAAATACTCTAAACTTAATCTATCGAGCGGTATGGTCCCTGGAATACGAATTACTCAATAGTAATTGGGAAGGTTACAGAGAGGTCCGTTTCACCACCAGCGCCTGATAAAGTCCCATCATTTGGCTTTAACGGTTCGTGACGTAAGGTAAATGTCATTGTGCCTTGACCCGCAGAGGTCGTGGATAAAGAAAATGATAATCCCAAAGGATTCCCGTTGCCGTCAAAATCTTCATAATTAGTCGTTACATTTATATTTCCTCCTTGAGTGTAAAAGAATTGGTGCTCTGCACTCTCCTCAGCTACCTCTTCGTGTACGGGCTCCGCAGGGCTCACTGTTTCATTGAATAGTTCAATGACCCCAGAATAGGTGGTCGCTACCGACAAAGGTGCAGAAACAGAAATCGTAGGGTCATTAGGACCATCGCCATCTAAATCTTGACTGTTTAACGTAATGGTTTGTCCCGTGTTTGAGGTTAAGGTGACCATAAGTGTGGTAATTACTTCTTCCTCGTCAACTTGGGCTGGCGGGGTGTCGTCATCAGAACATGCGGTGAACAGAAGTCCTGTCAATAAAATAAACGAATAAAGTGCATAGTTTTTCATAGTGGTAAAATTTAAAAATTTAGAATTTGTTGTGTTTTGATTTTTAGAATTATTCATGTTTTAGTTTTTAAAAAGTTGATGTTAGAGATATAAGGACATTTCGTCCCAATTCATCGGCATAGAAACGCATGCCGTTGAGGTAATTACGATAGGCGGTGTTAAATACATTTTGAATGTCCAAAGTCCACGAGAAATTGAATTTTTCCGAAAAATTAAGCGGCCCGCCAAAGGTTAAATTCATCAAGTGATAGGCCTCTGGAGGCGTACTGACATCGATCAATTCAATGGTCTGCGTTTCGGGTATAAAGGCTTCAAAATTCGTATCAGGAAATTCATTTTGGCGCCAAGTGTAATCGCTTTCAATACGCATTTCAATTTGCTTATAGGTATAGTTTAGCGCATTGATCATATTAACTCCAGGCATATTGATAAGCGGAGTTTTCGTCTCAAGTTCATAGCCTTTGACTAGTGAAAATTGTTGCTGAAATCCGAATTTGTTCGTAAATGCATACTGGGTATCCATATCCAGACCAGAAAGGGAAACATCAGTTTGCCTGTAAGACCAAACTTGAAAATTTCCGCGTATGGTTTGCTGAATCCCCGTCGGTTCAATCAAAATAAAGCGATCAATAAGGCGCACAAACGGATTTACACTAAAGTTTAATTTCGTGTTTTGATACCTATAACCAAGCGATAGATTTTTAGCGATTTCTGGTTTAAAGCGCAGATCACCGATTTCAATCCTTGATGCCGAATGATGTAAGCCCTCCGAAAATAATTCCGAAGGATTGGGGTTTCTAGCACCAAGAGATAGATTCATTGAAAGGCGATTTTGCTCGTTTAAGGCCCAACTTGTCCCTAGGGATGCCGACGGATTTAAATAATTAAATTTTGGTGCCGTCAAGATCTGCGTCCCCAAATCCTCTACCTCAAACGCGGCAAAAGTTGTGTCGTAACCTCTCTGAGTCCAAAGCGCCGAGTAATAATACTTAAAAGATTCAATACGCATATAATCCAGGCGCACAGCAGCATCCACTACCAAATCATTATTGAGCGATTTCGTGGCCAGGGCATAAAAGCCAAGATCATAGCGCTTATAATCAGGGATCAAACGCTTTACGCCAGTATTGGGATTTGACTTATTCTTTAGGTATCGTCCTGAAAATCCCGTTTTTAAAGAATTAAATCCCACTAATTTTGGCGCTAAATCCAAAGAAACAGCATGGGTTTGAAGGTCCAAATCTAAAGAGGCCTTATTCTGATCACTGCCCCGACGAATGTCATACTCTAATCGGTCATTTTTCTGAAAATCATAGCGTAGATCGATTCGTCCAAACTTATCCGATTTTACAAAGGCCTTGGCCGACATAATTTGATGACTTACTTCTTGTTTGGGCCGATCAATATTATAGGTAAAATCATTAATGATCAATGGCTCAGGGCTATTTATGGCGACGAATTGATCTTGTGCTCCTCCTAAATGCGACGCACGAAGAATGCCCACCGTATTCTCGAGGCGATTGTAACTCAATTCAAATCCGCGTTTAAACTCATTAAATCCCAGTTTACCGGCTAAGGCATAGGAGTTCATTCCTGTATTGCTCAAGCTATATTCTGGGGCATTAAAGTCCCCATATTTTTTAAAGGTACCTTCTACAGAGCCGTACCAACCCATCGCGGTACTTTTTATTAAACCGACATGTGCAGATCCTCCGCGACCATTATCTTGAGCAGACAACCTTGCTTTTCCATAAAGTGTATCTTTAATGGGGATACGTTGAGGTTTTAAAATGACAAAACCGCCAATGGCATCGCCACTGTATTGGAGGGCAGAGGCGTTCTTAATGATTTCAATGGAATGTGCTAGATTAACATCCACGTTTGGGGCGTGTTCCGCACCCCATTCTTGGTCCTCCATGCGCACCCCATTATTCATAATGGTTACGCGACTGCTGTGTAGTCCATGTATTGAGGGTTTAATCACGGTGTTGCCAAAACTAAATCCACTGACTCCAGTGACCTCAGAGACTAAGTCCCCCAGTGACTGGTTGCTGCTTCGTTCAATGGTACCAGCGTCTATCACCTCTTTCGCCGCGGACACTAAACCCTCTGACGAGCCGCTAAGCAAAACCTCATTAAGTTCTTCATAATGGTGCTCGAGCTTGAGTGTTTTGAATGAATTGTCCTTAAGTTTTATGCTAAAACTCCTGGCATTGCATTGAGCATGGATTACCGACAAGGTGTAAGTGCCCAGACACAGATGATCAAATGAAAATCTACCGTCCTGATCACTGAAGGTTGATACATTCAATTCTTCTATTGAAATAAGGGCGTGCGAAAGCGCTGAATCGTCGTGCTGATCTAATATTCTGCCAGCAAATGTAAGGTCACAAATTTGAGCTTGTGAAAAGGGGCTTATAGACAGTACAAGCACCCAAAATAGTTTGTGCATTTTAATGATTTAAATGGGCCAATTATTAATTATAACAATCTGGTTTTTAAATCATTGTGGGTGGTCCCCTAGAAAATTTTGTCGCGAGATCTCGATTGGTAAAAAACGCACTATGCCAAAAGTTTGGTGGATCAAAAACAACTAATTTTTGTTCCTCCGTAGATTCATTAAAGCTGAATGATAAAGCACTGAAGTGAAAAGCCAGGACATCGCATTTGTGATCTAGCTCATGAAGATGAGTGGAATTTTGATTGCATCCCAAATGCTGGTGGCCTTCTAAGAGGTGGCCCAATTGAATTAAACTGGGCAATAGCAATAATAGCCCTAGGATTAGGCCAGTAAAACGATAATTTCGTTTTTGTTTATTGATTGCTTTTTTGCTCAAGAGGATCGTCTTCTGAAGAATTTCTTTAAAAATAGGATAAAAAACTCTTTTTCACCAAAAAGCCATCCAAAAAGTAGCAATAGGAATTGATACAGGACTAAGGTGGCAATAACATAAATAGTGTTGAAATAGACGGGTTCTAGACCCGCCAATACGGGACTTAATTTTAGCAATGGACCAGTGACCTTAGCTGACGAACTCCCTGTTAAGGCAAAGACTACCAAAATCTTTGTCACTTGAAAGTTACTGTTGACGTTCCACCGCTTTTTAAGTTTTTCAAACATAGGACGCAAAGTTAGATATTCATGACTTGATTTTCTCTATCGCCTAGAGAATTTAACAACCCCGAGTTGGTCAAACCATTTAAGCGGTCAGCTCGATAATCTGCGCCGCTAATTCTTCTCCGATTCGATCTTGTGCTTCGTTTGTAGCGGCTCCAATATGGGGTGTCAAGGAACAATATTCGTTCATCAAGACTTGTATGGCTGGGGTAGGCTCGTTTTCAAAAACATCCAAAGCGGCAAAAGAAATATGACGAGACTCTAATGCAGCAATCAAGGCAACCTCGTCGACCACTCCGCCACGTGCTGCATTAATCAAACCGGCACCAGGCTTCATTTGCGCTAATTCAGAGGCGCCAATTATATAATCTTTTTGGGCTGGAACGTGCAGCGTTATAAAGTCACTTTCGCTTAAAACAATTTCAAAACTAGAAGCCGTCAAATCAAAATTGACCTCTTGTTGGTCATAAAATTTCAAACTTACAGAGGCAGAAGGCACATACTGATCAAAGTAAATGACACGCATCCCTGATCCTAATGCAATTTGAGCAACCGCTTTACCAATTCTGCCAAAACCGACAATCCCTATGGTTTTACCTCTTAGTTCACGTCCTTTGGCATAGGCTTTTTTAAGCGCCCCAAAATTAGTATCTCCCTCGAGTGTCATAGCGCGGTTTGATTGGTGTAAAAATCTGACACCGCCGTATAAATGGGCAAATACCAACTCTGCTACCGAGGCCGAAGAGGCAGCAGGGGTATTGATGACGTGTAAACCTTTGGATTGCGCGTAATCCACATCAATATTATCCATGCCAACCCCGCCGCGACCAATGATCTTAAGTCCTGGGCAAGCATCAATTAGTTCTTTTCGCGCGGTCGTCGCACTGCGCACCAAAAGTACTTGTACGGCTTCTCTATTGATAAAATCAACAAGTTGTTCTTGGGCCACTTTTGTGGTGCTTACTGAATATCCTGCTTGCTCTAAGGCGTCAACACCACTTTGTGAAATGCCGTCGTTTGCGTGTACTTTAATCATTTTCTTTGCGTCTTTGTAATTAATAATTTAGTCGTCCCTAATGTTTGCGTTCGAATTCTTTCATCACCTCGATTAACACCTGTACACTTTCAAGTGGCATGGCATTATAAATTGAGGCTCTGTATCCGCCGACGCTTCTATGACCGTTAATTCCACTTATTCCAGCCTCTTTGCACATGGTGTCAAAAAGGGCTTTGTTGGTTTCATCGGTCAAATTGAAGGTAGCATTCATTATTGAGCGATCTTCCCGATGGGCAAATCCTTTAAATAATGCGTTGCGATCAATTTCGGTATAAAGTTGATTGGCCTTTTCTCGGTTGAGTTTTTCAATGGCAGATACCCCTCCTTTGGCCTCGAGCCATTTAAGAGTCAGCTGTGAAACATAAACAGCAACAACCGGTGGTGTATTAAACATACTGCCTTTGTCTTGATGAACACGGTAATCCAGCATGGAAGGAATTGGCCTCGGCGCCTCGCCCAATAACTCATTTTTCACAAGGACCAATGTTGTTCCAGCAGGCCCCATATTTTTTTGGGCTCCTGCATAAATCAAGTCGTATTTAGTGTAATCTAAAGCACGTGAGAATATATCACTACTCATGTCACAAAATACAGGAACCTCTGTTTCGGGGACTTCCTGAATTTGGGTGCCAAAAATTGTATTATTGCTGGTACAATGAAAATAGTCGCTGTCTTCTGGAATGTGATATCCCTTTGGGATGTACGCAAAATTTTGATCTTTTGACGAGGCTACTTCCTCAACTTGACCAAACAATTTAGCTTCTTTTATGGCTTTACTTGACCAAGTTCCCGTATTGAGATAGGCTGCTTTTTGTCTTAAAAAATTATAGGGTGCCATCACAAATTGCGTGCTGGCTCCGCCCTGTAAGAATAGGGCGCTGTAGCTTTTATTGTCCAGGCCAAGTAAATCAAGCGATAAGGCACACGCCTGATCCATAACGTCAATGAAATCCTTGCTCCGGTGGGATATTTCCATAATGGAAAGACCAGAGTTGTTAAAGTTTAATAGACCTTCTGAAGCTTGTTGCATTACTTCCTGTGGAAGGATGGAAGGTCCAGCGCTAAAATTGTGTTTTTTCATAGCTCTAAAATGAGCCTACAAAGATGAGAAATATTGGAGCAAACCGCGAGCAAAACAAGACAACTTATCAATATACTTTTAACAAAAAGGCGCTATTTTTAAACGATAAGGTTTTCGCTCAGTTAAAACTAAAGTGAATTCATAAAAGCCAAGGTGTCTACGCCATCGGCATAATCGCTCAGAAGAGGACATTGAGATTGACCAAAATCAACCGTGCAGAGATTCGGCTCGGCACCGACAATACATTGTATTTTTTCTTCAAGCCCTTGTAAATGAATACTTAGGTTTTTTGGATCATCATAATATTCATAAAAAACTACAGCGATTGGGGAAACTAAATCGGTGTCTTCTTTAAGCAGTAAAAATTCATTGTCGAGCAAAGGCACTTGTCCCATTAGGTAAACCGCCTTGTTGTAATCATAATTATTCATGTATTTATCGTGCTGAATGACATGACCAAAGGCATAAGCTGCTCCAAAAAATGGCTGAAAATCGAACCCACGACGGACATAAAGTTTAGAAACATTGCGACATCCTAAACCGAAATATCGAAAAATATCTTGGGCCAAAGCGCTCAATTGTTCCGGGCGTTCATCCCCTTTTAAAACAGCCACACTCGTTCGGTTTTTTCGAATGATATTGGGGTAATTTTTGAAGTAATGCTCAAAATGTAAGGCCGAATTATTGCTGCCCGTGGCAATGACGCCATCAAAGTTTTTTAAGGGGCCGTCCATCCATTGAATAAATGGGTTAAATCTAGGTTCAATGCGCAGGAGCTTTTCCAAAATAAACTTCGTCAAAACAGGATCTTTACTCGAGGATTTACACTGGATGTTATGCCCTGAAATTAGCGCTGAAAGTATATCGTGAAAACCCACCAAGGGAATGTTTCCAGCCAGAACAAGCGCAATAGTTTTGCCCCCAATAAATTCAGTTTTATAAGGGACCAACCATTCTTCCAAGTTTCTTTGGGTGAGTTGATCCGCCCATTGCGCCAAGGCAAAGCACACTTGGGTCTGATCAAACCATTTGTTATGGCCATAGGTTAAGGCAAACAAATCGACATACGATTCGGGCTTATGTGCCATTTTATTTATTTCATGACCCAAAGCCACAAAGGCGTTAATTCGTTGATTTAATTGCATGAGATTGTTTGGAGAACCCCCAGTTAGATATTAAATTTGTACAAAATTAGAAAAACAAATTGCTATGGCCATTATCATTACAGATGAATGTATTAATTGTGGTGCGTGTGAGCCAGAGTGTCCGAACACCGCGATTTACGAAGGTGCTGACGATTGGCGCTACAGTGATGGAACTGATTTAAAGGGCGATGTGATTTTGCCTTCAGGTAAAGCGGTAAATGCTCAAGAGCCACAAATTCCCGTTAGCGACGAATACTATTATATCGCTCCTGATAAATGCACCGAATGTATAGGATTTCACGAAGAGCCGCAATGTGCTGCAGTTTGTCCTGTTGACTGCTGTGTTCCTGATGATCAGCACGTTGAATCAGAAGAGGTACTCCTTGCCAAGCAGCGTTTTATGCATCACGAATAGCCTTTTGGTTGTAATTCCTAACTATTTATTGTCTGGTTTTTTCATCAGCGCTTTTCGTTTTTCCTCAAGGGCTTCAATCTGCTTTTGATATTGCTCCTCTAGGGCTTTCTTTTGCGCTTCGGCTTTGGCTTTATGCGCTTCAATAGACGCTTTTAATTCTGCTTCTCTGGCCGCTTTTATTTGAGCTACTTTGGCCTGGTTGACGCTGTCTTTTATTCTCTGTTCTTCCGCTTTGATGGTATCATTAATTTGAATACTCTGTTCTACCGCACGCTGATTGACAATACTGTCTCCCGCCACAACCACAGTACCTTTGATTTGTTGGGTTGCCTGTTGTTCACTTATTGTAATGTTTTGACCGTTATTGGTAATGACCCGTTTAACGGTCACTACTTCTTTTACTGTTTCATTATTCTGGCCAAAAAACGTCAGTGGACTCAAAAAGAAAATGAAGAGGTACTTGTTAATTGTCATGGCATTAATTTTTGACCAAGTTACATCGCCCAGGCCTAAATTTCCAAAAATTAATATTTTATGAAGTCTAAATGATATATTTGCAGCCCATAATTAAGCACTATGAAAGCAGGTATAGTCGGATTGCCTAACGTAGGAAAATCAACTCTTTTTAATTGTTTGTCACAAGCCAAAGCCCAAAGCGCCAACTTTCCGTTTTGTACTATTGAGCCCAATGTAGGGGTGGTCAATGTCCCTGATCCACGCTTGATTAAACTCGAGGAATTGGTTCAGCCTCAGCGCGTAATCCCTGCTACTGTAGAAATCGTAGATATCGCAGGACTGGTCAAAGGGGCCAGTAAAGGTGAGGGGTTAGGGAATCAGTTTTTAGCCAACATTAGAGAAACAGATGCTATTTTGCACGTGCTGCGATGCTTTGACAACGATAATATTGTCCATGTCGAGGGCCGTGTTAATCCAGAGTCCGACAAGGAAATCATAGACATGGAGTTGCAGCTCAAGGATCTGGAGACGGTCGAAAAACGTTTGGAAAAGGTCCATCGTGCTGCCAGAACGGGAAATAAAGAAGCTCAAAAAGAGCAAGACGTACTCAATCAGGTTAAACATGGACTTTCTTCAGGAATATCGGTTCGTGGTATTGAGATTGATGAGGATTTGCGCAAAGAATTTATTACGCCGGTTCAATTTATAACCGATAAACCCGTGCTTTATGTCTGTAATGTCGATGAAGAATCCGCGGCTACCGGTAATGCTTATGTAGAACGTGTCCGCGCACTTGCTCAGGCAGAGGGTGCGGAAGTCTTGGTTTTGGCTGTAGCGACAGAAGCCGACATCACAGAGCTTGAAACTTTTGAGGAGCGACAAATGTTCTTAGATGATCTGGGATTGGATGAGCCCGGAGCCTCAAAACTCATTCGAAGTGCTTATGCCTTGTTAAATTTACAGACCTATTTTACTGCTGGAGAAAAGGAAGTACGTGCCTGGACAATTCCTGTTGGGGCCACAGCGCCACAAGCTGCAGGAGTCATTCATTCGGATTTTGAAAAAGGGTTTATTCGTGCTGAGGTAATTTCATTTGATCACTACGCACAATACGGAAGTGAGTCGAAAGTACGAGAGGCAGGTAAACTAGGCGTGGAAGGTAAGGAGTACATTGTCAAAGATGGCGATGTGATGCATTTTAGATTTAACGTCTAAAATCAATTAATCTCCCTGGTTTTAACGGTTCAATCATCGAGTTAAAGGCGCGATTGGGTTTGGCTCTCAAGGCTTGAATTACTTGATTTTTCTTAACAATTATTTGACCTAATTGTTAATTACTTTAACCTTCCAAGGTTTTCCATTTTTAGGGAGAATTTTATCTTAGCGACTCAACAATCGCCCATGTCAAATACCCAATATACCGAGGACAATATTCGCTCACTCGACTGGAAAGAGCACATTCGCCTGCGTCCGGGCATGTATATTGGTAAATTAGGCGATGGTTCTACAGCCGACGACGGTATTTATATCCTACTGAAAGAGGTCCTGGATAACAGTATTGACGAGTTTGTCATGGGGGCGGGCAAATCTATTGAAATCCGAATCAAGGACAAAGAAGTGCGTGTTCGAGACTACGGAAGAGGAATTCCACTAGGAAAAGTGGTTGATGTCGTCTCCAAAATGAATACCGGGGGTAAATACGATACACGAGCGTTTAAAAAATCTGTTGGACTAAACGGGGTTGGAACAAAAGCCGTTAATGCTTTAAGCAGTTCCTTCCGCGTCGAATCTGTGCGCGATGGTCAAATGAAATCCGCTGGATTTGAACTCGGTGAGCTCGTCGATGATCCGACACCAGAGGAAAGCGCTAAGCGCCGCGGAACTCGGGTTATTTTTACTCCGGATGAATCAATTTTCAAAAACTTCAAATACCGCAATGAGTATGTGGAGAAAATGCTCCGCAATTATGTTTATTTGAACCCGGGCCTTACCATTGATTTCAATGGAGAAAAGTTTTTTAGTGAAAATGGTCTGAAGGATTTACTCGAGGACAATATGTCTGAAGAGGACCGATTATACCCCGTGATTCACCTCCGTGGAGAGGACATCGAAATCGCCCTGACACACAGTAAAACTCAATACAGCGAAGAGTATCACAGTTTTGTAAACGGTCAAAATACGACTCAAGGAGGGACGCATCAAGCCGCCTTTCGCGAAGCATTGGTGAAAACCATAAGAGAATTTTACGGTAAAAATTACGATGCGAGTGATGTGCGCAAATCAATCGTAGGGGCCATCAGCATCAAAGTTATGGAACCTGTCTTTGAAAGTCAAACCAAAACCAAATTGGGGTCCACAGACATGGGAGGGAATTTGCCCACTGTAAGGACGTATATCAATGATTTTATTAAAACGCAACTCGATAATTTTTTACATAAAAATCAAGAGATTGCGGAAAAAATTCAACGTAAAATTATTCAGGCGGAGCGAGAACGAAAGGAGCTCAGTGGTATTGTTAAATTGGCGAAAGAGCGCGCCAAAAAGGCGAGTTTACACAATAAAAAACTCAGAGATTGTCGCGTTCATCTTACGGATTCAAAAAGTGACCGCACCTTGGACACCACCTTGTTTATTACCGAGGGAGACTCTGCAAGTGGAAGTATTACTAAAAGTCGCGATGTCAACACACAAGCTGTATTTAGCTTAAAAGGAAAACCGCTCAACTCCTACGGATTGAGCAAAAAAATCGTTTACGAAAACGAAGAATTTAACCTCTTGCAGGCGGCACTTAACATTGAAGAATCATTAGAGGACTTACGTTACAATAATATTGTCATCGCAACCGATGCCGATGTGGATGGAATGCACATACGGCTGCTCTTGATCACTTTCTTTTTGCAATTTTTTCCCGAACTCATTAAAGAAGGGCATTTATATATTCTACAGACGCCATTATTTCGCGTTCGCAACAAAAAGAAAACGATATACTGTTATTCTGATCAAGAGCGTATCGACGCGATAGAAGAATTGAAGCCAAAGCCTGAAATCACTCGATTTAAAGGGCTTGGTGAGATTTCTCCTGATGAGTTTAGACATTTTATTGGCGCCGATATCCGCCTAGATCCGGTGATGCTAGACAAAGCGATGAGTGTGGAAGACATGCTCAGTTTTTACATGGGAAAAAACACGCCCGATCGTCAAGAATTCATTATCAATAATCTAAAAGTTGAATTGGATCAAGTCCAAGAGACCACATGAGTGAAGATCTAGAAAATAACGGTTTAGATCCTTTGCACGAGCAAGATGGGGCTGAGGTTCAGGAGACGATAACCAGAGTCACGGGAATGTATCGTGATTGGTTTTTAGACTACGCCAGTTATGTGATTCTTGAGCGCGCCGTGCCAGCGATTGAAGACGGTTTTAAACCCGTTCAAAGAAGGATCATGCATTCTATGAAGGAACTGGATGACGGGCGTTATAATAAAGTGGCCAACATCGTGGGGCATACCATGCAGTATCATCCTCATGGAGATGCGAGTATCGCTGATGCTTTGGTCCAAATTGGTCAAAAAGATTTATTGATTGACACCCAAGGAAATTGGGGGAATATTTATACTGGGGATAATGCGGCAGCTTCGCGATATATCGAAGCCCGATTGTCAAAATTTGCACTTGATGTAGTCTTCAATCCTAAGATTACCCAATGGCAATCGTCTTACGACGGCCGGAAAAAAGAGCCCATTAATCTGCCGGTCATGTTCCCGTTATTATTGGCGCAAGGGGCAGAAGGTATTGCTGTGGGGCTTTCGACTAAGGTTCTGCCTCACAATTTTGTGGAGCTCATTGATGCTTCGATTAAGCATTTGCAAGGAAAGCGATTTGATATACTCCCGGATTTTCCAACGGGTGGATTGATGGATGCTTCTAATTACAATGAAGGTAAGCGCGGGGGGAAAATTCGCTCTCGCGCCCTTATTAATCAGCTCGATAAGAGTACTTTGGTCATTAAAGAAATACCTTTTGGTACAAACACATCGAGCTTAATAGATTCCATCCTCAAGGCCAACGAAAAAGGAAAGATTAAAATAAAACGGATCGAGGATAATACTGCCGCAGAGGTAGAAATTTTAGTTTATTTGCCTTCAGGGATTTCTCCGGATAAAACCATTGATGCCTTATATGCCTTTACCAGTTGTGAAACCTCTATTTCACCGCTAGGATGCGTCATTGAAGATAATCGACCGTTCTTTGTCGGGGTAAACGAAATGCTTAAGCGCTCTACAGACCGCACCGTTAATTTGCTTAAGCTAGATCTCGAGTATCAACTTAATGACCTCGAAGAGCAGTGGCATTTTGCTTCTTTAGAGCGTATTTTTATTGAAAACCGTATCTATCGGGATATTGAAGAGGTAGAAACTTGGGAAGGAGTCATTGAGGCCATTGATCTAGGATTGAAGCCACACATTACCCATCTTAAGAGAACGGTTACAACCGATGATATTGTGCGTCTGACGGAAATTCGAATTAAACGAATTTCAAAATTCGATATCGATAAATCGCAACAGAAAATCGATGCCCTTGAAGATCAAATCGCTAAAATTAAACATGATTTAGTTCACCTGACCGATTACGCGATCGCCTACTTTAGTCGTTTGAAAAAAGATTATGGAGCTGGGCGTGAACGCAAAACCGAAATCCGTGTTTTCGATGATATTGAGGCAACCAAAGTGATCATTCGAAATACAAAACTATATGTAAATCGAGAAGAAGGGTTTATCGGAACAAGTATGCGTCGCGATGAGTATGTTACCGATTGCAGTGACATCGACGATATCATTGTCTTTAATGAGTCAGGGCAAATGATGGTGACCCGGGTCAGCGATAAGACTTTTGTTGGCAAAGGAATCATCTATGTTGGGGTTTGGAAGAAAAAAGACAAGCGCACCATTTACAATCTCGTTTATAAAGACGGGGCAAAAGGGGCGACTTTTGTTAAACGATTCCCTGTAACCAGTATTACACGAGATCGGGAATACGATATAACCGCAGGAAACCCTGGTTCCAAAGTGCTTTATTTCACGGCTAACCCTAATGGGGAGGCTGAGGTAGTAACCGTCTTGCTTCGCCAGTCGGGCAGTATTAAAAAGCTGAAATGGGATCTAGATTTTTCTGAAATTCTGGTCAAAGGTCGCGCCTCAAAAGGAAATATTGTTTCAAAATATGCGGTTAAGCGAATAGAGCTCAAAGAAAAGGGATTGTCCACCTTGAAGCCGAGAAAAATTTGGTTTGACGACACGGTCCAACGACTCAATGTGGATGGCCGTGGAGAATTGCTGGGAGAATTTACCCCTGACGATCGCTTGCTTATTGTCCGGCAAAACGGTATGGTTAAAACTGTTTTGCCCGATATGTCTCTCCATTTTGATGATGACATGATTATTTTAGAGCAATGGAAAAAGGATAAACCCATAACCGTGATCTATTGGGCCGGGGATAAAGAATTGTTTTATGTCAAGCGTTTTGTGGTAGAACATCCAGATCGTGAGGAATTGGTGGTCAATGATCATCCAAAGTCCTATTTGGAAAAAGTCTTTACGGATTATCGTCCTGTGGCCGAACTCGTTTTTGTGAAGGAGCGCAATAAAACCAGAAAGGATAATTTAGAGATTGATTTAGCGTCATTTATTTCGGTCAAAGGGATTTCTGCGTTGGGCAATCAACTGACCAAAGATAAAGTGCTTGAAATCAATCCATTAGACCCTTTGCCTTATGACGTGGAGGAAGAAGTCGCCGCCCTCGATTCCGACGATTTCGATGAGCATGAAGGCGCTTCTGATTCAAACGACCCGTTGACCCCTGAGGAACAGACAAAAAAAATAATGGATATTGATGTTCAAGAGGAGCCCGTTCAACAACCAAACACCAATAATAATACAAATGATGACGAGTCGTCGTCGGGCAGCGACAACGGTCAAGGTCAAATCACCTTGTTTTGAGCATTAAGAGCGATTTACGCGACCTTTAAGTGTTTTGGTGGAGCCCACAGTCTTGTATTCAAATTCATAGCCTGTTTCGTCAGTACGCAATATTTTAATATGTACCGCTTGTTCCTCTGCTCGGTTTTTGGGATTTCTTTTTTGTAAAATATATTCGCAGTCGTTGATCCAACGTATGTCGGAAGTATCTTGCTTCCCTTTGTAGTATTCTACTTCATATTGCTCAAAGCGCTCAAATAAGCTGGTTTCAATTTGTCCAGCGAGGGCGGTAGAAAAAGAAAATTGTCCGGTCTTACATGAAGCGCAGTTCCTTTGATCGTTGAAGCAACCCGAGAAAAGGGCAGTCACGAGAATAAAGAAGGTAGTGGTTCTTGTTTTGAATTTCATTGCGCAAATTTCGTTAAAAAAACCTGATTAATCGCCTGAACCATGTTTAGGGCGTATAAGTCTTAAATCGCCCATTTTTATAAAAAACGACAATGCGTTCTACGGTGCCAAAATCAAGGTCCTCAGAATGGCCAGCGGATGCCTGAATTGATTTTGCCCCTTGAACCATTGATTCCTCGTTATGAACATGGTCCAACAACGACGTGTTTTTTGCTTGGCTTTCAATTGAATCAGGTCCAGTTTTATTTTTGGATATCATGGCCCCCGGAGATTCTGAGTTTTGATTTTTTGGATGAGTAGGGAAGTGGCCTTCCCCATTTAGGAGCCAATATAATTCTACTTCTGGGAAGGTATTTAGGACCTTCAATACAAACTCTAAACTTGGCTTATTTCGGCCGGAAAGAAGGTGAGAAATCGTTGATCGATTGACCGCAACCATGTCTGAAAATGCCGCTGCAGAAATCCCGTAATATTCCAGAATTTCACCCAATCTTTTTGCGAATTCAGCACTGTTTACCATTGTAATTTAATTGTTTAACAAAACTAACAAATTGAGGTTTAAAAACGGCTGAGTTGGGTCTGATTTTACAAATAAAAATTAATATTAATTAAATCTTGACTTTATTTAATATAACGTAAATGACTGATTATAAAATATTTAAATAATGTAACTGTATCGCTTGTTTATCCTTGTAAATAATTCATCCTTTTTGCGGCTTATTTCGGCCTAAAAACGACTTAATCTCTGTTTACTACTGTAAACAACCATATGCTTACCTTTGTTATAATGATGTTAAGTCCGACCGAAATATTACACTTATACAAAGGCACTAAAGTGCCTAAATTAGGGTCACGATATACGCCGCCCGGTGCATTAATTGAGTTGATCAAGACGGCAAAATCCAGAGGTATTTATACGGTGTTAGGAACGTCGATTCAGGGTCGTGAAATTGGCTGTATAGAAATCGGGTCTGGCGCATTTAAAATTTTGGCTTGGTCCCAAATGCACGGAGATGAATCTACCGCGACACGTGCCTTGGTGGATTTATTTTCTACTTTAACTCAAGAAAAGCAGAATCAGGAATTCATTGCACGGATATTAAACTACTGTACTTTACGAATTGTTTTTCAATTAAATCCCGATGGAGCACAGGCCTATCAGCGCGAAAATGCGGACGGTTGCGATTTAAATCGAGACGCAATGACACAAAATCAGCCTGAGAGTCAAATACTGGCCGATTTAGTCGCTCAATTCAACCCAGACCTGTGTTTAAATTGTCACGATCAGAGGAGTTTATATAGCCTTAGCACGGGAGTCAATCCTCCATACATATCGTTTTTAGCGCCAACTATTGATGAGCATTCAACGCTCACCCATGCGCGAAGGCAAGCGATGAAGTACATTAGTTCTGCACATGCCTTGTTACAATCTATGGGATTTGACAAGGTGGGAAGGTATGACGAGTCCTATTGTGTCCATTGTTTTGGTGATTATTTTCAGTCAAAAGGAATTCCAACAATATTAATTGAATCAGGGTTTATTATTGGGGACCAGGAACGCGAGGAGTCACGTTATGTGGTTTATATCGCTCTATTGGGAATTCTTAATGGTATTACTGCGGGCAACGAGCGCTTAACAACAGAAAAACAATATTTCGATATTCCAGAAAATCTGAATATCCTTAGAGATATCGTGCTAAAGAATGTCCCTTATAATGGAAGATTAGTGGATATCGGACTTCAAAATCGTTTGATTTTGAACCAAGGTCGCTTGAGACAAGAGACCTATGTCCACGATATTGCAAATCCCGGAACCATTTTTGGCTACGCTTCGCAAGATTTGAAGGCAGAGGAAATATTGATAAATTCTCACGAAAACGATTTCGAAAATAAAATAATCGCAAGTATTATGTTAAAAAAGTCCGGTTTATTGATAAAAATTGAATAATCCACAGGTTTTATCTTGAGACAGTTCTATTTTTGTCAAAAAAATGAAATGAGCAAGATTAAACTTGACGAAACTGATCACGACATCCTTGAGATGCTTATCGAAAATACGCGTACACCGTTTACGGACATCGCCAAAAAGCTAAATATTTCGGCTGGGACCGTTCACGTTCGAGTGAAAAAAATGGAGGAGTCCAATATTATAAAAGGCTCTTCGCTTGTGGTTGATTACAAAAAATTAGGTTATTCATTTATCGCCTACATCGGAATTTATCTAAATAAAACATCGCAAACACAATTTGTTTTAGAGCGCTTACGCGAGATTCCCTTTGTTACCGTAGCCCATGTCACTACGGGTAAGTTTAATATTTTTTGTAAAATCCGGGCCAGAAAAACAAGTCATGCCAAAGAAATTATTTTTAGCATTGACGATATAGAAGGAGTGACGCGAACGGAAACAATGATTTCTCTAGAAGAAAGCATCAATGATAAAAAGCGTTTGATGCATGCCATCTTTAATGCCATCTAACGGATGGCTCAGTAATGCATTAATTTATGCTACAGATTGCCAAAAATTAAACGCCTCATGGATTTGTGCATTGGTTACTTGGCAATCAATAACGTAGGCGCCAACATCTTTGAGTAAGACAAAATTAATGCGACCATGGGTGTTTTTTTTGTCGTGGATCAGGTAGGAAATAATCTGTTCTTGAGCTGCTTTGTCAAAACGAAATTCAGGGAGTAATTTTTGTAATTTTTCAGAAAAATGCAAGAATTTAGTTTTGGGAAAACCTTGGGTAACATGAGATAAATAAAGGGCGAGTAACATCCCGATTCCAACGGCCTCCCCGTGTTTCATGAAGTTTTCGGGGTAGTGGTCTAAACAATAACTTTCTATCGCATGCCCTAAAGTATGACCAAAGTTCAATGTTTTTCGTCGCCCCAATTCATAAGGGTCTTGGGTGACGACTTCATTTTTAATCTTTACGGATTCCCAAATTAATTGTTCCAAATGTGGATTCGCTTTATTCGGTGTAACCAGGCAGTCCTCCAGGTATGGTTCGTTAGATATAAAACCGTGCTTCACCATTTCCATCCATCCTGAGCTCAATTCTCGCTCCGGTAACGTATTGAGTAACTGTGGAAAAATGAAAATAGCTTTTGGTTGCGCCACAACGCCAATTTGATTTTTCAGAACACCTAGATCTATTCCTGTCTTACCACCAATAGCGGCATCGACCATTGAAAGTAGGGTTGTGGGTACATTCATAAAGTCTATCCCTCGTCGAAAGGTGCTGGCCACAAACCCCCCTAGGTCGGTGACCACACCACCACCCAAATTAATCATTAAGCTTTTTCTATCCCCGCCTTTTTCAACCAATTCCTCCCATAACTTTTGGGTCCATTCAATTGATTTTGAAGGTTCCCCCTGAGGAATAATCATTAGTTTCAAATCGAATTTTTCAATCTTTTCTTTAAAGATGGGGTAGCAAAATTTTTGTGACGACTCATCGGTTAACACAAAAATTGAACTCCATTGACCGTTGTTCAACAGGGCGTTTAAATCGGGCCATGCCGTTGCGCCAAATCGAATTATATGGTCAGTATTTTCAATGGAATGAGACATTGACAAAACTTTTTTGGTAAAAAAAACTAAGCTCAAATCTAACTATATTTGCGCTTAATTAAAGACTGTATGGCGGGAAATAAGTTGTTTGATAATACCGAAAAGGCATTTGCCCTTAAGACTGATGCAGCCCTTGAGCGTGCGTATGCCCTTTTCCGAATGATCTCCAGTGAATCATTGGTGAAAATTGGCACAAATTTGACCAAACTTGCGCTCAATATGCATTTGCCTGTGGAGGGGTTAATTCGCGCGACGGTTTTTGATCATTTTTGCGGGGGTGTGAACGAGCAAGATGCTATGAGTGTGGTCAAATCATTACAATCGGTTGGGGTAAGGTCCGTACTTGACTACTCTGTTGAGGGCAAAGAAGAAGAGGCCCAGTTCGATGCGACACGAGATAAAGTATTGTCATTGATTGAATTTTCGACTGAGAAATCTTCAATGCCATTCGCCGTTTTCAAACCCACAGGATTAGGACGATTTCAAATATGGGAGGCCAGTGCTCAAGGTACGCTTCAAGGGCCACAGCTGGAAGAATGGAACCGCTTAGTACAGCGTTATGACGATTTGGCTAGCGCGGCCCATAAAAATCAATTAATGCTCCTGATTGACGCTGAAGAGTCATGGATGCAAGATGGGGCAGACGCTCTATGTACACAAATGATGTTTCGCTATAACAAAACAAGACCAGTCGTTTTTAATACACTTCAATGCTACAGACACGATCGGCTAGATTACCTAAAGGAATTACATCTCCAGTCAAAAGCTAAAGGCGTTAAATTAGGCTTTAAGGTTGTTCGCGGGGCTTATATGGAGAAGGAAAATGACAGAGCACAAAATATGGGGTATCCCACCCCTATTTGCCGTGACAAAAAACATACTGACGAAGTTTTTGATTCGGTAATCACTTATATACTAAAAAATTTAAATGACATTGCTCTTTTCATGGGGTCTCATAATGAAGAAAGCACCCTAAAGGCTCTGGAATTAATGGAGCAGCATGGTATTGAAAAAAACGACCCAAGAGTTTGGTTTGGACAATTGTATGGAATGAGTGATCACATTACCTATAATTTATCTGATCAAGGATATAATGTCGCTAAGTATATTCCGTTTGGTCCTGTTAAAGATGTTATGCCCTATTTGATACGAAGGGCCGAAGAGAATACTTCAGTGGCTGGTCAGACAAGTCGAGAATTAGCGTTACTTAAGAAAGAATTAAGACGCCGAAAATCTGCTCGAGGGCAGGCTTGAGCCAAAGATATTTATTGCCATCAAAATGCAAATTGTAGATGGTATTTTATAAATCGTCACTTCATAAATTTTTATTCTTTGCGGGATTTAGAGATATTTATTCTCTAATCATTCCAAGATCCATGATATGAAACAATTTAACCTCCTGTTTTTATTTGTTTACCTCATTACATTTCCGAGTTTTTCTCAAGGACCTAGTCAGCAATACCTTGATATGATCGGTTATGAAGAGTTGCTGGCGCTTTACAATGATTTTGAAACTGATTCCATTACTCAGCGGAAAATTATTTTAACATATCGTAATCGAGCAATAGACGATGGCGATAGTTTAAAAATTGCTCGAAGCTATGACCGTTTAGCAAGAATCTTTGATCCAACAACAAATATTAAATATGCGGACACCCTTATTGAGTTAACTAAAAACTGGGATAACATTACATATCCTGCGTTAGCATATATTTTGAAGGGATTTGAATATGGAAGGCTTGACGATATAAAAGATCAGTATGAAAGTTTAAGTATGGCTCTTGAATTATCTAAAAAAAATGAAAATATCAGTCAGCAGCTATATGTCTTGGATTTAATGATTTATTTGAGGGCTACATGGGGTGACGTATTTAAAGCAATTGAATTGCAAAGACAACGTCATTCGATTTTGTTATCTCGAGGGATTCTTGAAGGTATTGAGAAAAGTACACGTCAAGAATTACATGACAGAATTCCTTCGATTTTTGCTGAAAACATTGTTAATTCATATAAATCCTTTGTTGACTGTTATGTTAAATCCAAGGATTATGAAATCGCTGAGAATTATATAGATTCAATAAGAGTGTATATCAATGACAATAGAGATGTAATCAATCTGGACGAACATGTTCTTTGGATTTTGGATTCAGATACTGAACTAGGATATTGGGTTGGAGATTTCGAGCGTGTTTTAAATAACTTGAACCAAGTCAATGAAATGGTTGAATATGATGAATACCCAAGGCTTAAATCCAATATTATGTTATTTGGCGGATTAACTCATTATGAACTTAAAAATTATGATTTATCTAAACAATATTTAGAGATGGCTTATGGCCTTAAAGAAGAAGTTCATAAAGGATTCTTTGACAATTATGACCGACTACTTTATCAGGGATTAACAAATATTTACACACATTTTGAGCAATATGATTATAAAGTAGATGTTTTGAATAAAT
>ERZ888423.320-NODE-320-length-50838-cov-10.278538_pt1 | contig 50838 bp, 50 predicted proteins | sample MGYA00520523_ERZ888423 | MGnify/ENA primary metagenome ERZ888423 (study PRJEB32303, sample SAMEA104408611) | aquatic metagenome | biome: Brackish water; feature: Pelagic; material: water | place: Baltic Sea | collected 2014-06-08T10:24:00 | depth 30,27 m ... | reverse complement strand
GAAGGATCGCAACCCATTGCAAGCCTTCATGATCTTTTGATTCAGGCTCTCAGGTGATAATTGAAGAGGGCGGGGTTGTGATCTATGACACGCTGTCCGACGGGTTTGCAAAGCTCATTTTGAAGAACCCGGACGATTCATTACTAGCTTACGGTTCTTGTAATTTTTATGGCGACGCCGCAGGGCGCGGAATAGCAGCGGCTGTGGTCAGGTCGCTTGAATCGGCCCGGAATGGGTTACTGACGTTCAAGCCATTCGCGCAATAAGAATGGCGGTTCCCAACCCCATCCCCAATGCTTGATGAGGTTTGCGCTCTTACCCGTAAGCGTTAACTCATTGTCGGGCGAAGACAGGGCGCGGTTAAATTCATTGCGCTTAACCGAAGCGGCCCGGGTTTCCCTTGTTCGCCTCTGAGAGCCTGACCGAAAAGGAGTTGAGCGATATCAGTAGGTTGTGATTCACCGTCTTTGCGAAGAGATGGAGGATCATATGGCCTGGACAGATATCGCTCGTCGGGATCATAGGCGTTCGACGTCCCGCTATCCAAGCGACTTGCTGGATCGGGAATGGGATTTGATATCCGGACTGTTTCCGGCGGCGAAGCGGGGCGCGCGCTGCCGAAGGACTTTCCGCCGATGACCACGGCGCCGGGCTATCTCTACGCCTGGCGGGACTTGGGACTGTTCACGGCGATCAACCATGTTCTGGCGATGTGCGCGCGGGCGTTGGAGTGGCGCGAGGCGAGCCCGACGGCCGGCGTGATCGACAGCCAGAGCGTGAAAACCACGGAATTCGGCGGGCCTCGCGGGTATGACGCGGGCGAGAAAATCAAAGGCCGCAAGCGGCATATCCTGACCGACACGCTCGGGATGATGCTGTTCGTGATCGTCCACGCGGCCGACATTCAGGACCGGGACGGCGCCCCGGACCTTTTGAAGGCGGTTCGCCATCGGTTCCCCTGGCTGCGTCACGTCATTGCCGACGGCGGCTTTGGCGGCGAGAAACTGTGTATGGCGCTCAAAAGCCAGGGCGGCTGGACCTTGGAGATCATCAAGCGTTCTGGCGCCGCTAAGGGCTAAAAGGTCGTGCCGAGACGCTGCGTCGTCGAACGCGCCTTCGCCTGACTCGGACGCTGCCGCAGGCTCGCGAAGGATTGGGAGCGCACGACAGAAAGCGCCACAGTATGGGCCTTCATCGCCAGCATCCGAATCATAACGCGAAGGATCGCAAGGCATTGCTATCCTTCTTGATCTTTTGATTTTAGGCTCTAAGGGAATTCAATGCTCTAGGCGCCTGGCGCCCCAGCAGGTATCAGAGCCGCCGGATCGTTGGACTTCCCTGGCGCGCGTCGCCGGTAAATGAGTAGGGGCGGGATGGGCATCGGGGCGTTGGGGACGACACAGGTGACGCTTGGGGCCGTCATCGTCGTGTTTGTCCTGTTTGAAATCAAGCATTTGCTGGCGGATTACATCCTCCAGACCGATTGGATGGCGCAGGGCAAGCAGCGCCGCGCCGGGTGGGCGCCGCCGCTGTTCGTCCACGCCGGCATGCACGGCTTTGGGACGGCCCTGGTCGCGCTCGCGGTCAATCCCGCCTTCGTCTGGCTGGCGTTTGTCGACTTCTTCGTCCATGCCCTGATCGACTTCATGAAGGCGCGGATCGGCCTGGCGACCGGACTGACGCCCGCCAACGCCCGGTTCTGGTGGTTGTTCGGGGCGGATCAGCAATTGCATGCCCTGACCCACCTGGCGCTCGCGGTCGTGCTGCTGGCGGGCTGACGCGGTCCTTGCGCTAGCCGACCGTTATCCGAAGACCGGCCGCGCCGCTCGCGATGTGGCCAGCCTGGAAGCGCAGCAGCGCATCGTCGGGATGCTCCGCTGCGAGGCGGGCGAGGTCGGCTTGCGCCTGCGCCGTATCCTCGCGGTTCTGGAGCCGGGCATGGACAGCATGATGCGAGGCCAGGTCGGATGCTGCGAAGACGCCGTCGCGGGTCGGCTCCAGGGTTTCCACGCCTTCGCTCTTGCCACGCAGCATCAACGCGCCGGTCGGGCGGAAGGCGATGTCCGGGCATCGATCGGCCGTGCTCTTGGCGACGCAGATCCGGGTGCCGAGATGCTTGTTGGCTGCTTCCAGGCGCGCGGCCGTGTTGATGGCGTCGCCGTGGGCGGTGTAGTCGAACCGGCGCTGCCCGCCGAAGTTGCCGACGATCGCGGTCCCGGTGTTCACCCCGATGCGCGTCACGCCGATCTTGTAGCCCTCCTGCTTCAGGCGCGCTTGAAACGCCATGGCGAAGGCGTCCATCGCCAGGGCGCAACGGACGGCGCGCGCCGGGTGGTCCGCCATGGCGACCGGCGCGTTGAACATGGCATGGACGGCGTCCCCGACGATCTTGTCGACCGCCCCGCCATGGTCGAGCACGATGGCGCACAGTCCGTCGAGATACTGGTTCAGGATGCGCACGAGCGCGTCCGGGGCCAGCCGCTCGGTCATGGCCGTGAAGCCTTCCAGGTCGGTGAACAGGAAGGTCATGTCGCGCGCTTCGCCGCCGAGCGCCAGGGCTTCCGGGTTCTCTGCGATCTGGGCGACGAGGCCGGGCGAAAGGAACTGCCCTAATGCAGTCCGGATCTGCCCGCGTTCCTTTTCCGTCCGGAGCGTCACCGCGGCCGCCACGACGACATAGACCGCGAGCAGCGTCGCTGCCGGGAAGACCGGGTCCAGCAGCAGCCCGGCATGCTGGAATGCATAGGCGGAGCCGCCGGCCGCAGCGACGATCCCGACCGCGGCCGCCAGTCCGCCGGCGCGGGCGCCGAAGCCGGCAAGCGCCAGGATGACCGCCAATGCCATGACGATGACAGCGGCAAGCTCCGTGGCGACCGTCCAACTGGGGCGGCCAAGCCAATCGGCCGCGATGATTTGGCTGATCGCCTCGGCGTGAATGTTGACCCCTGGCTCAAATGGGTTGAGGGGCGTCGCGCGGAGGTCGGAAAGGCCGACGGCGCTGAACCCGACCAGCACGATGCGCCCCCCGACCCTGGCGCGGAGGTCGGCTGCGCTTTGGTCCAGCACTGACCATGCGGGGAGCGTTCGGCCAGGCGGCGTCTCTGCATAGCGGAGCCACATCTGGCCGTCCCGCTCCAGCGGTATCTCGACTCTGCCGACGCGGACGGCGCTCAGGCCGTGGCCGTCGCTTGATTTGACGGCGATGCTGTCCCGGCCCTGGGCGACGCGCAGCGCCTCAAGGACGAGCGATGGATAGACTTGGCCGTCGAGCGCGGCGAGGAGCGGCGTGCGCCGAATTGTCTGGTCGGTGGCGGAGACGACGCTAATGCCGCCATTGCCAAGCGCTGCAGCCTCAAGCGCTGGAATAGATGTGACAGCGCCGGCATAGCGGCTTAGGCCAGCGCTTGGGTCGTCGCCCAGAATGGCGAACCCGGTTTTCAGGGCCGGCCGGGCGTCGTTCGCTATCCCGTGCATCCCGAAGCTCGCGACGACGCGGCCGCGCCGGAATGCGGCGGCCAGCTCGGCGTCATAGTCGGGCCAGGCTTGGCTGGCGTCGGTCCCGATCAGGCCCTCGGCCTTGAGGATGGGCCGCAGCAGGGACGGGGAGGAGCGATCCGGCTCCGCGAGGATCATGTCAAGGGCGACGACGGCGGCGCCGGCCTCGGTCAGTCGGTCGACCAGAGCGGCGATCTGCCGGCGCGGCCAGGGCCACTGGCCGATCCGGCTGAGGCTGGCTTCATCGATATCGACGACGCTGACCGGCGCCGCCCGCGCCGGCCGCGTCCAGACGCGCTGATAGAAATCGAACGCCGCAAGGCGGCTGCGAACGACCGGTTCCGGGTCCCAGACGCGCAGGGTCGCGGCGCCGGCGAGCGTGGCCAGGCCAAGCGCGATGGCGAAGCCATGGCGGGCTGTGACGCGGCGCAAGCTGAAGGGCATTTCGGTCGTCCTTCCAGGAAGGCATTGCGAATGCGTCGCATCCTATTAGCGGCGTCTTAAGGAAACCTGAGCGAGTATCAATGCTTGCGGACCTGTATGATGGACGTCAGCATGAGCGAACACAGTTCGATGTTCGACGGGCTCCTGGTCGCGAAAGGCGCCAATATTTTCCAGGCTGGCGATGCTGGCGAATGCGCCTATTTCGTTGAGCGCGGCCAGGTCGAGATCAGCATCCAGCGCGGCGCCGAGAAGGTTGTGCTGGCGCGGCGCGGCGCCGGCGAGATTTTCGGCGAAATGGCGATCATTGACAACAAGCCGCGGACGGCGACGGTGACCGCCGCTTCGAACTGCGAACTCCTGTTGATCACGCGCGAGCAATTGAACCGGCGGATCGAGGAAAGCGACCCGATCCTTCGCATGCTCCTGACCGTGCTGATGGAGCGGTTTCGTTCGACCATGGATCAACTCCAGGGCGTCAATCTGGGCGACGCGCCCCTGAACAGCCTTACGGCTATCGACGACGAACGTGAGCATGTCGCGATCCAGGAAATCCGGCTTGAGCGCGAGCTGGAGCAGGCGATCGAGCATCAGGATTTCGAGCTGCACTTTCAGCCCATCGTCGATCTTCGGGATACGGCGATCGCTGGCTTCGAATCGCTTGTCCGCTGGCGTCACAAGACCCGCGGCCTGATTTCGCCGATGGTCTTCATTCCGACTGCCGAGGCGAGCGGCCTGATCGTGCCGCTTGGCCGGCTTTGCCTGGAGCAGGCCTGCACCGGGTTCATGGAATTCGAAGGGCTGCGCAGGCCCGAGGATCATGTTCGGGACGATATGTTCGTCAGCGTCAATGTTTCGGGCCGCGATTTCGACGACCGGAACTTTGTCTCGAACATCATGCGGACGTTGCTGAAGACGGGCGCCGATCCGCGCCGCCTAAAACTCGAAATCACCGAAACCATGCTGATGCAGCAGCCGGAGCGCGCCGCCGAGGCCCTGCGCGAATGCAAGATCAAGGGCCTCAGCATCGCGATCGACGATTTCGGCGCCGGCTATTCCAGCCTGGGCTATCTGCACAAATTCCCGATCGACACTTTGAAGATCGACCGCAGCTTCGTGATGGCGATGCATGACGACGATCGCAGCATGAAGATTATCCGCTCGATCCTCAGCATGGCCAAGGAGCTGCAAATCCCCGTCGTCGCCGAAGGCATCGAGACGAAACGGGATGCGGACTGCCTCCGCGACCTCGGCTGCGAGTACGGCCAGGGCTACTACTTTGCCCGCCCGATGCCGCGCGCCGATGCGGCTGGCCTCCTTGGCGCCTGGGGAAAGACCATCGGCGTCGAAGCCCAGAAGCAGGCGGTCTGACAGCCGCCCTCCGATCCCGCCAGAACGATCCAACCTGATAAAGAAGGATGACCATGTCAAACATCAAGCACACCCTGGCCGCAGCTCTGTTCGCCGCAGCTTTGATCCCCGCAGCATCCGCCGTGGCCGAACGGCCGGCCGTCGGCGCCATCGACAAGGTTCAGCTTCGCGCCGAAGCGATCTATGGCGGCGATGCGCGGCGACTGGCTGACGGCGCGCCAGTGATCTTCGAGGACCGCCTGCAGACCGGCAAGAAGGCGCGGCTGCAATCAACCCTGAAGGACGGCACGAAATTGACGCTCGGCGAGAACGCCAGCCTCGTCGTCGACGAATTTGCCTACGACCCGGCCAGGGAAGGCGGGAAACTGGCGTTTGAAGTCGTTCAGGGCGCGTTCTTGTTCGTCGGCGGCGCAATCGAAGGCAAGACGGGCGGCAATGTCGATATCACCACCCCGATCGGCACGCTCGGCGTCCGCGGCACCACCGTCTGGGGCGGCACGATCGACGATGGCTATGGCATTCTCGTGCTGGACGGCGAAGTCGTGGTCTCGACGGCTGGCGGCGCCGTCACCCTGAAAGCCGGCGAGGCGACGATGATCATGCATCCCATGCACGGCCCCTCCGCGCCGCATGCCTGGCCGCAGGAAAAGATCGACCGGGCTGTCAAGACGATCAGCTTCAACTAGCACATATGATTTCGCGAGGCGGCGCGCGCCCGATCAGACGATCGGCACGCGCCCCGCTGCGATCATCGCCGGCGAGATCACATCGATATCGAGCGGCACGCGCCAGCGCTCGGTCAGGCGGACTTCCGGCGTCTGGCTGGCCGGCGCGCCGTCGAACAGGAACCCGATGAACCCGTCGGTCATCACCTCATTGCATTTCTGCACATAGACCGGGAAGCCGCCGATATAGGGCATGAAGACCCGCGGCCGCCCGGGCATGTTCGCGCCGACATACCAGGATGAGCAGGTCGAGCGGAGCGAGATCGCCGCGACCGTGTTCACATGCTCGACCCAATCGTCCTCGACCGGCAGGGTCGGCTCGATGGCGGCCGCGCCGATATCCCGCATATGCGCCATGCAATCCGCGATCCAGTCCACATGCTGCTCAATCGCCTGCACCATGCTCGCCAGCACCGATGGGCTGCCGGGGCCGGTGATCGTGAAGAAATTCGGGAAGCCCACGGTCGTCAGGCCGAGGTATGTCCGCGGCCCGGCCTCCCATTTCTTGGCGAGCGGCAGGCCGTCGCGGCCGGTGATCGGGATGCGGTCGAAAGAGCCTGTCATCGCGGCGAACCCGGTCGCGCACACAATCGCGTCGGCGGCATATTCGACCCCGTTCGCGACGACGCCGGTCGCCGAGACGCGCTCGATCGGACGTTTGGAGACGTCGACCAGCTTGACGTGCGGGCGATTGAATGTCTGGTAATAGCCGGTATCGACGCAGAGCCGCTTGCAGCCAAGGATATCCTTGGGCGTCAGGAGATCGGCGACGGCGGGATCGTCGACGACCGCGCGGATCTTGGCTCGGACGAATTCCGCCCCGGTTTCGTTCGCGTCCCGGTCGAACAGCAGATCGCCGAACGCGCCGAGGAACGGCAAGCCGCCCCGGTCCCAGAATTCCTGATACTGGCGCTCGCGTTCCTCCGGGCTCGCGGATAGGGCCGGCTTGGCGTTGAAGGGAAAATAGAACCCGGTCGGCCGCGCCCTGGCCTTGGCCCGGAGCGCCGGATAGTCCGCCTTGACCGCGGCCAGGCGGGCGGGGTCCAGCGTTTCGTTCCAGGCGGGGATCGAATAATTGGCGGTCCGCTGGAAGACCGTCAGCGCGGCCGCCTGATCGGCGATCAATGGGATCGACTGGATCGCGGACGAGCCGGTGCCGATCACGGCGACCTTCAGCCCAGTGAAATCGACGCCTGCCTTCGGCCATTGGCCCGTGTGATAAACCGGCCCCGGAAATTCCTGGAGGCCAGGGATATCGGGCACGTTCGCGGCGGACAGGCAACCGACCGCCATGATGCAGAAGCGCGCGGAGACGGCGTCGCCCTTGCTCGTTTCGATCCGCCAGCACACGCCCGCCTCGTCATAGGCGGCGGCCGTGACCGCGGTTTCGAACTGGATGTCGCGGCGGAGGTCGAACCGGTCGGCGACATGGCGGGCATAGGCCAGGATTTCCGGCTGCGGCGCGTATTTCTCCGACCAGGTCCACTCCTGATCCAGCTCCTCGGAAAACGAGTAGGAATATTGCAGGCTTTCGATGTCGCAGCGCGCGCCCGGATAGCGGTTCCAGTACCAGGTGCCGCCGACGTCGTCGCCGGTCTCATAGACCCGTGCGGTAAAGCCGAGGCGGCGAAGGGCATGCAGCATGTACATGCCGGCGAACCCGGCGCCGACGACGACCGCATCGAAATCGACCGGTTGAGGCGAGGGGGCGTTTGGCATGGGAAACTCCAGTTGCGTGGGAAAGGGATGCGCCTGGAGTCTGCCATCGTCCGGCAAGGTCAGTCCAGCAGTCCAAATCCCTTCGCGGCGGTCCAGAGGAAGTAGATCCCGCCAAGCGCCACAACGGTCTCGACCAATGCGATATGGACCCTGATCGGGGTTTGGGTGATGATCCAGCGGCCGACTAGGTTCCCTGGCACGGCGCAGAGGCCGACGGCGGCGCCCAGCAGCGCGAGGTCGGCATTCAGCACGGAAAATCCGCTAAAGACCAGCGTCTTCAAGACGTTGACGGTGAATGCGACCGCCGCCATGGTCCCCAGGAGCGCTTCGCCCGCCAAGCCGGCCGCCAGAAAGAACGGCGCCAGGATCATGCCCGCCCCGATCGCCGCGCCGGACAGCAGGCCGAACGGCGCGCCGGCCGCCATCAGGGCCTTCCGGCCGACGGCGACGTTCATCTTCTGCATCAACCGCCGCAGCGGCGCCGACGACAGGAGGAATACGCCAAGCACGACTGCGACCCAGTGGATCGGCAGCACGCTGTAGACCGAGGCGCCGATAACGATTCCCGGCAGCCCGGTCAGCATGACGTCGCGGTAGATCGGCCATTGAAACCCCCGCCGAAACGCCCAGGCGCGGCTGGTGTGGGAGATCAGCAGCGACATCGCCAGCACCGGAACGGTCGCCTTGATGCCGATAACAGGTGCGAGACAGATCGCGAGCAGCAAGCCGCCGGCATAGCCGCTGACGCTATGGAAGATCGCGCTCAGGAATGCGCAGACGGCGATGTAGATCAGCGAGCCTGTCGCCAGTTCGGTCAGGATTGGGTCGGTCATACATGACTGCTTGCTGGCGCGCGGGCGGCGGGGCTGATAAGGATTTGCAGCATAGATCAACCCGCGCCCTGACGATATCGGCAAGGCGCAGATAGGGTAATTGCTTTCGCCTGATCGTTCTCGCCTGGAAGGACATGCTATTCCCATGACTGCCGCCGCCGATGAAGCCGCCCGCATCCTGCTTGAGATCAAGGCCGCCTATGCCTATGACGGCAAGGAGCCGTTTGTATTCACGTCCGGCCGGAAAAGCCCGGTCTATGTCGATATCCGGAAACTGATTTCCTATCCGCGCGCCCGGTCCCGGCTGATGGATATGGCCGTCCAGACGATCGAACGCGCCGCGGGCTACGAGACGCTCGACGCGGTCGCTGGCGGCGAGACCGCCGGCATTCCGTTCGCGGCATGGATCGCGGAGCGGATGGGCTTGCCGATGCTGTATGTTCGCAAGCAACCCAAGGGCTTCGGGCGGAATGCGCAGATTGAGGGCGAATTCAGGGAAGGCCAGAACGTCATCCTGGTCGAAGACCTTGCGACCGACGGCGGCAGCAAGATCAACTTCATCAACGCGCTCCGGAAAGCCGGCGCTCGGGTGGAGCACACCTTCGTCGTCTTCCACTACGGCATCTTCCCCGCGAGCCGCGCCAACCTGGAAGAAATGGGCGTCGCCCTGCATGAACTCGCGACCTGGGCGGATATCATCCGCGTCGCGGAGAGCGAGGGCTATTTCCCGCCGAACGTCGCGGCCGAGGTCCGGGCGTTCCTGGGCGATCCCGATGGTTGGGCGGCCGCGCAGGCATGACCCTGAACCGGATGAGCCTCAGGGCGCTGCTCGTCGCGCTCGCCATGGTCGCGAGCGCCAGCCTGGCCCATGCCCGTCCGCTGGTGATCGGCGTCACGCAATATCCCTCGACGCTGCATCCGGCGATCGATTCGATGCTGGCGAAAAGCTATGTGCTGGGCCTCGCGCTCCGGCCCTTCGTCGTGTTCGACAAGGACTGGACGCCAGTCTGCCGGGCGTGCGTCGAATTGCCGTCGCTGGAGACCGGCGGGGCGAGCCTCGTCGATGTTCCGACCGATGTCGGGGACGGCTCCGGCAAAGGCATGGCCGTCACTTACGCGATTGCGGAGGGATTGACCTGGGGCGACGGCGCGCCCGTGACCGTCGATGACGTGATCTTCGCCTGGGAGATCGGCAAGCATCCGGATACCGGCGTCCCCGACGCCGAGGGCTACCGGCGCATTCTTGAGGTCCGTCGCATCGACGACCGGCGCTTTACCCTGATCAACGATCGGGTCGAGCATCGCTATAACATTCTGGCCCTGACGCCCTTGCCGGCGCATCTGGAGCGGTCGGTGTTCGAGGCCGATCCCGCGACGTATCGGAACCGCACCCGCTATGTGACGGCGCCCGAGACGCCCGGCCTCTACCATGGCCCCTACCGCGTGACCGCGGTCGATCCCGGCGCCTCCCTGACCCTGGAGCCGAACGCCCACTGGCAAGGCAAAGCCCCCGCGTTCGAGCGCATCGTCATCCGCACGATCGAGAACACGGCGGCGCTTGAAGCCAATCTTCGCTCGGGCGCGATCGACTATATCGCCGGCGAGCTCGGGCTTTCGATCGATCAGGCGCTGGCGCTGGAGCGGCGGGCGCGCGGCCAGTACGAATTCCAGTATCGACCGGGCCTGATTTACGAGCATATGGACGTCAATCTGGAGCATCCGGCGCTGCGCGATCTCCGGGTCCGTCAGGCGCTTTTGTTCGGCGCCAATCGCGACGGCTTGACGGCGACGCTGTTTCAGGGGCGCCAGCCGACGGCCCATGGCCCGGTCGCGCCCGTCGATCCCGCCTATTCCCGGTCCATCATGACTTTCCCCTACGACCCGGCGCAGGCCGCGGCCTTGCTGGACGAAGCTGGGTGGCGGCTGGATGGGGCAGGCGTTCGCCGGAATGCGGCAGGCGACGCGCTTGCGTTCGATTTCATGACGACCGCGGGCGACCGCCTGCGCGGTCTTGCCCAGCAGGCGCTGCAAAGCGATTGGGCGAAGCTTGGGATCCAGGCGTCGATCCGCAATCAGCCGGCGCGGGTATTCTTTGGCGACACCGTCACCAAGCGGGCGTTCGACGGACTGGCGATGTATGCATGGCTCTCCGCGCCCGAAAACCCGCCGCGCACGACGCTGCATTCGACGATGATCCCGAATGAAGCCAACAATTGGGCCGGCCAGAATTATCCGGGCTATGCGAACCCGGACATGGACAGCTTGATCGACCGGATTGAGGTCGAATTGGACCGGGAAAAGCGGTTGGCGCTTTGGGCGGAGCTTCAGGCGCTCTATGCCGCCGACCTGCCGGTCCTGCCGCTGTATTTCCGGGCGCAGCCATTCGTCATGCCCCGTTGGCTGAAAGGTGTGGCGCCGACCGGCCATCAATATCCGACGACGCTCTGGGTCGAGGATTGGCGCGACACGCGGCCTTAGGTCAAACCGCCGTCATTTACCGGCGGCTATCTGGCGGTCGCGGCGTCCGCGACCCAGTCCATGCGGTCCTGGCCGAAAAACATCTCGTCGCCGACGAAGAATGTCGGCGCGCCGAACGCGCCGCGTTTGGCGGCATGATCGGTGTTCGTACGAAGCTGCGCCTTGACGCTGTCGTCGCCGATCCAGCTTGCCAGCTTCGCGACGCGGATATCGGCCTGTTCCGAGATATGTTCCAGGATCACCGGATCGTCGAGCTTCTGCCCGCCGACCCACATGGCGTGGAATGCGGCCGTCAGCAACGGATCGAGTTGGCCGGCCCGCTGGGCGCCGACAATGGCGCGCATGATGATCATCGTGTTGACGGGAAAGTGCGGGTTGAGCTTGAAGATGACGCCAAGGCGGCGGGCGATGCGGGCGCAATCCTTCGCGATATAAGCGGTCTTCGCGGCCGAATCCGTGGGCGAGGCGTTGCCGCTGGCCTTGAACAGGCCGCCAAGCAGCACCGGCGTCAACTTGATCTCGGACCCGGTCTTCAGCTTGAGGGCCGGCAACTGCGTCCATGCCAGATAGGCGGTGGGGCTGCCTACATCGAATACGAACTCAATCTCCCGGGCCATCGCTGCCTCCCTCCCTTGCGTCTGGGGCCAGTCTATAGCACCGTCCCGGTTGAGCTAAAGAGGAGTGCGCGCCCATGTTTCTCACCGCCCAGCAACGGGAAGATTTCGACCGCGAAGGTTATCTGTTCCTGCCAAGCTGCTTCTCGGACCGGGAGATGCAGGCGCTCCGCGTCGAGGCGGAGACGATCTACGGCCAGGACCGCGAAGAAGTCTGGCGCGAGAAGACCGGCGCGCCGCGCACCGCCTTCGCCGCCCACACCTACAACGAGGCCTACCGCCGGCTTGGCGCGCATCCCCGCCTGATCGGCCCCGTGACCGAATTGCTTGGCGAAGCCGTCTACATGCATCAGTTCAAGATCAACGCGAAAGCTGCGTTCGACGGCGATGTCTGGCAGTGGCATCAGGACTACGGCACCTGGGCGCGGGACGACGGCATGCCCGAGCCGCGCGCCATGAATATCGCGGTCTTCCTCGATGAGGTGCTGCCGATCAACGGCGCCCTGATGTTCATTCCCCGGAGCCACAAGCGCGGCGTGCTCGAAGCTGGCCATGACCTGCAGACTACATCCTATCCGCTCTGGACGCTCGATAAGGCGACGGTGACGGATCTCGCGAAGGAGGGCGGCATCGTCGCGCCGACCGGGCCTGCCGGATCCGTCATCATGTTCCATGGCAATCTCGTCCATGCGAGCCCGCCGAACATCACCCCCTATCAGCGCAAGATCGTCTACCTGACGCTTTGCGCCGTCTCGAACCACATCACGAAGTTCCAGCGCGCGGAATGGATCGCGCACCGGGATTTCACGCCGATCGAGCCGGTCGCGGACGATGCGCTCATGACCTATGCCGCCGAACACCCGGCCGTCGCGGCTGAATGACAAGGAACTCCCGAACCATGAAAATCGGTTGCGTTTTCCCCCATTCCGAAATCGGCGACGACATGTCGATGGTCAAGGACTTCTTCCAGACGGCGGAAGGGCTTGGCTACGATCACGTGCTGTGCATCGACCACATTCTGCTGAACCGGGAAGCCAAGGGCTCGCCCTGGGCGCATTATTACACCGTCGACCGCACGTTCCACGAACCGTTGACCTTGTTCGCCTATGCGAGCGCGCTGACGACGAAAATTACCTTCGCTTCCGCTGTCATGGTCCTGCCGCAACGGCAGGCGCCGCTGGTCGCGAAGCAGGCGGCCGAAGTCGATATCCTGTCAGGTGGACGCTTGCGCCTTGGCTGCGGCATCGGCTGGAGCCCGGAGGAATATCAGGGCCTCGGTATGCACTACAAAACCCGCGCCCGGCGCTTTGAGGAACAGATCGACGTCATGCGCCGCCTCTGGACCGAGGAGGCGATCACCTACAAAGGCGACTTCCACGATATCGAGGACATGGGCATCAACCCGAAGCCCGTTCAGCAGCCGATCCCGATTTTCATCGGCGCCTTCGAGGAGAACGCCATCCGCCGCGCCGTTCGCCTGGGCGACGGCTATTCCCTCAACCCGCGCGCCGAGCCGAATGACGACACGCGCCGCTTGCTGGCGCGCATCGCCCAATGGCAGGGCGAGTTCAAGCGCGACCCCGCCACATATGGCATGAACGCGACGCTGCATCACTGGAACCGCGGCGAAGCTGTCTGGGCGGCCGACGTCAAGGCGTGGGAAGAGCTTGGCATGAGCCATGTCAGCTTCCGGACGATCGATTCCGATCTGCCGTCGCCCAAGGCGCATATCGAGGAATTGCAGAAGTTCGCGAAGCTCGTCGGCATGAAAGGCTGATCGCCATGGCCATTCCCGATACGCACCGCCGCATCGTTCTGGCGAGCCGGCCCGAAGGCATGGTCTCGCCGGACAATTTCCGGCTTGAGACCGCGCCGACGCCGCGGCCGAACCCCGGTCAGGTTCTGGTCCGGCAGATCGTCATGTCGCTCGATCCCTATATGCGCGGGCGGATGAACGCGGTCGCGGGCTATGCGCCGAATGTCGAGATCGACGCGGTCATGATCGGCGGCGGCGTCGGCGAGGTCGTGCAGTCCCTGCATCCGGATTTCGCCGTTGGGGACATCGTCGAGGGCACGCTTGGCTGGCAGGACTATTCCGTCCCGCCGCTGCAACGGCTGCGCAAGATCGAACCGAAACTGGCGCCGATTTCTACCGCGAACGGCGTGCTGGGCATGCCCGGCATGACCGCCTATTTCGGCTTGCTGCATGTGGGCGAGCCGAAGCCCGGGGAAACCGTCGTCGTTTCAGCCGCGTCCGGCGCGGTCGGCGCGGTCGTTGGTCAGATCGCCAAGATCATGGGCTGTCGGGTGGTCGGCATCGCTGGCTCGCCGGCGAAATGCGCTTACGTGGTGAATGACCTCGGGTTCGACGCCTGCATCAACTACAAGACCGACGATCTCGATGCGGCGCTCGACCGGCACTGCCCGGGCGGCGTCAACGTCTATTTCGAGAATGTCGGCGGCGCGATCTATGACGCGATCACGCGGCACCTGGCGATCGGCGCCCGCGTCGCCGTCTGCGGCGGCATCGCGGAATACAATCTGGCGGCGCCGGAGCGCGTCCCGCGCAATACCCGCTATTTCATCCCGATGCGCGCCCGCATGCAGGGCTTCCTGGTCTACGATTTCCATCACCTTTGGCCCGAAGCGCTGCCGCGCATGGCCCAATGGATCAAGGACGGCAAGCTGCAATACCGGGAAGACTGGGTCGACGGCCTGGAGAACGCCCCGACGGCGTTCATGAAGCTGTTCCAGGGCGAAAACTTCGGGAAACTGCTGGTTCGCGTCAGCCCCGATCCCAACTGAGCCAGCGGTCGGGCGTCCAGCGCTATTGCGGCCGGGCGCCGGCGGCAAGCGCGAGCTTCCGGTTGGGCAGGTCGGCCATGATGGCCGTGCGCTCGGCGTCGTCGAGCCTGGACCATTGCGCAATCTCGCGCAGGGTCCGGGCGCAGCCCTCGCAATGCCGTGTCGCCGGATCGACCAGACAGACATTGACGCACGGGCTTTTGATCCGCGGCAGCGCTTGGGACATCGTTCGACAAAGCTCCTTTTCGTGGCGGAGATATACGCGCTAAGCTTCCCCAGGAAAACCATGCCAGAGGAGCGGATATGTCCAGCGACGGGTTCGAGGAACTAGGACGCGGCTTTTATTGGCAGGACCTGACGGTCGGCCGGAAATTCCGCACCATCGGCCGGACGCTGTTCGAGAGCGATCTGATTTCGTTCATCGGCGTCACCGGCATGCAGGAAGTGCTGTTCAATAATCTCGAATATATCGAGCACGAATCGCCGACCGGGAAGCGCATCGTGCCGGGGGCATTGGTCCTGTCGGTCGCTGAAGGCCTGGTCATGCAGTCGACCTTGCAGAAGACCGGTTTCGCCTTTCTCGGCATGAGCATGGATATCAAGGGCGCGACCTGCGTCGGCGACACCATTCATGTCGACATGGAAGTGACCGAGAGCCGCGCCGCCAGCAAGGGCGGCCGCGGCCTGGTGCGGACATTGAATCGCGTCATCACGCAGAACGGCGATTGCGTGCTGGAATACACGCCGCTGCGGCTGATGAAGAGCCGGGAGGGCTGACGCGATGGCGAAGCCGCTTGCAGGCGTGACGCTGCAGCCGTTCTGGTGGGATCAGGCGCCGCGCGATCCGATCGCCCGGCCGGACGTGCCGAAGGAAGCGGATGTCGCAATCGTCGGGTCCGGCTATACCGGCTTGTCGGCGGCGCTGACGGCGCTCCGGGGCGGCAAGTCCGTGGTCGTCTTCGAGGCGGAGCAGGCAGGGCATGGCGCCAGTTCCAGGAATGGCGGCGGGGTCGGGAATTTCCCGTTCAAGCTCTCCTACTCCCAGACCGAAACGATGCTGGGCGAAGCGAACGCCAAGCAGCTTTGGCATGAGGGCCGGGCGAGCGTCGACTATCTGGAGGAACTGGTCGAGCGCGAGCAGATCCAGGCGCATTTCGTCCGCTCCGGCCGCTATCTCGGCGCGCACAAGCCCGGCGCGATGGCGGGCCTCCGCCGGGATGTCGCGATCCTGCAGGACAAGTTGGACGCCGACGTCGAGATCGTCGAGCCGGGCGAGCAGCAATCGCACATCGGCTCCGATTTTTATCATGGCGGGCGGTTCAATGTCCGGGACGGCGTCGTGCATCCGGCGAAGCTGCATGCGGGCTTGCTGGAGCGGGTCAGGGCGGCGGGCGGCGTTATCGTCGACGGCACGCGGGTGACCGGCGTCCGCTGCGACGGGGCGGCGCTGATCGTCGAGACGGCGCGCGGCCAGACCCGCGCCGGCCAGGTCGCCATCGGCGCCAACGGCTATACCGACGGCGTCCTGCCCAGCTTGAAACAGCGGGTGATCCCGGTCGCGAGTCAGATCATCGCCACCGAGGAACTGCCGGCCGAGCGGGTCAAGCGCCTCGTGCCGCGCGGCAACATGATCATCGATACGAAGCGCACCGTGCACTATTACCGCGCCAGCCATGACGGGCGGCGCATCCTGATGGGCGGCCGGCCGCTGCTGCGGAACTCCGAGGCGGAGGAGGCGGCGCCGTATCTCCGGAAATTCATGGTCGACGTCTGGCCTGAGCTTGAAGACGTCAGGATCACCCATGCCTGGGGCGGCAAGCTGGGCTTCACGTTCGACAAGCTCCCCCATATCGGCGAATTCGACGGCGTGCATTATGCCTGCGGCTATCTGGGGTCGGGCGTGGCGATGAGCACGTATCTCGGCCACAAGCTGGGGCTGCGCATGCTCGGCGATCCGGCGGGCGCGACGGCGTTCGATGGCAGGAATTTTCCGACCATGCCGTTCTACAAGGGCAATCCATGGTTCCTGTCGATCGTCGCCGCGTATTATCGCGTCCGGGATTCGATCGGCTGAAAGAGGCGACGCGCAGGGAAGGGAACAGGCATGGCGAAACAGGCGTTGATTGTAGCGTTCGATGTGAAGCCGGCGGCGCTCCCGGCCTTTCTCGCCATCCTCCGCGAGCATGCGGTCAAGACCCTGGAAGAGGAAGCTGGGTGCGAGCGCTTCGATGTGCTGACGTCCAGGGACGGCGGGCCGATCGTGCATCTTTATGAGGTCTACCGCGACGAGGCGGCGTTCGAGCTGCACCGGGAATCCGCCCGCCTCGTGGCCGTGCGCGATCGGTATCGGGACCTGATCAACGGCCGCAGTCTGACGGCGTGCGAGATCCTGGACTGATCCGTCCGGCAGATTGTCTCAAAATTACATTGAATTATGCGGGATCGATTTAAGCACCCCTTAGAGCCCGCTTTGTACTGTCTTCGACATCACGACCCCCTTCCCACCGGGAGCTGCCATGTCGAAGTCGTCGCGCCCAGCTTTTTCGTTTTTCGAACCCGGAGCGGAGCCGTCCGGCATCGATGATGCCGCGCTGCGCCGCGCGCGTTCGGCGATCGACAAGCTTAAGCGCGCCTATGTGACCGAGTGGGCGCCGGCCGCGATCGACGAACTGGAACGGGCCATCCTTATCGCCCGGTCAAGTCCCGAACAGGCGCCCGAGCAACTGGATGCGATCTTCAGGCTGGCCCACGACATGAAGGGCCAAGGCGCGACCTTCGGCTATGCCATGATCTCGGATATCGGCGGCGCCCTCTGCAACCTCACCGACCACCGGCTCACGGCGACGCAGGCGGAGCTGGAGGCGATGCTCGCGAATGTGCGGGCCGCGCGGACGATCATCCAGAACCGCCTGGAAGATCCTGATAGCCCGGAGGCGCAGTCGCTTCGCGACGACCTCCTCCAGACGGTTCGATCGCATTTGCACTGATCCGCATTGATTTGCGTCGCCGCGCGCCGGGGTCGGTTCCTTTCCGGCAGGCGAACAGGTAACGTCCTGCCTGGGCGAGCGCTTGCGGCAGGATCAAGGCATGGACACTTCTCGCGAGGCGAATTGGCGGCCGCCGTCGATGGATGCGTTGTTGAGCGCCGCGGCCGGCGTCGACCTCATCGCCGACTACGGGCGGCAGGCGACGACAGCGGCGCTGCGTGACGCGATCGTCGGCGCGCGCGCCTCGGGCGGCATGACGCCAGATGCCTTGCTCAGCGATGCGGCCTTGCGCTTGATCGCGCGCCGCCGCCGTTCGATCCAGCCAGTGTTCAATCTGACGGGCTCGGTGCTCCACACCAATCTCGGCCGTGCGCCGTTGGCGAGCGCCGCCCTTGCCGCGATGCAGACGGCGGGCGGCTTCGTCAATCTGGAATACGATCTTGCATCGGGCCGGCGCGGCCAGCGCGACGATCATGTGTCGAACTGGCTCAAACGCCTGACCGGGGCGGAGGCGGCGATCGCCGTCAACAACAATGCCGCCGCCGTGCTCGCTGTCCTGAGCGCGCTCGGCAAGGGCCGGGAAGCCATCATCTCGCGCGGCGAACTGGTCGAGATCGGCGGCGCCTTCCGCATGCCGGATGTCATGGCCGCCGCCGGCGTGACGCTCCGCGAAGTCGGCGCGACCAATCGGACCCACCTGGCCGACTATGTGAATGCGATTACCGATGCGACGGCGATGATCGTCCGGGTTCGGCCGTCGAATTACGCCATCGTCGGGTTCACGTCGTCCGTGCCAGAGGCGGAGTTGGCAGCGCTGGCGCGGGAGCGCGGCCTGATCTTTTATGACGAACTTGGCGCCGGCGCCCTGGTCGATTTCACCCGCTGGGGCCTGCCCTATGAGCGCACCGTGCAGGATGCGCTGAAGGGCGGGGCGGATATCGTCAGCTTTTCGGGCGACAAGCTGCTGGGCGGGCCGCAATCCGGCTTGATTGTCGGCAAGCGGGACCTGGTCGCCAAGGTCGCGAAGCATCCATTGAAACGGGCGATCCGGCTCGACAAGGTGACGCTTGCCGCGCTCGAGGCGACGCTGGCGCTCTACGACGATCCCGACAGCCTTGCCGCACATCTGCCGGGGCTGCGTCTCCTCAGCCGGCCGGCCGCTGCTATCCACGCCGCGGCGACGCGGGCGCTTCCGGCCCTGGCGGCGGCGCTGCCGGGTTGGGCCGTCGCGATCGAAGCCTGCAGCAGTCAGATCGGCTCCGGGGCGCTGCCGGTCGATCTCCTGCCCAGTCACGCGCTGACGGCGGCGCCCGCCGGTCCCGATCCGAAAGGCGCCGGCCGACGCCTGGCGGCGCTTGGCGCAGCGCTCCGGCAATTGCCGGTCCCCGTCATCGGCCGGATCGCGGAAGACCGGTTCTGGCTGGATTGCCGCTGTCTGGAAGACGAGGCGGCCTTCGGCGCGCAATTGCGTCTGCTGGACGCGCCATGATCGTCGCGACCGCCGGACATATCGACCATGGCAAGACGACGCTCGTCGCGGCGTTGACGGGCGTCGACGCCGACCGGCTTCCGGAAGAAAAACGCCGCGGCATGACCATCGACCTGGGCTTTGCCTATCTAGATGCCGGCGCCGACGGCCGGATCGGCTTCATCGACGTGCCCGGTCATGAGAAGTTTGTCCGGACGATGCTGGCGGGCGTCGCCGGCGTCGATCTGGCGCTGCTGGTGGTCGCGGCCGACGATGGCGTCATGCCGCAAACCCGCGAGCATCTGGCGATCCTGAACTTGCTGGAAGCGCCGGCGGGGGCGATAGCCATCAGCAAGGCCGATATGGTCGAACCGGATCGGATCGCCGCCGTCGAAGCGGACATTCGGGCGTTGACGGAAGGCGGGGCGCTGGACGGGGCGCCGATCTTTCCGGTTTCGGGCGTCACCGGGGCAGGGGTCGAGGCGCTCAAGCAGCATCTGGTCCGCGCCGCCCGGCAGGCGGCCCGGCCGCCGGCGGATGGGCGGTTCCGGCTCGCGATCGACAGGGTGTTCCAGTTGCGCGGCGTCGGGCTTGTCGTGACCGGCACGGCCTATGCGGGCGCGATCAAGGCCGGCGACCGCGTGCGGTCAGCGCCCGGCGGCGCCGTCGCCCGGGCGCGCGGCCTGCATGCCCAGAACAAGGAAAGCCACGCCGGCCGGGACGGGCAGCGCCTGGCCATCAATCTGGCCGGCATCGACCCGGAGGCCGTCAGCCGGGGCGACTGGCTGGTCGCGGAGGATGGCCTTAGCCAGTCGACCAAGTTGGATGTGCGCGTCACGGCGGCGGCGGAAGCGCTGGGCGGCCCTGGCCTTCCCGACGGCGCGGCGATTCATCTGCACCACGGCGCGGCGGATATCCCGGGACGCATCCTGTTTCTGGAAGGGCGGAAGCTGGCGCCCGGCGAGACCGGTTATGCCCGCATCACCCTGGAACGCCCGGTCGCGGCGGCTGCCTGGGAACGCTTCGTGCTGCGTGACCAGCAGGGCAAGGCGACGCTGGCGGGCGGCCGCATCCTCGACCCCGATCCTCCCAACCGGCGCTGGCGGGAGTCGGCGCGCTTTCAGGCGCTCGATACCGGGGATGCGGCGGCGGCCCTCTCAGCGCTGCTGGACGTCGCGCCGACCGTCGCCTGGACAGGCTTTGCGCTGGCCCGGAACCTGGGCGAGGGCGCGAGGGCCGCTGTTCTCCGGAGAGCGGGGCCGGTGCAGCTTGGCGAAGGCGCCGGCATGCTGCTCGCGGCGCCAGACCGGGTCGAGGCGCTGGAGGCAGAGATTATATCGGCGTTGACCGCGTGGCATGCCGAACGGCCGGAAGAGCCTGGCGCCGCCGGGGTCGCGCTCCGCCAACGGTTGAGCGTGCGTCCTCCGGCGCCGCTTTTCGACGCCGTCGTTGAGCGGATGGCGGCGAGCAAGCGCCTGACTCGCGCCGGCGGCCGCCTGGCTTTGCCTGGGCATATCGTTCGCTTTTCCGACTTTGAAGAGCGCCTCTGGCGACGGATCGAGCCGCTGTTGATCGATGGCGGCATCCGGCCGCCGCGGGTCCGGGAAATCGCCGAAGAGCTCGGCGTCGATCATGTGCCGGTGCTGGCGCTGTTGAAACGGGCTGCGCGCATGGGCTTGCTGGCGCCGGTCGCAGGCAACCGCTTCTTTCCGCCTGAAGCGATCGAGCAGCTTCTGGAGATCGCGCGCGCGGTCGCGGCCGAGTCCGCCGACGGCGCGTTCACGGCGCAAGCCTTTAAGGATAGCGCCGGCATCGGCCGGAACGTCGCGATCGAAGTGCTGGAATATATGGACAAGTCCGGCCTCACCCAGCGGCAGGGCGAAGCGCGGCGGCTGCTCTGAGGGGCGGCGGCTCGGTCAGGTTTCCAGCATGATTTTGCCGATATGCTGGCTGGATTCCATCAGCGCGTGGGCTTCCGCCGCCTGATCCAGCGGGAAGGTCTTGTAGATCACCGGACTGCAGGCGCCGCTTTCGAACAGCGGCCAGACCTTGGCTTCGAGCGCGCGGCAGATGCTCGCTTTCTGCTCGATGGTCCGGGAGCGGAGCGTCGATCCGGTCACGGTCAGGTGCTTGCGGTGGATCAGGCCGAAATCAGCTTCGACGACCGTGCCGCCCATCAGCGCCACAAAGCAAAGCCGGCCTTCCCGGGCGAGGAGCTCGAGCTGGCGGGGAATGTAATCGCCGCCGACCATGTCCAGGATGACGTCGACGCCGCGGCCATTGGTGAATTCCTTGCCGACGGCCACAAAGTCCTCGGTGTTGTAGTTAATGCCGCGATCGGCGCCGAACGCTTCGCAGGCGCGGGCTTTTTCGTCCGAACCCGCAGTCGCCAGAACCGGAGATCCGAAAGCTTTCGCCAACTGAATGCCGGTATAGCCGATGCCGCTTGTGCCGCCCTGTGCCAGGAAAACCTCGCCGGGCTTGAGCGCGGCGCGCTCGAAGACATTGGTCCAGACCGTACAGAAGGTTTCCGGCACGCCGCCTGCCGCTGCAAGATCGACCTTTGGCGGGAGCGCCATGCACTGGGGCTCCGGCACGTTGACGAACTCCGCATAGCCGCCGCCAGAGAGCAGGGCGCAGACCGCATCGCCGACCTTGAAGCGGCTGACATCGGGGCCGAGGGCGACGACTTCGCCGGCGGCTTCGAGACCCGGGATATCCGTCGCGCCGGGCGGCATCGGGTAGAGGCCCTGGCGTTGCAGGGTGTCGGCGCGGTTAACGCCGGCGGACGCGATCTTGACCAGCACTTCCCCGGCCTTTGGCTCCGGCACTGGGCGTTTGCCGATCTTCAGGGCGTTCGGCCCGCCGGGCCGCGGGATTTCGATGGCATGCATCACATCTGGAATATTGGCCATGGCTTGGCTCCTTCTGAAAGGCTGGCGAAACAATCGATGGGCGCGAATGGCCTTTCGGCGCAGGCGATCCCTTTGCTATCGTCGGACTGTCGCATGATGAGGAGAGGCGAACAATGTTCGAGGAAGAGACGTCAAAGCCGAAAGTCGCCTATCAGCTTGGGGACGACTTGGAACGCTGGTCGGTTGCGGATCTGGCGGAATTGATCGCATCTTTGCGCGCCGAGATGGCGCGCGTTGAAGCTGATATGCAGAGAAAAAAGGGCAAGATGACGGCAGCGGAATCCTTGTTCAAAATCTGAGAAATAGTAATGTTCTTGCATAATTGCCCGCCAGTGGTCAGTAACCGCCCGGCATTTACCATTCGTTAACCATTATGGCGTAATCGTCGATCTATCGGATGTTGACTGCATCCGTCGTCTCTTTGACGCCTCCCTGTTGACCTGGGCCGCCCCTCGAAGGCGGCCCTCTTTTTTTTGGCGCTCCCTCTGCTAGAACTCACGCTAAGATCGGCGATGGAGCATGGCGGCGTGGCGCGCGACAACGAGACCCGGGACCGCTTCGGCGCTTTCCTCCCCATTCAGACCCGCTGGGCCGACATGGATAGCTACGGCCATGTCAACAACATGGTTTTCTACAGCTATATCGACACGGCCGTGACGGCTTTCCTCGTCCGCGAAGCTGGGCATGACAAGGATATCGCCGCCGCCATCGGCCTTGTCGTCGAAAGCGGCTGCTCATATTTCGAGCCAGTGGCGTTTCCTGCCGTGATCCACTGCGGCGTTCGTGTGGCGAAACTCGGCCGGTCCAGCGTCAGATATGAGGTCGGCATGTTCGTGGACGACGCGACCTTGCCTGCGGCCCTTGGATTTTTCGTGCACGTATTCGTCGAACGCGCCTCGGGCCGGCCGATGCCGATGCCTGACAGGATCCGCGCCGCCCTGGCGCCCTTGCAACTGATTTGCGGAGACTAGTTCATGCGGGCTATTTCAATCGCGACCGCCCTGGCTGCAGCGCTCTGCTGGGCGCCTGTCCAATCCCAACCTACGGACGCGCCGGCCGCCGCCTCGGCGGCGCCAGCGCAGACGGCGGAGGCGATGGCAGCAGCCCAACGCGTGCTCGCGCTCAGCCAGGCTGACGATCTGGCGCGCAATATTTTCCGCAGCCAGGTCGCTGGCGTCATCGGCCAGTTGCAGCAGAATGCGCCAGACCTGCCAGGGCGCGCCTTCGTGATCCTGGAAGAAGAATTCGACCGGATCGAAGATCAGATGGTCGATGAACTGGTCCTGGCGACGGCCGTCATGTATGCGGAGCGCTTTACGGTCGCCGAATTGGGCGAGCTCGCGGCATTCTACGAATCCTCCGCCGGCCAGAAAGCCTTGCTCGAATTGCCGAAGCTGGCGAATGCGGGAATGGTCCAGGGACGGGAGATCGGCGAGCGCTTGGGCGAAGTGGCGGCCACCCGCGCGCTCGATCGGATGGATGCCGAGGGCTTGCTGAAAAAGCCCTAACGCACATTTTGCCCGTGCGGACTGTCCGCGTGCAGCGACGCCAGCGCTGCAAATTCGGCGATGGTCAGCGTCTCGGCCCGCCGGGTCGCGAGGATGCCGGCCGCGTCGAGCAGCGCTTCCGGCGAGCCGCCAAGCGCCTTCAGCGATTGCCGAAGCATCTTCCGGCGCTGGCCGAATGCGGCTCCCGTGACGGCCTCCATGGCGGCGAAGCGCAATGGGCCGGGAAGGGCGCCAAGCGGCGTCAACCGGACTACCGATGACGCGACCTTCGGCGGCGGCGTGAAGGCGCCACCCGGCAGATCGAACAGCTTTTCCGCCCGCATCAGCCATTGGGTCAGGACGGACAGCCGCCCATAGGCCTTGGAGCCGGGCTTCGCGGCGAGGCGCTCCGCCACTTCCTTCTGGAACATCAGGACCATGCCGCCGAACGCATTGGGCGCGGTCGCGACGGCTTTCAGCCAGCGCACCAGCAAAGGCGTCGCGATATTGTAGGGCAGATTTGCGACGATCCAACGCGGCGCGGACCCGAGCGTCGTCAGATCGAGGGTCAGGGCGTCGGCCATGACGACGGTCAGGCGCCCGTCCGCCGCGGCGGCGATTTCCTCTGCGATCCGGGCGCACCGGGGGTCGATCTCAATCGCGACCATGCGCGCCGCCCCGGCGGCTAGCAAGGCTCGGGTCAGGCCGCCGGGGCCGGGGCCGATCTCAATGACCGTGGCGGCATCGATGGGGCCAGGGGCCTTGGCGATGCGGCCGAGGATATTCGGGTCGGTCAGAAAATGCTGGCCGAAGCGCTTGTCGGCCTGAAGATCGTGCGCGCGAATGACGTCCCGAAGCGGCGGCAGGGCGTCGAGCCCGGCGTTCATCGGGCGCGACGGCGCCGGGCGGCGATGGCGGCCGCCAGATCGAGCGCCGCCAGGAAACTCGACGGATCGGCGATGCCGCGGCCGGCGATATCGAACGCCGTGCCATGGTCGGGGGACGTGCGCACCACGGGCAGGCCCAGGGTCACATTCACGCCGGAATAAAAATCAAGCGTCTTCAAGGGGATCAGCGCCTGGTCGTGATACATGCACAAGGCTGCGTCATAGCCCGCGCGCGCGGCCTCGTGGAACATCGAGTCCGGGCTGAACGGTCCCGTCGCCATGATGCCCGCCTGGCGAAGCGCTTCGACGGCAGGCTGAATCAGGTCGATGTCCTCACGGCCCATCTTGCCTTCTTCGCCGGCATGAGGGTTCAGGCCCGCAACGGCGATCCGGGCCGGATCGAAGCCGAAATCCCGGGTCAATGCAGCCGCGAGCGCCGTGGCGAGGCGGACGATCGCCTCGGTCGAAACCGCGTCGATCGCCTGGCGGAGCGGCATATGCGTCGTCAGCGGCACGACGCGCAATTGCGGCCCGGCCAGCAGCATGATCGGCTGGGCGGCCGGGTCGCTCAACGCGCCGACAAATTCCGTCTGGCCAGGATAGGCGAACCCGGCATCATACAAGCTGCGCTTGTAGACCGGGTTGGTGACAAAGCCGCCGATGCGGCCGGCCATCGCAAGTTGGGTCGCGGTTTCGATGGAGGCTATCGCCGGCTTCGCATGGGCAGGATCGGGCGCCCCCGGATGGACCTCGCCTGCAAGCGCCATGGGCAGAACCGGCAGCGCGCGGCCAAAAACCTTGGCCGCGGTTTCGGGCGTCGCTTCGACGATCGGCGTATCGAGGCCGAGGCGCGCCGCAAGCCGGACGAGGCGGGCCGGGTCGTCGATCGCGAAGAACACAGGGCCCGAGGCCCGGCGCGCCAGCCACGCGGCGAGCGTCAACTCCCCGCCGATTCCGGCAGGGGTGCCCATGGTGACCGCGAGCGGAAGTCCCTCGATCAACGCAATCAGCCGCGGATATCGATGAACGCGACCCGGCGCAGGTCGCGCAGATAGCGTTCCGCCCGGCGTTCGGCCCGCTGGCGCTGGATGCTCTCCGCCACCCGCTCGGCCGACGGCAGCCCGTCGCCGACTTCGGCGCGGCGGCAGACCATCAGCACGGCGACCCGGTCCTGCAGCAGAAAGGTTTCGGTCTGCTCGCCGGGGCGCAAGGCTCCGACCGGCCCGCGAAGTTCGTCCGGCAAGTCGCCGATCCGGGCGTCGACGACGCGGGCGGGTTGATCGGATTGCAGCGTGCGCGCCGCCCGTTCGAAGTCATCGCAACCATCGATGCCCTGGAGCGCGTCGGCCAGTTGTTGGCGGGCCGCCGGGATGGCGTCGGCATTGGCGACGCGCAATGTCGCCCGCGCCAATGTCACGACTGCCTGGGCCGCGTCGCCCGTGCTCACCTCGGTGCGTTCGATCAGTCGCAGCAGATACACGCCGCGGTTGGTCGTGACCGGCGGACTGACCTCGCCGGGCTGCAGTTGGGCGAGCGCGGCTTGCAGGGCCGGGTCCAGTTGATCGGCCCTGATCTGGCCAAGGTCGCCGCCGACCGCCGCCGTCGTCGACCGTGAATGGCGCTGGGCCAATTGCGCGAACGATCCGCCATCCGCCAATTGGGCTGCGATTTCCGCCGCCAGGGCCTGCGGATCGCCTTCGCTGGCAGGCAGGAAGATCTCGGCGGCGCGGACGATGGCGCTGCCGCCAGCGTCGCGGATCAGGGAGAGGGCGCTGTTTACCTCGTCGGCAGCGACGGAGATCTGCGGGATAACCCGGCGCAGCACCACCTTCCGCCAGAGCAGATTGGCTTTGGTCATATCGATGATCGCGGAGACGGGAATGCCGCTCGCCGTCATCTGGGCGAACAGACCGCCCGGCTGCATGTCGTTGTTGCGCTCGATCGTGGCGAGCCCGGCCTGGATTTCGGCATCGCTGACCTTGAGGCTGAGGCGTTCCGCCTCCTGGGCCTTCAGCCGGTCATCGATCAGGTCGTTCAACGCGCGCCGGGCAAGTTGCTTCTGCTCCGGCAGCGACATGGTCGTCAGGGCGTTCGGGGCCAGAAGCTTCATGCGGGCGTCGAGATCGTAGTCCGTGATCGCGGCGTCATTGACGGACGCGATGATGCGCCCGACCGATTGCTGGGCGGCCGACGGGCCGGCAAACGCCGCCAGCGCGCCCAGGAAGATCAGGGCCGCGATTGACAGGATTGCGCTTTGCCGCATCCGCATGGTGCCTATAGTCTCCTGGTGTTCGGTCCAGATTGCCTGATGCTTTGTAGCGGGGCGGCGAGGGTTTCCGCAACCGGCCCGCTTTCGTAAACATTGACGCTTGCGCGGAAGCGCGCGAAGACTCGCGTGACATACGCTTCGCCGTTCTAGAATGAAAGGATGTCTGCCCGATGCGGATTGCTTTTGCCGATTTATCGACGCCCAAAAGCGGCGTCTTCGCAGTCCTTGTCGGGGAGGGCGGCGCGATGGGCGAGACGGCGGCCCAGGCGGATAAGGCGGCAGGCGGCGCGATCAAGCGCGCCGTCGCGACCCTGGGCCTCAAGGGAAAACTTGGCGAAATCATCGACGTGCCGATGCCGGATGGCGTCGGCTATAGCCGGTTGGTGGCGATCAGCGTCGGCGACCCCGCCAAGCTGGATGCTCTCGGCGCCCAGACAATCGGCGGCAAGCTTTACGGCCTGCTCGCCAAGGGCGGGGAACGGCAGGTAGCGGTCGCGGCCGATGCGCCGAAGGGCGAGGCGCTCGCCCCGGAAGACCTGGGCGCGGAAATCGCCTACGGCATGAAGCTCGGGGCCTACCGCTTCGCCAAGTACCGGACGAAAGGGCCCGAAGCGACGCCGCCGGAACTGACCAGCTTGCGCATCCTTTCGGCTGCGACGGCGCTTTGCCGCAAGCGCTTCGGCGCCCTCGACGCCATTGCCGACGGCGTCTATCTGGCGCGCGATCTCCTGGAAGAACCGCCGAACCAACTCTATCCGGAAAGCTTCGCCGCGCGCTGCGAGAACCTGAAGACGCTTGGCGTCGTAGTTGAAGTTCTGGATGAGAAAGCGCTCGCAAGGCTCGGCATGGGGGCGCTTTTAGGCGTTGCTCAGGGTAGTGCTCGTCCGGCCCGTGTGGTCATCATGCATTGGCAGGGCCGCAAAGGCGGCAAGGGTCCGCTCGCCCTGGTCGGCAAGGGCGTCACCTTCGACACCGGCGGCATTTCCTTGAAGCCCGCCGCCGGCATGGAGGACATGAAGTACGACATGGGCGGCGCAGCCGCCGTCGTTGGGGCCATGCAGGCGATCGCTGGCCGCAAGGCCAAGGCGAACGTCGTCGCCATTGTCGGCCTGGTCGAGAACATGCCGTCCTCGTCGGCGCAGCGCCCTGGCGACGTCGTGACGTCGATGTCCGGCCAGACCATTGAGGTGATCAATACCGACGCCGAGGGCCGGCTCGTGCTGGCGGACGTGCTCTGGCACGTGCAGAAGAAGTACAAGCCCGCCGCCGTGATCGATCTCGCCACATTGACCGGCGCCATCGTGGTCGCGCTCGGCGGCGTCTACGGCGGCATGTACGCCAATGACGACGCGCTGGCGGCGAACATCGTCGCCGCGGGCGAGGCGACGGGCGAGTTGATGTGGCGCATGCCGCTGCACGATGACTACGATCCGCAGATCGCGTCCCCCATCGCCGACATGAAGAATGTCGGCGGCCGCGAGGCCGGCAGCGTGACGGCGGCGCAGTTCCTGAAGCGCTTCATCGTCGACAAGACGCCCTGGGCGCATCTCGATATCGCAGGCGTCGCATGGACGACCAAGGCTAAGCCGACCGTGCCGAAAGGCGGCGCCGGGTTCGGCGTGCGCCTCCTGGACCGGCTAGTCGCGGACCGATTCGAGAGCTGACCGATGCCGGCGGACGATGCCGCGGCGGCGCCTGACGCCTGGATCGATTTCCTGAACGCCGACGGTCGGCCGCTCGAAGCCGCGCTCGGCCGCTGGCTTGAGCGCGACGGTCCCGCGACCGCCGTCCGGACCCTGGTGTTGACGGCGGAGGGCGAGCGCGCGTCGGCGTTGAATGCCGGCCTTTGGACTTTCGACCCCGCCAGCTTCCTTCCCCATGGCGGCCCCGGCGACGGCGACCCGGCAGAGCATCCGGTCTGGATCGCAGCGGAAGCGCCGGATGCTGCGGCTGGCCGCATCGTCGTCGTCGATGACGCGGCGCCCGCGGATTGGGCGGCCTATGCAGCGCGCATGTATCTCTTCGACGCCCGGGACGGGGCGGCGCGGGATGTGGCCCGCGCCCGCTGGCGCGATTGGAGCGCCGAGGGGCGATCGCTGGCATACTGGAGTTTCGACGGCGGGGATTGGCGGCTGGAGCGGCGCGGCTAGATCGATACAGTACACCTGGATGACCAACAGGAGCACATCATGGCGAAATTGGCGGCGTTTAATCTGCAACAATGGATCGCCGACAATCGGTCTCTGCTGAAGCCGCCGGTCGGCAACGCGCAGCTTTATAAGACGACCTACAAGAACTTCATCATCATGGTGATCGGCGGCCCGAACGAGCGCACCGACTATCACGACGATCCCGGCGAGGAATTGTTCTATCAGGTCGAAGGCGAGATGGTCCTGCGGGTGATCGAGGACGGCGAGCCGGTCGACGTCCCGATCCGCGCAGGCGAGATGCTGCTGCTGCCGCCCCATGTCCGCCATTCGCCGCAACGCCCCGCCGGCAGCGTCGGCCTGGTGGTCGAGCGGATCCGGCTGCCCGGCGAACTGGATGCGTTCGAGTGGTATTGCGAGGCCTGCGGCGAATGCCATCACCGCCGCGAATTCGAACTGGCGGATATCGAGAAGGACCTGCCGCCGGTCTTCCGTGAATATCATGCCGACGAAAAGCTGCGGACCTGCAAGGCCTGCGGCCACGTCAATCCCGGCAAGTCATAGAGGGGCTGCTTGATGCGAGCCATTGTTTGCGCCGCCTTCGGCGAGCCTGAGACGCTGACTGTCGGCGACCTTCCAGCCCCAGCGGCGGGGGCGGGGGAGGTCTTGATCGACGTCACGGCGGCCGGGGTCTCGTTCGCTGATACCCTGATGATCCGCGACATGCACCAGAACAAGCATCCCTTGCCCTTTGCGCCCGGGATGGAAGTCGCTGGCCGGATTGCTGCGACCGGCGCGGGCGTCACGGACTTCAAGCCGGGCGACCGGGTGATGGCGCTGGTTTACGACGGCGGCTATGCAACTCAGGCGAAAGCCGCTGCGACCGAAACCTTTCCCTTGCCGGAAGGCGTCAGCGACGCGGCGGCGGCGGCGCTCTGCTCGGTCTATCTGACGGCCCATTGCGCGCTGGCGTTCGAGGCGCGGCTGCAGCCGGGCGAGACTTTGCTGGTTCTGGGCGCGGCCGGGGGCGTCGGCCTCGCCGCCGTAGAGGTCGGCAAGGCGCTTGGCGCCACAGTGATCGCGGCCGCTGGCGGCGCGGAGAAGACCGCGGTCGCCACAGCCCACGGCGCCGACGCCGTCATCGATTACCGAACGGAGGATCTGCGCCAGCGCGCGCTCGATCTCTCTGGCGCCGGGGTCGATGTCGTCTTCGATCCGGTCGCGGGCGACTATTATGAGCCGTCGTTTCGGGCGCTCGATTGGGGCGGACGGTATCTCACCATCGGCTATGCCGGCGGCGCCATTCCGAAGATCCCGGCCAATCTGCTGCTGGTCAAGAACCGGGCGGCGTTGGGATTTGCGCTGATGCACTACCGTCGCCGCCATACGGCGCTGTTGCGTCAGTCGGCCGATACGCTGCTGGCCTGGGCGGCGGCTGGCGTCGTCCGGCCGCGAATCGCGGCGGATATGCCGCTCGCGGACGCGCCGACGGCGATGCGCGCCGTCATGGACCGCAAGGCGATCGGCAAATACGTGCTGACGGTCTCGCCATAGGACGCGCCCCATGAAAATGCCGCATTTCTGCGCCAAATGACGGACATCAGATCACCGTCGGAGGGATAACCATGTTTCGCGCATTCGCGAAGTCCGTTGCTATCGCTGCAGCCGCCGTATGGATCATCGGCGCAGGCGGCGATGGCGGCGCAGAATCGGACCAGGAAGCTAATCGGACAGTCTATCAAATTATGCTGGAGGACCGCGAGGGCCGCCATAGCACGTCGGTCGACCTGTTCGTGGTGGGCAAGGGGCAAGCCAGGGTGGCGAAGACGCAGCCCGGCATCGCCCGGCGCAATCAGGCGCGGATCGATTATTCGGCCGTTCCGCTTGTGGGCCATCTATCCGAGCATCGCTATGATAAGGAGGATTTCACCCCCGAAGACGAAGTCGGGCTGGTGAAGGTCGACGGCGACCGTCTGATTTTTCTCCTGAATTTGACGGGCGCGCCCAAGCCGAAAGAGGTCAAGAAGCTGGTTGTGCTGAATAAATCCTTCGCCTTCGAAACGGAGAGAGGCCTCAAAGCCGGTCGGGCGGTCGGTCATGCGGGATGGGACAAGCGCGGCCGGACGGTCGGCATCCTCTATTGGAATGGCGACGGCACGCTGAAAGCGCTGGTGCGGCCGTTCGTCGTTACGGACTCAGGCGTCTGGTGATAGGACCAAGCCGCATCCTGTTCGCCGCGGTTCTGGCGGCCCTGGCCCTCGCCGGACCGGCGGGGGCCGATGGCTCGTTGACGCCGAAAGAGGTCAAGCTGACGCAACCCGCGCCCTGGGGCGATACGGCCGAGCGCGGCTACGCGGTGCTGCTGCCGCCCAATCTTAAGCCCGAAGAGCGCGTTCCCGCCATCGTGCTGCTCCATGACGCTGGCGACGACCCCTTGGCGGCGGTCTACCGCCATGGCTGGATCGCGACCGCCAGTCAGGCGCACTTCGCCCTGGTCGCGCCCGCCGCCGGCCCCCAGGCGCAAGGCCGGGCCGAGGGCGGATTTTTCAATGCGAAGGTCTGGAACGCCGGAACGCCGGGCGCAGCCGCTTGGGCCGACGCGGCGTTCCTGGCCGCTGTCGCCAAGGATATCGTCGCGAAGCAGCCGATCGACCCGGCGCGGATTTATCTTGTGGGTTTCGGGGAAGGCGGCGCGATGGCGCAGCGGGTCCTGATCGAGGCGCCAGGCCGCTTCGCCGCGATCGCCAGCGTCGGCGGGCCGCTTTACCAGGTACCCGACACGGTCAAGACGCCGCGTCCGCTTTTGCTGATGCAAGGCTTGGCCGATCCGACGAACCCTGCCTATGGCGGCGCGGTCTATACGCCCTGGGCCGGCCCTGGCATGCGCTCGTCGCTCCAGGATCAGGCGACGGCATGGTCGGCGGCGCTGGGATGCGGGCGAAGCGCCATTGCGCCGCCGCCAGAGGGCGCGCCCGCGGACGGGGGGACGGTCACCCGCTGGGATTGGAGCGGCTGTGTCGATCCGGGCGCGCTCCGCGTGATCTGGGTCAGCGGGCTCGGCCGGCAATGGCCGGGCACGGGCGCCGGCCCCCTGCCGGCGCGGATCGCGGGGCCGGCGAACGACGCCATCTTTGCGCCATGGGAAATCTGGCGCTTCTTCGAGGACCGCAGCATTCAAGCCAAACCTTAGTCAAGGATATAGCCGATGACCATGCGCGCATGGCGCGTCGCCGATTGGGGCGCGCCGGACAGCATCGCTCTGGAGACAACCTCGATTCCGACGCCAGGGCCTGGCGAGGTCATGGTGAAGGTGCGCTATGCCGCGCTGAACTTCTTCGATGCATTGATGATCGCCGGGAAATATCAGGTGAAGCCGCCGCGGCCGTTCACGCCGGGATGCGAAATCGCCGGCGAGGTCGTCGCTGTCGGCGAGGGCGTGGATTTGCCGCTCGCCTCCCGGGTTTGCGGCCAGCCGGACTGGGGCGGCTTCGCTGATTATTGCGTGATGCCGGTCGCTGCGCTGCGGGCGGTCCCGAATGAAGTGGACCTGAAGGCCGCCGCCTGCGTGCCGGTGATTTACCCGACGGCGCATGTCGCCCTCCGCCGCCGCGCCGGCCTGCAGGCCGGGGAGACGTTGCTGGTCACGGCCGCCGCAGGCGGCGTAGGCGTCGCGGCGGTGCAGTTGGGCAAGGCCTGGGGCGCCAAGGTCATCGCGCTCGCGGGCGGACCGGAGAAATGCCAGGTCGCCCTGGATAATGGCGCCGATCATGCCTTCGACTACGCAGCCGACGCCGACTGGGTCGAGCCGGTCCGGGCGCTGACCGATGGCCGCGGAGTCGATGTGATCTACGATCCCGTCGGGGGCGACATCTTCAATACGGCGCTCAAGGTCATCGCCTTCGAGGGGCGCGCGGTTATCATTGGCTTTGCCGGCGGCGAAATCCAGAAGGTCGCGGCCAATCGGCTGCTGCTGAAGAACGCATCGGCGGTCGGCGCGATCTGGGGCGGCTATCTCGCCCGCGACCCGGCCTATGCCGTCACCGTCGTCGACGATTGTTTTGCTATGATGGCCCGCAAGGAGATCGCGCCCGCAATCTTCAACGTCTATCCGATGGCGGCGTTGCCGGAAGCGCTGACCGCCCTGGATTCCCGCAAGACCTGGGGCAAGTTGCTGATCGATATGGCGGCTTGAGGCGCGTCAGGCCTGGACCACGGTCGCCCGTTTCAGGGCGACGGGCAGGCCGTCGCCAAAGCGCCTGAGTTCGACCGTGCCCGAGAGGCGCACAGGTCCGTTCAGCGGGTCGACGAATGCCGTCGCCGGTATCACTTCAATAACCGGCCAGAGTTTCTGCCGGTCGCAACTCGGACAACCGACGGCGCGTTGGGTGAAGATCAGGCGGCCATAGCCTGGGGTTCTCCGAATGAAGCCGGTCAGGGTCAGCTCCGTGTTCGCCATCGCTTCAAGCGCCGGCGGAAAGGGGACGCTTGTCGCATAGGCCGCCGCCGACATTTCCCGCAAGGCGCGCCAGTAGCGCTCTTCCTCGGGCCGGGCGACATGGGCCTGATCTGATGCGTGCGGCTCCGACCCTTCCGTGCATCCGCTCAAGACAGCGCCGCCGCCGGCGAGCGCCAGCGGCGCCGTTCCGACGAAGCGGAGGAATGTGCGTCTTGCTGCTGGTTGCGCCTTCAGCGACATCGGTCAATGCTCCCGTTAAACCGCCCGGATGATGCGGATTCTGGCTTAACGACGGTCTTAGGAAATCACGTGGCATTCGATCGATCTTCCGGTTCCCGCCTTTTGGCGGGCCTGTAAAATGGCGGGTAAGCTGCTCGCCATCAAACTATTGGGGCATGGCGCGCGCGTCCGCGCGAACGCGGTCCAGTCAAGCAGGACGGCCGCATCCCGCGCGGAAGCCGCCGCCGGATGACCCCCTTCGGATTCGCAATCCTGCTGCCGTTCCTGTTGACGCCGATCGCATCCTTTCTGTTTCGGATGGTCAACGCGACGATCGCCCCGGACCTGATCGCCGAGTTCAACCTGGGGCCGGCGGAGCTGGGGTTCGTCACAAGCCTCTACTTCATCGGCTTCGGCCTGGCGCAATTGCCGATGGGCGTCCTGCTGGACCGGTTCGGACCTCGTCCGGTCGTTCTGGCGCTGCAGATCATCGGCGCGACCGGCGGCATGTGGTTTGTGCTGGCGGATGGGCAGACAGGATTGCTCCTGGGGCGGTTTCTGATTGGCGTCGGCATGGCGGGGAGCGTCATGGCGGGCCTCAAGGCGGCGAACATCTGGTTCGATCGGTCGCGGGTCCCGGCGATCAACGCGCTGCTGTTCGGCATGACCGGGGTCGGCGGCATGCTGGCGACCGGGCCGCTGATGCTGCTGCTGAAGGTGATTGACTGGCGGTCGGCGCTGCTGCTGATTTCGGCCTATTGCTGCCTGGTGGCGTTGATCGCGGCCGTGCTGATCCCAGGCGCGCCGCGCCCGGCCGTCCAACCGCGCCTTGGCGCGCAGATCGCCGCCATCGGCCGGATTTATGCTTCCGGGCCATTCCTTCGATATGCGCCGCTGACGGTCGCGGTGATCGCAGCTTATTCAGCCTATCAAAGCTTATGGGTCGTCGTCTGGCTCCGGGATATCGAGGGGGCGGGGCGCGACGTGCAGGCCTGGAGCTTGTTCGCGATGATGGCTGCCATGATGACCGGCAATTTCGTCTTCGGCGCGGTCAACGCCCGGTTGGCCCGGCACGGCGTCACGACGTTGCAGGCCGCGCTTGCGATCATGGCGGCGATGATCGGCGCGCAATCCCTGATTCTGCTTGGCATATTGCCGTTTTCCCTGCCGCTCTGGTGCGTGGCCGGGTTTTGCGCCAGCGGACCGATCGCGATGTTTGCGGTGCTCTCGACCCGGTTTCCCGCCGATCTCGCCGGGCGCAGCAACACGGCGCTCAATCTCCTGGGCTTCCTTGCCGGGTTCTTTCTTCAAAGCGGCATCGGGCTTATTCTGGACCAGTTCCCGGTCGCGGCGGATGGCGGCTATTCTGCGGAAGGCCATCGCATCGCGCTTGGCATGACAATCTCGATCCAGATCGCTGCCTTCGCCTGGTTTTTCCTGGCCAAGGGCCTCGATCGACCGGATCGCGCAACGCTGACAGAAGCAAAGGATGAGGCATGAGCTACGGCGCCAAGCAGGTCGGCCCCAATCGATATCGGGAATCCATCGGCCGCTATTTCGAGGACTTCGAGGTCGGGCATATCTACGAGCATCGTCCGGGCCGCACGATATCGGAAGCTGACAATACGTGGTTCACGCTGCTGACGATGAACACCCACCCGCTGCATTTCGACTCCGAATACGCCAAGCACAGCGAATTCGGCAAACCCCTGGTGAATAGCGCCTTCACGCTGGCGGTCGTGGCGGGGATGAGCGTTTCCGACACGTCCCAGAAAGCCATCGCGAACCTGGGCTGGACCGATATCAAACTGCCGGCCCCGGTCTTCATCGGCGATACGATCTATGCCGAGTCCGAAGTGCTGGAGAAGCGGGCCTCAAAATCCCGGCCGACCCAGGGGATCGTCAAGATCCGCACGACCGCGAACAAGCAGTGCGGCACGGTGTTCATGAGCTATGAGCGCGCGATGCTGATGCCGATGCGCGGCCACGCGGTCGACGACAAGGCGAACTACTGACCCGAACCAATTCCCAAAAACCATGAAGGAAACGACCAATGGCCAAGACCACGGCGAAAACCGCTTATGAACTGGTGCCGCAACTGGCGAAGCTTCGGGACGAAGTCCTGTTCGGCGACGTCTGGGAACAGCCGGAACTGTCGAAGCGCGACCGCAGCCTCGTCACCTGCGCCATTCTGGCGGCCCTCTACCGGACGCCGGAACTGGAAGGCCACATGCAGCGGGCGCTCGACAATGGCGTCACCCAGGACGAACTGCGCGGCCTGATCACCCATGTGGCGTTCTATGCCGGCTGGCCGTGCGCGGTGAACGCCGGCCGCGTCGGCCTCAAGGTCTTTGAAGACGACGCCTGAGCTGCTTCGCTGGCTTTCGCCGGGGCTCAGCTTGCGCTGAGGCCCCGGTAGAAGCTGTTGGCGACCGTCGCCATGGCGAGGGTCAGGCCGTCGCCGGACGCCATGTCGTCCAAGGCGCGGTCCAGGCGCTCGATGCTGCGTGAGCGGTCGGCCAGCCACGGCTCGATGCCGCCTGCGGTGAGGGCGCGCCGGGCGATTTCCGCCTGATGGCCGTAGAAATCCTCCAGCAGCGCATCGACCGCCTGGCGATCCCAGCCCGTCGTGGTCTGGATGCCGCGCGCGTTGCGGCGGCACCAGCCGAGACGGAGCCGTTCGCCGACGCTGTAATAGGTCGCCGCCGCCGCGCCGAGGTTGTGGCCGTCTTCCGACAGATGCACGATGTCGAGGCCGGCCGCGATCGGGTCCATATGAGCGACGGCGCGGGCGAGGTCGGCGTTCGCGCCAAGCTCGATCCAGCGTTGGGTGCGCGCCGCTGCGTTGGCGGCCGATGTAGGGGCCATCGCGTCCTCCAGACCGTCGGCCAGCGCCTGGATCGGCCCTCTGAGCGCCTGGGTCGCGGCCTCGATGCCGAGGTCGCTCCGCCTCCGCAGCAGCCATTGGGTCGCGCGCCGGATCAGGCGCGCGATCTCGCCGAACATCTCCGCCTGCAAGGGCATGCGGCCTGGCCCGTCAAGCGCCTCGACGCCGGCGAGCAGGTCCTTCAAGCCGAAGGTATCGACCGTGATGGCGAAAGCGCGAGCGACATCGCTGACTGGGCGTCCGCTCTCTTCCGTCAGGTATGTGGCGAATGTTGGCCCCATGCGGTCGACGATCTCGTTGGTCATGATCGTCGCTGTTATCTCGCGGCCAAGCTGATGGCGGGCTGCTTGCTCCCCGAATTGGTCCCGGATCTGCTTGGGGAAATAGCGCAGCAGTCGGTCTTGGAGGCCAGGGTCGTCAGGCAGTTCGCTTGCGACCAGGTCGTCATACAGCACGAGCTTGGCATAGGAGAGCAGCACCGCCAGTTCCGGCCGGGTCAGGCCCTTGCCGACGGATTCCCGGGCGTCGATTTCGTCCTCGTCGGGCAGATATTCGACCGTACGGTTCAGGCGGCCGCGACGTTCCAGGGAGCGCATGAACCGCTCATGGTCGGCAAGGCGCTGGGGCGCGTCCCGTTCGGCGATCGAAAGCGCCTGACCCTGCAGATAGTTGTTCCGGAGAATCAGCGTGCCGACTTCCTCGGTCATCGCGGCCAGCAAGCTGTCGCGCTGTTTGCCCGTCATGTCGCCATCGGCGACGATGCGGCCAAGCAGGATCTTCAGATTGACCTCATGGTCTGAGGCGTCGACGCCGGCGGAGTTGTCGATGAAGTCCGTGCTGATGCGGCCGCCGGCCTGGGCGAACTCGACGCGCCCGCTTTGGGTGACGCCGAGATTGGCGCCTTCGCCGATGACCTTGGCCCGGACTTCCGCCCCGTCGACGCGCACGGCGTCGTTTGCCCGGTCGCCGGCGTCCTGATGGGTTTCGGTCTGGGCTTTCAGGTAATTGCCGATGCCGCCGAACCAGAGCAGATCGACCGGCGCCTTCAGGATGATGTTGATCAACGCATGGGGCGTCAGCGTGGCTTTCGGCGCATCGAGCGCGCGCTGCGCTTCCGGCGACAGCGTGATCGATTTCGCCGAACGATCGAAGATCGCGCCGCCATGCGAGAGGGCGGCGACGTCGTAATCGGCCCAGCCGGAGCGCGGCAGGTCGAACATGCGCTTGCGCTCGGCCCAACTCGTCGCGGGATCGGGATCGGGGTCGATGAAGATATGCTGGTGATTGAAGGCTGCTACCAGCTTGATCTGCTTCGAGAGCAGCATGCCGTTGCCGAAGACGTCGCCCGACATGTCGCCGCAACCGGCGACGGTGAACGGCTCCGCCTGGATATCCGTGCCGAGCTCCAGGAACATCCGCTTTACGGATTCCCAGGCGCCCCGCGCCGTGATGCCCATCTTCTTGTGGTCGTATCCAGCCGATCCGCCGGAAGCGAAGGCATCGCCCAGCCAGTACCCGTATTCGGCGGAAAGCCCGTTCGCGATATCCGAGAACGTCGCGGTGCCCTTGTCGGCGGCCGCCACGATATAGGGATCGTCGCCATCGGCCCGGACGACATCGGCCGGCGGCTGGATTGCGCCATCGACCAGGTTGTCGGTCACGTCCAGCATGCCGCGGATCAGGATCTTGTAGCAGGCCACACCTTCCGCGAGGAAAGCGTCGCGGCCGCCCGTCGTCGGCGCTTGCTTCAGGATGAAGCCGCCCTTGGCGCCCACCGGCACGATGACAGTGTTCTTCACCATCTGCGCTTTCATGAGGCCAAGGATTTCGGTTCGGAAATCCTCCCGGCGGTCCGACCAGCGGATGCCGCCGCGCGCGACCTTGCCGCCGCGAAGGTGAATGCCCTCCATGCGCGGCGAGAACACGAAGATTTCCGCCATTGGGCGCGGCAGCGGCAGGTCGTCGATCTTGGCGCTGTCGAACTTGATCGCCAGATAGGGCTTATGAGCGCCGGCAGCGTCGCGCTGCCAGAAATTGGTCCTGAGCGCCGCATCGGCCAGGTTGATGAAGCGGCGGAGAATGCGGTCCTCATCCAGGTTTGACACCGCGTCGAGCGCCTCCAGGGCGGCGGCGCGCGCTGCGTCGGCTTTGGCGGCATCGGCGGCGTTCGGATCGAAGCGCGCCTCGAAATACTTGATGATCAGCGCCGCGATCGACGGGTGCCGGGTCAACGCCTCGCCCATATAGTCGACGCTGAAGGGCGCCGCCGCCTGGCGCAGATAGCGGCTGAAGGCGCGCAGCAAGGCGACCTGGCGCCAATTGAGGCCGGCCGTCAGCAGCAGCGCATTCAGCTCGTCGCTTTCCGTTTCGCCATGCCACGCGGCGCTGAAGCCTTCCAGAAATGCCGGGCGGAGGGCGCGCAGGTCCAGCGTCTGCCCGCCCGCAATCTCGGCCTCAAAGTAATGCAGATAAACCGGCGCGCCTTTGGCCGGGGCGATGCGGTTTGGGGTCTCGGTCAAGATGCGCAGGCCCATGGCCTCCAGCATCGGCAGCACGTCGGAGAGCGGAGCCGGGGCGCCGCCATGGAAAAGCTTGAAGTGCACTTCCGTCGGTCGGGCATGCATGGGGCGGATCATATCGAGCGCCAGCGCCGTTTCCGTCGACCGGGCTTCCATCAGGCCGATATCGTGGGCGGCCATCTCGGCCGTCGTCGCGTCCTGATAGCTCTGGGGGAAGGCGTCGCCATAGCGCCGGAACAGCGCCAGGCCGGCTTCCTCGCCAAGCGCGGCGACCAGCGCTGTCTCGAGCTTGTCCGACCAGGAACGACTTGCATCCCGCAGGCGCTTTTCAAGCACGCCCGCGTCGAGGGTCGCCGCACCGGGATCGGGCGTGTCGACGATGAAATGCACCCGCGCCAACGGGTCCTCGGCGATATGGGTCGAGAAGGAGACGATCTCGCCGCCATAGGCTTCCGAGAGGATCGCGGCGAAGCGCTGGCGGAGTTTGGTATCATAGCGGTCGCGCGGCACATAGACCATGGCGGACACGAACCGGTTATAGGCGTCGCGGCGCTCGAACAACGCCGTCCGGCGGCGTTCCTGCAAATTCAGGACGCCGCGGGCGATCTCGCTGAGGGCATCGGCTTCGACCTGCAGCAGTTCGTCCCGCGGGTAGGTTTCGAGGATGTGGGTCAGCGCCTTCTCGTCATGGCTGCCGCGCCCGGCGCTCGCACGCTCGACAATCGCGGCGACCTTGCGCCGGAGGAGGGGGATGCGCTTCGGCGACGTCGTGTAGACATTGGACGTAAAGAGGCCGACAAACCGGCGTTCGCCGATCACCACGCCAGCTTCGTCGAAGCGCTGGATCGCGACATAATCCATCTGAGACGGACGATGGACCGGCGAGCGGCTGGAAGATTTCAGCACGGTCACGACATTGCGGCGCTGCTGCCGGCCCGAGGCCTGGGCGGGCACGCTGTCGATCCGCGCGCCGATCGTCACTGACGTCGGCTGATCGGCGCGGAGGAGGCCAAGGCCGGACTCCAGGATCGGCGTGCTTCTGAATTCGGCGCCTTCGCCCGATGTCGCATAGTCGCGGTAGCCAAGGAAGGTGAAGTGGTCGTCGTCGAGCCAGGCGAGGAAATCCGCGCTTTCGCTGACTTCCGCCGGATCGACGTCGTTCGGCGCATGGAGGGCGAGGTCTTCAATGGCGGCGGCCAACCGGCGGCGCATTTCACGCCAGTCCGCGACGGCGACCGTGACGCTGCCGAAGACCGAACGAATGCCAGCTTCGATATCCGCCAGGTCAGCCGGGTCCGTCCGCTCGTCAACATGAATTTGCATGACGGAAATATCGGATGGCTGCCGCTGCCGCTCGCCGGCGGCGACGATCTGGCCGTCCTTGTGCGTCAGGCTGATGACGGGATGGATGATCAGATGAACGGTCAACCCGCGCCGGTCCAGTTCGGCCGTGACCGAATCGACCAGGAACGGCATGTCCGACTGGACAATTTCGATAATCGTGTGGTCGGCGCGCCAGCCATCGTCGGCCAGCGTTGGGTTGAAGGCCCTGACCTGCGCGCCGCCGGGCGCCCAGCGCCGCGCGAACCCGAAAGCGGAGAGCGCCTCGGCGGCGAGCGTTCCAGGATCGAACGCGCGAAGATCGGCTGCCGGCACATGCTGATAGAACAATCGGACGAATGCAGCCGCCGCATCGCGCTCGGACGCATTGACGCTTTCTGCAACGATCGCCGCCGCTGCGTCCGCTCCTTCTGCTCCGTTGATCATCGGGATCTCCACACTGTCTCGCATCTGGGCCGCTCCATTACCTTGCAACGCTTGCCGCAGCTAAGCAAGAAACGGAAACTGAAAGATTAATTCGCCAAAACAATTCCGCAAGTTTGGCATGTCTTTACGGAACCGAATGGGTCGAACAACTATCTACGATCCGATTATGATAATTTAATTACAAATCGGCGAACGGGCGATTTTTAGTCAACCATTGGAATGGCTACATGCGGCGTAGGCATTCATTGACTTTCTATTACAGCCTCGCCGCTCGACAAATCGACCCGGCGGCACGGAGGCAATCGATACAGTGGAAAATTGAGTAATCGTAAGTATCCACAAGATGTCCGGTTGGCTGGCATTTTGGGCCTATGGCCATATGCGCGAGCTGCATCCAGGCGAACGCCAAGCCAGCAAGATTCGCATCGACAGACAATACGAAGGTTGTATATGGACGGGCGGATGCGGCGGCAACAGACCAAAGCGCTTGACGCATTCAGGCGCGGCGCGGCTTGTGGATCTCGTTCGAGTGCATTTAATTAGGTCTGACGCAGTTCGGCTTCGAAGCGACCCGATCCAACCTGCATTTGGAGCGGGAGAAGGGATTCGAACCCTCGACCCTCACGTTGGCAACGTGATGCTCTACCCCTGAGCTACTCCCGCGCTCCGCCGCCGGAACCTTGCGGCTCCGAACGAGAGCGACTTTATGAACGAAGCCATTCGGGCGCGCAACCTCTTTTTTCGGGATAATGCGTCGCTGGAGCGGGATTTATGTGACGGCTGTCAACTGGCGTCGCAGCGCCATTGGAGTACCTTGCGGGACGCGATTCATGAATGATAGCTCTGCTGCTATCTACCCGCAAAATTTAGGGGCGTTCGATGCATAAAGGTTTTGGCTTTGCAAGCGCCGCGATCTGGGGCGCGTTGGTTCTGTCGCCGCTTTACGCGACAGCCGAAACCGTCGGCCAGGTAGCTTATGTGCAGGTTTACGGCTACGAGACGCCGCCGCAAGGCGCGCGCGAGCCTATCTTCCTGCGCGACGATGTCGTCACGAATACGGAGCTCGAGACCGTGATCGACGGTCGTCTGGATGTGAAGTTCGTGGATAACACGCAACTCATCGTCGGCTCTTCGTCCAAGGTGAAAGTCGATCGCTTCGTCTTCGATCCCAGCAAGAGTTCGGGCGATGTCGCGTTGAATGTCAGCAAGGGCTTGATGCGCTTTGTGTCCGGCAGGATGGCGAGCCAAAGCTACAAGGTGCGGACGCCGACCGCGACGCTTGGCGTGCGCGGCACGGACTTTGTCGTGGCAGTCGCCGAGGACGGTTCGACAACGGTCTCGGTGATTTCTGGCGAAGTCGAGATGACCTCCGGCAGCGGCGACAGCGGCGGCGTCGGCGCGGGCTCGACCGGCTCGACGTCGGGCGCATCGGTGTCTGTATCGCAAACCGTTTCGATCCCGGCGATTGCCGCCGCCTCCTTCGGCGGCGATGTGGATGGTCCGAGCGACAGCGGCGAGGCCGAGTCTGAATCCAGCTCGCATGGAGGCTGATCGAGCCTCTATCACCATGCGATCAATCTATGATCCAGATTGAATTATCCAATCTTGGGCGATGTCGCCCAAGATTGGTTTGATCCGGTCAGGCCGATTGGAGACGATGTTCCAGGAACTCCAATCGGTCCTGGCCCCAGAAGATTTCGCCGTTGACCACATAGCTCGGGATGCCGAAGACGCCGCGGTCGAGCGCGCGATTGGTGTTGTCCTCGAATTCCTCCAGGACCGCCTGGTCCTGGGCGGCGTTGGTCAGGACATCGCCCGGCAAGCCGCAATCCTCGGCGATCGCCGCGAGCGTCTTCCAGTCGTTGATGTCGCGGTCCTCGGCCCAGCAAGCGCGGGCGAGCGCGAAGACCAGCGCTCCGGGATCTGCGCCCAGGCGGTCGGCGGCCGCGACCATGCAGGCGGCGCGCTTCTGCGAAACCGGATAGTATTTCGGCTTTTCCGAGAGTGGCAGGCCGTAACGCTCCGACCAGCGCCGCATTTCGAGCTTGCCGTAGGCACGGTGCAGCTCCGACCGTTCCGGCGGATCGTCATGGCCGATCAGGCGCAGCATCATTTCGCGCAGATCGACCGGGAAATAGCGGATCTCGGCATTAGCGTTCTTGGCGATGCCTTCCAGCCGCTTCTGCCCCAGGTAAATCCAGGGCGAGTTGACGCAGAAATAGAAATCGATCTTCGCGCCGTCGCTCATACCGCGCCCTCCACCTTGTAGGGCTCGACGCGGCCTTGCAGCGCCCGCTCGACCAGTTCAAGCCGGTCCTGGCCCCAGAACGGCTCGCCGTCGATGACATAGGTCGGCGCGCCGAAGACTTGGCCAGCGATCGCTTCCTCCGTCAATTCCTCGGCCCTGGCGATGCCGGCGGCGCCCTTGGCGGCGCTCAGCAGGGCCTTGCCGTCCAGGCCAAGCCCGTCGGCGGCGGCGATCAGCACGGCTTCGTCGGCGACATTCTTCTCCTCGAACCAGCAGGCGCGCATGATCGCCTGGCCGAGCGCGCCCGCGTCCAGGTCCTGATCGGCGGCGATCATCGTCATGCGGTTGCCAAGGCTCGGGTCGGTTGGGAAATGGGCCGGGCGGAGATTGAGCTCCGTGCCCCGAAAGTCCCGCCAACGCTGCAATTCGAACATCCGGTAGCGGCGCCGTTGCACGGGGCGCTGGGGCAAGGGCAGGCCGCCCGACTGGGCGAACACCTTGCCGAAATCGACCGGCTTGAAGGCGACCGCGCGTCCTGAAGCGGCGGCCAGCTTCAGGAACGGCAGATGCCCGATATAGCTCCAGGGCGAGGTCACGGTGAAGTAGTAGTCGATTGGCCCGGCGCGCATGGCTGCGATCCTCCTTCGGTCTGGCGTTGGCGCAGTCAAATCTGGCGCTTCTGCCTGAGAGTGATTGGTTCTTGCGCTCGAATCAACGGTTCGTCATCCGCAGCACGGCGCGCGCAATGGCGGCGGATGCGGTCAGTCCTGGCGATTCGATCCCGAACAGATTGATCAGGCCGGGAACGCCATGTTCGGCCGGCCCCTGGACCATGAAGTCGGGCTGCGGCTCGGTCGGGCCATGGATCTTCGGCCGGATGCCGGCATAGGCGGGAATCAGCGCGCCGTCTTTCAGGTCGGGGAAATAGGCGCGAATGGCGGCGTAGAAACTGTCGGCGCGCGCCGGGTCCATGTCGTAGTTCTTCACGTCGATCCATTCGATATCCGGGCCGAACTTGCACTGGCCGCCCATGTCGACCGTCACATGCACGCCAAGCGCGCCGGGGACGGGCATGGGATAGACGAGGCGGCTGAAGGGTTGCTTCCCAAGCAAGCTGAAGTAGTTTCCCTTGGCCATTGAGGCCTTTGGGAATTTATCGACGGGCGCGCCCGCGAAGGAACTGGCGACCGCGATGGCGTCGATGCCGGCGGAGTTGACCACGAGGTCGGCGGCGAGCGTCATCGGCTCGTCGCCGCCGACATCGATCTCGACGCCGCCCGCAGGTCGGACGCGGCCGCCGATGACGGGCGAGAGGAACGCGATCATCGCGCCGGCGGCCTCGGCGTCGCCCTGGTAGGAGAGCATCAGGGCATGGCTGTCGATCACGCCGGTCGAGGGCGAAAGCAACCCGCCGACGCATCGAACGGCCGGCTCCAGCAACTCGACTTCCTTGGCGGACAAGAGTTCCAGATCGTGAACGCCGTTATCGGCGGCTTTCTGCTTGAGGGCGGCTAGCCTGGGCCGCTCGCTTTCCTCGCTTGCGACGATCAGTTTGCCCAGGCGCTTGTGGGGCAAACCGCGTTCGGCGCAATAGTCGTAGAGGAAGCGATTGCCCTCGACGCAGGCTTTCGCCTTGAAGCTGCCGGTCGGATAATAAATGCCAGCATGGATGACCTCGCTGTTGCGGGCGCTGGTTTCCGTGCCGATCATGTCGGCGGCCTCCAGCACGATCACCTCGCGGCCGGCTTCCGCCAGAAATTTGGCGGCGGCCAGGCCGACGACGCCGGCGCCGATCACGATGCAGTCCACTCTCTCGACCATGCTTGATGCTTTCCTGATGAAAGGCCTTTGCATCCCTTTCTAATGGGCGCCAGGATCAGCCGTCCAGCAATCCAATCCAGAGAGGGCGATGACGCCATGATATTCGATATGCGCACCTATACCTGCAAACCCGGCACGGTGCCGGCCCAGTTGAAGCTGTACGAGGATCACGGGTTCGCGGTCCAGACCAAGCATCTGGGGCAACCGGCGCTGTATGGCGTGACGGAAACAGGCGCGATCAACACCTATGTCCATGTCTGGGCGTATGCGGATGCGGCCGACCGGGCGAAGAAGCGCGCCGCCATGCAAGCCGACCCCGACTGGCACGCCTTCCTCGCGAAGACGAAGGAAGCAGGCTATCTGCTGGCTCAAGAGAACCAGATCCTGCAAGCGCCTGGTTTCTTCAAATATAAAGGCTAAGCGTCCGTCGCTCGCCTTGGGGGGCGTTGCACGGCAGCGATACGCGGCGCGAAGCGGTTCCGAACCCGTTTCGCGCCGTTTTGCGTCAATCCGGCAGATTTTCGGAGGGACTGCGTTCGCCCGACGCTGACGCGGCTTTGCGGACATGCTGAAATGCCGGGGCTTGGAGCGGCAGCCGATGTGCCCCAAATAAGGCTCGAATGCAGCCCTTTCCGGGAGAAGTCATGCCTGAGGACGATCGCCGAACCATCCCGACCGCTGGGCCGGCAAGCAGCGCTATCGATACGTTCCTGAAGCAAGCCCGGCAGACTCCGAAGCGGACTGTCGGGCGGCTGATCTTCGCGCTGGACGCGACGCAGAGCCGCCAGCCGACCTGGGACCGTGCGTGCAGCATGCAAGCTGAAATGTTTCGGGAGGCCGGCCGCCTTGGCGGGCTCGCAATTCAACTGGTGTTCTATCGCGGCTATGGGGAATGCAAGGCCAGCGGCTGGACCGTCAACGCCGACGACCTGCTGCGCCGCATGACCCAGGTGCAATGCCAGGGCGGACTGACCCAAATCGGGAAGGTTCTGGCGAATGCGCGCCGGCAGGCTGAATCCGGCCCGGTCGCGGCCCTGGTGTTCATTGGGGACGCCTTTGAGGAAGACATCGACGCCGTTTGCGAGAAGGCGGGCGCGCTTGGCCTGCTCGGCGTTCCGGCGCTGATGTTTCAGGAAGGCAGCGACCCAGCCGCGGCCCGCGCCTTTGGCGAAATCGCAAAGTTGACCGGCGGCGCGCACTGCGCATTCGACCCGTCCAGCGCGGACGCCTTGCGGGATCTTTTGCGCGCCGCGGCCGCCTTTGCGGCTGGCGGCCGCCTGGCATTGCGCGACCTCACCGGCGGCGGCCGGTTGGCCCAGGCCCTGCCGCCGCCCTCCCGCCGTTCAGGCCCTGCCGGGTGATTATGTGGCTGCTCTTCGGGTTCGGCCTGCTCGCCGGCATTCTGGCGTTTGCCCGCTGGTATGCGAATGCGCCGCCGGCCAAGGCGGCGCGGGCGTTGAAGATCGTTCTTTTGGGCGCGTTGGGCGGGGTGCTGCTGCTCGTGGTCTTCAGGGGCGGTCTCTCGCCGGTGTTGAGCGGGCTCGTCATGCTGGCCCCGCTGTTGCTGGGCCTCAGGGGGGCCATGCGGCGCTCCAGGGCTGCGAGCGGGCCAAGTCCCGGCGGCGGCTCGTCGGTGGATAGCGCCTGGTTCGAGATGACGCTGGATCATGACACCGGCGCCATGGACGGCGTCGTTCGCCAGGGGCCGTTCAAGGGCCGGTCCCTGGATGCGCTCAGCGAACGCGACCTGGACCGGCTTGCGGCGGAATGCGCGGCCGATCCCAATTCCCGGCGGTTGCTGGAGGCCTATCTGGCGCGCCGGTTTGGCCGGCCTGAGGCCGACGACGCCGATCCCGATGCCGATGCCGATCCCGCAAGCGCTGGCGGCGCCCAACGGCCAGGCTCGGGGCAGATGAGCCGGGCCGAAGCGTACAGGGTGCTAGGCTTGCCGGAGGATGCCGACGAGGACGCAATTCAGAGCGCCTACAAGCGCTTGATCTCGTCCGCGCATCCGGATCGCGGCGGCAGCGCTTATCTGGCGGCGCAGATAAATGCGGCGCGGCAGGCGCTTCTTGGCCGCTGAGGCGTTATAGCGGTCACAACTTCGTCGTAATTAAGGTGTTTCAAACCGACAGCCCTATACATGTAACGCAGCGCCTCGCTGCTCAAGGAACAATGATCCATGCGTAAACCCGTCCGCAAAGCCGTGTTTCCCGTTGGCGGCCTCGGCACGCGCTTTCTTCCGGCGACGAAAGCCATGCCGAAGGAAATGCTGCCGGTCGTCGATAAGCCGCTCATCCAATATGCGGTCGAGGAAGCGCAGGCGGCAGGCATCGAGCAGATCATTTTCGTAACGGGCCGCGGCAAGACATCGATCGAAGATCATTTCGATTTCAGCTACGAACTGCAGGACACGCTGCGCAAACGCGGCAAGATGGAGGCCTATGGCGTCGTCACCGACATGATGACGCAGCCAGGCTCTGTCGCCTATGTTCGCCAGCAGGAGCCTGCGGGCCTGGGCCACGCGGTTTGGGCGGCGCGCCATCTCGTCGGCGACGAGCCGTTCGCCATTCTTCTGGCCGATGATCTCGTGATGTCGAAACAGCCCTGCATCGGCCAGTTGATCGACGTTTACAACCAGACCGGCGGCAACGCGCTCGCGGTCATGGACGTGCCGCGGGAGCATACGGAGCGCTATGGCGTGCTGGATGTCGGCTCCGACGACGGCAGGCTCGCCGAGATCAAGGGCCTTGTCGAAAAGCCGAAGCCGGCAGACGCCCCCTCGACGCTCTCCGTCATCGGCCGTTATGTCCTGCTGCCTGAGGTCTTCGACATTCTGGAGAATCAGGGCAAGGGCGCGGGCGGCGAAATTCAGTTGACCGACGCCATGGCGCAAATGCTCGGCAAGGCGCCATTCCACGGCCTGCGCTTCGAGGGCCGCCGCTTCGATTGCGGCGACAAGGTCGGCTTCCTTGAAGCAACGCTCGCGTTTGCGCTCGAACGCAGCGATCTGGGGCGCGATGTACAGCGCCTGATCGACGACTATGCAAGCATCGGCGCCGCGCGCAAGGTGGTCTGAACCCATGCCGAGAGATGCTTCGATACCGCACAAGTTCGATCCGACGGCGCTGCGCGAATACGATATTCGCGGCATTGTCGGCGAAACCCTGTCCACGGCGGACGCCTATGCCCTGGGGCGCGCCTATGCAGTTATGGCGAAGGCGGCGGGCGGTTCAAGGGTCGCCGTCGGTTATGACGGCCGCGAAAGCTCGCCTGCGTTAGAAGCGGCGCTCGCGGCCGGCCTCTCGGACAGCGGCATGGCCGTCTGCCGCATCGGGCTCGCCTCGACCCCGACTTTATATTTCGCGGTCTACGCGCTCGCGGCCGATGGCGGCATCATGGTGACGGGGTCGCATAACCCGCCGGAATACAATGGCTTCAAGCTTATGCTGGGGCGGCGCGCCTTGTACGGCGACGATATTCGGGCGCTAGGCGAGATCGCCGCCAGCGGCCGCACGGTGGACGGCGCCGGCTCGCTGACCGACACCCCGGTCATGCAGGAGCATATCGACAGGATCGTCAGCGACAATCCGGTCGCGCGGCCGATGAAGGTCGTGTGGGACCCGGGCCATGGGGCGCCCGCCGCCATCCTGCCGGACCTGACGAAGCGCCTGCCGGGCGAACATATCCTGATCAACTGCGCGGTCGATTCCCGCTTCCCTGCCCATCATCCGGACCCGACGGAAGCGAAGAACCTGGCGCAGCTTCAGGCGGAAGTGCTTAGGGTCGGGGCGGATTTCGGCGTCGCGTTCGATGGCGACGGCGACCGCATCGGCTTTGTCGACGGCGACGGGGAAATTGTCTGGGCCGATCAGGCGCTGGTGCTGTTCGCCCGCGATGTCCTGAAGGCGCAGCCGGGCGCGACCATCATCGCCGACGTCAAGGCGAGTCAGGTCTTCTTCGACGCCGTTTCGGCCGCAGGCGGCGCGCCCCTGATGTGGCGCACCGGTCATTCGTTGATCAAGGCAAAGATGGCGGAAACGGGCGCGCCGCTCGCGGGCGAGGTGAGCGGGCATATTTTTTTCGCCGACCGCTACTTCGGCTTCGACGACGCGCTTTATGCCGCCGTCCGCGCGCTCTCAATCCTGTCGGCGAGCAATGAGACCCTGGCGGAGTTCCGGCGGAGTTTGCCGGGCTTGCTGAATACGCCCGAACTCCGCTTCGATTGCCCGGAGGACCGCAAGTTCGCCGTCGTCGATGAGGCGAGCCAGCGATTGGCCGCCGCCGGCGCCGATGTCATCGCCGTGGACGGCGTGCGCGTGCGACAGGGCGACGGCTGGTGGTTGTTGCGGGCCTCCAATACCCAGAATGCGCTTGTCGGGCGCTGCGAAGCGCGAACCGAAGCTGGCCTGACACAGCAGAAAATGGCCCTGATCGCGCAACTTGAAGCGAGCGGCGTTCAGGCGCCGGATTTCTGATCGGTCGTAGCCGGCGTCGCATCGATTGACCATTCAAGCGTCAACCGATTATCGCCGCGGCTGCGGTCATAGCTGCACCGGTCGACCAGCGCTTTGACCAGATGCACGCCGAGGCCGCCGACCGCGCGGTCCTCCAGACTGCTTTCGAGATCGGGGGTCGGCGCTTCCGACAACGGGTCGAAAGGCCTTCCGTTATCGATAAATGTGATCGCAAAGACTTCATCCGTCATCGACGCTTCGCAGGCTATCCGCTTGTCGGACTGATCGTCGTCGAAGCCGTGAAGGATGATGTTCGAAATCACTTCGTCGCATGCAAGATCAAGCGCTTGCTGGATGCGCATTGGGATGTCTGAAGTCTCCGCGAACGCCACGATCGTGGCTTGAACGCGGCCGAGGTCAGCCATGTGCGGGGGTATTGCGAGAGTTAGCGTGCGGCTCATCGGCCCCTGTCCGTCGAAACGAAGTAAGTCAAACCGTATCAGTCCCTGCGATTTGCCGCAAAGCGCGCCCGAACTTGGGTGTGACGGGCCTTACCCTCGGGGCAAATTGTTACCCTGCCATAGCGCAGGTGATTTTATTTTAAGCGATAAAGCCCTACAAATTCGCAATGAGACAAAGCGCGATAGGTTCCGAATCCCAATCCTGCCGACTGTCGCCGGGCGGCGACGGCGTGTTGCGCGCGGCCGGCGATTGGACGACCGCGAGCATCGGCGACGCGGAGCGAGCGATCGCGAACGTGGTGCGCCAGGCTCGGGGCGTAAAGCAACTGAACATTGCGGGGCTTGGCCAACTCGACACCAATGGCGCGATGCTGCTGCTGGAGACAGCGGAGCTTGCCGGCGAGGGCCAGGCTGTCGCCCTGACCGGCGTGCGGGATGAGCATCGCCGCTTGCTCGAGGTAATCGCGGCTGCGTCGGTGCGCCATACCGACGCGCCGGACGACGGAAATCCCGTGCTGCGGGTCCTGGCGGAAGTTGGCGAGACGGCGCTGAAGCTCGCGCGCGAAGGCGTTGAACTTTTGAGTTTTTCTGGCGCGGCCACAATGGCGATCGTTGGTTTGGCGTTGCGTCCCTGGCGCATTCGTTGGCGCGGCCTCGTCACCCAGCTCCAGGCGACGGGTTTGAATGCGCTGCCGATTGTCGGCCTGTTAAATTTCCTGATCGGCGTCGTGCTGGCCTATCAATCCGCCAATCAGCTCAGCAAGTTCGGGGCGGAGTTGCTGACGGTCGATTCCGTCGGCGTCGGCGTGCTGCGCGAGTTGGGGGTTCTGATCACGGCGATCATCGTCGCCGGCCGTTCCGGCAGCGCCTTCACGGCCCAGATCGGATCGATGCGCGTCAATCAGGAAATCGACGCCATGCAGACGATCGGCCTGGATCCGATTGAAGTGCTGTGTGCGCCGCGCATCATGGCATTGATGATCACCTTGCCATTGCTGGTCTTTTTCGCGGATGTCATGGCGATTCTCGGCGGGGCCGTCGCATCGATGTTCGCGCTCGATATCACGCTGACGCAGTTCGCCAAGCAGTTGCAAGCGGCTGTTTCGATCAATCATTTCTGGGTCGGGATCGTCAAGGCCCCGGTGATGGCCGTGATGATCGCGACGATCGGCTGTTTCCATGGCCTGAAGGTTTCGTCGAATGCGGCGTCCGTCGGCCAGCGGACGACGCAGTCGGTCGTGCAAAGCGTGTTCTTCGTGATCGCTGTCGACGCGATCTTCTCGATCTTCTTCCTGATTATCGATGTGTGAGAGCCTGACCGAAAAGTGTTTGAGCGATATCAGCAGGTTGTGATTCACCGTC
>ERZ888423.319-NODE-319-length-50951-cov-11.637594_pt1 | contig 50951 bp, 57 predicted proteins | sample MGYA00520523_ERZ888423 | MGnify/ENA primary metagenome ERZ888423 (study PRJEB32303, sample SAMEA104408611) | aquatic metagenome | biome: Brackish water; feature: Pelagic; material: water | place: Baltic Sea | collected 2014-06-08T10:24:00 | depth 30,27 m ... | reverse complement strand
CCAGGTTGCCGGTCTCGGGCAGGATGCCGCCGAGGCGGAGGATGCCGTCGGAGCCAGCAGCGGGTGCGTCGGTCTCGGCAGGAGCCTCGGTGTCGGCAGGAGCGTCCATCTCGGCTGGAGCATCGGTTGCGGCCGGTGCTTCTGTCTCTGCGGGTGCTTCTGTCTCTGCGGGTGCTTCGGTTGTTGTCGCAGCCTCGTCGCTACCGCAAGCTGCGGCAACGAGCGTCAGACCAACGAGCAACGAACCGACGCGTGTGACGCGTGATTTCTGCATGTGGGTTATTCTCCCCCTGTTTGGACAGGCGCGGGATGCGCCTGTTCTTTAGGCAGGTCCGACCCTACTACGGTTTATTGTTAGACCACACCGCGTCTCGTCGGGGTGTCTTGGCGAACGCTAATGTCGAAGTTGTGTCTGTGTCCGCGACGCCTCCCCGTGATGTCGGTCTCCTCGAGGCAATAGCAACGACGCGCGCGATACGTCGATACACCGACGATCCGGTCCCGGTCGGCGACCTCGAGCAGATTCTGTGGCATGCGGGGCGTGCCCCGTCTGGATCGAACCGGCAGCCTTTTAGATTCCTCGTTCTTCGCGATGGGGCGAATGCCGAGGCGGCAAAAGCAGTGCTCGGTAGGGCCTTCCGGTCGGGTTGGGCCACTAAGCGGGCTGGCGACGGGTATCGGCCGTCTCGGTTTGCCGATTCGATGCAGCACTACGTCGACCACTTCGAAGCAACGCCGGTCGTCATACTCGTCTGTCTGGAGCGGTACCGCGACGTCAGCCCATACGAAGGAGCATCGGTGTACCCCGCCTGCCAGAACCTGCTGTTGGCAGCGCGAGCACTGGGATACGGAGGCGCACTGACCATGTGGCACCTCGGCGTTGAAGACGAACTTCGCGCGATGTTGCAAGTCCCGGCAACGGTCGCGCTTTCTGCGTGCATCACCCTCGGGGTTCCCGCCGGGCGGCACGGGCCCGTCAAGCGCAAGCCGCTCGACGAGGTCGTCTTCGATGGCCGATGGGGTGACCGACCGACCTGGATCACCACGTAGATTCCGGGTATGGCACTGATTGCTGGAGTCGACTCCTCGACCCAATCCACCAAGGTTGAAATCCGCGACCAGGAAACCGGTGCAGTCGTTGCATCGGCAGCAGCACCACACCCGGCGGTCATCGCCCCATGCAGCGAGCAGGACCCGGCATCATGGTGGTCAGCATTCGAACTTGCGTGGGCGCAGGCTGGGTCGCCGAACGTCGCAGCTATCAGCGTGGCCGGTCAGCAACACGCCATGGTGGTGCTCGACGCAGACGGAGTGGCAGTGCACCCTGCCAAGCTCTGGAACGACACCGAGTCGGCAGGCGATGCGGATCGGCTGACAGGCCTCGTCTCGCCCGCCGATTGGGCCGCAGCGATCGGCAGCGTGCCAGTCGCCGCGTTCACTGTCACAAAACTCGCATGGCTCGCACGGACTCACGCCGACGTGTGGCCGAGGGTGCGCCACGTGATGCTGCCGCACGACTACATCACCAACCGACTCACCGGTCAGTTGACGGCAGGAAGCACGACTGACCGTGGTGATGCATCCGGCACCGGTTACTGGTCGCCAGCCGAAGACAAGTATCGGATTGACTTTCTCGATCTCGTCGATGACACCCGCGAGTGGGAGTCGATGCTGCCCCGTGTGCTTGGTCCAATGGACCACGCAGGCCACAGCACGTCTGCGTCGATCGCCACAGGAGCGGTGGTCGCTCCGGGTACTGGCGACAACATGGCCGGCGCGCTCGGCGTCGGCCTTCGACCGGGCGATGCCGTGATCTCGATTGGCACGTCGGGAACCGTCTACGCCGTGTCGAACACCTCGACATCCGACCCGAGCGGAGCCGTTGCGGGGTTTGCCGATGCCACCGGCCGTTTCCTTCCGCTTGTCTGCACCTCCAATGCTGCAAAGGTCCTCGACGCTGTGGCGCGGCTCCTCGGCACCGATCACATTGAGTTCGATCGTCTTGCGCTGGCAGCATCGCCCGAGGGCCCGACACTGCTGCCGTACTTCGATGGCGAAAGAACGCCCAACCGTCCGAACGCACGCGGTGTCATCGGGGGCCTCCGCAGCGATATCACTCGTGAACAGTTTGCTCGCGCCGCGGTCGACGGCGTGGCTTGCGGATTGCTCGACGGACTCGACGCGCTCCGAGCGCTGACCGTTCTTGATGGGCGCGTGATGCTCACCGGCGGGGGCGCGCGGTCGCATGCAATGCAGCAGATCGTCGCATCGCTGATCGATGCACCGGTCGTGCTGAGTTCGGCTGATGAAGCAGTCGCGACCGGTGCTGCTGTTCAGGCTTGCGCGATTCTCGAACAGGTCCCGCATTCGGTCATCCAAGATCGGTGGGGTCTCGGTGCCGGGGCCGAGATCGATCCGGCCATTGCACCCGACACGACAACGCGTGCCCGCTACGCAGTTCTGCGTGACAGAACGCCGTCCGATGGATGATCCGTTCCGGCAGCTTGGCCTCAACACGAACGCTTCTGCGGCGGAGGTTCGTCAAGCCCGACGTGACCTCGCCAAGGAACATCATCCTGATGCAGGAGGAGATCCCGACCTGATGCGGGTGATCAACGTCGCAGCTGGGGCAGCACTCCGGATTCTTGCTGATCCGCCTGAGCATGTATCCGCTGAGCCCCCACTGTCTCAATCCAACGCTGCAACGAACTCGGCTGAGCAACCTGACGATGTTGGGATGACGCGCGATGTTCCGTCGTTCACTGTTGAGGCACTGCCGGTCGAGACGTTTGAAGCGCTGCTCGTCGTCACGTCATGGATCGGCGAAGTTATCGAGGACGAACCGCCGTACCGACTGGATGTTTTGATTCACGCCCAAAATGGCATCGAGTATCCATGTTGGTGCCGCTTGGAGTTGGTGCCTGATGCGGGCGCCTCGACCGTGAGCATCGGGTTGGGGAGCTACGACGACCAGCCGACGCCTTCGATCATCGTGGTTCGTGACCTCTGGGTTGCCCACCTCAACCACTACGACTGGCCGTAGCGCATCACTGCGGGCGGGGAGCGGCGGCCTTCGTTAGCCGGTCGCGAAGCGCGTGGCCAAGCCCCGTTGCTGGTGGGAGTACGACGATCAATATCTTGACCCCACGAGTGTCTGCTGCGCGCAGTTCTGAGTAGAGCGATCGAGCCGCTTCCGCGAGGTCATTGCTGAACTCCAAGATCTCGGCGCCCGGCGTTCCAGCGCGAAGCGCCCAAGCATCGTCGGCGCTGTCGACCAGGCGGACCGCGCATTGGGGTGCATAGTGCGATTCGAGCATCCCGCTGGCCCGCGACGGCCCGGCCGCCTGAGCGAGGTCGCTGACGAGCGCAGCGACATCGTCGGCGGTGATCGCACCGGCTCGCAAGAGTTGCGGTGGATCGACGGTGGTGTCGATGATCGTGCTTTCGAGCCCGACCGTGCACGGACCTCCATCGACGATGGCGTCGGTTACAGGATCAAGTAGGCCACCCAAGTCGTCAAGGACATGCTGTGCCGTGGTCGGACTGACAGCGCCGAACCGGTTGGCCGACGGCGCGGCGATGGCCAACCCGCTCGTTCGGAGCAGGTCGAGCGTCATGGGATGTGCCGGGACTCGCAAGCCCACAGTCGTTCGGCCGCCGGTGATCGCATCGTGCACTCGCTCAGATCGCGGCACGATCAACGTGAGCGGGCCGGGCCATCCATTGGTAGCCAGCTGGCGTGCAATGTTGCTTGGGTCTGACGACCACACATCGAGTTGATCTGCGTCGGCGATGTGGACAATGAGGGGGTGGCCGATGGGCCGACCTTTCAGCGCAAAGATACGTGCGACTGCGGCGGGGTTTGAGGCATCTGCCGCAAGCCCATACACAGTTTCGGTGGGCACTGCGACCACGCCGCCAGCGCGGAGCTTGCGGATCGCGACGTCGATGTTGGTGGTGACCAACGATGGTGTGTTCATTGGCGAGAGAGGTTCAGATGGCGTCGAGAAATTCGAGTGTTGCATCGAAGAACCCGAATGCTTCGGGCGTTGCGAAGTGGTCAACGTTCTTGAGTGTTTCGCACCGACCGGCAGGAAAGAGGCTGGCCAGCTTGTCGCCGGGATGCACGAAGTCGCGGTCGCCGACGACGACCAGAACGGGACAGGTAATGGTCGCGAGATCGCCGGGATCGAAGTCGTGAACTGATGGTCGACGCATCACTGCGGCGAGCGCCCGAATGTCGTTGCCGGGCTGCTGCGCGTACTGCACGAAGAGCCGCGCGATCTGATCCATTTCATCGAGATCGGGGGCATTATCTGAATCTTCGGCTGCGATAACTCGCTCAAGCCCTTCGACGATGCGGGTGGCGCCGACGTGATCACGCTCGATCACGTTCTGGCCGATACCGCCAAGAACGATTCGGCTGAAACGTTCGGGCCGGGCAATGGCTGCGCGGAGCAGCGTGAGCGCTCCGAGCGAGAACCCAACCGCCTCGACAGGTTCCTCAGGTGACTCAGCGTCTATGGCATCAAAGACCCGTTCGGTCAGGTCGGCATACTGCTCAGGGTCGTGTGGCTTCGGTGCCTCACCGTGGCCGAGTAGGTCGACACCGATGACATGCTTGCCGCCATCGGCGAGCAGAGCGGTGAAACCGCTACGTTGCCACGTGGTCGAGAACGCTCCACCCCAACCATGAACGAGTACCACGGATGCCATAGAGAAGGCAGGATAGGCCGTATCGTACCTGGGCCAAGAAAATGGGCGCCCCAAGACTCCCGAGCGATCGAACGAGATGCGACTTCTTCACGAACCACAGCACGACCTGACCTACAGCGATGTCTTTATGGTCCCCAGTCTTTCCGACGTGCCGTCAAGGATGGACGTCGATTTGACGACGCCCGACGACATCGGGACGACGATCCCGTTGGTCGTTGCAAATATGACCGCCGTCGCGGGCCGGCGCATGGCCGAAACGGTGGCCCGTCGTGGCGGTATTGCGATCCTGCCCCAAGACATCCCTGTCGATCTCGTCGGTGGTGTCATCGCCTATATCAAGTCTCGACACCCTGTATTCGAGACGCCGATCACGCTGCCACCAGAGGCAACGATCGGTGACGCGCTGTTACTGATCCACAAGCGGGCACATGGCGCCGTCGTGATTGTCGACGAGGGTCGGCCCGTCGGTGTCTTCACCGAACGCGACCAAGAAGGGTTCGACCGCTTCACTCAGTTGCGCAACGTGATGAGCACCAACCTCCATCTACTCGCCGCCGATACGGCACCAGCTGATGCGTTCGAGATGCTCGAAGGTAGCCGTCTGCATGTCGCGCCGGTGATCGATGCAGCGAACAACGGACGACTCCTTGGAGTCATGACTCGCAAGGGCGCGCTGCGTTCGACGATCTATCGCCCGGCGGTTGATGCCGACGGGAAGTTGCTTGTCGGCGTGGCAGTCGGCATCAACGGCGACCCGGCTGCTCGAGCCAAGGAACTCGAATCGTTCGGCGCTGACGTGCTCGTGATCGACACTGCGCATGGCCATCAGACGCGTACGTTGCGAGTGATCACTGCAGTCCGGGCTGCGTGCCCGAACGCCAAGATTGTTGCCGGCAACGTCGTCACGGTCGAAGGAACTCGCGAACTGATCGAAGCTGGGGCCGACGTGATCAAAGTGGGCGTTGGTCCGGGTGCCATGTGTACGACTCGTATGATGACCGGCGTTGGCCGGCCGCAGTTCTCCGCGGTACTCGAATGTGCAGCGGAAGCCGATCGGCTCGGTACGCACATCTGGGCCGACGGCGGCGTTCGTTTCCCACGTGATGTGGCACTTGCCCTCGCCGGCGGCGCGGCCAGCGTGATGTTTGGTTCGTGGCTGGCTGGCACGTATGAGTCGGCCGCTGACACGCTGCGTGACCCCGATGGGCGTCTCTACAAAGAGAGCTTCGGGATGGCCTCGAATCGTGCAGTGAAAAACCGCACCCGGAGCGAGTCTGCATTCGATCGGGCGCGTAAGGAACTGTTCGAAGAGGGCATCAGCACGTCGCGTATGTATCTCGATCCCGAGCGCCCGAGCGTCGAAGACATTATCGACCAGATCGTGGCCGGATTGCGTTCCTCGTGTACGTATGCAGGTGCCGCCACGATCAACGAGTTCCGAGAGCGAGCCGTTGTCGGGGTGCAGAGTTCCTCTGGTTACGACGAAGGTCGTCCGGTCGGAGTGAGCTGGTGAGCGACTTATTGGTCGTTGCGATCGATGGCCCGGCAGGCGCAGGCAAGAGCACAGTGGGTCGAGCAGTGGCTGCGCGACTCGATCTGGCATACCTCGACACCGGTGCGATGTACCGGGGCGTCACGTTCGGCGTGCTGCGTCGTGGGCTTGATCCGGGCGATGTCGAATCGGTCGCCCGGGTTGCTGCTGCCATCGACATTCGGCTTGCCGGCGAGGGCATCACGGTCGATGGCGTCGATGCGTCGATCGAGATCCGCGGCCGCGAAGTGACCTCGGCGGTCAGTGCGGTTGCAGCAAACAGCTCGGTCCGTACAGAACTTGTGCGTCGACAGCGTGAATGGGTTATCGCACACGGCGGTGCCGTCGTCGAAGGTCGCGACATCGGGTCGGTTGTGTTCCCTGATGCCCCGCTCAAGCTCTACATCACTGCCTCAGCGCGAGTGCGCGCTGAACGCCGAGTGGCTGAAATCGGCGGCGATGTCGACGAGGTCGAAGCGTCGATTATTGAGCGTGACCGAAAAGACTCGACGCGCGACGACAGTCCGTTGACCGAGGCATCAGGGTCGATCGTCGTCGATACGAGCGGCCTGTCAATCGACGAAGTCGTCGAACAAATCCTCCGACTGCTGCCCGATGACCAAAGCTGAGACCGGCTTCGCCGGACAGTCGTTTGGCAGCAGGGCGTTCTATCGGGTGATCAGGACCTTCGCGTGCGGTTTCACGCAGCTCTACACGCGGATGTCGATCGAGGGCCGCGAGCACCTCCCTGCCACAGGTGGGTACGTCATTGCACCGGTGCATCGCAGCTACGTCGACACGCCCATCTCGGCATGTATTAGCCGTCGTCGGATTCGGTACATGGGCAAAGACTCGATGTGGAAGTTCGCCAGCGTCGGGAAGTTGATCTCGGCGCTCGGAGCTTTCCCGGTTTCTCGTGGCACGGCCGACCGCGAGGCGCTGATGCGTTGTCTGGCGGTACTCGATGCGGGTGAGCCGCTGGTGCTGTTCCCGGAGGGGGAGCGCAAGGACGGGCCGACGGTCCAGCCGTTGTTCGATGGTGCTGCATACCTGGCATCGAAGTCAGGTGTCCCGATCATTCCTGTCGGAATCGCTGGTTCAGACCGTGTGATGCCGCGTGGCGCGAAGTTCATCTTTCCGCGGAAAGTGAAGATCGTGATTGGCGCTCCGCTTCGAGTTGAAGTCGCCGAGAACGGCCGCGCCTCTCGCAATGCCATCAAAGCCACGACCGCACAACTCCACATAGAGATCCAACGGCTCTACGACGAGGCCCAGACCAAGATCAGCTGACGGCATGTCACACTGTGGCTGACCTCGGTGTGACACTCAGTCGAAGAAAGCGGTCAGTGCGTGAGTGAGATGGGCGGGGTCATCGGCGCCGCACAGCTCCCGAGCTGAATGCATCGACAGCTGCGGTACACCGATGTCGGCCGTGGCGATACCGAGGCGGGTTGAGGTGATCGGACCGATGGTCGAGCCACACGGCATGTTGTTCCGCGAGACAAAGACCTGCCACGGCACGTCGGCTGCTTCGCATGCCCGCTGGAATGCCGAAGCTGTCTCAGCGGAGGTTGCATAGCGCTGATTTGAGTTGACTTTGAGGGCGGGACCGGCGTTGATGACCGGGTGGTGCTGTGGCTCGTGGCGTTCCGGATAGTTCGGGTGGATTCCGTGTGCGTTGTCTGCCGAAATGCACATCGACGCGGCCGTTGTCCGGTGAAAGTCGTCGGATGAGCCACCCCGGGATGCGACCAGTCGATCGAGCACCGCTTCGAGCAACGGGCCGGCCGCGCCGGTCGTGCTCGACGAACCAACCTCTTCATGGTCATTCAGCACGATGACCGCGATGTGGTCTGACGGTGCAGCGGCTGTGATTGCCGAGGTGGCGGCCCAGCAGGACAGCAGGTTGTCGAGACGGCCCGACGCGAGCATCGATTGGTCTGCACCGATCACGGCTGCACCCTGGACGTCATACAGGCAGAGTTCCCACCATGACGGAGCTGCGTCGAGTCCGGCCTGCTCACCGATCCAGCGGGCGAAATCGCCGGGTGCGCTGACACCGACGCCCCATACCGGCGTGAGGTGCTGCTGTCGGTCGAGGATCAACCCGGTGTCGTTCGCGCCTCGGTCGAGGTGTACTGCCAGCTGCGGTACTCGGGCAATCGGGGTGCGGACGTCGACGAGCGTGGTCGAGCCGTCGGCGTTAACCAGCAGACCGGCGACACCGAGGTCGCGGTCGAGCCACGTGTTGTTGAGGATTCCGCCGTACACCTCGACACCGAGCTGCTTCCAGCCAACGCTGCTTGTGTCGGGCCGCGGCTTGACTCGAAGGCACGGCGAGTCGGTGTGCGCGCCGGCGATGCGGAACGCCGTGGTCGCAGCGGCACCATCGGGAATCACCCAGGCGACGATTGCTCCGCCACGAACGACGTAGCCACGCTGTGGAACATCGACCCAGGCTGCGGTTTCATCGACCTGGTCGAAACCAGTGAGACGCGCCACAGTTGACGCAACGGCGTGTCGTGGCGAGGGTGATGCGTCGAGGTAAGCAATGAGGTCAGCGATGTCATTCGTTGCTGGCATGGTTAGCCCTTCTGGAACAGCCCCATGGGCAGCCCGCTGTGACGGAGGTGGCTTGTTTCGTTGATCGTAATGACCGATCGGTCGCCATTGGACGAAGCGGCAACTCGATGGATCGAGGTGTAGTTCGGGTAGAAGAACCCCCGTCCGAACTCGTTGCCCATCTTCATGATCGTGGTCAAGTACGCGTTGATCACTCCGCCATGGCAGACAACGGCGACGCGGTGCCCGCGGTGGTCGTCGATGATTGCTTCGATGGTTTCGACGGTCCGCTGATGAAATTCTTGCGGTGACTCGTCGGCATCCCATTCACCGCTGAGCATTTGGGCCCAGCGCGGGTCGCCAGATGCCTTCAGCTCTTCGACCGGGATGTACTCAGAACTATGCCGGTCGAATTCGGCCAGGCCGTCGCGGAACCGCAACTCCAGGGCGCGATGAGCGGCGACTGGCTCAGCGGTTTGGCGCGCTCGGTTCATTGGGCTCGCATACACAGCATCGAGATGCTCGGATGCGAGATACTGTGCGAGCAGTGCTGCTTGTGCGACGCCGTCATCAGACAGTTCTGGGTCGGCAGCGCCCTGCTCCAGTTCCTTCCGAATCGGTAGGGCATGACGAACCAACAATAATTCCACGAAAGATAGACAAGCAGATATGATTCGCAGAACAAAGATCGTGGCTACCATCGGCCCAGCCAGCGACACGCCGGTGGTGCTGCAAGACCTGATGCGTGCGGGTGTGGACGTCGTTCGCTTGAACTTGAGCCACGGCACGATTGACGAACATCTGGTGCGGCTCGCGAGCGTGCGAGCAGCCGCCGAAGCGGTTGGTAAAGAAGTCGCAGTGTTGGCCGACCTGCCGGGCCCGAAGGTTCGCTCCGGGCGATTCCCTGATGGTGGCTCGCTGTTGGTCGTCGGTGAGGAAATCCAGCTCCGGGCCGGTGACGAGCCGAGTGACGAGAACTGCATCTACGTCCAGTACGAGACGCTCCTTGAAGATTTGATCATTGGCGGTCACGTCATGCTTGGCGATGGCGCGATTTCGATGTCGGTGCAGTCAGTCGGCGACGAGTTCGCTCTCGCTCGCGTCGAAGCCGGTGGACTGGTGAATGGCCAGCCTGGCGTTCATCTGCCGTCTGAGAAGCTTCGCCTGTCGACGCCAACCGAAGAAGATCTCGTTCTCGCCGAGGGGATGGCGAGCGCCGGTGTCGAGTTTGTGGCGGTCTCCTTTGTGCGCCAGGCCGTCGACGTGCAGCGCGTTCGCGACGTTGTTGGTACCCGCGCCAGGCTCGTCGCGAAGATCGAGACGAGCGCATCGATTGCCAACCTGACCGAAATCGTCGCCGCATCCGATGCGGTGATGGTCGCTCGTGGCGATCTGGGCATCGACTGCCCGATTGAAGACGTCCCGCATCTGCAGAAGAAGATCATCCGGCACTGCGTCGAAGTTGGCGTGCCGGTGATCACTGCGACACAAATGCTCGAATCAATGATCACGTCGTCGGCGCCAACACGCGCGGAGGTGAGCGACGTGGCCAACGCGGTGTTCGACGGCACCGACGCAGTGATGTTGTCGGGTGAAACGGCCATTGGCCGCGACCCTGTTGCGGTCGTCACCACGATGGGCAAGATTGCCGAACGCGCCGAGTCTGAAGCGAGCTATCGCCAGTGGGCCAATCGCTTGGGTCGGGTGCAACTCGATGGTCGGTTCGAGCCGATGGAGCACGGTGACCGAGTGACCGCAGCGCTCACGCACGCAGCATCACAGGCGGCGCTTGATTCCGGGGCGACGGCGATTCTTTGCTGCACCCAGAGCGGTCGTACCGCTCGCGCCATGGCGCGGTTCCGTCCCGACGCGGCAATGGTTGCGCTGTCACCTGACGCGGCAATGGTCCGCAGTCTCGCCATGACGTGGGGCGTCACCCCGATGCAGGTCGACACGTACGAGTCGACCGACGAAATGGTGTGGTTCGCTGTTGAAACTGCGCTCCGTGCGGGGATCATTCACCACGGTGAGACGGTGCTGGTGCTGGCCGGTTCACCGAACAAGAATCAGCAACTCCCCGTCGGCGGCGCAAAGCGCTCCTGGGTGGGCCGTGCGGCGTCTGACGTCATGCGCATTGTCCATGTCGACTGATCTCTGGGCAGAAACCTCCGGTGATCCGGCGCTGCCGCTCGCGGTGCTAGTCCACGGAACGATGGACCGTTCTGCCGGCATGCTGCGGCTAAGCCGGCGTCTCGACAAACGGTTCCACGTGTTGCGCTACGATCGCCGCGGGTACGGCCGATCACGTGATGTGGGCGGACAGAACACCGTCGAGCAGCACGTGACGGACTTCGCAGGTGTGCTGCAAGCGCATACACCTGGACGAGTCGTCGACCTTGCGTTTGGCCACAGCTTTGGCGGCAACGTCGTACTTGGCGCAGCCGAACGCCACCCCGACCTGATTCGCCAAGCTGCCATTTATGAAACGCCACTGTCGTGGCTCGATTGGTGGCCGAGCGGAACAGCCGGGGGAGCAGCGGTCGGTGCAACCGACTTGGCCGAAGCTGCCGAGACCTTCATGCGCCGGCTGATCGGCGACGAACGCTGGGAGCAGCTTCCGTCCGGTGCGCGAGCCGATCGGCGAGCCGAGGGCGGTGCAATGGTCAATGAAATCACCGACCTCCAGCGTTGTGCACCGTGGGCTGTGGAGGCGGTGTCAATTCCGTTGCTTGCAATGGGTGGCGAACTCGGCCGGCCCCACCACCAGCGTGGCATGCAGTGGCTCAGCGAGCAGATCGCATCGGCCAGCTACGTCCGCCTCCACGGTGCCGGCCACGCAGCGCCCAACACTCACCCGGTCGAGTTGGCGATGCTGGTCACCGATTTCTGCACCTGAGCGATGTGCGTCGTCAAACGCCGTCGACGGGCCACGACCTTGCTGGCCGCCCGAGCAGGGCCGGTCAGAACCGGCGGCTGAGCATAAAACAGGTTGCCGCAGCGATGGCCGCCGCGGCGGACAGGGCAGCGGTGCCAGCGATTCCGTGGATGCCGTAAAGCCAGCCGCTGAGAATTGTTCCGCTACCACGGGCCAGTGTGCCGACGGCGTTGCCGACAGCGAGCGTCGAACCGCGTGCTTCGGGCATCGCTTCGCTGACGAGCGAGAGTGACGTGACGAACCCGTACTCGAAGCCAATCAGCAGCATGAGGATCCCTATCACACCAATGGCAAGGCGATCATCGGCACTCAGCATCACGGCCAGGCCGCAGGCCAACACGACGAGGCCACCAAGTGCCGATCGCATCTTGCCGATGCGATCGGCAAGGGCCGCCGACCCGCCGCTGGCAATGAGTTCGAAGGCGCCGAAGCCCATAACAATGAGGCCCAACCCTCCGGTTGACACCCCGAACTCATCGTTGAGCCACGAGCCCGAGATGACAAACACCGACAGGCCTGCCATTGCCATCGTTGCTGACCCGATCACGACGAGCCAGGCCCGCAGTGTGAGGCGGGTGGCACCGGCGGCGGCTGACTCGGCCTGTTTCGTGCTGGGACCCGCAACGGGCAGCGTCAACGCAACGAGCAACGCTGCAACTGTGCAGCCGACAGCCATAAAAACGAACGGCGCTCGCCAGCCTCCGAAGTTGATCAGTACGGCCACGATTGGCCCGCCGATCAGAAGTGCGAATGCCCAAGATGTTTCGAAGATGCCGATCGATCGAGCCCGCCGGCTGTAGTGAACGCGATGGCTGATCCAGGCATGACCGCCAACGGTGAAGTGAGCGACGCCAAGGATCAACATGGCGAATGCGATCGCGAAGGTCCAGATCGAACCACCGAGGGCGATCACCGACGACAGCGCGATCGCTGACAGTCCTCCAATCATGACGAGTCGTTCACGGCCGCGGTCGAGTTGCTTGCCGATGGCCATTGTCGACAGGCCTGCGGCTTCGCCGAGGCCAAGCACCGTGGTCAGCTGTGTCGTCGAGACGCCAAATGCCCGCTCGAGCGTCGGCAGGAAGGGGGGAATCCACCGCAGTGCAGTGTTTGCCATTGCCTTGGCGCCGGTGAGGCAGGCCAGGGTCGACCGATCGAGTTTGCCGACGTCAGCCCGCTCGGTTGTCGGTGTGATCACGCAGCGTCTTCGTCAAGGCGCGGGTCTTTGACCGTGATTGTTGCTCCGAAGAATGAACAGTCGGTGTCGGTGACCGTGACGTCGATGCCTATGCGTTCGAAGTTGCCCTGCACCTTGTCGGCGCAATCTTGCAGCGACGTGCGCTGCGTAAAGACGGCAAATGCCAACAGCCCCAGCACGAAGACCGTTGCGAGCTTTTGTACGATTGTCTTCATCATCCAGGCGGCGAGAAATGCCCCGACGACGAAGATGACAACGACTGCAATGGCGAGTTGCTTGGCAGTTTCCAGGGTTAAAGCGAGCACTCGCCAAGCCTAGGTCTTACTGTCGAGGTGTAGGGCTGACCGATACGCTCGTGCGCAATGAGCGATATCGCGATCAACTTTTCTTCAGGCCTTCCGACAACTGTGCTGCCCGCAGCCGATCCGGTCGACTCCGCAGGGCTCGCCGCAGCGCTTGAACTGTCCAGCGACGAGCGGCGCGCAGCAGTTGCGGCTGTGGTCGCGAAGTCGCCGCGTTTCCTTGCCGGTTGGGCCGAACTGGGCGACATGGGTCGTGACACCATCGAGCGTTATGCCGCCTATCGCGTCGGCTACCACCGCGGGCTCGACACTTTGCGGGCCAACGGCTGGCGGGGGAGTGGCTACGTGCGCTGGGCTGCGCCGACCAACCACGGGTTCTTGCGGGCACTCGTTGGATTGGGCGCAATGGCAGCCGAGATCGGCGAGCAGGATGAAGCTGAGCGGATCCACACTTTCCTGTTGCAGCTCGACCCGACCGGCGTCCCCACCGCTTGATCGATGCACGTTGCCGGAGCAGTCTTAGCTGGCGGCCAGAGCCGTCGTATGGGGCGGACCAAGGCGTTAATCGACGTCGGCGGGCAGCCGATGGCAACCCATGTTGCCGTCGCATTGGCGGCGGCTGGTTGTCGTGATGTCGTACTCGTTGGTGGCGACCCGATTGAGCTTGCTTCGCTCAAGCTTGCGGTGATTGCTGACGAATACCCCGGCGAGGGTCCGGTCGGCGGTGTACTTACGGCACTGCATCATCATCATCATCATCATCATCGGCGCGGAGCGGCCACCCATGTTGTGATCGCGGCGTGTGATCTGCCTGGGCTCACCGCTGGTGCCGTTCATCAAATGCTTGGCGCAGTGTCTTCTGCAACAGACGTCGTCGTTGCCATGACCGACCGGCTCGAACCTGCCTTCGCTGTGTGGAATGTGCAGACGATCGACCCAATCGAAGCAGCCTTCGAGACCGGCATCCGAGCGATGCACGACGTGCTGGCATTGTTCGAAGTCGTGACCGTCGCAATCGACCCTGGTGAGATGCGCAACATCAACCGTCCGGAGGATCTCCTGAGGTGATCGTTACGCGACGACGGGGGTGGCCAGTAAGGTCGCTTCGTGGCAATCTCGGAAATCACGGTAGGACAACTGCACATCTTGCTCCGCGCAGATGAATCGACGCGGGTTGTCGACGTGCGTGAAATCGATGAGTGGACCAAGAGTCACATTGTTCAGGCGACGCACGTCGCCCTCGCCACGGTGCCCGATTGCCTCGATGCATTCGGCCCAGATAATGCCGAGCATCCCACCTACGTCATGTGCAAGGTCGGTGGTCGGAGCTTTCGGGCGTGCGAATACGCTGAGGCACAAGGCAAGAACGTGGTCAACGTCGCTGGCGGCATGATGGCTTGGTGGGCTGCCGGTCTCGAAACAGTAGAGGGGGCCTGACATGGCCCGATCAGGAGTCCGCCCGGAACGTAAGAAGCAGCCCGGCGGCGGAAATGCCCCCGCCGAGATCGATTACCAGTACGTCGAAGAACAGGCCGACCTCGATGCAATCATCGACGTTCTGGTTGGCGTCGATCGATATGCACTCGATACCGAATTTCACCGCGAGCGCACCTATTTTCCCAAGCTGGCGCTCATCCAGATCGCCTGGCACGAGACCGAAGACGACGGAACAAAGACGCAGCGCATCGCCTTGATCGACCCGCTCGTCGTCGACGTCAGGGTTTTCGGCCGGGTCTTCGACACCGAAGCACTGTGCGTGATCCACGCTGCCCAGCAAGACCTCGATGTCATGATGCACTCCATTGGCTCGGTGCCGAGGCGGATGTTCGACACCCAACTCGCGGCCGGCTTCGTCGGGTACGGCACCCCCTCGCTGGTTGCGTTGCTGCAGGGAGAAATCAACATCACCCCGGCAAAGGGTGATCGCCTGACCGACTGGCTTCGTCGACCATTGACGGAGAACCAGTGCCAGTACGCAGCCGTCGACGTCGAGTACCTCCTTGAAGTTCACCAGCTTCTCGTGGCCAAGCTTGCCGAAGCAGGCCGGCTCGAATGGTCCGCCGATGCTTGTGAAGAACTACGCACGCGGCCCGTCAGCGGCGCGAACCCCGAAAACGCGTGGCTCCGCCTCAAAGACGCACGCTCACTCCGTCCGAGTTCGCGAGCCGTTGCACAAGCAATCGCAGCGTGGCGCGAACGGCGTGCCATGCGTGTCGATATCCCGGTGCGCCAGGTGTTGCCCGATCTCGCAATTCTTGGCATCTCACAACGCGGCCCGTCGTCGCTCAAGGAACTGAGCCAGGCCAGAGGCGTCGACGAACGTCATTCACGTGGCGGTATTGCCGAAGAGATCCTCGAAGCAGTCAAGATAGGTAAAGAGAACGATGCGCCCGAGGCGCCGAAGTCGCCCGATGACCTTGATCGCAACCTGCGTCCGGCGGTGACGCTCGTATCGGCGTGGGTCAGTCAGCTTGCCCACGACGAAAAGATCGACAGTGTGCTCCTCGGTACCCGCGGTGACATCGTGGCGTTCCTGCGCGGTGATGACGATGCCCGCCTTGCAAGCGGTTGGCGTGCAGCGATGCTCGGTGACGGCATCCGTGACCTCGTCGACGGCCGGGCAGGCTTGACTTTCGACGGCGAAGGCCGTCTGAAGCTGATCAGGGTCGATTGATCGTGCTGCGCAGCCGCGACCACAACCGATCGAACACTTCGATCGGGTCGGTTGCCCTGCTGCCGTAGGAATGGATCGGCCGGCGCTCGCCGACGGCTTGGTTGAAGATCACCCGCTGCGGGACCGCTGGTTTCCACACCGCACTCGCGCCAACGATCCGGGTCAGTTCCGCGATTCGACGTGCAGCCTCTGACGACACGGGCGGGACACGGTTGAGGATCACGCCTGACAGTTCAAGGTGCGGGTTGTGGTCATCCCACACGGTGTCGATTGCGTCGGCGACACCGCCGATGCCACGCAGGCCCAGCGCCGATGGCTCGACCACAACGAGTGCATGGCGCGCCGCAGCAAGTGCGTTGGTCGTGAGGTTGCCCAAAGACGGCGGGCAATCGATCAGTACGGCGTCGTAACGGTCGATGATGTCGACACTGAGGGCTTTGGCGAGGCGGCGGGCACGTTTCGCGTTGGGTACACCACTCTCGAGGCCCTGCAGGTCGGTTCCAGCGGGAACGACGTCGACGAACTCTGACCACCCAGACTGCTGGATCGCTCGGCTGATCGGCGTCTTGTCGAGGACATCGCTCGTTGTCACGTCAGCGGTGCCCGGATCGACCCCGAGAACCCAGGAACTCGACCCCTGCGGGTCGAGGTCGACGACGAGGACGCGGCGCCGTGCTGCACTGGCTGCCGATGCAAGGCCGAGTGTGACAGTTGTCTTTCCGACGCCTCCCTTTTGGTTCAAGACCGCAACTGTGCCCATTATTGGCAGATTACAGGTTCGTCCTGGTGCAAGCTGAGCTCGTGCCATGATTGCCCGCCGTAAACCCTGTACCGACCGGTATCATTAGGGTCATTGTCAAATTTCTAGTGTGGGAGCCCTGTCGTGAAGAAGGGTCGTCATCGCCGTTTCGAAGAGGCGAGAAAACTGAAGCAGTCCGGCCCGGGAGCGTTTGATCTCGGGTTTGGAGAGCGCAACCCGTCGCCGTCTCCGGACGATGCTGACTCGGGTGACGACGAGTACGCCGAGCTGGCAGCCAAGTATGGCGTCGAGTTCGACGACGAAGACGACGATCACGACGACTGAGCCCTGCCGGCGAAGTCGGGCAAGTCGCTGAAGTTGGTGGAGTTAGCGCCTGACGACGGGGTGCTCGAGCGGCACCCACTGGGGCCGCTCCATCAATTCGACCATTTGGTCGTAAATCGTCACGCCCACCAGTTCGACGATCTCGTCGCGGGCACTGAGGTACAGGGGCTGTTCTGCGACGAATGCTTCGGGCTCCTCGGTGCACCACCATCCGAAATCCTCGCCGCCTTCGCCCCAGTCACGCCGTTTCCATTCGCGTAGGCGTGAGGTGACGTGGCCTGATTCGTCTTCGGAATGTTCAAGCCGTAGTGGCACCTGCCAGCAGACTTGCGGCTTCCAGTCCATCATTCGTTCGTTGTTGTCGTCGGCAGCAATGTGTAACGCGCACCCGATTCCACCTTCGAAGCCTGGCCGGTTGAGGAAAATGCAGGCCTTCGTGCCGTCGTGTTCGACGAGCCGCGTCATCGTCGTGGGATTGCCCTCGCTGTCGGGGTCGCCGTCACGCAGGTAGCCCTTTTTGAGGGCCTTGGCGTGGAACTGCATGTGCTTTGGCTCGACACGAGGAAAGTAGGCCTCGACGTTCTTGACGTCGGCTTCGTCGACGAAGTGCGCTCCGAATGAGCAGCAGCCCTGCTGGAGTTCGGGGGCGGGTTCGTCGAGAATACCCTTGCAACCGCAACCAAAAATGCACATGTAATTCGATCGGAGGTATGTGGCGTCGAACACCCAGGTGCGGTGCTCGTCGGCATCGTCGAAGCTGATCCATTCGTGGACGTCAATGGGCACCCAGCGAATGTACCGGGGTCGGTAGGATGACGGGCGATATGACGACCCCTCCAGCCAACGCGATGACCGCTGACCAACTCCGTAATTCATTCCGCGACTATTTCGCGGCAAGGGACCACACGGTCGTCCAGTCAGCAAGCCTCATCCCACACGACCCGACCGTGTTGTTTAACGTGGCTGGCATGGTGCCGTTCAAGGACTACTTCGTCGGCAACGAAAAGCCACCCTTCCAGCGCGCCGTGAGCTCGCAGAAGTGTGCACGCGCCGGCGGCAAGCACAACGATCTCGACGAAGTGGGTCGCACCAAGCGTCACCTCGTGTTCTTCGAGATGATGGGCAACTTCAGCTTCGGCGACTACTTCAAGATTGACGCCATTCCGTATGCGTGGGACCTGATGACGTCGTCACGTGAGAGCGGCGGTTGGGGCTTTGACGGTGACAAGCTGTGGATCACGGTCCACGAGTCGGACGACGAAGCCGAGCAGATCTGGCACGAACAGGTCGGTGTGCCAATGGAGCGCATTCAGCGACTCGGCGACAAAGACAATTACTGGCAGATGGGCGATGTTGGCCCATGCGGACCGTGCAGCGAGATCCACATCGACCGAGGCGCCGAGTTTGGCCCCGATGGTGGCCCGCTTGGTGATCCAGCCGGCGACCGGTTCATGGAGATCTGGAACCTGGTCTTTATGCAGTTCAACCAGGACGCGAATGGCAACCGCACACCACTGCCGACACCGTCGATTGATACGGGTGCAGGGCTCGAGCGCATCTTGGCGCTGATGCAGGGTGTTGACTCCGTCTGGGAAACCGACTTGATGCGACCTCTCATCGACGAGGCGTGCTCGATCACGGGCCACAGCTACAAGGTGGGCGACTACGACGACCGTGCGAGCTTTGCGATGCGCGTCCTGGCCGAGCACGCCCGCTCGGCAACGATGCTCGTCAACGACGGCGTCTTCCCTTCCAACGAGGCGCGCGGCTACGTGCTGCGCCGCATCATCCGTCGCGCCGTACGGTTTGCCTACCTGCTCGGCACCGACAAGCTCGTCATGCCGAACCTGGTCGCCGTGGCCGGCCATGTCATGGGCGACGCCTACCCCGACGTCACCAAGAACATGAGCTTCATCACCGACGTGATTGGTAAAGAAGAAGAGCGCTTCCGGCACACCCTCAAGAACGGCTTGGCCATTCTCGACGGTGAGCTGAACGACGACGCCGAGAAGCTCTCGGGCGCCACAGCCTTCCTGCTGCACGACACGTACGGCTTCCCGCTTGAGCTCACGCAGGAGATCGCGAGTGAGCGTGAGATTGCCGTTGATCTCGACGAGTTCAACGCGTCGATGACCGAGCAGCGCGAGAGGGCCAAAGCAGCGCGCAAGGGCGGCGTCGATGTCGAGGCCATGGACGCGTATCGCGAGGTCCTTGACCAATTTAGTACGACGAACTTCGTGGGCTACACCGACGACTTCGCCGACAGCCGGGTACTCGCGATCCTCGATGGCCCTGACGATGATGACGGCAACCCGACGGTCGAGATCTTTCTCGATACATCGCCGTTCTATGCAGAGTCGGGCGGCCAAGTCGGTGACACAGGCTCAATCACCACTGATACCGGTTCCGCCACGGTGCTCGACTGCACGTTTGCGCTGCCGAACCTGCGTCGTCACAGCGCCCGAATCACCGAAGGCATCGTCATTGCGGGACAGGCCTGCACTGCCTCGATCGACGTGCTCCGCCGCGATGCGATCCGCCGCAACCACACCGCCACGCACCTCTTGCATTACGCGTTGCGCCACGTCCTGGGCGAGCACGTCAAACAGGCTGGTTCGATGGTCGGTCCCGACCGTCTCCGGTTCGACTTCTCGCATTACGACGCAGTCACCCCTACACAGATTAAGCAGATCGAGGACATCGCCAACCACGAAACGCTCGGCAACATGCCCACTCGGATCTTCGAAACTACGAAAGACGAAGCTGAAGCGCTCGGCGCCATAGCGTTCTTTGGTGACAAGTACGGCGACATGGTCCGTGTGCTTGAAGCCGGCTCAACTATCGAGTTGTGTGGCGGTACTCACGTACGGGCCACTGGCGATATCGGCACGGTGAAAGTTGTGAGCGAGTCGTCAATTGGCTCCAATCTGCGTCGTATCGAGGCAGTCACTGGCGACGCCAGTGTTGCACTGCTGCAGCGCGACGAAGCCATGATTGCCGATGCCGCACAGCTCCTCGGTACCCAGTCCGACGATCTCGTCGGTGGCGTCCAGCGCAAGATCGACGAAGTCAAAGACCTCCAGGACCAGATCAAAACGCTCCGGTCGCAGCTCGCTGCAGGTCGGGCCGAAGAGCTGGCCGAGATTGCTGTCGAAGGCGTGGTCGTCACGCAGGTCGACGGCCTCGCACCCGGCGACATGCGCGAACTCGCCATAGCCGTACGCCAGCGCGAGGGCATCAAAGTCGTCGTGTTGATCGGTGAAACCGACACCGGCGGCGTGGCACTCGTCGCTGCCGTGCAGCCCGGCAACAGCAAGCCGGCTTCGCTTTTGATCAAAGATGCAGCCAAAGCAGTTGGCGGCGGTGGGGGCGGAAAGGGCGACATCGCCACGGCTGGCGGCAAAGATCCGTCAGGTATTCCCGCCGCACTCGGCATCGCGGCTGAGGCCGTGGGTCAGGTGCTGTGACTCGAATCCCCGGCGTTCGGGCGCTTGGCGTCGACTTAGGTTCCAAGCGCGTCGGAATTGCCGTGAGCGACACCTCCGGCACGATTGCTTCGGCGTTGACCACCGTGCATCGCTCGAAATCGCGCCGCCACGACCATGGCGAAATTAAGAAGCTGGTCAAGGACGAAGAGTGCGAGCTCGTCGTTGTCGGGTTGCCGCTTTCGCTTGATGGCAGTGTCGGACCTGCAGCCAGAGCTGCCACCAAGGAGGCTGAGCAGTTAGCTACCGTGGTTGGGGTGCCCGTGGAGATGTATGACGAGCGATTCACTACGGTGACTGCCGAAGCAGCGATGCGCGAGGCGGGCCTCAGTGGACAGCGCCAGCGGCTGATTGTTGACAAGATGGCGGCTGCGGTGATGTTGCAGGCATGGCTCGATCATCGGCGCAACACCTGGGGAGCGTCGTGACTCAGCTCGATCCGCTGCTTCCTGAGGCGCACGTCAACGTCGATGACCACCCAGCCATGGATTGGCCAACCGACCCGTGGGACGCCACCGACCAAACCGGCTCGGTCGAGCGCTTGCGCCGCCAGACCCGACCCATCAAGTGGGTTGTCTACACATCGATGGTCCTCGTGACTGCAGTAGTTCTGATTGCCGGCGCAATCGGCTGGTGGTACCTCGGCAAGATCAACCCGCAAGGCGACCCCAGCGCGCTGCAGAGCTTCACGGTCCCTGAAGGCGCCGATTTCGACGACGTGACCGAGCTGCTGTTTGAAGATGGGTACATCTCCGACGTGGGTGTCTGGGAGCGGTACGTGGGCGACGAGCCGGTCGACATTGTCCCTGGCTTTTATCAACTCCGCCTGAACGACCATATGGGCAACGTGCTCGCACGGCTGCGCATTCCACCGGCCCAGACCAGCACCAGCGTGACCTTTCCCGAGGGCTTCACGATCGCGCGCATGGCACGCCGTGCCGACGCCGTGATCGAGCGGATGGACGAAGCCGAGTTCATCGCTGCAGCCGAAAATCCGTCGGTTTTCGCCAAGTGGCTGCCGCCGGGCACGAATACGCTCGAAGGGCTGCTCTTCCCCGACACATACTCCGTGTCGAATGCCGATACCGAGGCCCAGCTCCTCGACCGGATGATCGCTTTGATGGAACGCGTCGGCGAGCAGGAAGATCTCGAAGCTAAAGCTCGCCAGCTTGGCTACACGCCGTACGAAGTGTTGATCGTGGCATCGCTGATCGAACGTGAAGCAGCCGTCGCTGTCGATCGGGCGAAGATTTCGCGCGTCATCCTCAACCGAAGGTCCGTGGACATGAATCTCGAAATTGATGCGTCGGTCTACTACGGACGGGACCGCAGTGGCGTCGATCCTGACCTTCCATTCTCTGCGCTCCGCCAGATCGACACGCCGTGGAACACGTACCTCCGAAACGGGCTGCCGGCAACGCCAATCGCCAACCCTGGACGCGCCTCGATCAGGGCAGCACTGAACCCGGCACCAAACCCGGCACCAGGCGACCCGATCTGTGTCGACCTGCCAAACCCATCAGAATGTTTCTACTTCTTTTACGTGCTCGCGAATGAAGACGGTGGACATGCGTTCGCGGCCACGTTCGAGCAGCACGAAGCCAACATCCGCGAGTTCGCGGGGATCGAGTTCGGTGGGGGATGAGCGCATCACGGATCGCCGCGGTCATTGGATCACCGGTGGCGCACAGCCTGTCGCCAGCCATCCACCAGGCCGCCTTCGATGCGGCAGGTGTCAACTGGACATATACCGCCTTTGACATCACCGATGCAGCAGCGGCACTGTCGGCAATGCGCCTCCTCGGGCTCGCTGGCCTGTCGGTCACGATGCCACTCAAGGAAGATGTCGCACGGGCGGTCGATCGCCTCGATCCGGCAGCGCGAGCACTGCATTCGGTCAACACCGTCAGCTGGGATGGCGACGAACTCGTTGGATCCAGCACCGACGGTGCCGGGTTCGTGGCCTCACTTGCAGCAGCCGGAGTCGAGGTCGATGGAGCTCAGATTTCGGTGATCGGGGCTGGGGGTGCGGCACGATCGGTGATTGATGCGCTGGGCCGAGCTGGCGCAGCCGACATCACCGTGTTGAACCGGACCCGTGACCGTGCCGAACATGCGGCAAGCCTCTCGAAGGCAGCGTCGGTCGGTATTGTCAGTGACATCACGCGAGCTGACATCGTGATCAACGCCACGAGCGTCGGTATGGGTGTGTCGGTCGACGACGCAACAGACGCCGACATGGCGTGCGACCCGGCGTTACTGCGCAGCGGTCAGGTCGTTGCCGACCTCGTCTATCACCCGCTGGAAACAGCGTGGATACGGGCGGCCGCCAATGTCGGCGCCACCACAGTCGACGGGCTCGGCATGCTGGTGCACCAGGCGGCGCTCCAACAGCTGCAGTGGTTAGGCACGATGCCCGACACCACGGCAATGCGAATTGCCGCTGAGGCCGAGCTGGCCCGCCGCTAGCCTGGCATGATGCTTCGTTTCCTCACTGCTGGTGAGTCCCATGGCCAAGGCCTCGTCGTCATCATGGAAGGCCTCCCTGCGGGCCTCGAGATCACCGTCGAGGAGATTCAAGCCGAAATGGGCCGACGGCGCCTCGGCTACGGTCGTGGCCCCCGGCAGCGCTTCGAAGTCGACGAGCTCACCTTGATCGGCGGTGTTCGTCACGGCCGCACCATCGGGTCGCCGGTGGCGATTGAAATCAAGAACACCGAGTGGTTCCGTAGCGACAAGTGGCATGAAGAGATGAGCCCTGCGCCCGGTGCCACCAACGACCCGCTCACACAGGTCCGCCCGGGTCACGCCGACCTCGCCGGCATGCAGAAATATGGCTTCACCGATGCACGTGACGTGCTCGAGCGCGCCAGCGCGCGCGAAACCGCTGCCCGGGTTGCCGCCGGTGCGATTGCCAAGAAATTGCTGAAATCGCTCGGCGTTGAGATTCTCTCCCACGTGATCCAGATGGGTTCCGCTCGGGTCCCAAAAAACGCTCCCCGCCCGACACCCGCCGAACTCGACCGGGTCGACGAGAACCAGGTGCGTTGCTTCGACGTCGAAGTATCCAAGGCAATGATCGCCGAGATCAAGGCTGCGGCCAAAGAAGGCGACTCTCTTGGTGGCGTGGTCGAAGTACTGGCCTTCGGTGTGCCGGTGGGGCTTGGTAGCCACGTCCATTGGGACCGCAAGGTCGATGCAGCCCTCGCCCAGGCACTGATGAGCATCCAGGCGGTCAAGGGCGTCGAAATTGGTGACGGTTTCGATGTTGCCGGGCGGCGCGGGAGCGAGGCGCACGATCCAATCAGCTGGGATTCCGACGCCAACAAGTACGTCCGCAGCAGCACGCTTGCCGGCGGCACCGAAGGTGGCATGACCACCGGTGACCTCGTCGTTGTCCGGGCCGCAATGAAGCCGCTCGCAACGCTGAACAAGCCGACGCTCGAAACGGTCGATACGGCCACCAAGGAATCAGGCGTGTCCTTCAAAGAACGCACCGACGTCACCGCAGTTCCCGCCATGGGCGTCGTTGCCGAAACAATGGTCGCACTTGTGCTGGCCACCGAAGCACAACGCAAGTTCGGCGGCGACTCGATGAACGAGTTCGTTCGCAACGCCGAGGCGTTTACGGCCTCGCTGTCGTGAGTGCCTGCGAGGGCAAGCACATCGTGCTTGTCGGCATGATGGGCGCTGGCAAGTCGTCTGTTGGACGCGTCCTCGCCCAGAAACTGCATCGTCCGTTGCTCGACTCCGACGAGCTCATCGAAGAACGAACGGGTCGCACCGTCCGTGAAATTTGGGTGTCTGACGGCGAAGCCGCATTCCGCGCAATCGAGACCGAAACCCTGCTTGCCATGCTCAGCGACGACGAGCCTGCAGTTGTTGCTGCGGCGGGCGGAGTTGTGCTCGCTGAAGCCAACCGCTGCGCACTGACCGAGAGCGATGCCCATGTGGTGTGGCTACTCGCCAACGTTGAACTGCTCGTTACACGTGTAAAAAACGGTGTTCACCGTCCACTCCTCGACGACGACCCCGAGGGGATGCTCCGCCAGATGTATACCGATCGTGAAGCTCTCTACACCGAAGTTGCCGACGCTGTCGTGTCAGTCGACCATCGCAGCATCAACGAAGTTGCTCAGGCGGTGCTGCGATGCGCCGGCTGATCGTCCCGCTCGCCGATCGTTCCTACGACGTCGTTGTCGGTCGCGGCGTCGTCGCCGAATTGGCAACACTGCTCCCATCGACGGCCAAGCGAGCAGCGGTTGTCACACAAGTCGGCATCCCCGCCGACATTGAGTTGCCCGGTGTCGAGATCACCACGTTCATCATCGGCCAGGGAGAAAACGCGAAAACGCTCGACACTATTGCGACGTTGATGAGTGGGTTCGCCGCAATGGGCCTGACGCGCCACGACGTCGTCATCGGCGTGGGCGGCGGCATGGTTACCGACGTCGCCGGGTTCGCTGCAGCGTCGTGGCACCGCGGCATTCCTGTCGTGCACGTGTCGACGAGCCTGCTCGGTATGGTCGACGCCGCAATCGGTGGCAAAACCGGCGTCAACCTGCCTGAGGGCAAGAACCTCGTGGGCGCCTATTGGCAGCCGTCCGGCGTGCTCTGCGACCTGGAGTTCCTCGACACGCTTCCGCCCCGCGAAATGCGGTGTGGCCTCGGCGAGATGGCGAAGTACCACTTTTTGACGGGCGACGATTTGCTCGCGATGGACCTCGAAGAGCGGGTCGCACGTTGCATTGAAATCAAGGCCGAGGTTGTTGCATCTGATGAGCGCGAAGGTGGGCGTCGAGCGCTTTTGAACTACGGCCACACCTTTGCACACGCACTGGAAATCGCGACCGGCCATCAACTTGCACATGGCGAAGCGGTGGCGATTGGTCTGATCTATGCAGCCGAACTCGGGTTCGAGCTGGGTCGCATCGACGCGACGCGGGTCCAGCACCATCGCGACGTCGTTGCCGGCGAGTACGACCTCATGACACAGCCGCCGCCCGGCCTCGATGCCGACGAACTGCTGGCCCTGATGCACCGCGACAAGAAGGCGCTCACTGGCTTGACCTTCATCCTTGACAGCGCACATGGTGTTGAAGTCGTCACGGATGTCGACGAGGCACCGGTTCGCTCGGCGATGTCTCGACTACTGCGGTAGAGCGCGGCGCGGGCAGAATGTCGTTTATGGCCTTTGACACTCTGATTTCACTTGTTGGGCCCATCCGGGCGCCAGCGCAGATGCTGGCTCAGCAAGACATCGGCGGGCAGACAAGCGTCCACGACGGCGACACCGCCGACAAGCTCGGCCTGGTCGGTGCACCGATCGAGGGGCCGACACACTTCAGCCAGTTCGATCCGCTCGGTGTCTGCCTGTGGGGTCAGCGTTGGTTCGAAGACGGCTGCATCAGCTCACATTTTCTGAATATGGTCGTCGAAGGCGAAGAGGTCCGCCCGGCACTGACGCCGTTAACGGCTGGGGCTGCGACGATCGGTGCTGAGAAGGCCGATGGGACGCCTGTGCTGACCGGGACCGCATCGGTCGGGCGCGACGATGTGACTGACCTCGACGAGCGCCGCAAGCGCGGTCAGGGCGACTCAGGCGAGCTGCACATCATCGATCAGATTTCCATTGGTATGGACACGTTGCAGGGCCGCGACCCGCACGTGGTCACCATCGGGTTTGACGATCACAACGGTCCGCTCTACCCCTTTACCCTGCAGCAGAAGCTCGACAAGATCACCGAGCCATGCAGCTGGTACGACGCCGAGGGCGACAGCCCGTGGGGAACACCAATTGTGCCGACCGAGATGCTGTCGGTGCTTGCCCACAAACACGGCCCGCACCTCCCCGTGAGGCGTCCGTCGGTCGGGCTGTTCATCGACCTCGAAGTTCGCTACGTCAACGGACCGGTGTTCGTTGGCCGGAGTTATCAACTCGATCACCAGGTCGTTGGCATCGGTCAGTCGCGCCGCGTCGAGTCGTGGTGGACCGAAACCACCGTCACCGACGTCGAGACGGGGCTGCATGCAGCCACGGTGCTCTTACACCAGGGCGTGTTCAAGGCGTCGTTCGCCGACTATCCCGCTGATTCCGCCGCCGCCAAGGGGTCTTGATCGGCATTCATCCCGAACGACAGCCCGAAGGCGGGGGTCTTGGTCATCCAAGAGACTGTGGCGTCGGATCTGGATCCGCTCGGGCGCAGCCAGGCCGCTCAAGTTTCGGACGGATAGATCACACCGACCTGGGCGCGGATCTCGTCGAGTAGACGCATCGTCTGCAACGAATGATCGAGCGTGACCACGTCGCTCTCAAGGTGCCCTGCAGCGATGCGTTCCATTGCGTGTGCTGCTTCGTGAGCGAGCCCATTGTTGGAGATCTCGACCCGCTCGGCAGTTCCACGAGCGCGATACACAGTGAACGCCGACGCGTACCAGAACGGTGCCTCGACCTCGATACGGCCAACCGTGCCGACAATTCGCGCGCTCAGGCCGCTCTTGCCGTCGAGCGACGTCTGGAAGGTGCTGAGCGCACCGCTGGGAAACGAAGCAACACCGGCGAGCGTCGCGTCGACACCTGACTGTGTGAGGCGCCCCATTGCCCTGACATTGTCGGGATACTCGTCGAGTACATGGCACGCGAACGTGACCGGGTAGATGCCGAGGTCGAGAAGTGCGCCACCGGCCAAGTCGGAGCGTCGGTGGCGTCCGTCAGTGGCAGGTATATCGAGGCAGAAGTCAGCGTCGACAGTGAGCACCTTGCCGATTGCTCCATCGGCGATACGGCGCTTGAGTTCGATGTTGCCCGGGATGAACCAGGTCCACATCGCCTCCATCAAAAAGCGATTGTTGCGACGCGCGGCGTCGACCATCTCGGTGGCCTCCGTCGTGTTGACGGCGAAGGCCTTCTCGCAGAGCACGTGCTTGCCAGCGTTGAGTGCAGCGATGGCCATGTTGCGATGGTGGCTGTGGGGCGAGGCGATGTAGACGATGTCGACATTCGGATTTGCGAACAGTTCGGCGTAGCTGCCGTGAGCCTGTGGGATTCCGAATTTGTTGGCGAATGTGGTTGCTGACTCATGGGATCGAGATCCGACTGCCACGATTTCGGCATCGTCGAGTGTTTGGAGCGCCGCTGCCATCTTCGACGCGATGCCACCGGTTGCTGCGATTCCCCATTTCAATGTCATGAGGTCGAACGTAGTGGTCAGTTGCGGGCGAGCAGCGATTCGATGAACACCGCAACGGCATCGTCGGCGTTGCTGCCGATGACTTCGTCGGCAGCCTCTAACGCGAGGCGAGAACCGTTGCCCATTGCAACGCCGTGGCCTGCCCACTTGAGCATTGCTGCGTCGTTGTGGTTGTCGCCGAACGCAATGACCTGCGCTGGCTCGATGCCCCAGTCGGTGCACAGATGAGCGAGTGCCGATGCCTTGGTGATGCCCTCGCCGGTCACTTCAACGAACTGCACGCCACTCGTCGACACGGTCAACGGATCAACCAGCAACGGGACGAGGTGTTCGCGCAGCGCTTCTTGGGTGATTTCAGGGTGGCGGACCATCAGCTTGGTCGTGCGGTGCTCGGCGGTCGGGCGCGTTGCGAGGCTGCATTCGTCGCCGAGGTCTTCGTGGATCGACGCGATGTCGCTAAACGATGCGTCCCACCCGTTGCCGTGGTCGGTTTCCCAACAGAACGCGTACCGGTTGTCGATGGCGGTCAAGGCTGCGAAGAACCGGTCGACGTGAGCTGGTTCGATCGGGAACCGAACCGTGTCGCTGCTCAACATGTCGTGGATCAACGAACCGTTCGAGCAGACCGCGGTGGTGATGACCTCGGCAGGACGCAGGCGCGGGACCGCTGACGTTGTCGATCGGCCTGTGGCTGCTACGACGTGGATGCCAGCGGCAACAGCATGCTGCACCGCAGCGATGGTCCGCCGTGACAGGAGATGGTCGGGGCCGAACAGTGTTCCGTCCAGATCACATGCGAGAAGCCGAACGTCCGATCTGGTCAACGGGTGCTCAGTGCAGTGTGCGAAAGGCGAACCATGCGAGCACGACCATACCGATACCGATCACCAGTTGGACCAGCGCATGCTCGCTCCGCACGGTGACCACAGCACCAGTTACTTCTTGAAACGGTTGGTGAACTTGGCTTTGGTGAGTGCAAACCACTCTTGGGGAAGGCGGCGGAACGTTTCGGTGGCGAACTCATCGGCGATGAAACCTACGACCTGCGAGTACGAGGGGTATGGGTGGACCGTGCCGAACAGTTTGCGGAGACCGATGCCGTGGTCGATCATGATCGTGAACATTCCGATCATTTCTGCGGCACTGGGCCCGACGATGACGGCGCGCAGAATCTTGCCGGTGAACCGCTCGACGTCGACCGCGATGAATCCGTGCTCAAGGTCGTCGGTGTAGCCGCGGTCGATATCTGTGAGTTGCTTTACATAGCGTTTGCGCCCGCCTGGCGCCATGGCGTCTACTGCGGCAACGGCGAGACCGACCGAGGCGATCTGGGGGCGGCTGTACACGGCATTTGGGATGACTCGTGGGTTACCGACCTTGGGGAGGGGAAGTGCGATGGCGCGAATCGTGCGACGGGCGAAGGAGTTCGCACCGTGTGTCGTTGCGGTGTTGCCCGTGATGTCGCCAACGGCGTATACCCCGTCGACTGACGTTCGGCCCCAGGTGTCGGCGACAACGCCGCTCTTGGTGCTTTCGACGCCCGCTTCTTTTAGCCCGAGGTCATCGAGCGCCGGGCGACGACCAATCCCGATGAGGACTTTGTCGACGCTGGCAATGGTCTGACCGTTCGTGAGGTGAACGGTCTGCGTGGCCTCGTCGAACTTGTCGATCGAGGTGCCGAGGTGCACGTGGACTCCACGAGATTCAAAGACGGCGCGCATTGTGCTGGAAACGAGCGGATCTTCGTTGCCCATGAGGCGATCGGCTAATTCGACGATGTGTACGGTGCTGGCGAGGTCGCCGAACGCTGTGGCCATCTCGATCGAGATCGCGCCGCCCCCGACCAACACGATTGTGTCGGGGACCGACTCCATTTCGAAGATGTTCTCGTTCGTCAGAACACGATCGGCGCCGAGACCCTCGATCGGGATGACGATCGGCTTGGATCCGCCGCTGACGATCACGTTCTCGGCATGCACTTCGACCTGGCCGTCGGGGCCGTCGACGATGACGACGTGGTGGTCGCCCGACTTCGGGGTGAGCTTCGCCCAGCCGTGCACGAGATGGATCTTGTCGTGGTCTTTCATCTCGTGGTCTTCGCGTCGCGCGAGATCGTCGCGCTTCGCGCGCACCCAGCCGAGTGGGTTGTCCTCGCTGACCAGTGCAGCGTGTAGGAGGGCCTTCGACGGGACGCAACCGACATTTGTGCAGTCGCCGCCGACCTTGTCGCCCTCGATCAGCACGATGTCATGGCCGAAGTTGGACAGGCCGACCGCCATGGTCAGCCCGCCCGAACCGGCGCCGATAACCGCAGCCTTGTAGGTCTTTGTTGGGTCATGTCCGATCATGGGGTGTCCTGTTCCAGAGGGAGCGTGGTGCTGATTGCGACGAGGTGCTTGTCCCGCTGCTTGAGGGTACGTGCGACCACGAGGCTGGCGACGAAGATGACGACGCTGGCAACGAGGGCGTAGGGGTTGAGGCCATCGACACCTTGATCGACGCGGTCGAGCGACGCACCGAGCAGCACGAACGAGATCGTGCCCGGCAGCGATCCGATTGCGGTGGCGGTGATGAAGGGGACGAATTTGATGCGCAGTGCACCGGCCGCGTAGTTGACGAGGTCGTAGGGCAGGAAGAGAAAGCGTGTCAGGAGGACGGTCTCGAAGCTGTTGTCGCGCATCCGCTGTGACCAGCGTGCGATAAACGACTGCTGGTCGTCGTCGAGCGTGGCCGTGGCGTCAATCTTCGCGCTGAGGCTGCGCCCGATAGCGAACGCAAGGCTGGCTGACAGGTTGGCGCCGATGATCACGGCGATAACGCCGACGAACGGTCCGAACAACACGCCGCCGACAATCGTCAGTACGGATGCAGGGAAGAGGACGATCGGACGGGCGAGGTACACGCCAACGAAAGCGAGGATGCCCCACCAGGCGCTCCCCACACTGTCGATGAACTGCTGGGCCGTACCCGTGGCACTCAGGTCATTGGCTGACTGATAGTTCCGCCACAACACGACCGCGGTGGTCCAGATCGCAACGACAACGAAACGTTGCACCCAGATACGTCGATTGTCGGTCGCCATTGGATATTGCCAACCTCCTAGAACCACCGAGTCTTCCGCTCGCAGCCAAGTTTTGCTTTCGTTTCTCACTGCGAGATCGAAATGGTCACCACCTGTGACACGACGGACGTCGTCCACTCGCCGACCAGGGCGACGTGTTGATGCAGGGCCGCAAGGCCGCCAACGCCATCGTGCTGGCAAGGGTGCGGCGTCAACGATCTGATCGTGCCCGATGAATTTTCAGTGGGTGGCACCGGCGGCTTTCGTGGCACCTCTCACTCGACATCCTGCAATCTGGCGATGTCAGATCGTCACGTCACGCGGTAGCAGTTGCACAGTGCGATCAACATCTCCATCCGCGTGGCCTCTCTCGCCGGACAAAGTTGGTCGAACATCGGTTACAACTGCAACAGGTCCCATGTCGAACCCGACCAGACCGTGATGAACGCGATGCACGCAGCGGACCCTGACGAACCAGTGACGATGTTGAACCTCCTACGATTCCGCGAACGCGCGCTACCTGGCTTCGGAGTCGACGAAATGAGCGGGCGCGACGCGTTCTGGCGCTACGGCGCGTTGAATCATAAAGCCGGGGTGCAGTACGCCAGCAGGCTCATCGAGTTGACCCAGCCGTAAGACCGGCGATCATTCTGCAGCGATGCGGCGAAGGATGCGGCCGACTCCTTCGGGGCCGTGGAGGAGGTTGTAGTGCCGCGAATCCGGGTCAGGCGTTGGGATCTTGGAGGCTGGCTGTTGTGACGTCGGCGTCGGCAACAACACCGGGGCTCGAGTTCGCTCCTTCGAGGACGAGATCGCGGAGGTGGCCTCGTTCGCGATCGCGTCGGATCAGATCGCGCACGTACTCGCTGGTCGACCCATAGCCATCGTGAGAGACCCGCTCATCGACGAAGATCTTCAGCTCGTTGGGCAGCGACACGTTCATCGTGGTCAAAGACAAGACACGACCTGACTTGGCAAACCTTGTCATCTGTCGATCACCGTAGTAGCGCATAATCACGCTCCAGCGAACGACCGCCGAGGGTGCCGCCCAACGCCGGGTCGGCCCGTTGTGTCGATGAATCGTCATCCTCTTCGATGGAGGCGAAACTCTTGGCTGCGGCCATATCAAGACCGCCGCAAACAACGAGCTCAACGTGCACCCCCCACGACTGCGACCGCCGCAAAATACGGCAGCAGCCCACCACCCGTCGACTCTCGCGAATTCGGCGTCAGTGTTGAAGTAGAGGTCGCCGCCGAAGATCTCTGTGACAGGCCTTCTTTAAGGTGGCCCATACCGACTCTCCCCACTGCTGAACCGAACGCATGTGGAGGAAACCATGAACATCAACCTCGCCGTCATCCACGGCACGATCATCAACGACGCAGTTGTCCGCTCGCTCCCGGCTGGGACCAATGTCGCTCAGTTCGATGTCTCGACATCGATCGAACGTGATGGACGCGCCGTCAACGCGTCGGTCCCCGTGGCACTGCACGAACCGAGTAGCGCACTTCTTGCAACGCTCGTCAGCGGCGCTGACGTGGCAGTGGTCGGCCGAGTCGAGCGTCGATTCTTCCGGTCGGGTGGGGCCACCCAGAGCCGGACCGAACTCATTGCCGAACGTGTCGTACCCGCCCGCCGCTCCAAGACCGTGCGGTCGCTGCTCGCCCAGGCCGCGGAACTCTTGACGGCATGACAAGGGCTTGGCGAAAGGGCTTGGCGGATAGGCCTGGTGAAGCGGCGATGGGGGCCGGCGTGGACAAGAATTTTCGTCAAGGCGATACTGGCCTGATGCCGTTGACGGAAATCCCCAACTTTCCGATTCCCGATCAGTTCAGCCGCATCCGTGAACTGCGTGTCGCCCGAGAACCCATGCGACTTGCGCTCAATGCACTGAGCGTGTCTCGCCAGCCGCGTGGCGAAGGTCGCCACGTCGTCGTACTGCCAGGGTTCGGCACGAATGATTCGTCGACGATCATCGTGCGCTCATATCTCGCCCGCCTGGGCTACCAGGTAAGTGGTTGGGGGCTCGGCGTCAACACCGGCGACGTGGAGACGCAACTCCGCCAGACACTCGACAATGTCGAACAGCGCCACCGCAAGGTCGGCGAGCGTGTGTCGCTCGTTGCCTGGAGTCTCGGAGGCGTCATCGCTCGCGAGGTGGCGCGCGACCGGCCCGAATTGGTGGGCAGTGTCGTCACGTTTGGCACCCCGCTCTACGGGCCGCGACATACGGCGACATCGATGAGTCAGCAGTCGCCGCAGCGGGATGCGATCGAAGAACAGATCATCGAACGATCTGCCCGGCCAATCACGCGACCGGTCACGTCGATCTACAGCCGCAACGACGGTGTCGTGTCGTGGCAGGCATGCGTCGACCCCGATCCGGCCACCAACAATGTCGAAGTCCAGAGCAGCCACTTCGGGCTGGGTATCGACCCTGACGTTCTCAAAGTTGTCGCGAAGGCGCTCCACCGCGCCGACCGCTGAGTCAGGTGACGCTGCGGACCACGAGGCCGGTGCGCAGCTTCGGCGTGAAGAACGTTGACTTCGGGGGCATCAGCAGCCCTTCACGAGCGGTGCGCTCGATTTCGGCAACGCTGACCGGACGGATCAGTACTGCCGCAGTTGCTCGGCCACCGGTCGCTGCTTCGACGACGTGATCGACGCCGTGCTGGTACGTGACGCTGTGCGGCGTGTCGCCAAGGACATGCTCAAGCCAGGCGCCGTCCAGTGAGCGAACACCATCGAAGGCACCGTCCTTCGGTGTCAGCCACTGGCCGTTGCCATCTGGCCCGATGAGGCACAGTGCGCCCCGCTCGTTCATCTCCGCCAACGTTGCAGCCGACGGCGTGCCGGCATCGCTGCGATCGAACGCCGTGTCGAGGGCAGCCACGAGGTCGTCGAACGAGATGTCGCTGTAGAGGCGGTGGATGGCCTCGACGCTGAGCTGGTCGGCGACCAGCTCGCTGACGAATGCCAACGTCTCTTCAGCGGGCGATCCGGCGACGCCTTGGCCACGTATTTCGTCACGGAACGTCCGGCTGATGCCGTAGCGGTGGTGGCCGTCGGCGATGAGTACATCATCAGAACCGACCTTGGCAGCAATCGCTGCAACGCGCTCGGCGTCGGCGACGCGTTCAATAATGTGTTCGACACCTTCAACAGTCGCCGACGACAGCAATTCGCCAGGCTCGCCAAGCAATTCGGTCAGGCCGTCAGCGAGCGACAGGCCCCACACAGGCGACATGTTGGCCCCGGTTGCACGTGTCAGATCGAGGCGGTCAGTCGAGGCCTTGGGCGTGACTCTTTCGTGGGGCAGAACGCCACCAGCGCCTTCGTCAACGACTTCAAGGCCACCGAGCACGCCGGCGATGTCTCGGGCAGCACCCGTGGCATCGGTGAAACGCATTCGGTAGATCGTGAACGTGGGGACGTCGTCGAACTCGAGGACGCCCGCATCGATCCACTCGCGTAGGACCTTGCCGGCTTGGTTATAGCGGCCGTCGCCGTCGGACTCACGCGGGACATCGACGTGCGTGATGTTGAACTGATGCCGATTGTTCAGGTTGTCGATATCAGCGGGTGAGAGGACGTCGTACGGCGGAGCGATCAGGTCGTCGATCTGGCGATCGGCGTAGCGCAGTGCGGGGAACGGAGTGAAGCGTGGCACTCCTCCAGCATGCCAGTGATCTGCCACGATGCCGATATGCGAATCGAGCCGGTTTCCATCAAGCAGATCGAGACCAAGCAAATCGAGACGGTGCTGTGCGACCTCGATGGAGTGGTCTGGCTGGCCCACGAACCCATTCCCGGCTCCGTCGAAGCCATCGCCGCACTCCGCGCTGCTGGCCGCCGCGTCGTCTTTGTGACGAACAACTCCGCAGCGATGATCGCGGAGCACGAGGCATCGTTGGAAGCCATCGGTATCCCGGCTGAGGGTGACGTCATCAGCTCGTCGGTCGCAGCGGCCCTTCTCGTTCAGCCGGGCGAACGTGTTCTGGTCACCGGCGGGCCAGGGATCGTCGAGGCAGTCGAAGCGAGCGGAGCAATTGCGGTGCTCAACGACGGCACCGTCGACGGTCGCAACGGCGGCTTCGATGCCGTGCTGGTCGGGCTGCATCGCGATTTCGACTACAAACGCCTCGCTGCTGCTGCGGCCGCAATCCACTCCGGCGCCCGACTCGTTGGCACCAACTCAGACAGTACATATCCCACACCGCGCGGCCTCGAACCAGGTGGAGGTTCGATTCTGGCGGCGGTCGCCACTGCAGGGAACGCTGTACCGACGATCGCTGGCAAGCCGCACGCCCCGATGGCCGAAGCAATCGCCCGGCATCTTTCGTCGGCTAACGCACCCTTCGATCCGGCAACTGCGGTGATGGTCGGGGACCGGCCAGAGACTGACGGCCTCATGGCTGCTCGGATTGGCTGTCGCTTCGCGCTGGTCCGGTCGGGGGTGATTGGCCCAGCCGACGACCTGGCGGGCCTCGACGAACTGGTCATCGACTTCGACCTCTTGGATCTTGGCGCCCTTGCGGCCCTCCTGCTTGGGTAAGTGCTCAATCGAGCCAGGATGAACACCTGGCGAGTACGCTGGCGGTATGGCCACTTCACCCATTCAGAAGCTGATCGACGCCGGCATACAATTCTCCGAGCCAACACGAAAGCAAGCCGAGAAAATTGTCCAGAAGCTTGTGAAGGCAGGCGACGTTCAAAAGAACGAGGCCGACAAGGTCATCGCCCAGCTCATCGAGCGCGGCAAGCAGACCACGGAGAAAGTCACCGAGTCCGTGCAGCGCGAAGTTGCCAAGCAAGTCGCCTGGATGTCGGAACGTTTCGATGAGCTGGAAGATCGCTTCGAAGATCTCGCCGAGCAGCTTGCCGCCCGTGTTGGGGCCAACGATAAGCAGAAGGCCGCTGCCGCAAAGAAAGCTCCGGCCGCCAAAAAGGTGCCAGCTCAGAAGGCCCCGTCCGCCAAGAAAGCTTCGGCCAAGAAAGCTTCGGCCAACAAGAAGGCTCCGGCCAAGAAAGCTCCGGCCAAGAAAGCTCCGGCCAAGAAAGCTTCGGGCAAGAAGCAGGCTCCGGCCAAGAAGGCGCCAGCGAAGAAAGCTCCGGCCAACAAGAAGGCCGCCGCCAAAAAATCGACAGCAGTCGGTTCGTCGGGCGTCCGTAAGATCGCCACGAAGCGTTCCGCACGCTCGAAGTGACCTGACATCATGGCGCCTCGTCGGCGGCTGGATGCCGAGCTGGTCCGTCGTGAACTCACGTCAAGTCGTACCGAAGCGCAAAGCATGATCGCGGCGAACCGCGTCTTGGTTAACGGGTCGATTGCAGACAAGGGTTCGCGCCAGGTCGCACCAGGTGACGCGGTCGTTATTGAAGGGCCGCCCGCGCGATTCGTCGGTCGAGGCGCAGAGAAGCTTGAGGGCGCGCTCGAACGATTTCAACTCGACGTGTCGGGCCTCCGGGCGCTCGATGCCGGCGCATCGACCGGCGGCTTCACTGATTGTCTTTTGCAGCGCGGGGCCCGCCAGGTTGTTGCACTCGATGTCGGGCATGGCCAACTCCATGAACGACTCCGTGCCGATGGCCGCGTCATCAACATGGAACGGACCAACGTTCGCCACATCAGCGCCGACGACATCGGGGGACGCGTCGACATCGTTGTTGGTGACCTGTCGTTCATCTCACTGACGTTGGTCATTCCCGCATTGGTCTCGGTGTGCCAACCTGATGCTCCCATGGTGATGCTCGTGAAACCGCAGTTCGAAGCTGGCCGGTCCGAAGTGGGCAAAGGTCGCGGCATCATCACCGATCCGGCCATACATGAACGCGTGAAGGGCGAGGTCGCCGACGCCTTCGTGGCAGCCGGATGCTCGATCGTTGACTGGGCCGTCTCGCCCATTACCGGCGCTGATGGCAACGTCGAATTTCTGGTGTGGGTCACAGCTCCCCCTGCCGATTTCACGGATTTCACGGATTTCACCGATTTCACCGATTTCACCGATTTCACGGGGGCGCACCAGTGAGTGGAGTCGCGCTCGTTGCACACCATGAACGCCGCACGGCGCGGGCGCATGCGATCTTCGCAGCGGCGTGGTGCTCGGAGCGCGGCTACGACTTCTGGATGCCAGCCCCAGATGCAGATGCGCTTGGCCTTGGCGAGCACCGGAGTGATCGCCCTGTTGCCGAGGCAGACGTTGTCCTGAGCCTCGGCGGCGATGGCACGATGCTGCGCAGCGTCGGCCTGCTCGACGGGGCGGTTACCCCGCTCCTTGGGGTCAATTTGGGGTCACTCGGCTATCTGACCGAAGTCGAGCCCGACGACTTTGGCGATGCGCTCATCAAATTTTTTGCTGGGCCAGAAACAGGGGAGTGGAGCATCGACGATCGGATGATGCTCGATGTCTCGGTCAACGGCGTGCGTGCAGGCCGTGCGTTGAATGAGGCGGTTGTTGAGAAAAGCGAATCAGGCCACACCGTTCGGCTGCTCGCACGCATCGATGGCGAGCCGTTCACGCACTACGCGGCCGACGGCCTGATCGTTGCGACACCGACCGGTTCGACGGCGTACTCGTTGTCAGCGCGCGGTCCAATCGTGTCGCCCCGCCACCGGGCAGTGCTGCTGACGCCTGTGTCGCCGCACATGCTCTTTGACCGTTCGCTTGTGCTCGACCCGTCCGAGATCGTCGAGATCGAGGTGTCGGGCCACCGGCGCGCGGCGTTGGCGATCGACGGCCAGCCGATCGCACGGCTCGACGAGGGAGACATCGTCACCTGCATTCCGTCGGATGTCAACGCGAACTTTGTCCGGTTCGGTGCGTACCGCTACCACCAAATCCTGAAGGCAAAGTTTGGTCTTGCTGACCGCTAGCAAGGGTGCCGCGACCAGGGCTAATGGATCGAAACGAACAAAAGTTCGATTTGATCCGCAACTCTGTGACACCTGGTTGCGATACTGGGTCTCGTGTTGACCGAACTCCACATCGAGAACCTCGGTGTCATCGAACGCCTCGAACTCATACTCGGCGCCGGCTTGACCGCGCTCACGGGCGAAACCGGCGCAGGGAAAACAATGCTGGTCGATGCGATCGAATTACTGGTTGGCGGCCGCGCCGATACGTCGATCGTGCGTCACGGCGCAGACGAAGCGCGTGTCGATGGCCGCTTCGTTGCTGCTGATGGCACCGAAACAATTCTGAGCCGCGTGGTCCCAGCCGTTGGGCGGTCGCGGGCCTACGTCAATGGGCGGCTCGCGACCGTGACGCTGCTTGGCGAGGCTGCTGCCGATGCCGTTGACCTTCACGGCCAGCACGCACACCAGCACCTCCTGTCAACTGGTACCCAACGCGCGGCACTCGACAACTATGGGAATGTCGACCTCGCACCGCTCCGGGCTGCCAGAGGGCGCCTCACCGAGATCGACGCAAGCCTCGCTGCGTTGGGCGGCGACGAACGCTCCCGTGCCCGCGAAATCGACCTCCTGCGGTACCAGGTTGACGAGCTCGACGCGGCAAACATCGTCGATGCTGGCGAAGACGAAGTGCTCGACGCCGAAGAGTCCGTGCTCGCCGATGCGTCGGCCCACCGCGTAGGCGGTGCCACGGCGTACGGGTTGCTCGCTGACGATGGCGGTGCTCGCGACTCACTCGGCAACGCACTTGCTGCGATCGACGGGCGTCAGCCATACCTCGGTCACGCAACACGGTTGCACGAGGTGCTCGCAGAGGTCGACGACCTGATCGCCGAACTGCGTGACGTGGCCGACGCGATCGACGAGTCACCCGAACGACTCACTGAACTCCGTGAGCGGCGCCAACTGCTCAGGGATCTTCAACGCAAATACGGCGACGGCCTGAATGCCGTGATGGTTTTCCATGCTGAATCGGAGGACCGTCTACGCGAATTGGAGAGGTTTGACGAGCGTGCTGCGGCGCTCGACGTCGAGCGACAATCGGCCTTAATCGAAGAACGCACAGCGGCCGAAGCTGTTGGCCGTGCTCGTCGAGCAGCGGCGCCGAAACTCGCTGCTGCCGTACAGAAGCGATTGCAGACGCTGGCGATGCCGAATGCGGCGATTGCCATCGAGGTTGGCGAGCACGCTGAGGACTATCCGGGAGATCGCGTCCAGTTCCTTCTCGCCGCCAACCCTGGTTCACCGGTTCTCCCGCTGAACCGCGTGGCATCTGGCGGCGAACTCGCCCGGGCAATGCTGGCGCTCCGGCTCGTGCTTTCCGAAGCATCCGCAGCCTCGTCAGGCACCTCGGGCCACGACACGTTGGTGTTCGACGAGGTCGACGCTGGCATCGGGGGAGAGGCCGCGCAAGCTGTCGGCGACGCCCTCGCCCGGCTCGGTCGTCACCATCAGGTCCTCGTGGTCACACACCTCGCTCAGGTTGCAGCGGCGGCCGAGTCTCAGATCTCGGTGTCGAAGAAGGTCAGGAAAGGGGCGACCTTTGCCTCGGCCAAGCGGCTTGAGGGCGACGAACGTGTCGACGAGATTGCCAGGATGCTGTCCGGCAAGTCGACCGATTCAGCGCTCGAGCACGCTCGAGAACTACTGACATGAAATTTCAGTGCGAGAGACCCCCAAGCCTCTCCGAAGCGCGGTATGGTGATTTCCCGTCGTGTTGTTATCTGACGGAGGTCTGAAATGCCCAAGCACATTTTCGTGACAGGAGGCGTTGCCAGCTCTCTTGGCAAGGGCCTCACTGCATCATCTCTTGGTCGGTTGTTGAAGCACCGAGGGCTGCGCGTCACGCTTCAGAAACTCGACCCGTACATCAACATTGATCCGGGCACGATGAACCCGTTCGAGCACGGTGAAGTCTTCGTGACCGACGACGGCGGCGAGACCGACCTCGACCTCGGCCATTACGAGCGTTTCATCGACGAGAACCTGTCGCGCAACTCAAACGCCACCACTGGCTCGATCTATCAGTCGGTACTCGCTGCGGAACGACGCGGCGACTACCTCGGCAAGACTGTCCAGGTCATCCCGCACATCACCGACGAAATTAAACGTCGCGTTGAGCGTGTGGCACGCAACGACGTCGACGTTGTCATCACCGAGGTCGGCGGCACCGTTGGCGACATCGAAATCCTCCCGTTCCTCGAAGCCATCCGCCAATTCCGCAACATGGTCGGACGTGACAACGTCTGCTACATCCACGTCACGCTCGTGCCGTTCATCGGCCCAGCTGGCGAGCAGAAGACCAAGCCGACGCAGCACTCAGTCACTGAGCTCCGCAGCCGCGGTATTCAGCCAGACGTGATTGTCTGCCGCAGTGAGGAGCCGCTCAGCGAAGATCTGAAGCGCAAGATCTCGGCCATGTGCGACGTCGACCTGCGTGCTGTGGTCAATGCTGCCGACGCCAACAACATTTACGAGCTCCCACTTATCCTCCACGACGAGGGCCTCGACGACTTCGTGTGCGACGTACTGCGTATCGAGGGCGAAGTCGACCTCACGTACTGGCAGCAGTTTGTGAAGAAGGTCGAAGCTGCCGTCAAGCCGGTCCGCATCGGTCTCATTGGCAAATACATCCAGCTTCCCGATGCCTACCTGTCGGTCGTCGAAAGTCTCAAGCACGCTGGCTTCCACCACGGTGCTGACGTCGAGATCGAATGGATCCAATCTGAAAATATCGAAGGCCTGCTCGCCGCTGGCCAGCTGAGCCACCTTGACGGCATCGTCATTCCCGGCGGGTTCGGCCACCGTGGCGTCGAAGGCAAGATCGCAGCCGCCAAATACGCCCGTGAAGAGCAGGTGCCGTGTCTCGGCATCTGTCTCGGGCTGCAGGCAATGACCATCGACTACGCCCGCAACGTTGTGGGGCTCGCCGACGCCAACTCAACCGAGTTCGATCCGGCCGCCCGGCATCCAGTGATCGATTTGATGCTTGACCAGCGCGGTATCGAAGATAAGGGCGGCACCATGCGCCTCGGTGCGTACTACGCCGTGCTTGCTGCCGGGTCGCAGGTCGCAGCGGCGTACGGCGAGCCGGTCGTGTCCGAGCGTCACCGTCATCGCTACGAGTTCAACGAGCAGTACCGCAGCCAGCTCGAAGAGCACGGCCTGTGGTGCTCAGGGACTTCGCCCGACAGTCGCCTGGTCGAGTTCATTGAACTCCCAGGTCACCCGTTCTGGGTTGCCACACAGGCTCATCCCGAATTCAAGAGCCGTCCCGACCGGCCGCATCCGTTGTTCCGGGAACTGATTGCTGCGGCACTCGAGCGACGCGCTGCCACGTCATCTGACGAGTCGCCCGTTGCCCGAACCGTCGCTGACCTGAGCGATGTCTGAATTCAAGCGAGTCGGCGAGTCTCTGGTCCACCAGGGCTACGTCTGGCACGTTGCTGTCGCCGAGTTTATTGCACCGGACGGCACGCCGTTTACACGCGACATCGTGCGTTCTCCCGGTGCAGTCGGCGTTGTTCCGCTTGTATTCGACGCCGAAGGTAATGCGTCAACGGTGCTCGTCAAGCAGTACCGGCCGCCCTACGACGCCGACGTGATCGAGATCCCGGCCGGGATGCGTGACATCGCCGGCGAAGACACCGCCGAGGTGGCGCGTCGAGAGCTCATCGAGGAGGCGGGCCTGATTGCTGGCAACCTCGAGTTGCTCGCTGAGACCTATCCCTCGCCCGGCATGACCGATTCGGTCATGACTATCTATCTCGCCACAAACTGCACTCCCACGGCGACGAATCGTCAGGGTCCTGAAGAGGCGTACATGGAGATTTTACACCTCCCCCTTGTCGACGCACTTGCGATGATTGATTCTGGCGAGATCTGTGACGCTAAGACAGTCACGGGTCTGCTGCTCGCCGAACGACGGCTCCGCTTCGCCGACGCGTCCTGAGCCGCCATGGCGCGTGTCGAACTCCCGCTTGAGGTCGAGGAGTTTCTGTCGTGGATGGTCGCCGAGAAGGGCCGCTCACCGAACACGCTGGCGGCTTATCGGCGTGATCTCACCGCCTACTGGACATGGCTTCGCAGCCGTGAACGGACGGTGCTCGATGTTGCGCACAGCGAACTCGTTGAGTTCGTGGCTGGACGGCGCGCATCTGAAGCGGCAACGTCGTCGATCGCCCGTCAGCTCGCGGCGATCCGCATGTTGCACCGCTATCTTGCGATCGAAGGGGAACGCCCAGACGACCCGGCTGCCGATCTCGAAGGTGTTCGCGTGCCATCGGGGATTCCGAAGCCACTCGACGAATCGCAAGTCATCAGCCTGCTCGATGCAGTGATCGGCACCGAGCCAGCAGACCACCGCGATCGTGCACTCCTGGAATTGCTCTACGCCACGGGTGCCCGGATCTCTGAAGCCGTCGGGCTATCGATTGGTGATATCAACCTCGACGATCGGCTGGTCCGCCTCTACGGCAAAGGCGCCAAAGAACGGATTGTGCCGTTTGGGGGGAGTGCAGCACGCGCCTTCGACGATTGGTTTTCCACGTCAGGCCGCGCTCGTCTGATCCCCATGCAGTGGAAACGTCGCGGCGACGCAGAAGCGGTCTTCCTCAACACCCGCGGCAGCCGATTGACTCGGCAAGCTGCCTGGTTGATTGTCAAGAAGTACGGTCATCGGGCCGGCATCACAGACCAGCTTTCGCCACACGTCTTGCGCCACTCGTGCGCCACCCACCTACTCGATCACGGAGCGGATCTTCGTGTCGTCCAAGAGATGCTCGGTCATGCATCAATTTCGACGACGCAGGTGTACACGCGCGTCAGCCAGGAACGGCTGTGGGACGTGTACCGGTCAAGCCATCCTCGCGCCACAATGCACTGATGGCATCGATGTTGATGAGCCCAGTCAAGTGGTGGCACCTGATAGCTCGCTTTGTCACGTCGTTGCCCGCAAACTCGCCATCGGTCGCCGACGAGATCTGGGCAGATGACCACCTGACCAAGGGCGAGCGGTCGCTGTGGGTGCAGCTGAGCAATCAAGATCGCCGCCACAGCATCGCTGTAGCCCAGCGCTTCGTCGAGGATCGGCCCGATGCAACGGTGCCTGAAATTGCTGGTGCACTGCTGCACGACGTGGGCAAGATCGAGTGCCGACTCGGCACGTTCGGGCGAGTCGCGGGCACGCTCATCGGCCCGCGGGGTAAACGCTTTGCTGCGTATCACGACCATGAAGCAATCGGTGCAGAGATGGCGACCAACGTTGGTTCGGCCGTCGCCACGATCGAATTGATCGCTGGCTCCGGTCCGGCGATCAAGAGCCTGAACCGCTCTGACCACGCCTAAAAGCTACGCGGCCGTTGGTTGTAAAATTCGCTCGACTCGCTGGCGGTTTACTCCGGCTCGGAGACACACCCAACCGAACAGTGCGAGCCAGATGCCGGCGATGCCAAGTGACCTCGTGGCGAGGACGAGCACGGCGATCGGCACCACGGCGAGCAGGAACGCGAAGGACGCACGGCCAATAAAGCGATAGTCGCCGACACCGATCAGGATGCCGTCGCACGCGAAAGCCACCGCAGCAGGTAGCAACAATGCAGCCAGTAGGAACAGGCCGCTCGTCGCCCGGCTGACGACGGCAGCATCGTTGCTGAAGGCCCGAGCGACGAGGGGGGCAGAGGCCGCAACCAGCACAGTGAGCCCAACTGCGACGAACAGTGACAAGCGAATGACTCGCCTCGCCAAGTCGAGCGCGGCGCTGGTGCCAGCGGCACCGGTCTCTCGGCCTAACTCCTCGGCGATGAGTGTCTGCGCTGGCACTGCGAGCCCGTCGAGCACCAGGGCGAGGAAGAGAAACATCGTCACGACGATCTGGTGGGCGGCCAGCGTTGGTGCATCGATGCGGGCAGCAATCGCCGTTGCACCGGTGAACACCCCGAGGATCGAGGCGACGCGCAGGAGCAGGTGGCGCCCTGCGGTGAGAAGCGGCGTCATCTCTGCCCAGTTGGGCCGCCACTGCGTGGCTTCGACGAGGCGTCGGCGAATCACGACGAGGAAGACCACGCCGGCGCCAATTTGGGCAACAACCGTTGACCATGCGGCACCAGCGATACCCATGTCGAACCCCAAGACCAAGACCAACTCGACCACCACGTTGACGATGTTCGAACAGACCAAGATGACGAGTGGAGTTCGGTAGTCAGATGAACCGCGTTGCACGCCTTGCGCTGCGAGCGAGACCACGACGAACGGCACGGCGAGCGCAGCGATGCGGAGGTACTCGACAGCGAAGACGGCAACCTCGCCGTCAGCGCCGAGCGCCGCCGTCAAAGGATGGGCGAAGCCAATCAGTAACGGCACTGCGAGCACGCCAACCGTGCCAGCGAGCCACAGTGCCTGCACCCCGACATTCGCTGCTTCGGCAGGGCTCCCGGCACCAAGTCGACGAGCCACCCTCTCGGTGGTGCCGTAGGTGATGAAGTTACTGCTTGCGATAACGAGCGAGAGCACGGAAATCGCAATGGCCAGCCCACCGAGGTGATCGGTGCCGAGCCGGCCGACAACTGCGGTATCGACGAGTCGGTACAGCGGCTCGGCGGCAAGGGTCCCGAGGGCAGGAAGTGCGAGGGCGATGACCCGTCGGTCAGTTGCGTTCAGTCGCAGCACATCTTCACGCAGGCAACATGCCGATGTTGGCATAGGCGCGTTCGACTGTCGCTGCTGCCACCTCGCGTGCCCGGCCTGCGCCGACCTGCAGGAGCCGAGCGAGTTCGCCGCGGTCCTCCAGCAGTTCGGTGTAGCGGACTCGAATGGGTTCGAGGACAGCAAGGACCGCTTCACCGGTAGCGACCTTCAGCGCGCCGTACTGCTCGTACTCGTCAGCAACGGCCTCAGGTGTCCGATTGGTGACAGCGGCGTGAATTTCGAGCAGATTGCTGACGCCTGGCTTGTCCTCGCGGTCGAATCGCACGGCGTCGGTGCCGGTGTCGGAGTCGGTGACAGCGCGTTTGAACTTTTTCATCACAGCCTTGGCATCGTCGATGAGATACACGCATCCGGCGTCGGAGTCGTCGGATTTCGACATCTTCGACCCGGGGTCTTGGAGGCTCATCACGCGTGCGCCGGTTTTCGGGGTCACGGCCTCGGGAATCACGAAGGTGTCCCCGAAACGGTGGTTGAAGCGAACAGCAGCGTCGCGAGTGATCTCGATGTGCTGGCGCTGATCCTCGCCGACCGGAACGTGATTGGTGTCGTACAGGAGGATGTCTGCGGCTTGCAGCGCCGGATAGGTGAAGAGCCCGCCGCTGATGAAGTCTTGCTCGCGCTTGGCGGACTTGTCTTTGAACTGGGTCATACGGGAGAGCTCGCCGTAGCTCACGGTGCACTCCATAACCCAGCCGAGTTGATTGTGTTCAGGTACGTGGCTCTGTGCGAAGACGGTTGCCACGTCGGGGTCGAGGCCAATAGCGAAGAGCATCGCTGCGGTGCGCAGGGTCGCGGCACCAACTTGGCCAGGCTTGTCAGTGACCGTCAGGGCATGAAGGTCAACGACTCCGTGGAACGCATCGGCGCTGTGTTGGCCAGTGACCCAGTTACGCAACGCTCCGAGGTAGTTGCCGAGGTGCAGATCGCCGGTGGGTTGAATACACGACAGCACGCGCGGCTTTGTCCCCGTCGTCGGGCCAGTCGTCGAAGCATTGTCGGTCACGTCGAAGACGATACCGCTGGTCGCCCTGTGCTTTCTGTATCGTTTGTTGAGATGGTTGACGTTGCAACACCGGTCTATGAGGGGCCCTTCGATCTGCTGTTGCAGCTGATCTTGAAGGAACAGGTCGACATCTATGAGATCAATCTCTCGACAATTGTTGACGCGTTTCTTTCCGAGCTTGATCGAATACGGGTCCTAGATCTCGATGTGGCGACCAGTTTTTTGCTGATCGCGGCGACGCTCGTCGATCTGAAGGCCCGCCGCCTGCTCCCCAACATGAGCGACGGCGACATCGACGAGGAGTTCGCACTGTGGGAAGAACGCGACATGCTGCTTGCGCGTCTGCTCGAAGCAAAGACGTTCAAAGACGTGGCAACGGTCTTCGATCGGCTCGCCGAAGAAGCTGACAAGACTTTCCCGCGTGTTACCGGCCCGGACGAACGCTTCGTCGACGTCGTGCCCGACATGCTCGAAGGCACCAGCCTCAAGCGATTCCAAAACGCAGCAATTAAGGCACTCACGCCACGCCCGAAGCCGATCGTCGACCTGTTTCACGTCGATCCGATCAAGATCACGGTGGCTGATGCAGTGTCGGAGCTGATCGACGAACTGCCGCGGGCCGGCCGTATCTCGTTCCGCGAACTCACTGCCCAGTTCGCTGACCGGATCGACGTGATCGTCCGGTTTCTTGCGCTCCTCGAGCTGTTCAAGCAAGGCGCGATCGAACTGAATCAGACCGAACGGTTCGGCGACATCGACGTCATCTGGTCGATGGCTGACGACTTCGATACCAATACCATCCTGATCGACGCCTACGAGGGCTGATATGACCGAACTTCCACCACCAGCCAAAGACGCCCTCATGCCTGTCTCGACTGAGAGCAGCACGCTTGACAGCAGCACGCTTGACAGCAGCACCCTTGAGAGCAGCACGGTTGAAGCTGACCGCAGCGTGAGCGACGAGATTCTCGTCCCGGTCGAGGATCAGATTGCGGCGTTCAAACGAGCGATCGAAGCAATTGTCCTCGTTGCCCATGACCCGGTGCCACCGGAAATGCTGGCTCAGCTCATCGAGCAGCCGGTCACTCTCGTCGATCAGTGGTGCGAAGAACTTGCTGCGACCTACCGAGAGGCCGAGAACGGTTTCGAACTGGCCCGAGTCGCGGGGGGATTTCGATATCAGACAGCAGCCGATTTGACGCCGTACGTCGAGCGCTTCCTGCTCCACGATCAACGCGCTCGACTCTCGGGAGCTGCATTGGAAACGCTGGCCATCGTTGCGTACAAGCAGCCGATTTCGCGTGCCCAGGTCGGTGCAATCCGTGGTGTTGATCCGGACGGCGTCATTCGAACGTTGGCGGCACGCGGCTATATCGAAGAGATCGGTCGAGACGACGGACCCGGCCAGGCAGTGCTGTTCGGCACGACGGACATCTTTCTTGAAAAGCTCGGCCTCGATTCGCTCGATGACCTGCCAGCCATTGCTGAGTTCATTCCCGGAGCCGACGTCATCGAACTCCTCGAACACGGTCTCCGTGTCACGCCGCAGATCGAGGTCGCTTCGACTGCCGTGGTACACACCGACGATGCGCAACCCGACCCTGCCCACGAAGGGGCCGATACGCCGTGACTGACGACGCCGAGTTCGAGCCACCCCTCTGGGAACAACTGGCTGAAAAGAACTCTCATCTCCACCAGGGGATTCGGCTCCAGAAGGTGCTGGCGTCGACCGGCTGGGGAAGCCGTCGTGTGTGCGAAGAACTCATTGCCGAAGAACGCGTCACTGTCAACGGCGAAGTCGCGATTCTCGGTCGCCGAGTCGACCCTGACAACGACACCGTCGAAGTCGACGGTGCGCCGATCGGGGTACGCCCTGGGCTCGTCTACTACGTCCTCAATAAGCCGCGTGGGGTCGTCACGACGAGCAAAGACACGCACGGTCGTCCAACGGTCGTCGAACTCGTTCCAGAAGAGCCGCGTGTCTTTTCAGTGGGTCGACTTGATGCCGACACAGAGGGGCTTTTGCTCTTGACCAACGACGGTGATCTCGCCAATCGGATTGCTCACCCGTCGCATGGCGTCGAGAAGGAGTACCTCGCACAGGTTGACGGCGGAACTGTCTCGCCCGGAGGGATTCGCGCCCTACGTGACGGCGTCGAACTCGAAGATGGTGTCACGGCGCCAGCGCGGGTCTCGCAGCCGCAACCAGGCACGCTTCGCCTCACGATCCACGAAGGTCGCAACCGCCAGGTTCGTCGGATGTGCGAGGCGGTCGGTCACACCGTGACGCGTCTCGTGCGTACCCGCATCGGGTCGCTCAGCGACACTTCGCTCAAGCCGGGCGACTGGCGGGAACTGACTGCAGCCGAGCGTCGCGAAATGATCGAGACGATCGCATCGACAACTCGACCGGCGACGGATTCGACCTCGCAGTACGATCCTTTTTCATGACAGCGAGCCCCGTGCAGCGACGGGCCAATGTAATTGGACTGGGTTTGATTGGCGGATCGATTGCGCTCGCACTGAAAGGCGCCGGATGGAATGTGTCGGGCGACGACACCCGTGAACCAACGGTGACGTCAGCCCTCGATCGTGGAATCATTGACGCTTCAGGCCTCGACGTCGACGCAGAGATCACCTTCGTTGCTGTGCCTGTCCGCTCGACGACCGACGAGGTCGAGCGAGCTCTCGCGGAGACCACGGGCACGGTCACTGATGTCGGCAGCGTGAAGACCCCGGTCTGTCGATCGGTCGAGAGCCCCCGATTCATCGGTGGGCACCCGATGGCGGGGAGCGAGTTCGATGGCATCGATGCCGCACAGGCCGATCTTTTTCAGAGCGCGGTGTGGGTCCTGACCCCCCTCGAAGGCAGCGACGATGCCACGTTTGCCCAGGTCAACGGTATTATCTCCTCGTTCGGTGCCGACGTTGTCGCATTAAGTCCCGAGCGCCACGATGAGCTTGTTGCCGTTGTTAGCCACGTGCCGCACCTCGCGGCCGCCACGCTGATGGGTCTGGCCAGCACCCGTTCCGAAGAACATGCCGCACTGCTGCGACTCGCTGCTGGTGGCTTTCGTGACATGACGCGTGTGGCCAGCGGGCAGCCTGGCATCTGGATCGACATCTGTGCCGAGAACAAAACCGCAATCACGTCCGCGCTCGGCGAACTGATCGCTGGCCTGAGCAATGTGCGCGACTTGATTGCCACCGACGACCACGAAACACTGCGGTCCACGTTGCAAGCAGCGCGCGATGCGCGAACAAACCTGCCGACGCGTGTGGTGCATCCCGAAGATCTCGCCGAAGTGCGTGTGCCGATTCCTGACCGTGCCGGTTCCGCAGCCGAGCTGTTCACTCTCGCTGCCGAACTCAGCGTCAACATTGCCAACTTCGAGGTCGTCCATGTGGCCGAGAGCAACCGTGGCGTCGCCGTCGTACTGATCGACAGCACCAAATCCGAAATCTTCCGCGGCGGCCTGATCGCCCGCGGGTTCCGGCCGTCAGTGCAGGCTCTGTCGTGACAATCAAACTTCCTGACCGGTTGCTGGTTCGTCGTGCCGACGGGCCAGTCATCGCCGACGTCGTTGTGCCGCCCTCGAAAAGCGTCGCCAATCGTGCGCTGATCTGTGCAGCACTCGCCAAGGGTGAGAGCGAGATTGTTGGTATCGCACCCGGTGACGACACCTCGGCCATGCTCGACTGCCTCGAACGACTCGGTGTCGTTATCGACGTCACCGAGCGCGATCAGCGACTCATTGGAACAATCACCGGTAACGCCGGTGTGCTGCCCGACGGTCCAATCAATCTTCAGACCGGCCTTGCTGGAACCACCTCGCGCTTTATCACTGCGCTGGCGGCGCTGGGCGCCGGTCCATATGTCATCGACGGTGCGCCGCCGTTACGCGCCCGCCCCATGGCACCGCTCCACAACTCCCTCGCAGCGCTCGGCGCCCGGATCGAGCCAGGTGCGGAATGGGGACACTTGCCGGTCACCGTGTCCGGGCCTCTTGGAGGTGCCGACGCCGTGATGATGCCAGGCAACGTGTCGAGTCAATACGTGTCGGCGCTGATGATGGTTGCGCCGTACATCCGTCGGGGGATGCGCCTTGGGCTTTCGACTGAACTGGTCTCGCGGCCGTACGTCGAAATCACCCGCTCGGTCATGTCGGCGTTTGGTGTCGACGACGTCGACGTATCGGAACGAACCATTCACGTCGGCGAAGGTGGCTACTTCGGCACTGCGTACACGGTGGAACCCGATGCATCATCAGCCAGTTATCCGCTCGCTGCGGCCGCGGTCGCAGGCGGCGCAGTGAGCGTTAAGGGTCTCGGACATGGCGCCCTCCAGGGTGATGCGAAGTTCATCGATGTCCTCGTTCTGATGGGATGTACGGCGACCGTGAGCGCCGGCGACATGGTCGTGATGCGGCGAAGCGACACACCGCTACGCGGTATCGACATCGACATGGCCGATATCTCCGACCTGGTGCCGACGATGGCGGTCGTTGCCACGCAAGCAGTTACGCCGACCAGGATTACCGGCGTTGGCTTCATCCGCCAAAAAGAGAGCGATCGCCTCGGCGACCTCGCTGCCGAACTGAACAAGACGGGTGCACAGGTGATTGTCGAAGACGACGGGCTGCTGATCGTGCCAACCGACATGTTGCACGGTGCCGTGCTCGACACACACCACGACCACCGTCTCGGTATGGCCTTCGGCGTACTCGGCCTCGTCGTCGACGGCATCGAAGTCAACGACCCGTCGGTCGTATCCAAGAGCTGGCCAGCGTTCTGGGAAGCACTCGACGCCATCCCCGCACGTCACTCGCCCCGCACGCCTGTCCTCCCGCATTCCGCTCCCTAGGCCATGAGCCTGCCCCGAATTGCTGCCTTCGATGTCGATGGAACGCTGACGAGACGCGACTGCGTTGTCCCATTTATCCGCAAGGTTGCCGGTACGCGATCGGTGGTGCAGCAGCTCGCGCTCGGTGCGCGTCACACCCTGCCCGCAGTTTTTCGCCGGGATCGAGATCGCCTGAAGGCGCTTGGTACCCACGCAGCATTCGCCGGTCGCGATGTCCACGAAGTGCAACAATTGGCTGACGTGTTCGCCGCCGAGGTCTTCGCGACGGGTTTACGCCCTGACAAGTGGTCCACAATGAGTCGCCATGCAGCAGCGGGCGATCAGGTCGTTCTGGTATCGGCCAGCTTTGAGATCTACCTTCGGCCGCTTGCTGAACTCCTCGGCGCGCACGATGTGTTGGCTGTGCGGCTCGAAACCGATGGTGACACTTTTACCGGCAATTTGTTTGGAGCGAATTGTCGTGGTCCTGAAAAGGTCCGCCGCCTCAACGAGTGGCTCGACGAACACCACGGCGGCCGAGCAAACGTACATGTCACGGCGTATGGCGACTCGGCAGGCGACCGAGAACTGCTGCTCGACTCCGACACAGCGGTCTACGTCGGCTCGGACTCGCCTGCCTGGCTTCCTGCCGCCAACCGCTAAAAATCCGGCGCTTCAACGGTGGTTGGTCGCCGATGGTCGACCATCCGGAAATGATGTGGCGAAATGATGTGGCGAAATGATGTGG
>ERZ888423.317-NODE-317-length-51252-cov-51.647069_pt1 | contig 51252 bp, 46 predicted proteins | sample MGYA00520523_ERZ888423 | MGnify/ENA primary metagenome ERZ888423 (study PRJEB32303, sample SAMEA104408611) | aquatic metagenome | biome: Brackish water; feature: Pelagic; material: water | place: Baltic Sea | collected 2014-06-08T10:24:00 | depth 30,27 m ... | reverse complement strand
TCGGTGGCGCCAAGTTGCTCAAATCGGGCGAAGTCTGTCTTGATATCAAGAGTGTCTCGGATGCAGATCGGTTGTGCGAGGTTCTGAACGCTCGCCTGGATCAGAAGGCCTGATGCCATGTCTCTCTTCTCCAAACTCTTCGGCGGCAGCGGCAAACCGGCCAAGGACCCCGAGATCTACAAGGATTTCCGCATCTTCCCCGAACCGCAATCGGACGCGGGCGGATTCTCCATTGCGGCCCGCATCGAGAAAGAGATCGGCGGTGAGACACAGATCCACCACCTGCTCCGCGCCGATACCGTGCAATCGGCCGAAGATGCCGAGGCCTTGTCGATCCGCAAGGCCAAGCAATTGATCGACGAACAGGGCGAACGCCTGTTTGGCTAAGGGCGCACCCTACCCCTTCAACCGATCCAGCATCGCCGCTGCTGCCGCATCGGGGGTCAGCGCGCCTGCGGCGACCTGACTGGCCATGGCGGTCATTGCCGCTTTCACCTCCGGGTCGCGATGGAGCCGCGCCAAAAGACCTTCGCGCACCTCGACCTCGAACCAATGCGCCGCCTGTTCGGCACGGCGGCGGTCCCACCAGCCGCTGTCCTTGCGCCAGCGCGCCAGCGCCTGCATCTCATCCCAGGCCTGTGCGATGCCGTCACCTGTCACCGCCGAAACGGGCAGCGCCTTGGGGAACCCCTCGGGGTCTTGCGGGCGTTTCCTGAGCAACCGCAGCGCGCCCGCGTAATCGGCGACCGTGCGGATCGCGGCCGCTTTCAGATCGCCATCGGCCTTGTTGACCAGGATCAGGTCGGCCATCTCCATGATGCCGCGCTTGACGCCCTGCAATTCGTCGCCGCCTGCGGGGGCCAGAAGCAGCACGAAAAGATCGCAGATCTCGGCCACCATGGTCTCGGACTGGCCGACGCCCACGGTCTCGACCAGCACAACGTCAAAGCCCGCCGCCTCGCACAGCGCCACCGCTTCGCGCGTGCGGCGCGCCACCCCGCCCAGATGGCTGGAAGACGGCGAAGGGCGGATGAAGGCCGCGGGTTCACGGCTGAGCAATTCCATCCGCGTCTTGTCGCCCAGGATCGAGCCGCCCGAGCGCGCCGAGGAGGGATCGACCGCCAGAACGGCCACCTTGAGGCCCGCGCCCACCAGCGCCATGCCGAAGCCTTCGATAAAGGTGGATTTGCCCACGCCCGGCGTGCCCGACAACCCGATGCGCAGCGCTTGGCGGCCGTGACCGCGCAAGGCCACGATCAGCGCGGTCGCCTGTGCGCGGTGATCGGGCCGCGTGCTTTCGACCAGCGTGACCGCACGGGCCAACGCGCGGCGTTCACCCGCCAGAATGCGGGGGGCCAGATCATCGCCGCCTTGTGCCTGTGCCGCCATCGCCAAGCTCGCTTTCTTATCCGCCACCCCGGTTGCCCGATGTTGGACTATCTGCCCCTGCAAAGCGCGGCATGTCCAGTGCAAGCGCCCGGCTTTGGTGTTGACGCTGATGGGCGCTGCACCGCATGTGGCGGCGATCAGGCCAGAACCACGGGATTGCGCGCGCCTTGCCCTTGCCCATCGACGATATCCTGCCCGCACTCTGCGCGGCCCTCGCGGCCGAGGGTCGCGCCGTGTTGCAGGCCCCGCCTGGGGCGGGCAAGACCACGGGCGTGCCGCTTGCGCTTTTGGGCCAGATCGCAGGGCGCATCGTGATGCTGGAGCCGCGCCGTCTGGCCGCGCGGGCAGCGGCCGAGCGGATGGCCCAGATGCTGGGCGAGGCCGTGGGCCAGACCGTGGGCTACCGTATCCGGGGCGAGAGCGCGGTCAGTTCTGCCACCCGGATCGAGGTGGTGACCGAGGGTATCCTGACGCGGATGCTGCAAGACGCCCCCGATCTGCCCGGCGTGGGCTGCGTGATCTTCGACGAGTTTCACGAACGCTCCCTCAATGCCGATCTGGGACTTGCGCTGGCATGGGAGGTGCGCACCGCGCTGCGCCCGGATCTGTGTCTTGTGGTGATGTCGGCCACCCTTGACGCGGCCCCCGTGGCCGCGATGCTGGGGGATGCACCCTTGCTCAGCTCCGAGGGCCGCGCCTATCGGGTCGAGACGCGGCACCTCGATCACCCCGTGCCCAGGGATCGGCGCTTCGAAGATGCCGCGTGCGACCTGATCTTGCACGCATTGCACGAGGCACAGGGCGGCTGTCTGGTATTCTTGCCCGGTGAGGGCGAGATCCGGCGCACCGCAGCGCGCGTGTCGGGGCGTCTGCCCGATGATGTGGCGCTTCACATGCTCTACGGCGCCATGCCCTTTGCCGATCAGCGCGCCGCCATCGCGCCCGCGCTGTCGGGGCGCAAGCTGGTTCTGGCCACGGCCATCGCCGAAACCTCGCTCACCATCGAGGATGTCCGCATCGTCGTCGATACGGGCCGGGCGCGGCGGGCGCGCTTTGATCCCGGATCGGGGATGTCACGGCTGGTGACCGAGCCCGTCAGCCGCGCCGAGGCCGACCAGCGGCGCGGCCGCGCAGGCCGTGTGGCGCCGGGCCTGTGTTACCGGATGTGGACCAAAGGCGCCGAGGGCGCGCTGCCCGCCTTTGCCCCGCCGGAAATCGCTGCGGCCGATCTGGCGGGGCTGGCGCTGGAACTGGCGCTCTGGGGTGGCGGCGGGGCCGAGGGGCTGGCCTTTCTGACCGCCCCGCCCGAGGGTGCGCTGACCGAGGCCCGCGCGCTTTTGGCCGATCTGGGGGCGCTCGATGCGGCGGGGCGGATCACCGATCACGGCCGCGCGCTGGCGCGTGTGCCGCTGCATCCGCGGCTGGCGCATATGCTGACCCAAGGCGGGCCGGGCAGCGCGCGGTTGGCGGCCCTGCTGGCCGAGCGCGACCCGCTGCGCGACCGGGGCGTCGATCTGGCGCTGCGACTGCGGGCGCTGAAGGATCCGGGCGGCATGGGCGCCGATCGCGGCACCATCGCCCGCATCCGGGACGAGGCCCGGCGGCTCCAGCGCCATGAAGCGGGCGCGGCACTCAGCCCCGGGGCGCAAGCGGCGCTGGCCTATCCCGACCGGGTGGGTCTGCGCCGCGACGGCGATGCGCCCCGCTATGTGCTGTCGGGCGGCAAGGGCGCGGTGATGCCCGAAGGCGACGGGCTGGCGGGCCACCGGTTGATCGTGGCCACGGATCTGGATGGCGACCCGCGCGAGGCGCGCATCCGTCAGGCCGTGGCCCTGAGCGAGGCGGAACTGCGCACGCTCTATGCCGGGCAGATCGCATGGCGCGATCTGTGCCATTGGTCGCGGCGCCATCGCCGGATCGAAGCACGCCAACAGGAATGTTTCGGCGCACTGGTGCTGGCCGAACGGCTGTGGCGGGATGCCCCGCCCGAGGCGGTGGCCGCCGCGCTGATCGAGGGGATCCGCGATCTGGGGCTCGACTGCCTTGGGTGGAATGCGCGGGCACGGCTGTTGCGGGCGCGCCTTGCGGTATCGGGTCTGGCCGATGTTGCGGATGCAGCCTTGCTGGGCCAGCTTGAGGACTGGGCCGCACCCTATCTGTCACAGGCACGCAGCGCCGCCGATCTGGGCCGCTTCGATCCGCATGATGCGCTGTTGGCTTGGATTGGGCATGGCGCCCTGCAAGAGCTGGACCGGCTTGCCCCCGCCACATGGCAAAGCCCGCTGGCGCGCGCCATCCCCATCGATTATTCTGGTACCGTGCCCGAGGTGGCGCTGCGCCTGCAAGAGGTGTTCGGCACCACGACCCACCCAAGGATCGGCCCCGATCGGGTACCGCTCAAGATGATCTTGCTGTCACCCGGCGGCCACCCCTTGCAGGTCACGACGGATTTGCCGGGGTTCTGGGACGGGTCCTATGCCGATGTCCGCAAGGAGATGCGCGCGCGCTACCCGCGCCATCCCTGGCCCGATGATCCGCGCGCGGCCGATCCCACCTTGCGGGCCAAGCCGCGGGGGCGTTAGGCCGAAAGCATGGGGGCGCTGCCCCCGCCCGTTCCGGGCCCCCCCGGAGTATTTGCGAAACGAAGAGGGACGATCGATGCACGAGGGGTCCATTCCGCTGATAAGCGAGCTGGTGCTGCTGGGCGGCGGCCATGCCCATGCGCTGGTGCTCAGGCGCTGGGGGATGGCCCCGGTGCCGGGCGTGCGGCTGACGCTGATCAACCCCGGCCCAACCGCGCCCTACACGGGCATGCTGCCCGGGCATGTGGCCGGGCATTACGCGCGCGATGCGCTGGACATTGATCTGGTGCGTTTGGCGCGCTTTGCGGGGGCGCGGCTGGTGCTGGGGGCGGTGGACCGGATCGATCCTGTCGCGCGGGCTTTGTCGGTGCCGGGGCGCGCGCCCATCGGCTATGACCTTTTGTCGATCGATATCGGCGTGACATCCGACATGGCGGGGCTGCCGGGCTTTGCCGAGCATGGCATCGCCGCCAAGCCGCTGGGGCGGTTTGCCGAGGCTTGGGATGGCTATTGCGCAAGATCGGGTCCGGCCCGCATCGCGGTGATCGGCGGCGGCGTCGCGGGTGTGGAACTGGCGCTGGCCTGTGCGCACCGGATGCACGCGCTGGGCCGCGCGGCGGAAGTGGCGGTGATCGACCGGGGCGCGATCCTTGGTGGCTGGCCGGGGCGCAAGCGGCTGTTGCGGGCAATGGCGGCCCATGGCATCGCGCGGATCGAGGGTGCCGCGCCCGTGGCGGTGACGCCCGATGCGGTGGTGCTGGCCGACGGGCGGCGCGTGGCATCGGATTTCACCATCGGGGCGGCGGGGGCGGTGCCGCATGGCTGGCTGGCCACGTGCGGCATGGCGATGCAGGATGGCTATCTGGTCGTGGATGATCAGCTCAGATCGGTCAGCCACCCCGAGGTCTATGGCGCGGGCGATTGCGTGCATCTGCGCGACAGCCCCCGCCCCAAGGCCGGGGTCTTTGCCGTGCGCGCGGCCCCGGTTCTGGCGTGGAACCTGAGGGCGGATCTGACCGGCCGGCAGCGGCGGGTCTTTCGGCCGCAACGCGATTTCCTCAAGCTCGTGTCGCTGGGCGGGCGCGATGCGCTGGCCGAAAAGGCGGGCCTGACCTGGTCGGGCCCGGCCATGTGGCGCTGGAAGGATCGCATCGATGCCCGCTTCATGGACCGGCTCAAGCATCTGCCCGCAATGGCGCAACCCCGCCCGCCCGCCGGGGCCGCGCGCGGTTTGGCCACGGAAATGGCCGGACCCGCCCCATGCGGCGGCTGCGGGGCCAAGCTGGGCGCGGGGGCGCTGGGCACCATTCTGGGCGGGCGACCGGGCGATGATGCGGCTGTGGTGACGGTGGGTGGCTTGCGCCAAGTGATGTCTACCGACCATTTGCGCGGCTTTGCGCTCGATCCGGTGCTGGTGGCGCGCGCGGCCGCCATTCATGCGATGGGCGATATCTGGGCGATGGGCGCAAGGCCGCAAGTGGCGCTGGCCACGGTTATCTTGCCGCGCATGGCCGCCCGGCTGCAAGGCGCATGGCTGGCCGAGGTGATGACGGCCGCGCGCGACATCTTCGCCGCCGAAGGCGCCGAGATCGTGGGCGGCCATTCCTCGATGGGAACAGAGGTGACGCTGGGCTTTGCGGTCACGGGCGTGCTGGACCGCGACCCCGTCACACTGGCCGGCGCAAGGCCCGGCGATGCGCTGATCCTGAGCCGGGGGATCGGCACGGGCGTGGTGCTGGCGGCCGAGATGCAGATGCGCGCCACCGGCCCCGAGGTGGCCGCGACCTGGGCGCAGATGACCACGCCCCAGGGGGCGGCTTCGGCCATCCTTGCGCCTCATGCCCATGCGATGACCGATGTGACGGGCTTTGGGCTGGCGGGCCATCTTGGCAATATCTGTGCCGCCTCGGGCGTCGGGGCCGAGGTTCGGCTGGACGCCCTGCCGCTGTTGCCCGGCGCGCTGCGGCTGTCGGCGGCGGGGCTGCGCTCGACGCTTTTTGCCCAGAACCGCGCCGCGCTGGCGGGCCGTGTCACAGCCCCCGAGACAGCGCAGGCGGCGCTGATCTTTGATCCGCAGACCGCCGGCGGCTTGCTGGCCGCGGTCCCCCGGCAAGAGGCCGAAAAGATCGTGGCGGCGCTTTGCAGGGCGGGCTTTGCTGCGGCCTGCATCGGGCATGTCACCAAAACGGCCATGATCCGCTTTGACTGATCAGGCGCCCCGGCCCGTCCGCGATGACGGCCGTCATGGCGCAAGGGTGCGATGATGGCCATCTGTCACGATGGGCCAGGTGCCGACCACAGGCATGCCCACTGGACAGCGCGGGTGTGACGCCTAGACTTGACGCAACACGGAAAACACAGATGCATAGGGTCGCGCCATGAGCAAGTTCGGAACAAGCCAGCCCATCACCCGGCTGGAGGATCGCCGCTTCCTGACCGGGCAGGGCCGCTATGTCGATGATATCGCCCCCGAGGGGTCGCTGGTTGGCTATGTGCTGCGCAGCGCCGAGGCCCATGGCACGATCACCGCGCTCGATGTCGATGCCGCGCGACAGGCGCCCGGTGTGCATCTGGTCCTGACCGCAACCGATCTGGCCCGGGCCGGGCTGACGAACGCCATGCGCTTTTCCGTGGTCAAGACAACCGACGGATCGAAACCCGCCACCCCCGCGCGTCCCGTTCTGGCCGAAGGGCGGGTGCGCTTTGTCGGCGACCCGGTGGCCTTTGTTGTGGCCGACAGCCTGACGCAGGCCAAGGATGCGGCCGAATTGATCGCGCTCGAGATCGACAGCCTGCCCGTCAAGCTGGACCTTGCGCCGGGGGGCGCAACGATCCACCCCGAGGCGCCCGACAATCTGGTCTATGATTTCACCATGGGCGAACTGGACGCGACGCGGGCCGCGCTGGCGGGTGCCGCCCATGTCGTCACCCACACCAGCCACGACAACCGCATCATCGTGGGCAGCCTCGAGCCGCGCGGCTGCTATGCCGAATGGGATGGCGCGCGGTTGCATCTGGCCTTCAACGGGCAAGGCGTCTGGGGCGCCAAGGGCGATCTGATCCTCTGGTTCGGCCTGTCGCCCGAGGCGGTGCGCGTGACCAACCCCGATGTGGGCGGCGGGTTCGGCATGAAGGCGATGGGATATCCCGAGCATTTCCTTGTCGCCCATGCCGCCCGCAGCCTGGGCCGCCCGGTGCGCTGGATGTCGGACCGGACCGAGGCGATGCTGTCGGACAATGCGGGCCGTGATCTCGATGTGACCACCACGCTGGGGTTCGACGCCGATCTGCGGCTGGTGGCGTTTCAGACCGACAGCCTTTCCAACATGGGGGCCTATGTCTCGCAATTCGGCCAGAACATCCAATCCGCGCTCTATTCCAAGGTGCTGACCGGCACCTATGACGTGCAGACCTATCATTTCCGCAATCGCGGCGTCTTTACCAACACCACTCAGGTCGATGCCTATCGCGGCGCGGGCCGCCCCGAGGCGATCTATGCGCTGGAGCGCGCGATGGATTTCGCGGCGCGGCAATTGGGTGTCGATCCGCTGGAGCTACGCCGGCGCAACTTCATCGCACGCGATGCCTTTCCCTATCGCAGCGCCACGGGCGAGCTTTACGATGTGGGCGATTTCCACCGCGTTCTGGCGCGCGCGGCCCATGAGGCCGATCTGACCGGGTTTGACGGGCGCAAGGCCGCATCGATGGCGCAGGGCAAGCTGCGGGGGCTGGGGCTGTGCTACTACATCGAAAGCATTCTGGGCGACCCGGCCGAAACCGCCACGATCGAGATCACCCAGACAGGCGCGCGCGTCTATGTCGGCACCCAGTCGAACGGACAGGGGCATGAAACGGTCTATGCCCAGCTGTTGCATGATCAGACGGGCCTGCCGCTGGATGCGATCGAGATCGTGCAAGGCGACAGCGATCAGATCGGCAATGGCGGCGGCACCGGCGGATCGCGGTCGGTCACCGTGCAGGGCATGGCGATGCGGGCCACGGCCGAGACGCTGATTGCACAGCTTTGTGCCTTTCTCGATCGGGACATGGACCAGACCGACACCATGTTCGATGCCGCAGAGGGCGTGTTCCGCGCGCCGGGGTCCAATGTGGTCGTCACGCTGCTGGAGGCCGCCGCGCGCGCCCACGCCGCCGGACAAAGCGCGCTGACAAAAGCGACCGAAACCCGCACCCTGCCCGGCCGGTCCTATCCCAATGGCTGCCACATCGCGGAAATCGAGATCGACCGCGACACCGGCGCCACCCGCGTCGCGCGCTACACGGTGGTCGATGATTTCGGCAATCTGATGAACCCCCGTCTGGCCGAGGGGCAGGTGCATGGCGGCATCGCGCAGGGCATTGGTCAGGCCATCAGCGAGCATGTCGTCTATGACGAGACGGGCCAGCTTCTGACCGCAAGCTTCATGGATTACGGCATGCCGCGCGCCGATGATGTGCCCTTCATCGCCTTTCATACCGAATCCGTGCCCTCGACCGCCAATCCGCTCGGCATGAAGGGCTGCGGCGAAGCGGGCACGGTGGGCGCGCTGGCCGCTGTCGCCAATGCGGTGCAGGATGCGCTCTGGCCACTGGGGATCCGGCAGGTCGACATGCCCTTCACGCCCGCGCGCGTCTGGTCCTATCTCCAGCAGGGGGAGGCGATTGCCGCTCAGTAGCCGCCTTGGTCGCTGGCTTTCGGGCCGTCACGGCGCGCCGCGCCGCCCGCCCCCCCATCGCGCGCCCGCCACCCATGTGGTGCTGATCGATGGCACCATGTCGACGCTGGCCCATGGGCAGGAAACCAACATCGGCCTGAGCTATCGGCTGTTGCGGGACCTTCCCGAAAGCGCGCCCGTGACGCTCTATTACGAACCGGGCATCCAGTGGCGCGGCTGGCGGCGCGGGGCCGAGGTGATCGCGGGCCGGGGGCTGAACGGCCAGATCGCGCGGGCCTATCTGTTTCTGGCGCGCAATTATCGGCCGGGCGATTGCGTGATGGCGATGGGCTATTCGCGCGGGGCCTTGGCGGTGCAGGCCCTTGTCGGGCTGATCGAACGGCAGGGCCTTTTGCGACCTGCACAGATCACGCCCGAGACACTGGAGCGGGTCCAAAAGCTTGACCGCGACGCGCCCGGCAGCCCGGCGGCCCATGCGCTGAAGGCGGCGCTGTGTCACCCCAGCGTGCCGATCGGGTTTCTGGGCGCCTATGACATGGTGCGCGCGGGGGCGGGGCATGTGCGGGGGTTTTTGCGCGGGGGGCCGACGCCCGGCCCGTCGACACGGATCGCACGGCATGCCTTGGCGCTGGATGAAACCCGCGACGCCTATGCCCCGGTTCTGTGGGAAACGCACCCGGATCAGGTCGTCACGGGCAGTGTGGAGCAAATGTGGTTTCGGGGCAGCCACGGCGATGTCGGCGGCCAGCTTGGCGCATATCGTCGGGCGCGCCCTTTGGCGAACATCCCGCTGGTCTGGATGCTGTCAGAGGCTGAATCCGCAGGCCTGCCGCTGCCGGTGCATTGGCGCCACCGCTTCGTCACCGATGCCCATGCGCCCGGGATCGGGATGAACTCGGGCCTGGGCAAGCTGTTCTGGCTGCGCCACCGCCGCCCGGTGGGAAAGGATCCATCCGAACAGTTTCACCCCAGCGTGGCGGCATCGGCCCGGCAGCGCAGCGGTCAGTCGAACACAGGCCCGGGGTAGCCGACACCGGTCAGAAACAGCCCGTCGGGCGGCGCCACCGGCCCACAGGCCGCACGGTCCGCCGCGCGGAGCGCCGCGCCGACATCCCCGGGCGCCCAGGCCCCGGCGCCCACACGTTCCAGCGTGCCCACGATCGAGCGCACCTGATTGTGCAGAAACGACCGCGCCCGCAGATGAAAGCGGATCTCGCGCCCATGGGGCAAGGCGACGTCTTCGACGCTCACCTCATCGAGGGTCTTGACCGGGCTGGCCGCTTGGCACAGCGCCGCACGAAAGGTGGTGAAATCATGGCGTCCGACCAGATGGCGGGCGGCAACACGCATGGCATCGGCATCCAGATCATGGCGCAGATGCCACGCCTGACCGCGCTGATGGACCAAGGGCGCGCGGCGGCAGATCACGCGATAGGTGTAACGCCGTTCAATGGCCGAAAAGCGCGCGTGCCACGCATCGGGCACCCGCGCACAGGCCACAACGGCCACAGGTGCAGGCTTGAGATGCCAGTTCAGCGCCTCGGACAGGCGAAACGGCGCCCAGTCGCGGGCCATGTCGCAATGGGCCACCTGGCCTGTGGCATGCACGCCCGCATCGGTGCGCCCCGCCGCCGCAACCGCAGGCAGATCAGGCTCAAGCGCGGCCAAGGCCGCCTCCAGCGCGCCCTGGACCGAAGCCTGGCCCGATTGCCGCTGCCATCCCGCAAAGGGGGCGCCGTCATATTCCAGTTTCATCGCATAGCGGGGCATGGCGGCGACATAGGCGCAAAGCCCCCTGCCCGCCAAGGGAAAACACGCGCGCCTTGCCCCTCGCAATGGATGCGCGCGATGCATAGTGTGATACCAAAGCGGCAAATAAGGACGCGGGCCTTGGTCATTGGAACGGTTGCAGACAGTGTGGGCCGCGGGATCGAAAGCGCCGCACAAGGCGTCTCGGCGCTGTTTTTCGAGCCGGTGATCCGGCTTGGCGTCACGGGATTGGCCCGGTCGGGCAAGACGGTCTTCATCACCTCGCTGGTGGCCAATCTGCTTGAGCGCGGGCGCATGCCGGGGCTGGTGGCCGCGGGTTCGGGCCGGATCGAGGCGGCCTATCTGCAACCCCAGCCCGATGACACCGTGCCGCGCTTTGATTTCGAGACACATCTGGCCGCGCTGACGGGACCCGATCCCCATTGGCCCGACAGCACACGCGCGGTATCGGAATTGCGGCTGTCGCTGCGGGTCAGGCCCAAGGGGCTTTTGGCCGGGCTGTCGGGGCCGCGCACCGTGCATCTGGATATCGTGGATTACCCCGGCGAATGGCTTTTGGATCTGGCCTTGCTGGATCAATCCTTTGCCACATGGTCAGATGCGGCGCTGGCTGCGGCCGCCACCCGGCCCGAGGGGGCCGCGTTTTGCAAGACGCTTGCCGATCTGGACCCGCGCACCGCTTTGGATGAGCCCACAGCAGCCGCGCTTGCGCGCGGCTGGACCCGCTACCTTCAGGCCGCGCGCATCGCAGGCTATGCCGATTGCACCCCGGGCCGCTTCCTGTTGCCCGGCGATCTGGACGGCAGCCCGGCCTTGACCTTTGCGCCGCTGCCACAAGGCCCTGCCCCGCGCGGATCGCTGGCGCGCGAATTCGCCCGCCGCTTCGAGGCCTACAAGGCACAGGTGGTCAAGCCGTTTTTCAAGGCGCATTTCGCCCGCATCGACCGGCAGGTCGTGCTGGTCGATGTGCTGGGCGCAATCCATTCCGGGCCCAGCGCGCTGGAGGATCTGCGCCATGCCATGGCGGGCATCCTTGGCGCGTTCAGACCGGGGCGCAAGGGCGGTTTGGCGGGGCTTTTGGGACAAAGGCGGGTAGACCGGATCTTGTTTGCCGCCACCAAGGCCGACCATCTGCACCACAGCCAGCATGACAGGCTGGCCGCGATCATGGCGGCGCTGGTGACCGAGGCACGCCGACGCGCCGATTTTGCGGGCGCAAGGACCCAAGCCATGGCGATCGCCGCCCTCAGGGCCACGGTCGAGGAAAGCCGCCGGGTCGATGGCCAGCCGCGCGATCTGGTGCGCGGGCGTCTGTTGGAAGGCGGCGCGCAAGTGGCGCTGCATCCGGGCGATCTTCCCGAAGATCCGGCGGCCTTGCTGGCGCCCGCACGGGCCGGGGCAAAAGCATGGCTCGATGGCGATTACGGCGTGATGCGGTTTGCCCCGGCGCCACTGTCGCTTAAACCCGGTGATGGCCCGCCCCATATCCGGCTTGACCGCGCGGCCGAGTTTGTGCTGGGGGACAAGCTGTGACAGCGCGACAAGGCAGAGCGACAACCCTGCCCAGTCTGGCTGTTTGGCGGGCTTTGCCCAGTCTGGAGGTTTGGGGGGCTTTGCCCCCCGGCCCCTGCGGCGCCCCTCCGGGGATGTTTCAAGACCACAAAAACAAGGGACGCCGCGATGACTGAGCGCAAGGGACCGGTGCTGATCAAGATCGACAGCCCCGATCCGGTGATGCCGCATGAGGCCCCAAGCCCCCCGGATGCGCCTTTTGCGCAAGGGGGGCCTGCCATGCAGCGGATGGCACGGCTGGGCGCGCGGCGGCCCAACCGCTTGGCGCGGATCTTCTGGGCGGCGGCGGGGGCGCTGATTGCGCTGGTGCTCAGCCTTGCCGCTTGGGATTTCGTGACAGCACTTTTGTCGGCGCGCCCGACACTGGGATGGATCGCGGCAGGTCTGGTGGCGCTGGTCCTGATCACGTTGATCGGGCTTGGCTTGCGCGAATTGGCGGCATTCGCCCGCCTTGGGCGGCTCGATGATCTGCGCCGGGCAACCGAAGGCGCGCTTGCCTCGGGCGAGCTTGCCGCCGCGCGCGCCGTGGTGGACCGGCTGGATGCCGTCTATCGCGGGCGGGCGGAATTGGCGCTGGCGCGTGCCGAACTGGCCGGGCGGCGGCACGAGGTGTTCGAAGCGCAGGCGCTCTTGGCCCTAGCCGAGGCACGGCTGCTGGCACCGCTCGATGGGGCCGCGCGCGCCGAAATCGAGGCAGCCGTGCGGCAGGTGGCAACCGTCACCGCGCTGGTGCCCATCGCGCTGGCAGATGTGGTGGTGGCGCTCAGCGCGAATATCCGCATGATCCGACGCATTGCCGAAATCTATGGCGGGCGTTCGGGCGCCCTTGGGGCTTGGCGACTGCTCAGGGCGGTGCTGACACATCTTGTGGCAACCGGGGCGCTTGCCATCGGCGATGATCTGATCGGGTCGGTGGCGGGGGGGTCGGTTTTGTCCAAGATCTCGCGGCGCTTCGGCGAGGGGGTGGTCAATGCCGCGCTGACCGCCCGCGTGGGCGTGGCCGCGATGGAGGTGTGCCGCCCCATGCCCTTTGGACCGGGACAAAAACCCGGTGTCACGGCACTGTTGCGCCGCGCGCTGACCGGGCTGTTCGGGCAAGCCACAGGCTGAGCGGCGCGTGATGTCGCGGTGACATGCCCGTGACATCCGCGCGCGGCCGGGGCACAGTCACGTCATGACACCACCCCATGCAGATCGGCCACTTCTTGGCATCGTGCTGATGCTGGGCTTTTGTCTGATGATCCCGTTTTCGGATGCGCTGGCAAAGATGCTGGGGGCCGTCTTTCCGCTGCTGCAACTGATCCTTGTGCGTTTCATCGCGCAAGCGGGGCTGTTGCTGCCCTTGGCGATATGGCGCGGCGCGGTGATTTTTCCCTCGGTCCGGGTGGTGCGGCTGGCGGCGCTGCGCAGCATGCTGCAGATCTGCGGCATCGCGATGATGTTCAGCGCGCTCAGGGTCCTGCCTCTGGCCGATGCGGTGGCGATTGCCTTTGTCATGCCCTTCATCATGCTGATCCTTGGGCATCATGTCCTGGGCGAAGAGGTGGGCCCGAGGCGCATGATCGCCTGTTCGGTGGGCTTTGCGGGAACGCTGATGGTGGTGCAACCCAGCTTTGCCGCCGTGGGGTGGCCCGCGCTTTTACCGCTGGGGGTGGCGGTGATCTTTGCCCTTTTCATGTTGGTCACCCGCCAGATCGCCAAGGATATCGACCCCATCGCCCTGCAGGGGCTGGGGGGCATCATCGGCTTGCCGATCCTTGTGCCGCTTTTGCTGTTGCCCCAGATCGGCGCAAACCCGCCGCTGACCGGCTGGATCGCCCCACCGGATCTGGGCGCGCTGTGGCTTTTGGTGGCGCTGGGGATCACCGGATCGCTGGGGCATCTGCTGATGAGTTGGTCATTGCGCTTTGCACCCGCCGCCACATTGGCCCCGATGCAATATCTGGAAATCCCGATGGCAGCGCTGGTGGGTCTGGTGCTTTTCGGCGAATTTCCCGATGGCTTGGCGCTGATGGGCATCGCCGTAACCATCGCGGCGGGGCTCTACATCGTGCTGCGCGAACGCGGATTGAGCCGCAAGGCCGCGCGCGGTTGACCAAACGCAAGGCGCGCGACGGGGCGGCACCCTAGCCTTGGGTCATGGAACACGAACATGGCCACAGCCCGGCCGAGATCGCGGCCCGGATCGGGGCGCCCGCCGGGCGCGGCCATTTGCGCGACATCGTCTATGGCGGCATCGATGGGGCGGTGACGACCTTTGCCATCGTCGCGGGTGTCGCTGGGGCGGGGTTGTCGACGGGGGTGATCCTTGCGCTGGGGGTGGCGAACCTTTTGGCCGACGGGTTTTCGATGGCGGCCGGCAATTATTCCGGCACCAAGGCCGAACGCGACGACACACGGCGGTTGGCCCGGGTCGAACGACGCCAGCTTGCCCTTGACCCACAAGGCGAGCGGCGCGAAATCCGCGAGATCTTGCGCCGAAAGGGTTTGCGCGGCGATGTGCTGGACCGGGCGGCCGACCAGATCGCAAGCGATGAGACAGCGGCCGTGGCCTTGATGCTGACCGATGAATACGGGCTTGCTCCGGTCGAGCCGCGGCCCTTGCGGGCGGCGATGGCGACATTCGGGGCCTTTGTCGCGGCAGGATCGGTGCCGCTTGCGCCCTTTGTTCTGGCGCTACCCGGGGCCTTTGGCCTGGCGGCCGGCATGACATGTGCGGTGTTTTTCGGCATCGGTGCCGCAAAAAGCCTTTGGTCCGAGGCACCGTGGTGGCGGTCGGGGCTGGAAACGCTGGCCATCGGCGGGGCGGCGGCGGGGGTGGCTTATGGGGTTGGCGTGTTTTTCGCGGTTTAGCGCCCCCTTTACCCGGCTGGGGCGCAGGCCTATACCCCCGGGCATGACGCATCACATCGCCATCGTCATTCGAATTACGGGCCCGGCGCTCTGATCCAATGAGCCGCCGGGTTGACAGGTGCTTGAGCCATCGCACCGCCACCGCTATTGCCCCCATGAGCCGACAGATAGGGAGCGCCGGATATGTGCGCCGATACGCCTAACGTTGATTACAAAGACACGCTGAACCTGCCGCGGACCGAGTTTCCGATGCGCGCGGGCTTGCCGCAGCGCGAACCGGGCTGGCTGGCCCGCTGGGAAGCGCTGGGCATCTACGAACGCCTGCGCGAAAAGCAGGGCCGCCCACCCTTTACGCTCCATGACGGCCCCCCCTACGCCAACGGGCATCTTCACATCGGGCATGCGCTGAACAAGATCCTCAAGGACATGGTCGTGCGATCCCAGCAGATGTCGGGCTTTGATGCGCGCTACATCCCGGGTTGGGATTGTCACGGTCTGCCCATCGAATGGAAGATCGAGGAACAGTATCGCGCGGCGGGCAAGAACAAGGACGCGGTCGATGTGGTGGCCTTTCGGCAGGAATGCCGGAAATTCGCCGAAGGCTGGATCGACGTGCAGCGCGCCGAATTCAAGCGACTGGGCATCACCGGCACATGGGACAGGCCCTATCTGACCATGGATTTCCACGCCGAGCGCGTGATCGCGGCGGAATTCATGACCTTTTTGATGAATGGCGCGCTCTATCAGGGATCAAAACCCGTGATGTGGTCGCCCGTCGAAAAGACCGCGCTGGCCGAGGCCGAGGTGGAATATCACGACCGTCAGACCGATGCGGTCTGGGTGCCGTTCCGCGTGGTGCCTGCCAGCGAAAAGATGGCGCTTCTGGATGGCGAGCCCACGGCCTTCAACGACGCGCTGCACATGATGGCGGCAAGCGATCTGGACCGTGCCAAGGTGGTGATCTGGACCACCACGCCCTGGACCCTGCCGCAAAACCGCGCGATCTGTTTCGGGCCCGAGATCGCCTATGGTCTTTATGAGATCACCGGCACACCCAGCGAAAGCTGGGCCAAGACGGGCGATCTGTACCTGATCGCCGACAAGCTGGCCGAGGATGCGCTGGGCGCCATGCGGCTGGAGCCGTCGATGCATCGCCGCCTGCGGGGTGTGACGGCGGGCGAGTTGGCGGCACTGAGCTGTGCCCACCCGCTGCGCGGTGCCGAAGGGGCCAATGGCGAATGGGATTTCGACGTGCCGCTGTTGCCCGGCGATCATGTCACCGATGACGCAGGCACGGGCTTTGTCCATACCGCACCCTCCCATGGCGACGATGATTTCGAAATCGGTCGCAAGCATGGGCTGGCGATGACCTGGAACATCCTCGATGATTCGTCCTTCCGCCCCGATCTGCCGTTTTTCGCGGGCGCTCGGATCATCAAGGAAGATGGCAAGCCCGGCGGCGCCAACAAGGCGGTGATCGACAAGCTGGTCGAATTGGGCGGGCTTCTGGCGCGCCGCCGCATCACGATTTCCGATGCCCATAGCTGGCGGTCCAAAGCACCTGTGATCCGGTTGAACCGCCCGCAATGGTTCGCAGCCATCGACAGGCCGCTGGCGGATGGCAAGGGCCAGTATGGCGACACGATCAGGGCCCGTGCGCTGACCTCGATCGACAAGCTGGTGCAATGGACGCCCCAGACCGGGCGCAACCGGCTGTATTCGATGATCGAGGCGCGGCCCGATTGGGTGCTGTCGCGCCAGCGCGCCTGGGGCGTGCCGCTGACCTGTTTCACGAAAAAGGGTGCGGCACCGACCGACGCCGATTTCCTGCTGCGCGATCCGGCGGTGAACGCCCGTATCCTTGACGCATTCGAGGCGGAAGGCGCGGATGCATGGTATCAACCCGGCGCCAAGGCGCGGTTCCTGGGCGGGCTGCACGACCCCGACGCCTATGAGCAGGTGTTCGACATTCTCGATGTGTGGTTCGACAGCGGCTCAACCCATGCCTTTGTGCTGCGCGACAGGCCCGATGGATCGGCCGACGGCATCGCCGATCTGTACCTCGAAGGCACCGACCAGCACCGTGGCTGGTTCCATTCCTCGATGCTGCAAGCCTGTGGCACCATCGGACGCGCGCCCTATCGGGGTGTGCTGACGCATGGCTTCACGCTGGATGAAAAGGGCATGAAAATGTCCAAATCCATCGGCAACACCGTCGCCCCGCAAGAGGTGATCGACCAGTATGGCGCCGATATCTTGCGGCTTTGGGTGGCGCAGTCCGACTATACCGTCGATCTGCGCATCGGGCCCGAGATCCTCAAAGGCGTGGCCGACAGCTACCGCCGCCTGCGCAACACGATGCGCTTTCTCTTGGGCTCGCTTGGGGATGTCACGGCAGCCGACCGGGTCGCACCCGAACAGATGCCCGATTTGGAACGCTGGGTCTTGCACCGGCTTTCGGAACTGGATGACATCGTGCGCAAAGGTTACGCCTCCTACGATTTCCAGGGTGTTTTCCAGGCGCTGTTCAACTTTGCCACCACGGATCTGTCAGCCTTTTATTTCGACATCCGCAAGGACGCGCTCTATTGCGACGGCGACACGCCCCGCCGCCGCGCCGCGCGCACCGTGCTGGAGATGGTGTTTGAGCGGCTGACGACATGGCTTGCCCCGGTGCTGGTCTTTACCATGGAGGAGGTCTGGCTGGAACGGCATCCGGGCGATGGATCCAGCGTGCATCTTCAGGATTTCCCGGAAACCCCGGCGGGTTGGCGCGATGCGGCGCTGGCGGCGAAATGGGCCGACATCCGGCGCGTGCGTCGCATCGTGACCGCCGCATTGGAAATCCAGCGGCAAGACAAGGTCATCGGCGCAAGCCTCGAGGCAGCGCCGATCTTGCAGGTGGCCGACCCCGCACTGGCCGAGACGCTTCAGGGCCTCGACATGGCCGATCTGTGCATCACCAGCGATCTGCATGTGGTGACGACGGAGCCCCAGACGGATGCCTTCCGCCTCGACGATCCGGGCATCGGCGTGGTGTTTCAAAAGGCCCAGGGCGAGAAATGCCAGCGCTGCTGGAAAATCCTTCCCGATGTAGGCCAGCACAGCCATCCGGGCGTCTGCGGGCGCTGCGACAGCGCGCTTGGCTAGGTCAAGGGGGGCGGCCCAAAGCCGCCCTTCGCATGTTCGCACAAAGCCTTGCGCCTTGGGATTGCGGCGCGGGCGCGTTAGCTTGTTCTCACAGATGCGCAGGAGGCTCCAATGTCAGAACCCGAAACCTATACACCCCCCAAGGTCTGGGTCTGGGACAAGGAAAACGGCGGCAAATGGGCCGGGCTGAACCGCCCCATCGCGGGGGCAACCCATGACAAGGATCTGCCTGTGGGCAGCCATCCGTTCCAGCTTTACTCCATGGGCACGCCCAACGGGGTCAAGGTCACGGTGATGTTCGAGGAACTTCTGGCTGCCGGGCATGATGCCGAATATGACGCGTGGCTCATCCGGATCGGCAATGGCGATCAATTCGGCTCGGGCTTTGTGGCGGTGAACCCCAATTCCAAGATCCCGGCGCTACTCGACCGCTCGGGCGGGCATCCCGTGCGGGTGTTTGAATCCGGTGCGATCCTGTTGCATCTGGCCGAAAAATTCGGCGCTTTTCTGGGCCGCCCCGAAGACCGCCCAGAACTGCTTTCGTGGCTGATGTGGCAGATGGGCAGCGCGCCCTATCTGGGGGGTGGGTTCGGGCATTTCTATGCCTATGCACCCTTTCCGATGGAATACCCGATCAACCGCTTCGCGATGGAGACCAAGCGCCAGATGGATGTGCTGAACCGCCATCTGGACGGGCGCGACTGGGTGCTGGGCGATCAGATGAGCATTGCCGATATCGCGATCTGCCCGTGGTATGGGCGGCTGGCCTTGGGTGAAGCCTATGATGCGGGCGAATTCCTGTCGGTGCAGGACTACCCCAATGTCATTGCTTGGGCCGAACGGTTTTTTGCACGACCGGCTGTCGCGCGCGGGCGGATGGTGAACCGCACCTTCGGGCCGCCCGAATTGCAATTGTGGGAACGCCACGACGCCCGCGATTTCGACACACAGACACAAGACAAGCTTCAGCCCAAGGGCTGAAGCCGGGGCGAAAAACCCGGGTTTTTCGCCCGGGAAAACTCGAGTTTTCCCGGGCGTTTTCCTTGAGGAAAACGCCCCTCCCTTACTTCCAAAATCAGATCAATCCACAGACTTATCCACAGAAAACGGTGGATTCCATATCACTTTTGCATCATCAGCCCACATCTCGCCTTCTGCACGGTCAAAGCGCAGATGGGCGATGGCCTGCCCGCCAGATTGCGTGAACAAGGCCCCCACAGCCTTGTCGCCCGCCATGATCTCGGTGCCGGGGGCGGCCCTGCCCTCGACGGAGACGGTGACCAGACCCTTGCGCAATTCGGTCTTGTGCTTCATGCGCGCCGTCACCTCCTGACCGACATAACAGCCCTTGCGATGATCGACGCCGCCCATCCGGTCAAATCCGCATTCCAGGATGTAGCTCTCATCGGGGATCAACTCGATGCCTGCCTCGGGGATGCAGGCGGCAACGCGCAGCGCATCCCAATCGGTCACAGGCGCATCCCCCGCCATCCCGTAGCCGCGCCAGCCAAGGCTGGGGTGGCGCGGATCGGCAAAGGCCCCCTCGGGCGCGTCGCCCACGCCACGCACGACCGGCAGCGCGCTGTCTTCGATCGTCACATCGGCGCGCAGCCGATACATCATCAGACGCCGCGCCAGACCCCCGGCCAGATCGGCCTTCACATCAAGCAAGATGTCTTCGCCGCGATTGAGCAAGAAGAAATCCGCCAGATATTTCCCCTGCGGGCTCAGCAGCGCGCTGTAGCGCAGCCCCTCGCCCGGTGCGCCCACGTCGCGGGTGACCAGACCATGCAGGAACTTCACCCGATCCGCACCGGTGATCGTCAACACCACGCGATCTGTCGCCTGTTCGCCCTGCATCATCGCCTCCCGCTGTGTCATAGCCCAGAGCTAATGCTTATGGGCGCCCGCGCCAAGCGCGGCGGTGTGATTGACCCTGCCCAAGGCGCGCTTTACCACTGGCGCAACCGTGTCAAAGGATTACCCCCCATGAGCCTTGCCAATGGCCGTCACTACCTTGCCATCCCCGGCCCCTCGGTGATGCCCGACCGGGTGTTGCAGGCGATGCATCGTCCCGCGCCCAATATCTACACCGGCGAACTGGTCGACCTGACCCACAGCCTTGTGCCCGATCTGAAAGCCATCGCGCGCACCCGGCACCATGTGGCGATGTATATCGCCAATGGCCACGGTGCATGGGAGGCCGCGCTGGCCAACACGCTGTCGCGGGGCGATCACATCTTGATCCTTGCCACCGGGCGATTCTGCATTGGCTGGGGCGAGATGGCGCGCGCGATGGGGGTCAGCTGCGATGTGATCGATTTTGGCCAGCGGGCCGATATCGACATGGCGCGCGTGGCCGAGGCGCTGGCCGCTGACACCGCGCATCGCATCAAGGCCGTGCTGGCGGTGCAGGTCGATACCTCGACCAGCGTGCGCAATGATATCCCCGCGCTGCGCGCCACATTGGACGCGGCCGGGCATCCGGCGCTGTTGTTTTCCGACAATATCGCCTGTCTGGCCTGCGACGCGTTCCACATGGATGATTGGGGCGTCGATGTGATGGTGACGGGCAGCCAGAAGGGGCTGATGACACCCCCGGGCATGGCTTTCGTGTTTTTCAACGACAAGGCGGACCGCGCGCGCGAGACCGCGGATCTGGCGACATCCTATTGGGACTGGCGGCCGCGCATGGCGCCCGATGAATATTACAAGTTCTTCAACGGCACAGCCCCCACCCATCACCTCTACGGACTGCGCGAAGCGCTCGACATGATCGCGGAGGAGGGGCTGGACACTGTCTGGCACCGCCACGCCACGCTGGCGCGCGCGGTCTGGGCGGCGCTGGAGACATGGGGTCAAGCGGGGCCCGTCCGCCCCAACATCGCCGACCCGGCCAAGCGCAGCCATGCGGTGACGACCGCCAATTTCGGCCCCGGCAACGGCTTGCGCTTGCGCGACTGGATGACGGCCAATGCAGGCGTCACGCTGGGCATCCCGCTGGGCGGGGTCGAGGGGGCGGATGGCCGCAAAGAGGATTTCCTGCGCATCGGCCATATGGGGCATGTGAACGCCCATATGGTCTTGGGCGTTCTGGCCAATCTTCAGGCCGGCATGGCCGCGCTGCAGATTCCGCATGGGTCAGGCGGGCTTGACGCCGCCGTGCGCGTCATCGCCGAAGGCTAGGGCGCGCTCAGAACCCGTTGCGCGCCAGCCAGTCGCGCATCCACGCGATCTCGGTTTCCTGGGCGGCGATGATCTGTTGGGCGAGTTCGCGCACCTCTGCGTCGGCGCCATGTTCGAGAACGACACGGGCCATGGCCACCGCCCCTTCGTGATGGGGGATCATGCCGCGGATGAAATCGGCGTCCGCATTGCCGCTATAGGCAATGTCCATGTCGCGGTGCATCGCGTCATTGACCGCACGAAACGCATCTTCCGCGGGTCCGCTCGAGGCGGTGGGCATGGCATGGCCGGCATGGCCGCCATGCTGGGAATGATCCATCTGGGCCAAGGCGACGGTGGCGCCCAGTGCGATCAGGGCGGCTGTGGCAAAGATCTGTTTTGCGGAGCGTATCATGCGGCTATCCTTCTGAAAGGTCCAAGCCTTCCAGCCTTCCAGCAGATGGAAGGCAACTCACGAAACGGTGAGCGCGGCCTCGGCCAAGGCCAGCGGCAAGGCGGCGGCAAAGGCCGCCAGATCGGCGGATGTGCCGGCCGAAACGCGGATGCAGCGGTCCTGCGGCGGGGTAAAGGGCATGCGCACGAACACCCCGCGCGCCACCAGCCCCGTCAGAACCGCCCGCGCAAACGCGCCGTCACGACCGCAATCGATGGTCACGAAATTCGTCGCCGACGGCAGCGGCGTCAGCCCGTGGTCGCGCGCGATGGCCGCGATGACATCACGCGCGGCGGCGATGCGGGCGACGGTCGCGCGCAGATGATCCTGGTCGCCCAGCGCGGCCAAAGCGCCGGCCTGCGCGACGCGGCCCATCCCGAAATGATGGCGGATCTTGTTGAAGGCATGGGCAAAATCGGCATGCGCCAAGCCATATCCCACGCGCAGCCCGGCAAGGCCATAGGCCTTGGAAAAGGTCCGCAGCCGAATGACGCGCGGATGGGTCATGTCGAGCGGCGGGATGACACCCACGGGTGCGGTGTCGGAATAGGCCTCGTCCAGCGCCAGCACCGCGCCTGCGGGCAGGGCATCGATCATCGCCTGCACGCTGGCGGCATCGTGCCAACTGCCCATCGGATTGTCGGGATTGGCGAGATAGATCAGTTTCGCGTCAACCTCTGCCGCCTTGGCCAAGAGCGCATCGGGGTCCTCATGATCGCCGCGATAAGCCACCTTGTGCAGCGCGCCGCCAAAGCCCGTCACATGGTAGTTGAAGGTCGGATAGGCCCCGTCCGAGGTGACGACCCCGTCGCCCGGCCCGATCAGCAGCCGCACCAGATAGCCCAAAAGCCCGTCGATCCCTTCGCCGACCACGACATTGGCAGGGCTCACGCCATGATGGGACGCGATTGCCCGGCGCAGATCGAACAGCTCCGGGTCGCCATACATCCACGCCTCGGCGGCGGCGGCCTGCATGGCGGCGACAGCGCGGGGGCTGGGGCCGAACACGCTTTCATTGGCGCCCATCCGCGCCACAAAGGGCGCGCCGCGCGCCCGTTCCTGTGCCTCGGGGCCCACAAAGGGCACCGAGGCGGGCAAGCTGTCGACAAGGGGGGTGTAACGCGGCTGGGTCATGCCCGATCTGAAAGCGGAAATTCCGACCCCGCGCAAGGCCCCTGCTGGAGGTGCCGCAACTGACGCATTGCCCAGCCGCCCCGGGATTGGTAGCAAATCCTGACCAATCCGGCCCGGCACCGGATCAGCCTCGTGGAAGGGAGCCCCGCGTCATGCCCGTGATCACCGAGATCGAAGACCTCAAGCGGATCTACAAGCGCCGCGTGCCCAAGATGTTCTACGATTACGCCGAAACCGGCAGCTGGACCCAGCAGACCTTTGCCGACAACTGTTCCGATTTCGACGAGATCCGCCTGCGCCAGCGCGTGGCGGTGGACATGGCGGGCCGATCGACCGCATCGCGGATGGCGGGGCAGGATGTGGCCATGCCGGTGGCGCTGGCGCCGGTCGGCCTGTGCGGCATGCAATCGGCCGATGGTGAGATCAAGGCCGCGCGCGCAGCAGAAAAGTTCGGTGTGCCCTTTACGCTGTCCACCATGTCGATCTGTTCGATCGAGGATGTGGCCAGCCACACCACCAAGCCCTTCTGGTTTCAGGTCTATACGCTCAAGGACGACGACTTCATGAAGCGGCTCTTTGCGCGGGCCAAGGATGCGAATTGCTCTGCGCTGGTGATCACGGTCGATCTTCAGATCATGGGCCAGCGGCACAAGGATCTGAAGAACGGCCTGTCCGCCCCGCCCAAGCTGACGCCCAGATCGATCCTCAACCTTGCGACCAAGGTGCCATGGGGTCTTGAGATGCTGCAGACCAAGCGCCGCTTTTTCGGCAATATCGTGGGCCATGCCAAGGGCGTGACCGATCCCACATCGCTGGGCAGCTGGACCGCCGAAGCCTTTGACCCCTCGCTTGATTGGGAGCGCATCAGGCAATTCCGCAGCTGGTGGGACGGCCCCGTGATCCTCAAGGGCATTCTCGACCCCGAGGATGCGAAAAAGGCACTGGCCGTGGGGGCCGATGCCATCGTGGTGTCCAATCATGGCGGCCGCCAGCTTGACGGGGCGCTGTCATCCATTCGCATGCTGCCCCAGATCATGGATGCGGTGGGCGACAAGATCGAGGTGCATCTCGACAGCGGCATCCGCTCGGGGCAAGACGTGCTCAAGGCGCTGGCCCTTGGGGCGAAGGGCACGATGATCGGGCGGGCCTTTGTCTATGGCTTGGGTGCGATGGGCGAGGCGGGCGTGACCCGCGCGTTGCAAGTGATCCACAAGGAACTTGACACCACCATGGCGCTGTGTGGCGAACGCAAGGTGGCCGATCTGGGGCGCCATAACCTGCTTTTGCCCAAGGATTTCTCGACCCGCTGGGCGTGATCGCGCGCGGTGGCCGCCAGCAGGCATTAACCAATTGACTAAAATTGGATGGTTCTCGCGGGGGGGTGCCCTTATCGTTGGTGTGTAGAATCCGACGGCGCAAAAGCCCCCTTGCGGGAGAATCCCGGTCAAACGACCCAAGGAACCGGGATGACCCAGGATGATGACACCAACGCGCTGTTTCAGCGTGTGCTTGAGGCGCTGACACGCGCCGGGGGCAATGAAACCAAGCTCCTGGCGCTTTTGACCGAGCTTCCCGATGGCACCCGTGCCACAGCGCTGATCCGGGCCTTGCTGATCGCGGATGCCAGCCTGCGCGCCACCTTTGCGGCAAGCGCGATCGCCCAACGCGACAGCGCCGCCATCGGGCGCGCCGCGCTGGTTCTGGCGGAATGCGCCGACCGGATCGAAGCCGAGATGCCCGCTCACCGCCAGCCTGTGCGTTTGGGTGAATTGGTTCTGGCCCGCAGATCCGGTTGACCGCAAGCTCTGGAAGGGGCTCGGGGGCGTTTGCCCCTCGCGCCCGCCGGATGCGCGCGGTAGGGTTGCCGGCATGAGCGTGACCGCACCCGCCATCGCCTTTTCCGATGATCAGGCCCAAGCCCATGACCGCATCGCCGAGGCGCTGCGCGGCATCGGTGTGGACCTCGACAACGAGACCCTCACCCCCGCCGCCGAGGGCCCGGCCCGCGTCATGGCAGTGGTGGGCAAGGCGGGTTCGGGAAAGACGCTGCTGCTGGCCGAACTGGTGCGCGTGCTGAAAGCGACCGGTATCGACATCGTGTCGGGCGACTGGGAAGGGCGCAGGCGCAAGGATCGGCGCACCCTTGCGGTGCTGGCCCCCACCAACAAGGCCGCCAGCGTTCTGCGCGGTCGCGGCGTGCCGGCCACCACGATCCACCGGGTTCTTTACACCCCCGTCTATGACCCGGAATACGAGAAAGTCGCCGAATGGCTGGCCGGCCAAGGCGAACGGCCCGTGATCGCCGCGCTCAGCGATGCCGCGATGGACCGCGCCAAACAGGTCTATGACGCCACCACATCCGTGCCCGCAGCCCTTGCATCGGCGGGGTTGCGGGGGTCTGATTTCATCACCGGCTGGAAGCGCCGCGAAGATCCGCTTGATATCGGCTTGATCGACGAATCCTCGATGCTCGATGACCGCCAGTTCGACGATCTGCGCGAGATCTTTCCCTTTCTCGTGCTGTTTGGCGACCCGGCCCAGCTGGCCCCTGTGAACCAATCGGGCCAGATGGTCTTTGACAAGATCACGGGCGATGATCGGCTCGATCTGGCGCGGATCCACCGCCAGGAGGCGGGCAATCCGATCCTCGATCTGGCCCATGCCCTGGCCGATCCCGATCTGAGCTTCGAAGGGTTCGAGCGCATGGTCGAAGACGCCGCCCGCAGCGATCCGCGCGTCGAGATCGCGGGCCGCGCCGATGCCGATCTGATGGCGCGCAGCCCGGTGCTGGTCTGGCGCAACGCCACGCGCATCCGGCTGATCACCGCGTTCCGCGCCGCCCATGGCGCGCCCGAGGATCAGTTGATCCCGGGCGAGCCGCTGATCTGTGACGGCATAGAATTGCCCCTGAAACATCGCAAGCGGCGCATCGATCTTGAGGCGCGCGGCCTGATCAAGGGCGCGCCGGTCATCTATCTGGGCCCCGGATCGCGCCCCGGCTTTTCGCGCCTGCATGTGCTGGGTGCTGAAAGCCCGCGCTTTTCGGCGGCCTCGATCATCAAGATCGAAAAGCCCGACGAAGAGGAACCGTTCCTGCCCTATGCCGCCCGCATGGGTGCCGCTTTCTTGCATGGCGCGGCGGTGACGATCCACAAGGCGCAAGGCAGCCAATGGAACGCGGTGCAGGTCTTTGCCCCCGATCTTTATGCCGCCGCACGCGCGGGCCGGATGGAAGCGGGACAGGCGCTGTGGAAGCGGCTGGCCTATGTCGCCATCACGCGCGCCGAAGACAAGCTGATCTGGGTTACCCGCTATGCGCTGGCCCGCCCCAAGGAACCGCTTGGCATCGACGATCTGCCGGCGCCCAAAACCACCCTGAGCCTGGAGGCCGAGGAATGACACAGACGATCATCGTGACAGGCGCCAGTTCGGGCATCGGGCACGCGGTGGCCGAACGCATGCTGGCAGCAGGCTGGACCGTGGGCCTGGCCGCGCGGCGCGCCGACCGGCTGGCCGCGATCGCCGCCCCCCATGGTGCGCGCGCCGTTGTGTTGCCGCTTGATGTCAGCGATGCCGATGCGGTGGCCGACCGCTTTGCCGGGTTTGCCAGAGATCACGGCCGACTGGATGTCTTGTTCAACAATGCAGGCATCTTTACCCCCACAGCCCCGCTCGATGAAATCGACCCGGCCGACTGGCGCCGCGCGGTCGAGGTCAACCTGACCGGCATGTTCCTGTGCGCGCGCGCGGCCTTTGGCCTGATGCGCCGTCAAGCGCCACAGGGCGGGCGCATCATCAACAATGGCTCGGTTTCGGCGCATGTGCCGCGCGCGGGTGCCGCCCCTTATACGGCAACCAAACACGCCATCACCGGGCTGACCAAACAGATCGCGCTCGATGGCCGCCCCTTTGACATCGCAGGCAGCCAGATCGACATCGGCAATGCCGAAACCGACCTTTTGCGCGATGCCGCCCAACAGGCCATGGCGCGCGGCGATGCGCCGCCCCATGTGATGGATGTGGCCCATGTGGCCGATTGTGTGCATCACATGGCCAGCTTGCCGCTGTCGGCCAACATCCTGTTTCAGACCGTGATGGCGACGAAAATGCCTTTTGTGGGCCGGGGCTGAGGCTGTGGCTGCGTCTGTGCGGCAGCAAGCGTCATCAGCCAGCGCCGGGCGGTCAGACCCGCTGAACAAGCGGCGATGGGAACAACCCCTCAGCGCCTGATGGCGCGAAACAGGGCCGAGGCCATCCAACCCGCCGCAATGGCGATGAACAGCGACAAAAGCCCGTAGACCAGGGGCCGCTCATGGGCGAGGGTGTAGATCATCCGCTCCAAGCCCACTTTGCGCACCGGGATCGTCTGCTCATAGACATCCACCACCGCCCCCCCCCGGGTCAGGAAGATGCGCGTGACATATTCGCCTTCGGTCAGGTTGGCGGGCAGCCGGATGGAGGTGTCAAACAAGGTCTGCTCGCGAAACCGCACGGCGCCTTCGGTCAGCTGATAGGCCGCATCCTGTGTGCGGATGCGAATCAGCGCAGCATTGAACACATCCTGATCGGTCCGACCGGTGCCCACTGCGCGGATCGCACGCGCCAAGGTGATGCGATGGCGCAGATCCTCGGTCTGGCTCAGGATGGCGTCCAAGGGTCCGGTGCTGGAGACCGCATAAAAGGTTGGCGCCTCGTTGATCCGCGTGGCATCGGTGTTCACCCAGATGCCAAATCGGCGCTCCTTGCGCCGCACGGTCACCGCGCGGCTGGGGCCTTGGACGGTGACGATCACCTCCATCGGCGCGCTGCCCGGAGGCGGTTCTTCCCGGCGGACCGCGCCATAGATCAAGATCTCGGAGCCCGCGAAATTCGTGGTGATGGAAATCGCCTCCTGGCTCAGGCCCGCCACCACCTGCTCGGCCTTGAGCGGTGTGGCCAGCGCAAGGGCGACAGCGACAAGGCCCAGCACCCGCAGCATCAGTGCCCGGCCCCGTCAAACGCGATGCCATAAAGCTCGGCCGGCATGACCAGCAGGTCAAAGGCCAGCTTGCCGCAAACCGCCAGAACCATCACGGCCAGCAAGATGCGCAGCTGTTCGGCCTTGAGCTTGACGCCGATGGCCGCCCCGATCTGTGCCCCGATCACGCCCCCCACCAAAAGCAGCACCGCCAGCACCATGTCAACGGTGTAATTGGTCGTGGCATGCAACAAGGTGGCAATTCCGGTGACAAAGATGATCTGGAACAGCGAGGTGCCCACCACCACCTTGGTCGGCATGCCCAGCAGATAGATCATCGCAGGCACCATGATGAACCCGCCGCCCACCCCCATGATCGCGGCCAAAAGCCCGACAAACACGCCGACCGCAATCGGCGGGATCACCGAGATATAAAGCCCCGAGGTCCGAAACCGCATCTTGAAGGGCAGCTTGTCCATCCAGGTGCGATGGCGGCGCACAGGCGTGGCCACCCCGCCCGACGCACGCGCCCGCCGGATCGCGCGCAGGCTTTCGAAAAACATCAGCGTGCCGATGATGCCCAGAAACACGACATAGCACAGCTTGACCAGCAGATCGACCTGACCGATGGCGGTCAGCGCGGCAAACACCTGCACCCCGATGGCCGCCCCGACGACGCCCCCCAGCATCAAGACCGTGCCCATCCTCAGATCGACGGTCTTGCGCTTGAGATGGGCCAGAACCCCGGAAAACGACGAGGCGACGATCTGATTGGCCTCGGTCGCCACGGCGACGGCGGGGGGGATGCCGATGAAAAACAACAGCGGCGTCATCAGAAACCCGCCGCCCACCCCGAACATGCCCGACAAGATGCCGACGATGCCGCCAAGCCCAAGCAGCAGAAAGGCGTTCACGCTGACTTCGGCGATGGGCAGATAGATTTGCATGACAGTGCGGCCAGTTGCCCTGTGTTCACGCCAGCCTTAGCGCGCGAACTGCGCCAAGGCCAGACGTGACATAAACCGCCCGCCTGCGACGGATCAAAACAGGCGGACGGCGCAAGCGCGGTATCAGATCACCATCACGTCCAGCGGCGGAAAGCCGTTGAAGCCAACCGATGCGTAAGACGAGGTATAGGCCCCGCAATTGCGGATGATCACCTTGTCGCCCGCCCTGAGCGCCAAGGGCAACGACACCGGGCGCTTTTCATAAAGCACATCCGCGCTGTCGCAAGACGGGCCTGCCAGAATGCAGGGGCCCGTGGCTTCGCCATCATGGGGCGTGATGAATTGGTAGCGGATCGCCTCATCCATGGTTTCGGCAAGGCCCGAAAACTTGCCGATATCCAGATAGACCCAGCGATGCAGATCATCCTCGGACTTTTTGGCCACCAACAACACCTCGGCCGCGATCATGCCGGCCTCGGCGACCATGCCGCGACCGGGTTCCGCCATGATGCGGATGCCTGCGGGAAAGCGCGCGTTGACTTGCGCCATCACCGCTGCGGCATAAGCCGTCGGGTGCGGGATCGCGTCGCCATAGAAGGCCGGGAAACCACCGCCGATGTTGAGCACATCAAGATCAAAGCCCGCGTCGGTGGCTGCATCCCAGACCGCCGCCACCTGATCAAGCGTATCAGACCACATCGCCGGATCGCGCGTTTGCGAGCCGACATGAAAGCTGACCCCAGCCGGACGCAGGCCCAGACCGCGCGCTTGCGCCATGAGCTTGAGCGCGGTGTCGCGCGTCGTGCCGAACTTGCGCGTCAGCGGCCAATCGGCGCCCGACGCTTCGACCAGCAGGCGGATATAGACCGACGCGCCCGGCGCATGGGCGGCGATCTTGGCGATTTCCTCGGCCGCATCGGCGGCAAACAGCGTGATGCCCGCGCGGTGCGCAAAGGCGATGTCGGCGGCACGCTTGATGGTGTTGCCGTAGGAAATCGTGTCGGGCTGTGCGCCTTTGCTCAGGCACAGTTCAATCTCGCCCCGCGACGCGGCGTCGAATTTGGAGCCAAGCGCGACCAGCCGCTCGATGATCTCGGGGGCGGGGTTGGCCTTGACGGCATAATGGATGTCGGCTGCGCCCAAACCCTCGGCCAGCGCGCGATACTGCGTCTCGACGCGGTCGATCTCGATCACCAGCGTCGGGCGATCAAAACGGTTGGAGGCGATGAAGCCTTCGAGGCGGGCCGAAGGAATAGGAAAAGAGGCCGAGAAATCGGCGAACGTAGCGGTCATGGTCATCTCCGACAGACAGAGGGCCGAATGAGGCCCGCAAACTTCCAAGGGAGACGTTACCGTCGCTACGTAACTGCGATGGTTATGCCGGCAGGCCGGAGTACCACCCGTGACAGAGGCGCGTGCGTTGGCGTCTTGGGCCGGGCATATGCGGCTGTTTCCCCCCCCATGCAAGATAATTTTTTGCGTCAGGAAGTGATTTTTTGCTTGAGCCGTTGAGGGGTCGCAAAAGCGTGTTTTCAGGGGCGATCAGGCGCCGTGGCTGCGGTCATAACCGTTGATCGGCGCAGGCGCCCATGACCGTGTCAGATCACAATCAAACACCTCGACCAACAGCGGGAAACACGGCGCGCTGTCCGAGGAATGCTCGGACCCGCAATCGCCCCCCGGACAGGCCGACAAGGCCCCAACAAGATCGATTTCAGCCAATATATCAAGATGATCACCCGGACGCACGGGCGAGGCTTTCATGAAATATTGCCCGGTGTCACGGGTAAATCCCGTGCACATGAACACGTTGAGCACATCATGAATGTGCCGTTCGGCGTCGGACAGGGAAAGACCCGTTTCGGCGGCCAAGGCGCGCGTCAGGTTGGAATGGCAGCACTGGTGATATTGGCCACCATCCGACAACAGGCAATGCGTGTAGGGATCGCAGCGCGTGCCGATCACGTCATGAACCGCCCCCCCGAAATCGTCGATCCCATACCAATCGAGGCTGTCGGCCACCACGCTGGCCATCGGGCGCAAATGTGGCAGGCTCGACCACAAACGATCCCCGGTCGTCACATGGGTGCCGTGCAAGGCGCGGGTTTTCCCCGAAAAGAATCGCTCGGACAGATCATGCGCATGCCACAGGTTCAGATCGCCCACCTGCGGTCCTTCGACGGAACGGATGCGGATCACCTGCCCGGCGCGGGCGCGAAAACAGCGCGCTTGGCGGGGCGGAATGGTGACGCTGTCGCGCAAGATCAAGCCGCTGCGCGCGCCCGCGATCACCGCATCGGGCAGGCCGGGCAAAGTGGCGACCGGGTAGCAGACCACGGGCGCTATCGCGCGGCGGGCGGCGGCATCCACGGGCAGGGGCGATTCTTTCGGGCGGCGATTGGGCATCTGGGGTCCCCCTTTGGGCGGCGCGACACTGACGCGCGGTCGGGCGATAGCATATCCCCGGCACGCAGGATGCGAAAAGCCCCCAAGACAGCACCTTGAACCAGGGCTTTGGCGCGGGGCGCGGTCGAACGCCCTGCGCACAGCCGGTCTGCGCCGGCGCGCAGGGACACGCGCCGCTGCCTGCGCAATACTGACCCCAGATCAGGAGAGTCGACCATGAACCCAACCCATCCCAGCCCCACGGGCGCCCTTATCGGCCATGTGCATCTAAAGGTATCGGATCTGGAAAGATCCATTGCCTTTTACCGCGATGTCATCGGCTTGCAGGTGCAGCAGCGCTACGGCGAACAGGCGGCATTCCTGTCCTTTGACGGCTACCACCACCATCTGGGCCTGAACACCTGGCACAGCGCGGGCGGGCCACGCCCGGCCCCCGAGGCCACGGGGCTGTATCACACCGCCTTTCTCTTTCCAGACCGGGGGGCTTTGGCGCAAGCGTTGCGCCGGGTGCTTGCGGCCGGTGTGGCGTTGGATGGGGCGGCCGATCATGGCGTGTCCGAGGCGATCTATCTCAGCGACCCCGATGGCAATGGCATCGAACTCTATCGCGACCGTGCGCCCGAGGATTGGCCGCGCGACGCCGATGGACAGTTGCAGATGATCAATGCACGGCTGGATCTGGCCGGACTTCTGGCGCTGGCCTGACGCGGCAGACCGCCCAGCCGCCCGGCGCCTCGTGCGAAGCGGTGGACAGAGCCGCGCACAGGCGTCATGCTGGGCTGCCGATACAGGGAAAACCGATGCGCAAATTCCTCGTGGTGTTGGACGACACCCGCGAATGTCTGAACGCGATGCGCTTTGCCGCAATGCGCGCCGCCCATACCCAGGGCGGGGTCGAGATCTTGTCGATCATCCCGCCCGATGAGTTCAACCACTGGATCGGCGTGGCCGAAATGATGCGTGCCGAAGCGCGCGAGCGAATCGAGGCGCATTTCAACGTCTTCGCCAAATGGATGCGTGACCGCCAGGGGGTCGATCCCAGCCTTGTCATCCGCGAGGGTGAGCCGGTGGCGGAAATCCTCGACCATATCCGCACCTCGCCCGAGATCGGGGTGCTGGTGCTGGGGGCCGCGGCCGGCAAGGGGGGGCCGGGGCCGCTGGTGACCGCGATGGTGCGTCAGGCGGGCACCCTGCCCGTGCCCATCACCATCGTTCCGGTCGAGCTGAGCAAGGAACAGCTGGAAAGCATCACCTGAACCTGAACCCGGTCCGGTTTAGAATCGTTCCAAAACTTGACACTGGCCGGTCTGACCCGCATATCTGACGAAACCGATGGGATTACGCGCATGTTCATCCAGACCGAATCCACCCCCAACCCGGCGACGCTGAAATTCCTGCCCGGCCAGACCGTGCTGGATATGGGCACCGCCGATTTCCCCAATCCCGACGCCGCCGGGAAATCGCCGCTTGCCGCGCGTATCTTTGGCGTGGCGGGCGTGACCGGCGTGTTCTTCGGAACCGATTTCGTCACCGTGACCAAGGCGGAAGCCACCGCCTGGGACCACATCAAGCCGGCCATTCTTGGCGCCATCATGGAGCATTATCAATCGGGTGCCCCGGTGATGGAGGGCGAGGGCGGGGCCTCGGGCGGTCATGCCGAGCACAGCGGCGAAGACGCAGAGATCGTGGGCCAGATCAAGACGCTGCTTGATACCCGCGTGCGGCCCGCCGTCGCCCAGGATGGTGGCGACATCACCTTTCACGGGTTCGACCGGGGGGTGGTCTATCTGCACATGAAGGGTGCTTGTGCGGGGTGCCCGTCCAGCACGCTGACGCTGAAGATGGGGATCGAGAATTTGCTGCGCCACTACATCCCCGAGGTTCTCGAGGTGCGCCCCGTCAACCTGTGATGGCCGCTTCCAAGCCCCTGATCCTGGCTTTCGACACCTCGGCCGCGCATTGCGCGGCCGCTGTTTTGTCGGGCGAGACGATACTGGCCCATGCCCATGAGGCCATGGAAAAGGGTCAGGGCGAACGTCTGATGCTGGTGCTTGCCGAGGTGGTGGCGGCAAGCGGCGCGTGCCTGGCCGATCTGGATGCCATCGGGGTGGGTGTGGGGCCCGGCAATTTCACCGGCATTCGCATTGCGGTGTCGGCCGCGCGCGGTCTGGCGCTTGGGCTGGGCATTCCCGCTGTGGGCGTCAGCACGCTCGAGGCGCTGGCCCATGATCTGCCGCGCCCGATCACCGTGATCGCGGATGCGCGCCGAGGCGAGGTTTATGTGCAGGCGTTCGATGGCGCAGGCGCGGGTGATCCGCTGTTGCTGACGCCGGGTGATCTGCCCCATCTGATCGCTGGCGGCGCTGTCACCGGATCGGGCGCGGGCATGGCGGTGGCGACGCTGCCGGGGCTGGTGGTTTTGCCCCCTGCCCTGCCGCTGGCCGAAGCGATTGCGCGGATCGCGGCGCTTCGCTGGCGCGACACGGATCTGCCGCGCCCTGCGCCCATGTATCTACGCGCCGCCGATGCCGCCCCCGCGCGCACGGCCGGGCCGATGATCTTGCCCTCATGACACCCGCCCGGATGGCGCAGATTCACGCCGCGGCCTTTGCAGGCCATGGCCAGATCTGGTCAGAGGCCGACATCGCCGCGATGCTGGCGCGCCCCGTGATCCATGCCGTCAGCCTTGGGTCTGAGGGCTTTGCACTGGTGCAGATCGTGGCGCCCGAGGCGGAACTGCTGACCATCGCCATCGACCCGCACACACAGGGAAAAGGGCATGGCGCGGCGCTGTTGCGTCAGGTGATGGATGCCGCGCTGGCCGCGGGTGCTCAGGATCTGTTTCTGGAGGTGGCAGCCGACAATGCCCGGGCGCTGGCGCTCTATGGGCGGGCGGGGTTTGTGCGAACCGGCCTGAGGCGCGGATATTACGCGCGCCCCGGATCGGCCTTTGTGGATGCCCTGACGTTGCGCCGGGTGCTGAGCGCCCAAAAACCCGGCAGCGGCGCAAACAGTTGACGTTGCGGCATCAATTTCGACGCTTGCAGCAGACAGAATCCAGTTGACCCAGTGATCGCCCTTTGCCCTTATTCAGAAGGGGTTCGCTTCCAGACCTTGCAGATAATCGTGACCAGCGGGCAAGATGATGCGCCGCGGATCATTTCAACCGGGAGATACACAATGACCATGAAGACCATGCTGATGGGCGCCGCTGCTGGCTTGGCCCTGTCCGCCTCGGGCGCGCTGGCCGACGGGCCGGCGATCATTTTCGACCTTGGTGGCAAATTCGACGGCTCCTTCAACGAGGCGGCCTTCAACGGCGCCGAGCTTTGGGCCTCTGAAACCGGGGGCACCTACAGCGAGATCGAACTGACCTCGGACGCACAGCGCGAACAGGCGATGCGCCGTCTGGCCGAAGCGGGTTCGAACCCGATCGTGATGGCAGGCTTCAGCCAAGCAACCGCCTTGTCGGTCGTGGCGCCCGATTACCCCGACACCAAATTTGTCATCATCGACGGCGTGGTCGATGCGCCCAATGTGCGCTCGGTCATCTTCTCGGAACATGAAGGCTCCTACTTGGTCGGCATGCTGGCCGCGATGGCCTCCGAAGCGGGGATTGTCGGCTTTGTCGGCGGCATGGATATTCCGCTGATCTCGCGCTTTGGCTGCGGCTATGCGCAAGGCGCGGCTGCGGTGAACCCTGCGGTCACCGTCATCGCCAACATGACCGGCACGACGCCCTCCGCATGGAACGATCCGGTGCGCGGGGGCGAATTGACCCGCGGCCAGATCGCCCAAGGTGCTGATGTGGTCTATGCCGCTGCCGGCGGCACAGGTTTTGGTGTGCTTCAGGTCGCAGCCGACGAGGGCATCCTCTCGATCGGTGTGGACAGCAACCAGAACCACCTTCACCCCGGCTCGGTCTTGACCTCGATGCTCAAGCGGGTCGACGTGGCCGTGCATGACGCCTTTACCACCGGCCCCGAAGTGGTGACCGGCGTCCATGTCTTCGGTCTGGCTGAAGAGGGCGTGGGCTACGCGCTTGACGACAACAACGCCGCGCTGATCACCGCCGAGATGCAGGCCGCCGTCGATACCGCGCGTGCTGCCATCATCGCGGGCGAGATCAAGGTGCACAATTTCACCGATGACGGCACCTGCCCCGTGCAGATGCAGTAATCGCATGGCGGTTTGAAACCGGCGCGGGCCGTGGTGGCATGATCACCGCGGCCCGTTGCCCATCGGACCCGCACGGGGGAGCAAGCCAGCCCATGACAGACGCGCCCGCCATCGAACTCAGGGGCATTTCCAAATCCTTTGGCCCGGTTCTGGCCAACCGCGACATTTCCATGTCGGTCGCGCGGGGCACGATACATGGCATCGTCGGCGAAAACGGCGCGGGGAAATCGACGCTGATGTCGATCCTCTATGGCTTTTACAAAGCCGACGCGGGCGAAATATTCATCAATGGCACTGCTACCGCCATCCCCGACAGCCAAGCCGCGATCCGCGCGGGCATCGGAATGGTGCACCAGCATTTCAAGCTGGTCGAGAATTTTACCGTCGTCGAAAACGTGATCCTTGGGGCCGAAAACGGCGCGATGCTACGCCCTTCGATCGCCAGGGCGCGCAAGCTCTTGGCGGAGTTGTCCGAGGAATATGGCCTCAAGGTCGACCCCGATGCCGTGATCGAAGACCTGAGCGTGGGACACCAGCAGCGGGTCGAAATCCTCAAGCAGCTTTATCGCCATGCCGATATCCTGATCCTCGATGAACCCACGGGCGTCTTGACGCCCGCCGAGGCCGATCAACTGTTCCGCATCCTCGAACGGCTCCGCGCCGAGGGCAAGACCATCCTCCTGATCACCCACAAGCTGCGCGAGATCATGGAGATCACCGACACCGTCAGCGTGATGCGCCGCGGCGAGATGACCAATACCGTCAGGACCGCAGACACATCGCCCGCAGAGCTGGCCGAGATGATGGTGGGCCGCAAAGTGCTGTTGCAGGTCGACAAGACACCCGCCACCCCCGGCGAGGTTGTGCTGAAGGTCAGCGATCTGCGCGTGCGCCGCGGCGGGGTCGAACGGCTCAAGGGGGTGTCCCTTGAGATCCGGCGCGGCGAGATCCTTGGCATCGCCGGCGTCGCAGGCAATGGGCAGACCGAGCTTCTGGAGGTGCTGGGCGGCATGATCACGGCCAGCGGTGGGGCGGTCAGCCTGTTTGGCAGCGGGCTTGATATCACCCGATCAGCGGCCAACGGGCAAAGCCGCCGCGCCATGGGCATCGGCCATGTCCCCGAAGACCGTCAGACCGAGGGGCTGATCATGGGCTTCGAGGCATGGGAAAACGTGGCCTTTGGCTATCACCATGATCCGAAATACAATGTCGGGCCGTTGATGGATCACGCCGCGATCAAGGCCGACTGTGTTGACAAGATGGCGCGCTATGATGTGCGCCCGCCCAATCCGCGCCTGCCCGCGCGCAGTTTTTCAGGCGGCAATCAGCAAAAGATCGTGGTCGCCCGAGAAATGGACCGCGCGCCCGATCTGCTTTTGGTGGGCCAGCCCACGCGCGGCGTCGATATCGGGGCCATCGAATTCATCCATCGCCAGATCATCGCCCTGCGCGATCAGGGCAAGGCGATCTTGCTGATCAGCGTCGAGCTGGACGAGATCATGGGCCTGTCCGACCGCATTGCGGTGATGTTTGACGGGCGCATCATGGGCGAACGCCTGCCAGATCAGACCGACCAGCACGAACTTGGCCTGTTGATGGCGGGCGTGACCGAGGGGGCGGCCTGAGATGGACCGGATGCCGAAATGGGCCGACGTCGTCTTGATCCCGCTGATCAGCGTGGTTCTGGCGTTCATGGTGTCGGGGCTGGTGGTGGCGATCATCGGCGAAAGCCCGTTGCGCGCCATGCAGATCATGCTGCGGGGCGCCTTTGGGTCGGCCTATGGCTGGGGCTACACGCTCTATTACGCCACGAACTTCATCTTTACCGGGCTGGCGGTGGCCGTCGCCTTTCACGCGCGGCTGTTCAACATCGGGGGCGAAGGTCAGGCGGCGCTGGGCGGGCTTGGGGTGGCGGTGATCTTGCTGGCGGTGGATTGGCCGCACTGGTCGCTGGCGCTGGCCGCCGCGATGGGCTTTGCGATGCTGTTTTCCGCCGCATGGGCGGCCGTGCCAGCCTATCTTCAGGCCCGGCGCGGCAGCCATATCGTGATCACCACGATCATGTTCAACTACATCGCCTCGGCGCTGCTGGTGTATCTTCTGGTCAATGTCTTTCGCGTCGAAGGCTCGATGGCGCCCGAAAGCGCCAGCTTTGCCGCGACCACCCATCTGCCCAATGCCGCCGATTTCGCGGGCGGGCTTGGCTTTCGCGGGTCGACACCGCTCAACATCTCGATCTTTCTGGCGCTGATCGCCTGTGTGCTGGTGTGGCTTTTGATCTGGCGCACGCGTCTGGGCTATGAAATCCGGTCGTTTGGCCATTCCGAAACGGCCGCCGTCTATGCCGGGATCAACCCGACCAGGATCATCATGATCACCATGCTGATCTCGGGCGCGCTGGCGGGCATGATGGCCGTGAACGTCGTGATGGGCGAAGCCGAGCGTCTGGTCCTCGATTTCGTCGAAGGCGCGGGGTTCGTGGGCATCGCGGTGGCGCTGATGGGCCGGTCGCATCCGGTGGGTGTGGTGCTGGCCGCGCTTTTGTTTGGCGCGCTCTATCAGGGCGGGGCCGAATTGCAGTTCGAAATGCCCGCCATCAGCCGCGAGATGATCGTGGTCATCCAGGCCTTGGTGATCTTGTTCACCGGGGCGCTGGACAACATGGTGCGCATGCCCGTGCAAAGCATTTTCCTGTCGCTCAAGCGCCGCCGTGACAATGCCGCGCGCCCCAACCCGGCGGAGTGACGCGATGGAATTCCTGACCATCTTGCAAATCCTCGACAGCACGGTGCGGCTGGCCACACCGCTGTTGCTGGCCTGTCTGGCCGGGCTCTATTCCGAACGGGCGGGGGTGTTTGATATCGGGCTCGAAGGAAAGATGCTGGTCGCGGCGTTTTTCGCGGCCGCGATTGCCTATACCTCGGGGTCGGTCTGGGTCGGGCTTTTGGCCGGGGTGGCGGCGTCGATGGTGCTGGCGGTGCTGCACGGGATCGCCTCCATCACCTTTCGGGGCAATCAGCTGATTTCCGGGGTGGCGATCAATTTTCTGGCCGCAGGGCTGGCCGTGGTGATCGCACAGACCTGGTTCGCCCAAGGCGGGCGCACCCCGCAGCTTCCATCGGATGCGCGCTTTGGCAACATCGTGCTGCCGGGCGCGGAATCGACCATTCGCGGCATCGCACAACAAGGCCCCTTGGGTCAGGTCTATTCCGAATTGATCTCGGGTCATTCGATACTGGTCTATCTGGCGCTGGCAATGGTGCCGCTGACATGGTGGGTGCTCTATCGCACGCGCTTTGGCTTGCGGTTGCGCGCGGTGGGCGAAAACCCCGCCGCTGTCGATACGGCGGGCATTTCGGTGGTGGGCTTGCGCTTTGCGGCCGTGATGATCGCAGGCGTCTTGTGCGGCATCGCGGGGGCATATCTGTCGACCGCGCTGTCGGCGGGCTTTGTCAAGGACATGAGCGCAGGGCGCGGTTTCATTGCGCTGGCCGCGCTGATCTTTGCCAAGTGGCGCCCATGGTATGCGCTGTCGGCCTGTCTGCTGTTTGGCTTTTTCGATGCGGTGGGCAATCGCTATCAGAACATCCAACTGGGCGAATTCGTCGTGCCGGTGCAGTTCATGCAGGCCTTGCCCTATATTCTGGTGGTGATCGTGCTGGCGGGCCTTGTGGGCAAGGCCATTCCGCCGCGCGCAGGGGGGGAGCCCTATGTCAAGGAACGCTGACGCACTTGCCGCACTGATTCGTGAGCGCGCCGGCGCCGCGCCGCCCGCCTATGGCATGGTGCTGGGATCGGGGCTGGGCCACATCGCGGAAACGGTCGACGGCGTGGCGATCGACTATGCCGAGCTGCCGGGCTTTCCCCATGCGGGCGTGTCAGGGCACACGCCCAAGCTGGTGATCGGCACGCTCGAAGGCCAGCGCGTCGCCATTTTCGGGGGCCGCGCGCATTACTATGAAAGCGGTCGGGGCGACGCGATGCGCCTGCCGCTGGAGGTGCTGAAGGCGCTGGGGGGCGAACGGCTGATCCTGACCAATGCGGCCGGATCGATGCACCCCGACCTGAACCCCGGCGATCTGATGCTGTTGTCGGATCATATCAATTTCTCGGGCCTGAACCCGCTGATCGGCGAGAAAACCGATGCCCGCTTTGTGCCGATGACAAAAGCCCATGACCCTGCGATGCGGTCAGCCCTGAAAGCGGCCGCCAAGGCCGAAGACATCCCGCTGATGGAGGGCGTCTATGCATGGTATTCCGGCCCCTCGTTCGAGACCCCGGCCGAAATCCGCGCCATCCGCATCCTTGGGGCCGATGCAGTCGGCATGTCCACCGTGCCCGAGGTGATATTGGCACGGTTTCTGGGCCTGCGCGTGGCGGCGATCTCGACCATCACCAACAAGGCGGCGGGGCTGTCGGACGAACAGATCAGCCATGAGCACACCAAAGCCATGGCGCCCTTGGGCGCGGCCAAGCTCGAACGCATCCTGCGCCGCATGCTGCGCGGCTGAGGGGGGGGCGGAAAACACGTGTTTTCCGCACGGGAAAACCCGGGTTTTCCCGGCCCGGAAACAGGCGTTTTCAAGTGGCAAAGCCGCCGCCGCACGCGTGGCTCAGGCGAAAGCCGCTTCCAGCGCGATCTCGACCATGTCGGAAAAGCTTGATTGCCGGTCGGCAGAGGACAATTCCTCGTGCGTGATCAGATGGTCCGAGATGGTCAGAACCGCCAGGGCGCGCACCCGGTAGCGGGCGGCAAGGATGTAAAGCTCGGCCGCTTCCATCTCGACGGCCAGAACACCGTGGCGCTGCAACTGTTCGGTCAGATCGGCGCGTTCATCATAGAACACATCCGAGGAATAGATGCCGCCCACATGGGTCGGCACCCCCCGCCGCTGGGCCGCGGCTTGTGCGGCCGCAAGCAGCCCGAAATCGGCACAAGGCGCGAAATTCAGGTCACGGAAAATGCCCCGCGATGGGGTCGACAGCGATGAACAACTCATGGCCAGAACGATATCGCGCACCGCGATGTCGGACTGCATCGCGCCGGCCGATCCGATCCGGATCAAGGTCTTGGCGCCGTAATCGCGGATCAGCTCATTGGCATAGATGGACAGGCTGGGCATGCCCATGCCGGACCCGTGTATTGTGACGCGGTGCCCGCGCCACAATCCGGTATAGCCCAGCATTCCCCGCACCTGATTTACACAAACAGGGCTATCCAGAAACCGCCGGGCGGCCCATTCGGCACGCAACGGATCACCCGGTAACAAGATCGTCTCGGCGATCTCGCCCGGCTTTGCGCCGATATGGACGGTCATGCCCTCAGATGGCCAGAGAGGCCATGGGCTTGCCCGCAGCAAGCGCGGCCTTCACCCAAGCGGGTTGACGGCCACGGCCCGACCATGTCTGCGACGGGTCATCGGGGTTGGCGTATTTCGCAACGCCCTTGGCCGTGGTCCGTATGACGGGTTTCGCACCCAACAACTCTTCAACCGTAAAGCCATGCTCTTTGGCGACGGCGCGCACGGCTGCAAGCGCATCCGACCGGCGCTTTTTTTTGTATCCCTTGATCGCAGCTTCGACTTCTTTTTGATAAGCCTGCAATTCAGAAAGGCTCATGTTGTCGATATTCTTGGCCATTTAAACGGTCCCTTGGCTTGAAAAACACATCACCGTTGCCCGATAACATGAAAAAAGGCAAGCGGCGATAAAAAAGGGATGGCCTTGCACGCAAGATGCGGTGTCACTGGGCCGCTGTTTGCATCGTGTCGGCCAATGCCACGATATCCATCATGATGCGGTTCAATTCGAAATCCTTGGGCGTGTAGACCCGCGCCACGCCAAAGGCTTTCAGCTTTACGGCATCTTCATCCGGAATGATCCCGCCGACCATGACGGGAATATGGTCCAATCCCGCGGCGCGCAGACGGGCCATGACGTCTTCGATCAAGGGGACATGGCTCCCCGACAAAATCGAAAGCCCGATGACATGTGCGCCCTGTGCGCGGGCGGCGGCGACAATTTCCTCGGGCGTCAGGCGGATACCTTCATAGGTGATGTCCATGCCGCAATCGCGTGCCCGAAAGGCGATTTGTTCGGCGCCGTTGGAATGACCATCCAACCCGGGCTTGCCCACCAGAAACTTCAACCGCTGGCCCAGACGGTCGCTGACCGCATCAACGGCCGCGCGGAGATCGTCCAGCCCTTCGGTCTTGTTCGACATGGATTTCGACACCCCTGTGGGCCCGCGATATTCGCCATGCACCGCACGCATCACACCGGCCCATTCGCCGGTCGTGACGCCGGCCTTGGCGGCTGCGATCGAGGCGGGCATCACATTGCGCCCTGCGCGTGCAGCGGCGCGCAGATCGGCCAGAGCGGCCAAGACAGCCGCCCCATCGCGACCGGCGCGCCATGCCTGCAAGCGGCCGATCTGATCGGCTTCGACCGCGGGGTCGACCACCATGATGCCACCATCTTCACCCATCAACGGCGAGGGTTCGGTCGCGGTGTAGCGGTTCACGCCCACCACCACGGTTTCGCCCCGTTCGATCCGATTGACCCGGTCGGCATTGCTTTCGACCAGACGCGCCTTCATGTAGTCGATGGCCGCAATCGCGCCGCCCATCGCATCAAGATTGGCCAATTCCGCCCGCGCGCCTGCCTTGAGTTCGGCAACCTTGGCATCCACGACCGGGTTGCCATCGAAAAGATCGCCATATTCCAAAAGGTCGGTTTCAAAGGCCATGATCTGCTGCATCCGCATCGACCATTGCTGATCCCATGGGCGCGGCAGGCCCAGCGCCTCATTCCAGGCGGGCAATTGCACCGCACGGGCCCGCGCTTTTTTCGACAGCGTGACCGCGAGCATTTCGATCAAGATGCGGTACACGTTGTTTTCGGGCTGCTGCTCGGTCAGGCCAAGGGAATTGACCTGAACACCATAGCGGAAACGGCGGTATTTCGGATCGATGACACCATAGCGCGTCTCGCAGATCTCATCCCACAGATCGACAAATGCGCGCATCTTGCACATCTCGGTGACAAAGCGGATGCCCGCATTCACGAAAAACGAGATGCGGCCGACCAGCACCGAAAAATCCCCGGCCGGAACCCGCGGGCGCAATTCGTCGAGCACCGAAATCGCTGTCGCCAAGGCAAAGGCCAGTTCCTGTTCGGGCGTCGCGCCCGCCTCTTGCAGATGATAGGAACACACATTCATCGGGTTCCATTTCGGCACATGGACATAGCAGTATTCCGCCACATCCGCGATCATCGCCAAGCTTGGCTTGGGTGGGCAGATGTAGGTGCCGCGGCTGAGATATTCCTTGATCAGATCATTTTGAACCGTGCCCTGCAATTGGGTGATATCGGCCCCCTGTTGCTCGGCCACCGCGATATAGAGCGCCAAAAGCCATGGCGCGGTCGCGTTGATCGTCATCGAGGTGTTCATCTGCTCGAGCGGGATCTGATCGAACAGCGTCGCCATGTCGCCCAAGTGACAGATCGGCACGCCGACCTTTCCCACCTCGCCCCGTGCCAGCACATGATCGCTGTCATATCCCGTCTGGGTGGGCAGATCGAAGGCCACCGAAAGCCCCGTCTGCCCCTTGGCCAGATTGCCGCGATACAGCGCATTGGATGCCTTGGCGGTCGAATGACCGGCATAGGTGCGAATCAGCCACGGGGCTTCACGATGTGGGGCGGTCATGGGCGGCTCCTGCGCGGCATTCGGCAATAAGATTTCGTAATGCGGGGTATATTGACAATATTATGACCTTGTCAATTCGCTGCGACGCGGCGCGACACCCGAGCGACCCGGCACCCGATGGCTGCAACTGCCCTCTGGCCCCGATGCGCGGTGCAAGGTAGCGTGCCTGTCATGCTGCGATATCTATTCACCCGCGCCTTGTCTCTTGGGCTCAGCCTGATTCTGGCGAGCGTGGTGATCTTTGCCCTGATCGAGGTGATCCCTGGCGATCCGGCCAGCTACATGATGGGTCTGAACGCGACCGAAGAAAACCTTGCCGCGCTCAGGGCCGAGCTGGGCCTCGAAGGGTCCGGGCTTGACCGCTACCTGTCGTGGGTCGGCGGCATGCTGACGGGGGATTTCGGCATCTCCTACACCTATCGCGTGCCGGTGGCCGATCTGGTTGTGGACCGTATCTGGGTCTCGCTGCCGCTTGCGCTCTATGCGCTGACACTCTCGACGCTGATCGCTCTTCCCATCGGCATCCTTGCGGCGGCACGGCGTGGGACATGGGCCGATCACGGCATGATGGGGGTGACACAGCTGGGCATTGCGGTGCCGAATTTCTGGTTTGCGATGCTGTTGGTGCTGCTCTTCGCCGTGAGCCTGCGGTGGTTTTCGGCGGGGGGATTTCCCGGATGGTCCGACCCCCTTGCCGCGATCAAGGCGCTGACCCTTCCGGCGGTGGCACTCGCGCTGCCACAGGCGTCGATCCTGGCGCGTGTCATGCGTTCGTCGCTTCTGGACACGCTCGATCACGACTATATCCGCACCGCGCGGGCCAAGGGCCTCACGCGCTCACAGGTCATCGGCCGCCATGCGCTCAGGAACGCGTTGATCCCCGTCTTGACGATCATCGGGTTGCAATTTTCGTTCCTGATTGCGGGCGCCATCATCATCGAGAATGTGTTCTTCCTGCCGGGCCTTGGGCGGCTGATCTTTCAAGGGATCACCCAGCGCGACCTGATCGTGGTGGAATCGGTGACCATGCTTCTGGTCTTTGGCGTGATCCTGGTCACCTTTGTGATCGATCTGGCCTATGCGCTGGTCGACCCAAGGCTGCGCCGCAAATGAGACGGCTTCCCCTTGCCCTGATCATCGGTTCCGGAGTGTCGGGCCTGTTCTTGCTTGCGGCGCTGATCTCGCTGGTCTGGGTCCCGCATGCCGTTGATGGCGTGGCCATCGCCAACCGCCTGCAATCGCCCTCCGATCTGCACCCCTTGGGCACCGACCATCTGGGGCGCGACCTTTTGTCGATGCTGATGGTGGGGGCGCAGACCTCGATCGCGGTGGCACTGTTGGCGGTCGGAATAGGCATCGCCGTCGGAGTGCCGCTCGGGCTGGCGGCAAGCGCCAAGCGCGGCGGCTGGCTGGACGAGGTGATCATGCGGACCAATGACCTGATCTTCGCCTTCCCCTCGCTGGTCATCGCCATCCTGATCACCGCGCGCTATGGGCCATCGGCCACCAATGCGATCCTGGCCATCGGCATCTTCAACATCCCCGTTTTCGCCCGCGTGGCGCGTGGGGCGGCATTGCCGCTTTGGACCCTCGACTACATCCTTGCCGCGCGCACTGCAGGAAAGGGCCAGTTCCGTATCGCGGGCGACCATATCTTGCCCAACATCACCAATCTGCTGATCGTGCAGGCGACGATCCAGTTTTCGCTGGGTATTCTGGCCGAAGCGGCGCTGTCCTATGTCGGGCTTGGCGCACAACCGCCCGTGCCAAGCTGGGGCCGGATGCTGGCCGAAGCGCAGACCATGATCTACACCCATCCCATGCTGGCGGTTCTGCCGGGGCTGGCGATCGTGGGCATGGTTCTGGGCCTCAATCTTTTGGGCGATGGGCTGCGCGATGGGCTAGACCCACGGCTGCGGCGGGGGCGGACATGATTTTTCGTACGAAAAATCACATCGTGCGAATTTTCGTACGAAAATTCGGGAGCCGCGCATGATCGAGATTGCCGGGCTATCGCTGGCCATTCATGGCACCCCCATCCTGCGCGATGTCTCGTTTGGCATCGGCGCCGGCGAGATCTTCGGGCTGGTCGGCGAAAGCGGTTCGGGCAAATCCCTGACGGCGCTGGCCCTTATGGGGCTCTTGCCGCATGGTGCGCGCGTGACCGGGGCGGCAAGGCTGGGCAATAGCGATCTGCTGGCCCTGACAGAGCCCCAACTGTGCCGCATCCGGGGCAACCAGATCGGGATGATCTTTCAAGAACCGATGACGGCGCTCAACCCGGTGCAGACGATCGGACATCAGGTGGCCGAAACGCTGGTGATCCATGGTCGTGCAACCCGCGCCGCGGCGCTTGGCATTGCACGCGACCGGCTCGACCGGGTGGGTTTGTCGGCGATCCCGCTCGACCGCTACCCCCATGAGCTGTCGGGCGGTCAGCGTCAGCGCGTCTGCATTGCGGCGGCCATCGCGCGGAACCCGCGCCTGCTGATCGCCGACGAACCCACCACCGCCCTTGATGTCACCACGCAAGCGCAGATTCTTGCGCTGCTGAAACGGCTGGTCGCCGAAGATGGCATGGCTTTGCTTCTGATCACCCATGACCTTGCCGTGGTGTCGGACATGGCCCACCGCATCGGCGTGATGCAGGCCGGTGAGATCGTGGAAACCGGGCCCACCCAAACCGTGCTGGCCCAGCGCCGTCACCCCTATACGGCGGCGCTTTTCGCGGCCTCGGCCCATCGCCCCGACCGCAAGGCACAGCCGACGCCCGAGCCGCTTCTGGTGCTGGATGCCGTCACGCGCCACTATCCCGGTCCGCGGCACGGCCTGCGGCGGGGCCCGGCCCATGTGGCGGTGAAAGATGTCAGCTTCACCTTGCACACGGGCGAAAGCCTTGGGCTGGTGGGCGAAAGTGGCTGTGGCAAATCCACCCTGACGCGGGCGATCCTCGGGCTGGACCCGATCCAGAGCGGCAGTATCCGGCTTTTTGGCCATTCCATCGGGCCGGGCATGCCGACCGATTTGCGTGCGGACCTTCAGGGCGTCTTCCAGGACCCCTACGGCAGCTTCAACCCCCGTTGGCGGGTCGACCGAATTGTGGCCGAACCCTTTCACCTGATGGCCAAGGCCCCCCAGGGGGCAACACGGCGCGACCGGGTCGCCGAGGCGCTGACAGCGGTTCGTCTTTCGCCCGATGACATGCTGAAATACCCCCATGAATTTTCGGGCGGACAGCGTCAGCGCATCGCGATTGCGCGCGCGCTGATCACGCGGCCCAGAATACTGGTTCTGGACGAAGCGGTTTCGGCTCTCGATGTCTCTGTGCGCGCGCGCATCCTTGATCTTCTGGCCGAATTGCAGGGGGAATTCGGTCTGTCCTATCTGTTCATCAGCCATGATCTGACGGTGGTGCGCGCCATCACGGACCGGGTGATGGTGATGCACGCGGGTGAGATCGTGGAACAGGGCCCCACCGCCACCGTGTTCGACGCGCCCACCCACCCCTATACGCGCCAACTGCTGGACGCAGCCCCGCGGCTGCTTGACATGGAAAGGGCACCCTCATGACGCCTTGGTTCGACCCGTCGCGTGTTTTCATCGGGGGCCACTGGCAGGCCCCCGCCACGGGCGAAACGCTGCCGGCGATCGATCCCTCGACCGGGCAGGAGATCGCCCGCATCGCCCGCGGCACCGCCGCCGACATCGACGCCGCGGTCAGGGCCGCACAAGGCGCGCTGGCGGGCGAATGGGGTGCCTTGCCCGCTTACGCCCGGGGCCGGATGCTGGCGCGGCTGGGCCAGCTTGTGCTGGACCACACCGAAGCGCTGACCGCGATGGAGGCTGCCGATGTCGGCAAGCCCCTGACACAGGCGCGGGCCGACGTCATCGCGTTGGCGCGGTATTGCGAATTCTACGCCGGTGCCGCCGACAAGCTGATGGGCGAAACGATCCCGTTCCAGAACGGCTTTACTGTCTACACCCTGCGTGAACCCCACGGCGTCACGGGCCATATCGTGCCATGGAATTATCCGATGCAGATCATCGGCCGATCGGTTGGCGCGGCGCTGGCGGCGGGCAATGCCTGCGTGCTGAAACCCGCCGAAGAGGCCTGTCTGACCGCCCTGGCCTTTGCCGATCTGGCGCGTCAGGCGGGTCTGCCGGCGGGTGCGCTGAACGTGGTGCCGGGTCTTGGGCTTGAGGCAGGTGCAGCACTGACCGCCCATCCGGGCATCGGCCATATCTCGTTCACCGGGTCGGTGGCCACCGGCCGCAAGGTGCAGGCGGCGGCGGCCGAAAACGTCGTGCCCGTCACGCTGGAACTGGGCGGCAAATCCCCGCAACTGGTGTTCGCCGATGCCGATCTGGATGCGGCTCTTCCCTATCTGGTCACTGCGGGCATCCAGAATGCGGGCCAGACCTGTTCGGCATCCTCGCGCATCCTTGTGCAACGATCGCTTTACGGGGCGCTGTGCGAACGGATGGCTGCTGCGTATCGTGGCCTGACCGTCGGGCCCGCCAGTGCCGATCTGCGCATGGGCCCTCTGATTTCGGCCCGCCAGAAAGACATCGTGGAGCGCTATCTTGCCATGGCCGACCCCGCCCATATCCTTGCGCGCGGCCAGCTTGCCGCCGACCTGCCGCCCGGCGGCCATTACATCGCCCCGACCCTGATCGCGGGCCCCAGCCCTGACCACCCGCTGGCACAGGAAGAAATCTTTGGCCCGGTGCAGATCATCTTGCCCTTCGAAGATGAAGATGACGCCATCCGCATCGCCAATGGCACGCCCTATGGCCTTGTCGCATCCGTCTGGAGCCGCGACGGGGGCCGCCAGATGCGGCTGGCCAAACGGCTGCGCGCGGGGCAGGTGTTTCTCAACAATTACGGCGCGGCGGGGGGCGTGGAACTGCCCTTCGGCGGCACGGGCCTGTCGGGGCATGGCCGCGAAAAGGGGTTCGAGGCGCTTTACGCCATGACCACCCTCAAGACGGTGGCGGCGCTCCACGGCTAAGGGCCGAGGGCCCGACGGGACCGGCGCAAAAGGCGCCGCTTCCATCTGATCGGGGCCTGCATTAGGCTTGCGTCATGCGGATGACGGAGCGGCCCATGAGCCTTGGAAAATTCCCCACCTTCTTTGTGCTTCTGGGGATTGCCGCGCTGTCGGCGGCTGTCTTTGGCGCCTTGCACAATCAGTTGAGCTACGCGGTCGGCCCCGACTATTTCCACAAGATCAAATTCCCCCAATTCGGCATCCCGGCCGACATCTCGCCACGGCTGGGCGCGGCTCTGGTCGGGGCACAGGCCAGTTGGTGGATGGGGGCGCTGGTGGGGTTGCCCGCCTTTGCGCTGGGGCTTTTCAGCGTGCCCAACGCGCGCAGCTATCTGGCCGCCGGGATCGGGGCGATCGGGCTGGTGATCGTGCTGGCCACATCGGCGGCTTTGGCTGGACTGATCGGGGGGCTGATCGCCGATACCACGGGCCTGCTGGATCAAGCGCTCAGCCTGCCCGATGGCGTGGCGCGCTCTGATTTCCTGCGGGCGGGCTTCATGCATGACGCGGCCTATGTCGCGGGTGCATTGGGCGCGCTTCTGGCGATCTGGCCGATGCGGCGCGCGCGCGCAGTCGATCTGCGCCGGGCGGGTTGAGGCGATGGAAACGCTGCGCCGCCCCGTCGCCCCCCGCGATTGCGATATCCTCGGCCATATGAATGTCGCGGCCTATATCGAAGCGGTGTCGGATGCGATGTTTGGCATTCAAACCGCGGCGGGTCTTGATCGCGGCGCGCTTGCCGCCACACAACGGTCCTTTGTCGCGGCTCACATTGCGGCCGATTACCGGGCCGAAATGCTGGCCGGCGAGGTGTTCACCATCAACAGCCATGTCCTGCATGTCGGCACCAAATCCGCCCGCTTTGGCCATCGCATGACCCGCCTGAGCGATGGGGCGACGGTGTTTCAGGCCGAGAATGTCTCGGTCTTCTTCGATCTGATGACGCGGCGCGCCGTGGCGATCCCCGATGATCTGCGCCACGCACTGAACCGCTTGAGGGAGGCACAACCCGATGAGACTTGACGGCAAGACCGCCATCGTGACGGGCGCGGCATCAGGATTTGGCGCAGGCATCGCGCGCATCTTTGCCCGCGAAGGCGCAAGCGTGATGGTGGCCGACATCAACACACCCGCAGCCCGGACCATCGCCGCCGAGATCGGCGGGATCGCCCATGGCGTCGATGTGGCCAACGCGGCTTCGGTCGCCGCCATGGTCAAGGCCGCGCGCGACGCATGGGGCCGCATCGACATCTTGGTCAACAATGCAGGCATCACCCATCTTCCCAAACCGATGGAGGAAGTGACCGAGGAAGAATTCGACCGCGTGCTCGCCGTCAACGCCAAATCCGTCTATCTGACCGCGCGCGAGATCGTGCCGGGGATGAAGGCGGCGGGCGCGGGGGCCATCCTCAACATCGCCTCCACTGCGGGGCTGTCGCCCCGGCCGCGTCTGAACTGGTACAACGCCTCAAAGGGCTGGATGATCACCGCGACCAAGACCATGGCGGTTGAGCTGGCCCCCTTTGGTGTCCGCGTCAACGCGCTTTGCCCCGTGGCGGGTGAAACCCCGCTTCTGGCCAGCTTCATGGGCGAAGACACGCCCGAGATGCGGGCGAAATTCCTGTCCACCATCCCGCTTGGCCGCTTTTCCACGCCACAAGACATGGGCGAGGCCGCGGCCTTTCTGTGCTCGGATGCGGCAAGCATGATCACCGGGGTGGCGATGGAGGTCGATGGGGGCCGGTGCATATGACCGGCTGGACCCGCCATGATCTGCCTGCCGACATCATCGTGCATGCGGGCGATTTCATGAACCAACCCGCGGCCTATGCCGCCATCCTTGCGGCCTGTCCTGCGCTGGACCTGACCCATGTTGAGGTGATCCATGGCGCGCCACGGTTGCGGCTGGCGGCGCGGTTCGATCCTGCCGCCGCCGCCACCATCGAAACCGCAGCCCTTGGCCAGAATACCGTGATCTTGATCCTTCCCGCGGCCTATCAGGGTCTTGAGTGCCCGCTGCCCGATCGCCCCGACCTGCCCCGGCTCGGGCTCTGGCGCGGGCGCATCCCGCATCTGGTCGCCGACAGGGGTGCGCCATGATCCGCCCCGGGCCGCGCAATCTGATCACCGATGTGGCGGGGCTGGCGGTGGGCCATGCCAGCGATGCGCGGATCAAGACCGGCGCCACCGTTCTGGTCGGCGCGCGCCCCTTTGTCGCCGCCGTTCATGTCATGGGCGGCGCACCCGGCACGCGCGAGACCGACCTTCTGGCCCCCGACAAGCTGGTGCAGGAAGCCGACGCGCTGGTCCTGTCGGGGGGATCGGCCTTTGGGCTTGATGCCGCATCGGGCGTGGCCGATGCCCTGCGCACACGGGGTCGCGGCTTTGTCGTGGGCGATCAGACCGTGCCGATCGTGCCGGGCGCGATCTTGTTCGACCTGATCAATGGCGGTGACAAGGCATGGGGCGAAAACCCCTACAAGACCTTGGGCGCGGTCGCGCTGGACAACGCGGCGGCCGATTTTGCGCTGGGATCGGTTGGCGCGGGCACCGGCGCGCTGATTGCCGACCTCAAGGGGGGCCTTGGCTCTGCCTCGGCGCAATGGGGGGGCTATACCGTCGGCGCGCTGGTCGCGGTCAATGCGCTGGGGCGCGTGACGGTGGGCGACGGGCCGCACTTCTGGGCCGCCCCTCATGAGATGGGCCGCGAATTCGGCGGGCTTGGCCCGGCATCGGGCTTTGATCCCGGCGCGGTTCCCCCGGTCAAGGGCGGCGCAGGGCGCAACACCACCATCGCGATCGTGGCCACCGATGCCGCGCTGACCCAGGCACAGGCCACGCGGATGGCCATAGCCGCCCATGACGGCATGGCGCGCGCGATCTGGCCCAGCCACACGCCGATGGATGGCGATCTGGTCTTTGCCGCCGCCACCGGGGCACGGGCGCTTGGCGATGACACGGCGGTGCCCTTGATGCTGGGCCATATGGCGGCGCTGTGCCTGTCGCGGGCGATTGCGCGCGGCGTCTTTGCCGCCACCCCCGCCCCGGGCGACGTGCAGCCCACATGGGGCGCGCGTTTCGGGTAGGGGCGCAAGGCCACGACATGCGCAAAAGGCAGCGGATGGCAGGGGCCTGCCGCTGCCAAGGCTGATACGACGCGATTTGGGATGCCAAGCTCCGCATGACCCAAGGCTTGCCGCGGGTGGGGCACGCAAGCGGCCATCCGGTGCCCGGTTGGGGCATGTGTGCCACATGC